>Ga0247821_10000006_pt1 | contig 166823 bp, 326 predicted proteins | sample 13C_Glycerol_Day_FD_192481 | JGI IMG/M metagenome (GOLD analysis project Ga0247821, IMG submission 192481) | Soil microbial communities from agricultural site in Penn Yan, New York, United States - 13C_Glycerol_Day14 | ecosystem: Environmental > Terrestrial > Soil > Agricultural land | place... | reverse complement strand
GGTGGGGGCGATGCGGGTGGTCACAGGGCGTTCCCGTGGGTGTCGAGGAGGTGGTGGTAGCGGACGGCTTCGTCGTGGATGACGGAGTCCTTCATGCCTTCGGCGGTGGAAAGGTAGGCGGACATGCGGTCCAGCCAGCAGCGGGCGGCGAGAGCGACGGCCTGCGGGGTTGCCCAGGTGTCGTCGGTGATGACCGGCTTGTTGTCGCCGACCATGCGGGACACGTAGGCGCTGACCTCGTCCAGGTACATCTCGGCCCGCCGGTCATAGGGGGCGTTCTTGTAGAAGATGGAGACGCGGGGCCGACCGAGGTGGTCGTTGATGGTGGACCAGTAGCTGGAGTCCGGCGACGCGGTAATGGTCCAGCCGCCGGGCAGGATGGCGTGGCGGAAGATCGGGTCGACCGGGTTGGGCCGGGAGAACTCGAAGCCGAGGGCGAGGAACTCCTCCTCGGTGCCGGTGGCGATGTGGGTGGGCAGGCGCTCCGAGTTCACGAGCTGGCGCTGGCCTTCGGCTTCGAGGCGCTCGATGAAGTGGCTGAAGTCGGTCATACGATCTCTCCGTTCACGGTGGGCGGGTTGGTGTGGTCGTCGGCATGGCAGTCCCCGAAACCGTCGGGGCACGTGACCGGCTCGGTGCAGGGCCGGGCGCAAGAACCGCAGGGGCACGATCCGGCGGGCTGGTTCACGGGGCCTCCAGCGAGAACGCGGTTCAGTTCGTAGGCGGCCGATCCGTATGTACGCAGGACCGCCCACTGGGTGGCGAGGGTCTGGACGTTCAGCAGGGTCGACCGGGCCTTGTCGGAGTGCCGCCGCAGGATGTCGTTCAGCTCGGTGACGTCACGCAGGACCGCCCGCTGGTCCAGGTTGGTGTGCCGCAGACGCTCGACCTCGGCTTCGGCCTTCTCGGCCCGGGCGAGCAGATCGGTCGCCTCGGCCTGCGCCTTCAAGAGTTCGGCGCGGGTCCACTCCAGATCGGTGGGCTCGTTCATTCTTCGGTCCTCGGCTTGGCGACGGGGTGGGGGTCATGGCGGATCCAGTCGATCTGGCACATCCGTTCACCCGTGGCGTCGTGGAGCCAGACCGGCGGGTTGTTGGGGTGGCCGTCGTAGAAGATCGACTTGCGGGTGATCGGACGCTCGCAGTGCCTGCACTGGATCAGCAGAGGATCGGATCGCCTGCCGGTTCCGTTGCAAGCCGGGCAGGCGCCCCGGGTGGACGGGTCGTCCTGTGCTTCGTCGGCGAGCCTGGACAGAAGAAGGGCTGCTCGCCGCATACGCTGCGCGGGAGTCACGGGTTCTCCAGGAGATGGTTGACGATGGCGGCGGCGAGGTCTTCGACCCATTCGGCGTTCTCGTCGGTGGGGTCCACGTCGTCGAGCCCGTAGTTGTCGAAGGGGAAGTCGCGGATGGCGGAGGCCACGGCCTCGGTCGGATCGGTCACGTCTCTTCTTTCATCTGGTTGAGCAGGGCGAGGATTCCGTCGCGGGTGCCGTAGAAGTTCTCGATCCGGTCGATGACCTCGTCGATGACCTCGCGGCGAAGGGCGGCCTGCTCCTCGGCTTTTCGGGCCTGGATCCTGGCAACCGCCTCGGGGAAGAGGCTTTCCCAGGCCCGGCTGCTGGCCGCCATCGCCTGATCGAACTCGGGACCTTCCTGCATCACTGGCCGCCGCTGACGTGCTGGGCGAGGGGGTCGGGGCTCACAGCTTGTTCTCCTGGAGGTTCTTGATGTGCTCCTTGATCCGGGCGAGGGTGTCCTCGTCGAACCCGTCGATGGTCGGGTCGATCAGGTCGTGGGTGTCGTTCATGCCGTACGCGATGGCGTAGGTGACAGCGTTCGCGGTCAGCCTCTTGGTCCGGTAGTCCTCCAGGACTTTGTTCAGGGCGTTGGCGAAGTTCTCCATGCGGTCGTCGTTGCAGACGTGGCACGGGATGCCGGGCAGACCCTGTTCGGCATAGTCCGGGTCGAAGCCGGAGCCTCCACACTGCTTGCAGGCGTTCTCGAAGGGGTTGTCCGAAGTCATGGCGGGTCCTTTCATGATGACCGGTCAGAGACCGAAGATCTTGGCGGAGGTGCAGGGCCACGAGACGCGGGATCCGGCCGACAGACCGACGTCGGTCCAGCGAGTCCAGGTCACACAGCGGGCGCACACGATGCGGGTGACACCCCTCTTCTGCTCGGGGGTGCCGTCGTACTCGTCGACCGGCTCGTGTCCGAAGGTCTGCCCGTACAGCGGCGGGAGGACCCGGTGGGGTATCGGCACGCAGTGCAGGCAGGGCAGCTTCCCCAGGTACGAGGCGGCCATCGGGCCGTCGACTTCCTGACGGAACGCGCCGGAGCTGTGACTCCAGCCGTCCTCGCTGTCGAACTCCCACATGTTCTCGCCACCGTTCATCAGGTGGCACTCGCGGTCGAGGTGGTACTTGCGGCCATGGGTGACGTAGGTCGCCACGGTCGTTCTCCTTTCCGGGGAGGGTGTTCAGTTCTTGGGTTCAAAGCTTTCGCAGGTGCAGACCCGGCAGTGCCGAAGGCTGTTCGGGCGCCCGATGCCATGCCACCCGATGTCGTGGCCGCAGGTGCAGTCGGTCGACTTCTCGTGCCTATGGCGTCCGACGAAACCGGGTTCCGCCCCACCCTTGTCGGCTGCTCTCCGGTTCACTGCGGGCCTTTCATCGTTCTGATGGATGATGGCGCGTCAGCGGATCACTTCTCGTTCCAGCAGTCGCGCCACGACGGCGATCATCAGGCCCTTGTTGTTGTCGGGGACTTCGGCCCAGGGCTTGCGGGACGCCTCGCGGGTCTCGTAGCCGTGACTCGGTGCCAGCTCCTCGTAGGCTTCGTGGAAGCACCGCGCTATCTCCTCGGCGCGGTCCGATACCTCGCTGACCGTTGGCTTCTCGGTCATGTCTGCTCCTGCGGGTCGTTGCGGTGGATGATGGCGTGGGCGGCTTCGAGGGCCATGGACCGGATCTCGCCGCCGGTCAGGGTGAGCACGTTGCCGTGCTCTATCGCCGTGAGACTGTTCGGCCCGATCTCGATGCGAACGCCGCGAAGGGCGGGCTCGATCAGATCGGCCAGGCCCTCGACCGTGTAGGTCTCGAAGCCGATGGAGGGCACATCGTCGAGATGGGGCAGGACGACGCTGAGAGTGACGGTGGCCTCGGGCTTCACGCCCTTCTCGCAATCGCCGTACACCTTCGTGTGCTCGTTCTGCCGGGAGCATTCCAGGCTGCATCCGTCGAAGTTGGGGTGGGCGCTCATGCTGTTTCCCCTCCGTTCGGGATGCACTGGCAGCCGTCGACCGGGCTCCAGGTGGGGCAGGTGTTGTGGGTGTCGGCGTCGTGACGGCAGGGCCAGTTCCAGGAGGATCCGGTACAGCCACAGGTCTCGGCGCAGTGGAAGGAGGTGACCTGTTCGCCGCACTCGGCGCACTGTATGTGCGGGTTGGCGAGCGGGGTCATGGTGTGGGTGTGCGTACGGACGGTCATTCGGTGCAGTCGCATTCCTCGGTCAGGCAGCACTTGCAGAAGTAGTGGTTGGTGAACTTGCAGTCCTTCTCGGGGGCGTAGAGCCCTTCCCAGAAGAACTCGATGCCGCAGCCGTTGCAGGTCATGGAGTCGGTTATGCAGGAGACTCCGCCCTTGCGTGGCAGGTAGAGGTAGGTGAGGCTGTCGCACTGCGGTTCGTGGGCCCGGATCAGGTCCCTCTGGCGAGGGAAGATGCCGCCGCCGTCGGGGTCTTCGAGCCAGCTCGCGAGGTAGCTCACTCGTCGTCCGAGAGCTTCAGGACGATCCTGGTTCCGACGATGCGGGCGTAGTCCATGGCGGTGGTGGCCATCGGGTCGTGCGAGTTCTCGAACTCCTCCACCTCGGCGATGGTGGTGTTCATCAGCTCGGCGACCTGTTCGACGCTCATGCCGCTCTGCTTCCGGAACTGCACCAGCATGCGGACCATGACGCTGCCGACGAGCTGATGTTCCAGGGTCTTGATGTCGGTCATTTCGCCCCCTCCGAAGCCTTCAGGTCGTCGAGTTCCTTCTGGAGACGGGCTACAGTCCGGGCGAGGTTGATGTTCTTCTCGTTCAGGTCGCCGACGACGCTCTCCTCATACTGCTCCAGCGCCTGCTCGGCCTTCTCGGCGCGAACGGTCTCCTTGTAGGCAGAGTCGAGGATGCGGGCACAGGAGGTGCAGGTGGTGTGCCAGTTGATCGCGCTCTCGTACTCGGCGAACGCCGAGAGTTCCGGCTTGAGAAGCTCCAGTGCGGCGTCGGCGATCTCCTCGCTGATGTCCATGATGGTCAGCAGGCGGTTCCGCAGGCCGGGCTGGCGAATCTCGTAGGGGGTGGTCACTTGGCCACCTTCGCCATGTACTGGTGGGAGTAGCCGAGGATGGCGCCCGCGTCGCGCGTGGAGGAGATGTGGACCAACTCGCGCGCGACGTCACGCAGTGCCTCTTCCAGTCTCAGGTTGGCGGCGATGGCGTCACTGCGTGCCGCGTGAAGCTCGGCGTGGAGGTCTTCCAGCTCCGGGTCCTGGAAGTGCCAGGCCACGTGGACTTGGCCCCGGTCCCTGTCGCCGACCAGCTCACGCATGGAGTCATTGAGCCGTGACCAGGTGGTTCCGGATGCGACGTACGCGGTGCCGTCGTAGGTGAACTCGGCGATCCAGTTGCCAGCGCTGCGTCTGGCTACCGCCTTGATGATTTCCATGTCGTAGACAGTAGCCGGTTTCCGTCGCCTAGACAAGACGAATCTTGTCCTCCGCTTATCCGGGATACGGAGGAGGAAGTTCGGGAACGGCAGAACCGGGCCCCCGTGGGGTGGGACCCGGTTCTGATGACTTCCGCGAAACGAAAGCTTACCGCCCGTCAGGCGGTGTGTGCCACAGGCGAGTTCACTTACGAACCTGGGCTGTCCTCCAGCATGTAGGCGTACGCCCAGAGGTGGCGCGGATCGCTGCACCCCTCCTCCGGACACCACAGGCCGTCGATGTTCGGGTACAGCGGGGTGGTCACCGGAGCATAGTGCTGACCCTGCGCACAGAACACGGCCTCCGCCGGATGGGCGTTCTGCCAGGCCCGCATCACCGCGACCTCGTCATCACTGAACGGCTGGTAGACCTTCTCGGGCTCGGTCGACACAGGTGTCACTCCCAGGGCTGTCGGAACTCGTCCTCCACCTGCTCCAGCAGGTCAGGGTTGACGATACGCACGATCCGCAGAACGGCGCCCTTTCCAGCCCTCGGCCACAGGATCTTCCGGGCCTTGCGGTACTTCACGACCAGCCGCTTGCGGGTTTCTTCGTCAAGTCCCGCCAGCCGGTCCGGCCGGGAGTTGTGCGCGTTGTCGGAGATCTTCACGAGCACCGCGCACGGGTCGGTGATCCCGGCGATCTTCTCCAGGTACGACTGACCCGGCTGGTTGGTGACGGCCTCGACGATCCGCACCGTCCGCTCGGTGATTCCCGCGCGGAGGAGATCCTCGCCGGTCAGGTCGGTGTCCTCCAGAACGTCGTGCAGCCAGGCTGCGGCGGTCAGCTCGTCGTCACCGAAGGATCCGAGGCCGGTGGCCACCCATCCGACGTGGTCGACGTACGGAACACCGAGCTTGTCGGTCTGCTCCAGGTGCGCCTGACATGCGATCTTGTACGCGGTGGAGAGCACGCTCACCGGAGGGTCACCTCCACCTTGTCCTCGTCGAGGAAGAGGTAGTCCAGCGACGCGAGGGTGCTCAGGTCCCCCTCGGGGATGTCGGGGAGCTTGGCGATCTTCTCGGTCGCGTACAGGTGCAAGTGGCACAGCGATCGGTAGGCGCGGTCGGGGAGGATGGAGCTGACCGAGGCGGCACCCAGGCGCCTCGTGGAATTCTCGCGGGCCTGCGGGGAGGCGAAGCTCACCCTGCGCAAGTCGATCTCGTACATGGTCTTTCTCCTTTTCTGGCGTGCCGTCACTCTCTCAGCGTGCGGCAGTACGTACAGTCCAGTCCTGGACGGTTCACGGGTGAGGACGGTCACGACCTTCGAGGGCAGCATCCAGGCAGTCGACCACCCATCGGACAGCGCGCCCGAACTCGGTGTCCTTCTCGTGGTACCGGTCGCGCAGCCGGTCCATCTCGTCCATCAGGCGGTCCAGCGCATCATCGGTCCTTCGGTAGCAGTCGGCCAGCCCCTGGTAGTCACTGCGCAGCTTGACCAGCTCGGCCCGCACAGGATCCGGGACAGGCATACAGGGGGAGTTGTGACCCTCCTCCAGTCGACACGGCCGCCAGGTACCCGGTTCCTCCGCCGGACCGAGACCGCCGCACAGCACCATGTCGGCGCCCGCCGTCACTCGTCGTCCCCGGGCAGCTCGAAGCCCTCGGCGCACACTCGGTCGGCCAGGTCGTTCAGGTCGACGCCACCGACGTCGTTGGCCTCGACGACGGTCTCGGAGATGATCCGCAGGAGCTTGTCGATGCCCAGCAGGGCCTGCTCGTTCTCCTTGGCAACCTCGGACATGCCAAGGAGCTGCTGCTCCAGAACGGCGACGTGCTCACGCAGCTCCGCCATGGAGCGCCGGTCGTTGTACTCACGCTGATTCATTCCGTCTCCTTGTCCAGGGTTTCCTTCAGCAACTTGATCGCCGCGAAGCAGGTGTCGGCAGTGATGGTGTCGGGCTTGGCGCTGCGGATGTACTTGTAGATCTCGTCGACCGGGTAATGCGCCGGGTGCGACCGGGTGAGACCGTTGGCGGGACTGAAGCCGATGACCGTGACGCCGAACATCCGGAAGGATGCCAGGAAGCATCCGCCCCCGAGGCCGATCCGGTGGAACCAGTAGTCATCGGTCGGCAGTGGGATCTGGTCCGAGTGTGCAGGCTCGGCCCGGGACTCGACCACGAGTGTGTCCTCGTCGTACATCACGCGCTGCTGCCGTCGGTCGCGGTGAACGGCTTCAGGATTGCGTCGACCAGGTTCATGGTGACGCCGCCGATCTCGTAGCACTGCCTGACTCCGTTGTCGCAGCACGCGTACTCGGAGTCGGCGTGCTCCTCCAGCTCACTCAGCAGGTCGGCGAGCGGACCCCGCAGGGATATGTCCACACGGTTGTCGCCATGCCGGATCAGCTTCGCCGCCTCGCCGATCATCTTCTCGTCGGTCACACGTCCTCCTTGTGTGCGGAACAGTTGTGCTTGCAGCCCTCGCAGGTACAGCGGCACAGGTTCGGCTCCGTCTCGTAGCCGGGACAGCCGCCCTCCGCGATTCGGGCCGATGCCTCACCCCAGTAGCAGAGGTCGTGCCACCGGCGGGCCACCCGGGCGTTGTCCATCGCCACCTGCAAGGCGTTCGGAACACCGCGCGACTCGAACTCGGTGGCCCACTTCTGGACCGTGCCATAGATGTCGCAGCACACCAGCTCGGCGCGGATGCGGTAGGCCACCGCGTCCTGAGTCTCGGTCTTCTCGCTCATCCTCTATCCCTTCGACCATGCGTCGCAGACCGGAATCATCTCCAGGCCCAGCGCAGAGTGAGCCAGGATCCGGTGATGCCCGTCGATGACGCGCATCTCCGCGAAGCACAGCTCCACAGGAGGCATCGTGCCGAGCTTCACGCCCTGAATCACCCGGTTCAGGTTGTCCTCGTTGTTCGTGGTGATCCAGTCGAACTCCTCGTTCCACGAAGTCTCGTCGCCGTTCTTGAACTCCGACAGGATCACGTTCAGGCTCATGCCGTGCACGAAGTCCGTCTTCGTCAGCGACGTCCTGGCGAACGACAGGATCTCCTCCGGATTCAGAGCGGCAGCCCCGCTCTGGCACTTCGTCGCGTAGTTCGCGTAGGCGTCCAGGATGTTCCTGGTCCGCCGGGCCAGGTAGCCGTCCTCAGTGGTCACGCTTCTTCCCCTTGCCGCTGTACCAGGGAAGCGCCAGCCCATCGTTCTCCGCACGCGGCACCAGGTGAAGGTGCAGGTGGAAGACGCTCTGCGTCGCCTCCCGGCCCCGTGACGTGATCAGGTTCATCGGGCGCGGAGACCACCGCATCAGCTCACCGGCACGCCGTGCGGTCTTCGCGAAAATCTCCGGGTCGGCGGCGAAGTCGGGCGTGTGCTCCTTCGGCACCACCAGCACATGCCCCTCGGTCACCGGGTTCAGCGGAACGAAAGCCACGGCGTCCACCCAGTGGTCCGGATCGATGACCCACTTGGCCTTCTCCATGCCAACGATGATCCGGCAGAAGACACAGCTCTTGTTGTTCACGACGCCCCCGGCCCGTACACGGTGACCCGGTAGAGCTGGACACCGGTACCGCGCTCACCGTCGAGCAGGTACCAGCGACCGTGCTCCAACTGCCATTGGAACTTGGTGTCCGGCGCGTCCTCGTCCGGATCGTCGTGGTCCCAGGAGTACTCTTCCCGCATATAGTGCTCGACCGAGCAGCGCATGGCGGAGTCGAGGGTCGTGTAGGCGACGTAGCCATCCCAGCCGTCAAAGCCATCCCACCACGCCTGCCAGTGCTCGGACTTCTTCTCGATGTACGGTGCCAGCTCGCGGAAGTCGGTGATCATCCGAGGCAGCTTCTCTTCCATGTTCACTCCTTTCCGGTGAAGAGGACGTCGACCTCTTCGAGGATCTGGACCAGGCGCCGGGTACGCGCGGTCAGGGCCGGTGCGTTTTTCAGGTCGGCCAGCACTTCGGCCACGTCCACGGGCAGGAACTCGATGTGCACCCGCTCCTCGCCCGGCACCCTGTTCAGGTAGTCGCGGTTCACTGCACACGCTTCTTGATCCGCAGGCAGCGGACGCAGGAGATCGGCGTCGCGTCCGGCATCCAGTTGTTGATCGCACCCTCCGACAGGTAGGTCAGGCAGGTCGTGTAGTGCCCGCCTATCACCTCCGCCGGAGCCGCCTCGTGAACGACCCTGCCGCCGTACAGACGGACCCTGGTCGTGGTCTTCATCGGGTTACCTTTCCGCATTGATCAGAACTTCCCGGCCACCGGGACGGTTGGCGTACACGCTGGCCAGCACGATGAACATCTTGCGCTGGGTGTCGATGATGTGAGGCACGCACTCACCCTCCAGGCCGTACGACAGCGAGAGCGCGAGGTTCACGAACTGCTTGCGCATGGCCCTCTCCGAAGGCGAGGAGTCGACGTCCTCCTCGATCGCCTCGACAACGAACCGGATCAGTTCCTTCAGTCCCGTGTTCATCAGCCCTCCAGCACGTTCTCGATAAGGTGCTCCTCCTCGACGACTTCCTTCTGGAAGCACGTCGTGCACACCATCAGCCGCTGCGGGTACCGTTCGATCTTGCTCATGCACCAGTGGTCACCGTTGTCACCGATCGAGGCGATGTGCGTGAAGGCGTCGATCAGGTCGACGGTGCCGATGGCCTCGACGCAGTCGTGCTTCGGCTTGTACCGGAACAGGTGCCTGGTCTGCTTGCAGCGACCGCACTTTCCTTCGGTCGGTTCGTCCTTCACGACTTCCTCCTCGACTGTCGGAACATCCACCAGCCGGTGTAGTTCTCCGGTATCCACGGGGTTTGCTCGAACTTCCGGCACAGGAAGCCGTCCAGCGCGGGACGCAGGATCTCCAGGTTCGCGGCCATCAGCTCAGGGTCCTTCGGGCCCAGGTAGTTCTCACCGTCCCAGCGTGCGGTGCAGTACCCGCTGTGCTCACCAGCGGTGAACTCCTCCAGGAAGGAGACCGGGTCGGTCGTCCTCAGGTGGGTGAGGTTCCGCAGGCCGCCGATGTGCACCGTGGCGATGCCGTGCTTCCTGCGGAACCACAGGGCCCCTATGTGACCCCACTCCCCCTCCCATCGCAGCGACGCGTAGTCGATGGCGTACGGGTGGTGGGAGTGGACGAACTTGTCGGAGTACCTCACTGGTCACCGCTCGCGCAGCGGGAGCACAGGTCGGCCTCCTCGTTGCACTGCCAGCCCGCTTCGGCGTTCAGGTAGTTGCGGGCGACCTGGAAGCGCTCGAACCGGGTCATGTGGTCGTTGACCACGTAGTCGGCGGTCTGCGTGATACCGCAGGCGTCGCAGTAGATACTGATCGCCGAGGGGAAGTTCTTCGCCCCTTCCGGCGCAGGGGTCGTCGCCAGGTAGTGGTTGAGCCCGTACGGCTTGCTCGGGTCGATGAGGGTCATTCGTCCACCTCGTTCGTCTTGGGCCAGCGCTTGCGGCAGGCGGTCCGGCTGGAGCACATCCAGATCGGGTCCATGCCGACTTCCTGGCGGAACGTGTCGTGCTCGGTGGCCGGGACCACCATGTAGCGGGTCTTGCCGACCCGGCCGCACTGCTGGCACTCCTTGATGAGCACCTTCCGTGCGAATGAGCCGTATTCGGGTCCGGTGATGCCCCGGGCCGTCATCTCGTCGAGCAGAGCCTTGGCCTCGACGAAGCGGATCCGGAGCCTTCGCTGGATGAAGGTGACCGCGCCGAGCTGCGCCCCTACGACGAGATGCACAGCTCGGCGGAACATGTCGGAGTCGCCCTCGCGGACGTACGGGGTCACCACGGGATCTTGGGCGGAAGGAGGGGGGGTCCGCCTTCGGTGAGCTGTACGGCGCTCTTGAAGTGGCACCAGCCGTCTTCGTTCCAGTTGACGTTCCGCTGGTCGTACGGGCATCCCTCGCGAGCCTGGAAGTCGCGCAGTTCCATGAACTTGATGAGGCGGTCGAAGCCCTCGACCCGCTCGTTCTCACCTTCCGCCGACTGGACCAGAATCCAGTCCGGTCCGGTCTCCACGACCTGCATGCAGTTGTAGCTGTCGCGGCCGAAGAACCCCTGGGCGAACTCGTGGACCATGTCGCCGACCGCGATCGGCTTGCGGTGTTCGGTCATTCTCGCTCCTCTCTGAGTACAGCGGCCCGGTCGCGCAGATCGTTCACGATGATCTCGATGGTCTGCCGGACGACATCCTGCTCGGCCTCGGTCCGCAGGTTGAGGACTTCCACCATCTTCTCGGTCTTGTTGAGCAGAATGTCGCTGGCCATCTGCGCAGTCTGGGCCATTACTTCCGTGAGGCGGTTCCGGTCGATGAAGTTGCTCATGCCTCCCCCTTGTGCCAGTCGTCCTCGCACTTCACGAAGTGGCTGTCCTTGGTCCGGTAACCGGTGTCGGCGCACCAGTTACACAAGAGGCCCGCGACGCCACGGCACTCGGCGCAGAACATGCGCGTCAGCTTCTCGTCGGCGCAGCTCGGCCAGTCGGACGGAAGCAGTTCGATGTCGGTGAACCTGATGACCGACCCGTCCTTGCCGATCACGCCGACTCCTCGGAGCCCATCGACATGAAGCGCCGGATGAGTTCGTGGCCGAGGTCGTCGATCACTCCCTGGGCCTCGGCCACGTCATCGTCGTCCGGGTTCAGGAGGAGTTCGACCAGCATCTCCCGGTTGTCGGTCAAGTAGGCGCCAAGGGCGTTGAACACGCGCCCCTTGACGGAGACGTCGTCGTTGCCCATCTTCACTTCTCCTTCGACTCGCCGGGCGGGTACCAGCCACCCCGGTCCCCGTCGTAGACGGTGGTGTCCTGCGAGGTGCTCTCGGTGCTCTCGGGCTTGGGCCGGATGTCGAGCTTCTCGTTGCTGAGGGTCACAGTGCTGCCCAGTTCTCTCGGGTGAAGCCGTACAGTTCGGGCCGCTCGTACATGCCGGTGAGCATGCGGTGGGCAGCTTCGCGGGTCTCGAAGTTCCCGTCGCCGGTGTGGGAGCTGACGCTCATCAGACCGAAGGGGGCCGGAACCACGTCCGGCTCGTCGAGGGACGGGACGACCCAGGTGTAGCCGTCGCCGAGCTTCCCGATCCAGCCGATGTGGTCGCCCTTGTCGTTCCTGGCGACCTGGACGTCTTCCATGCGGGGGTGGAACTTCACTTGTCGAACCTCCAACTGCACGTCCACGCGTAGCTGCACACCGAACACTCGTAGTGGGCGTGCGACTCCTTCAAACACACGGCACGCGGAATGCAGCAGCTCTCCACACGCCCCACGTCGCCAGACTTCGCGCAGTTCGCGCAGTAGTCCATGTACTTTGCTGCGGCCACAATCTCGCCAAGGAAGTTCCGGTCCTCGCTCAGACCCCAGTCGGTGGTTGCTTCCGTCACGTCGAGCATGAGGTTCTTGATCGCCTCGACCGCCTTGGCGTACGAGGGAAGGGTGACCAGCTTGCTGTGGTCGAAGTCCCTGATGTGGATCTTCACAGCTCGTTGCGCTCCTTCAGAATGTCGATCATGACGTTCATCATCTGGTGCATGCTGTCGCGGGTCTTCTCGTTGGGCAGGATCTGAACAGCCTTGTTGTAATCGGCCAGCCTCTCCTTCAGCTCGGCCGAAGTGAAACGCAGGTAGGCGCTCCGCGTGTGCTCCATCGAGTCCACTTCCTTCCGCTCAGTTGCAGGGATAGTCGGACGGGTTCTCCGTGAACTTCTTCTTCACGTAGCCGGTGTAGAGGCCGCCCCAGCCGCCGCCGATGTTGTCGTCGGACGCGGTGTCCATCTGGTACACGCTGATAAGGCCGGAGTTCTCCGGGCCGCAGTTGACGAAGATGAACGACTGGTTCTCGCCGATGCCGGAGCCGAGGTCGTTGCCCTGCTCGTCACGGAAGACGAGGCCGCCGGTGCCCTTGGCCGCCTTGGCGATGATCTGCGCGGGGGTCGCCTTCTGGATCACGCCGTCACATCGCGTGACCTGGGCGACGCCATCGGCGCGCATCTCGAAGCGGGTGTTGCAGTCCGGACCCATGTTGGGGACGGTCACCGCGACGACGGTACCGCCTCCGAGGAGGGAGAGCGCGAGGGCGCCCGAGACGAAGTCCATGAACTTTCCCCTTTCCAGGAATTCTCAGTTCTTGGCCATCATCTACGAGATCCCCGAACGGCGCAACCCCCGAACGCGAACGAGCGGCCCCAACTGGATCCATGGGGCCGCTCGTTGACGGAGAATCAGCAGGTGAGGGGCTACTTGTCGTACAAGCCCAGCTCCTCGTCCAGTTGCACCATCTCCTGGAACGCAGCCCCCTGCGCCTCCTCCTCACGCCTCGGCACCTTCCGGCGGGGAACCCTCCCCTCGGCCAGGGCCTGCCGGATCCCCTTGATGGCCTCGGCCGACAGCGGCGACTTGAGATGCCGGTCGTACACGGACGCCTCGTCGGTGCCCAGCGCGGACAGCAGGGTCTTACGGACGAGCTGCTCGACATGCATCGTTCCGAGATCACGGCCCAGGAGGTTCAGTGCCTCCTCGCTCAGATCCGACGCCGCACGCAGAACGGTGTCGTTGCACAGCAGCACCTGCTCCACCGCCGTCAGCGCGGCCCTGGCATGGTCCTTCCACGACTCCTGCTCGCACACGTTCTCCGGCGAGGCGCCGAGGAACGCCGCCGACCCCGCATGCAGGGAGAGCGTCTCCGCGACCTTTCGTACCAGTACTTCATCCACGGCGAGACGGCCTCCACTTTCCAGGGTGAATACGGTCCTCCACGGCGGGGACCTTGATGGGCTTGGCGTACACGGTGTAGCCGATGACGTCCCCCTCCTTCAGATGGGGGTTGCCGGTGTTGCCCGACGGAGGGCAGAACGCGCACGGATCGATCTCGTGCCGTCCGTGACGGCATCGGTCGAGGTCGGCCATCATCGCCTCCCAGCCACCGTTGCGGGACTTCAGCTCCTTGATCTCGGCCTGGAGCTTCGCGATGACCGCGTCCTTCTCGTCGATCTCCACGAGCCGGGTCGATCCACCGTGTCCGTGTATGTGCTCGACGGAAGCCATGGAGGGGTGTGGGGTGGTCGTGGGGTAGTCGCTCAGCCAGTGCACGGCAGCGTGCCCGTCACTGAACACGGCGACCTCGGCAACGACTCCGGTGCCCGAGACCCCGGACACATCAAGGTCTCGGATCATCCGCAGAACTCTGGGAAGGTGGACCACGTCAAGCCTCCATCGGTGTGCCGACCACACGATGGATCCGGGGTCGGTCCTACGACTTCCCGGCGAGCATACAACCAGGAAGGCCAACGTGAACCTGAGTACTCCGCAGCGAAGTTTCTCTCTCCCCCGCAAGGAAAACTGCGGCGATCAGTCGTGCGGGGAGTGTCTGGCATGCCGCCACCGGGCGCGTGTGGCCATCGCGGACTACGTCGTACGCAAGGTGTACACGGAGAGGAAGCGTTCGTTCGGGAACGCAAGAGCAGAAGACCGTCGTTACGCAGCAGCCATGCTGCTGAAGATGCTGGATGCCGCAGGTCTGTCGACGGACAGGCAGATATCCATGGACGACATCCAGCGATCCGACTGGGGCCGGGCGATGCGTGGACGCCAGCTCAGCGACGGACGGACTGACGGATCAGACAGTCCGTGATGAGCATCTCGACGTCCAGCCGGTCAAGATCCTTGGTGGCCGCACATTCGAGGATTTTCAGTTCGCATTTCCTGACATCGAGCCAGCCACTTTTCACCATGATGGCCAGCTTGGAAACCGAATCGACGAGGTCTTTCCTGCTGGTGTCCTCCGACTCCAGCATGTGGCCGACGTAGACCGCGCGCAGGCGGGCGCACTCCTCGGTCTGCGGAGTACGAGGGCACGAGCCCAAGTGGTAGAAAACGATCCGGTCGCCCAACCAAGTCACTTCCCCGCGTCCAGGGAGGACTTCAGTGCGGCAAACCACGCAGCTCTCCGGGTACTGGTTCCTCATGGATCGATGATGCCAGCAAAATTCCACGATTATTCGGCCGTAAAGGTAATCCCTGACCAGAGGCCCACCATCAGTAGGGTGTTGATATGAGCACTCCGCTGACCGCATCCGTTCTGCTCTCCGCACTCCGGGCCGAAGGCGTCACTGTCATCGAGACCCCCGGCTGGCAGACCAACAACAGGAACCACAAGGGAGCCTGGGGTCCGGTGAACGGTGTGATGCTCCACCACACCGTCACCCCGAAGACCATGTCCGCCGTGTCGATGTGCTTCAACGGCACCGGCACCCTCCCCGGCCCGCTCTGCCACGGCGTCATCCGTCGTGACGGAACGGTTCACCTCGTCGGCCATGGGCGCGCCAACCACGCGGGTGGCGGAGATCCGGACGTACTGAACGCCGTTATCAACGAGGACTACGGCACCCGCCCGCCCGCACCTGACAAGCACGACGGCGAGTCCGGCGCGACCGACGGCAACGCACACTTCTACGGGTTCGAGTGCGAGAACCTGGGCGACGGCGTGGACCCGTGGCCCGCCGCTCAGGTCGAGGCGATGGTCCGCGCGTCGGCTGCTCTGTGCCGGGCACACGGCTGGACACACAAGTCCACCATCGGTCACCTGGAGTGGTCCGACTGGAAGTCCGACCCCAAGGGGCCGGGCGACGTCGTGGCCATGCCGGGCCTGCGCACCCGTATCGAGGAGCGTCTCCTCCACCCGGCCTCCTGGAGCCCCGGGAAGCCGACCACCCCTCCGACCACCCCCGAGGAGAACGACATGGAGCCCTACGAGTTCTGGGCGTACCGCAACGCGAACGCCGACGCGGAATCGATCGAGGCGGGCAAGCGCATCCCCGATGCGTACGGCTACCTCGTTCAGGTGCACACCCTCATCACCAACCTGAACACCAAGATCGACAAGCTGACCCAGCGCATAGCCGCCCTCGAAGCACGCAAGGACTGACGAATTCCGGGCCATTCCTTGAGGGGAAAGTCGGACTTCGAATGCAGGACACGACGGCCCCGCCGAACCGGTGAGGGTCGTCGCTGCTTCCTGGGGTGTACTGTTTCCTCGTCACTTCCACAGCGCCCGGCAGCGCGACATGGCAACATCGCCAACGCGAGGAAACCCTCTGCTCATCCAGCCGGGCGCTGCTTCCTTTCCCGAGGAAACCCCCAGGTCAACCCGCTTCCACCCGCTTCCATCGACAGGCAGTGCTTCCTGTGACAGATCATGGAAGCAAGGAAGCAGTACTGGAAACAGTAGGGGTGGTGGAGTGTGAGCAGAGCGGACCGGGATGTGGCCGCTTCCGTGACCGAGATGCTGCGCAGTCAGGCACAGCAGGCGGTATGGGCGAGCGATCCGAAAGCATGGGCACACGACGTTCTGGGAGTTCACCTCTGGAGCAAGCAGAACGAGATCGCCGAATCTGTTGTGAACCACAAGCGAACCGTGGTCGCTTCATGTCACGGAACCGGCAAGGCCCTTGATGTCGAAACTGTCATACCGACACCTTCAGGGCCCCGCCGGATGGGTGACATATCCGTCGGCGACATGGTCTACGGATCGGACGGAAAGCCCGTCCTCGTTCTGGCCACCACGGAGATTCACCACAAGGACCGCTACCGGATCACACTGGAGGCGGACGGGCGCAAGACCCAGGTCGTCGCATCCGGAGACCACAAGTGGGCCACCCTCGTAAGCCGTGGCCGAGCCAAGGCCGAACTCTTCGCATCCCGCGCTTCGGTGAAGAAAGTCCACTTCGGGGCATGGCACCACCTGACCCAGGTTTTCGACACCCGGGCCCTGTTCAGCATGACAAGCCGGAACATGAAGTTCGTGATCCCTGGCCGGATCCCCCGGCTGGAACGAGCCGACCACCCGTGGCGGGCCGAGTTCTGGGTGACCGACCTGCTGATGAGCAGGGGGCTGTGCGACGACACCGGCCGTCCAGCGCTCCGGTGGGTCACTCACGGAACGACACAGCCGGATGAACTGACCAGGGTCAGGGAGTCGCTGGCCGAATCCGGCATCCACACGCTGCTGCACAAGCGCAGGCACAACGCGTCGATGACGTGGACACTGTCCGTCTGCTCCCCAATAGCCGCCGACCTGCTGCCCTCCGAGAACGACCGGGCTGTTGCCCTGAACGCGGCCCTGGAGCGCCAGCTCGACCGGTACGACCCGGGCCCGAGCGGGTGGGAGATCGTCTCGGTGGAGCGCATCGCCGACGGCGACGTGAAGTGCATCCAGGTCAACGCCTTCGACCATCTCTTCCTGTGCACCGAGGAAGGCATCCCGACCCACAACTCGATGATCGCCTCGGTTCTCGCCTGCTGGTGGATCAACACCCGGCCGCCCGGTGACGCCATCGTGGTCTCGACGGCCCCGACCTACGCCCAGGTCAACAAGATCCTCTGGGAGGAGATCCGGAAGCATCACGCCACGGCGCAGCAGCGCGGGTTTCCGATGATCGGGCGCGTGACCCAGGGAGACGAGTGGAAGTCGGACTCGGGCCAGGTACTCGGATTCGGACGCAAGCCCGCCACCGGTGACCGTCACGCCTTCCACGGAATCCACCGACGATATGTCCTTGTTGTGCTCGACGAGGCATGCCACGACGACCAGACCGAAGTGATGACCGAGGACGGCTGGAAGCTCTTCGCCGACCTGACGGGCGATGAGCGTCTCCTGACCATGGACCAGACGACTCACGAGGCTACCTACCGAAAGCCTCAGAAGATCGTGAAGAAGCCGCACACCGGTCCGATGTACTTGTACGAGGCGAAGGGCGCGAACTTCTGCGTCACCCCCGATCACGACATGTACTTCCATGGCCGCAGCCGGAATCGGGACACTGCCTGGCGCAAGACTCCGATGGAGGAGCTGGCGGGCAAGACCGACAAGTACATGAAGAAGACGATCTCCTGGACGGCCCCCGACCAGGAGAAGTTCGAGCTGCCCGAGTATGCGAGTGAGCGGAAGTTCTTCCCGGCCAGATTCGTCGACATGGACGACTGGATGACCTTCCTCGGCTGGTATCTGAGCGAAGGGCACCTGATCAAGCATCGTGGTCAGGTCTACGGAATCGGCATCTCCCAGCAGGACGATAACGTCAGGCAGGAGATCTTCGATCTGGCCGAAAGCTTGGGATTCAAACCTCGGAACACGGGCAAGCAGGTCCACATCACCGACACACAGCTTGGTCGCCATCTGGCTCAGTTCGGAGATGGCTGCCTCGTCAAGCGAGTGCCTACGTACGCCCGCATGGCCAGTGCGCGGCAGATCGGCATGCTGCTGGACTCCTACCTCAAGGGTGACGGCTACTGGAAGCAGGGGCAGGGAATCATCTACACCTCGTCACCGCAGATGGCTGACGACCTTCAGGAGATGATCCTGAAGACGGGCAGCCCTTCGGTGGTGCGGAAGCGGAGCCTTGCCGGTGTCGAGTCCGACTTTGGGACTCACATCGCTACCTCGTCGGTGGACGGGTACGTCATCACCCGACCCCGCGAAGACTCGAAGATCAAGTTCTACCCGCAGAACCTGAAGAAGATCGACTACGAGGGGATGGTGTACTGCGCCTCCGTACCTCCGGAAGCCATGCTGTTCACTCGCCGGAAGGGCTACACCCTCTGGTCCGGAAACTGCGGTGTGCCGGAGGAGATCTGGACCGGTGTCGAGGCCATCACCACCACCGAGGGCTGCCGCATTCTCGCCATCGGAAACCCGGACGACAGGAACACCGAGTTCGGCAAGGTGTACCTGAAGCCGGAGATGGCGGACATGTGGAACAGGGTGTCCGTACCCGCCGCCTCAACACCGAACTTCACCGGCGAACCGGTGCCGGAGCTGCTGAAGGACGTCCTCGTCTCGAAGCTGTGGTGTGAGCAGCGCCTGCGGGCGTGGGGCAAGGACGACCCGAGGTACATGTCGAAGGTCGACGCCAAGTTCCCCGAGGTCTCGAAGTCTTCGCTGTTCCCTCCGGCGGTCATCTCCTCAGCGTTCGACGACGTTCCGATGCCGGGCCCGCACGGCACTCTGCGGCTCGGGGTCGACGTCGCCCGTTTCGGTGCGGACCAGAACGTGGTCGTCTCCTACATGAACAGGACCGCGAAGGTCGAGGCGACCTGGTCGGGTACGGATACGACGTCTTCCGCGCACCAGGTGATCCGTCTGGCGGAGGAGCTGAAGGAGAAGTTCAAGGCGTCGTGGGTGGAGATCCGGGTCGACGCTGTCGGTCTCGGTGCCGGTGTCGTCGACACCCTGAACGCCCGTCTCGCCCTGCTTCCCGAAGCCTGGTACTCGGTGTATGAGATGCACGGTTCCGCGTCGGCTCCGACGGACGTGGGCGGTTCTGTGCACGGTTACGGCAACGCGAGGGCGTATTGGTTCGACCAGCTCCGGCAGATGCTGCGCAACGGCTCGGTGAAGATCATGGAGCACGAGCAGCTCAAGGACGATCTGGCGATCATCTTCTACCTGTTCAAAAACGGGAAGCTGTACATCATGCCGAAGGAGGAGATGCGTACGAAGCATGGCCGTTCCCCCGACTTCGCCGATGCCCTGGCGTACGCGACCGCCCCGGTGGCGAGTGGGCCTCAGATCGGCGACATGTACGCGGAGTCGGCGCACACCATGGCCGAGGAGCTGGAGGGGTTCATGGATGGCGACATGATGATCTCGCCGTTCTGATACACCCGCATGTGACTGAGGTCAATGCCATCAGACTAATCAGATGAATAAGTCGTCCTGAGGGGCGATCATGGAACCCTGGTGTAAGTGCTTCAGGAGTGGAGCACTCCGCGCGCCACATCGGGGTGCGGAGCCAAGCAAGTGAGGTGTCCCCCATGACCAAGCCCAGCAGGGCGTCCATGCTCGCAGACAAGAGGTTCTGGATCGCGACGGCGGAGCGTTCCGTCTTCACCGGTGCCCAGGCCATCCTCGCCCAGCTCGTCGTGTTCACGGCGACCGACATCACCGACTCCGGACTCGGCGTCCTCCCCTGGTCGACCATGGGATCGGTGGCCGTGTTCGCGGTCCTCGTCTCGGTCGTCACGTCCGTCGCCAAGCTCGGGATAGGAAACGAGGGGCCCGGCATCGTCGAGTGCCTGCCCGAGAAGAAGGACCCGTCCACGGCCGAGGGCGGGGATGAGGCACAGGAAGTCCCTGTGAAGTAGCCGAAGAGAACCTGGCAGTGACAATAACCCCGGGGTAAGCGTCGGATTATTCTGAGGTTATGGATCACATGGGCAAGTCTGTCGACGAGATGTCCCTGAAGGAAGTGAGGGCGCTCGTCGACACCCTCGAAGCCAGGAACGAAGAACTCACCGGTCTCGTCACCGACGAGATGCTCCAGGAGGCCGGTGAGTTCTCGACCGCGCAGCTCGCACTCGAAGACATAGGCTGGCGCCCGCTCGCGGGCGTGGCCGACTCCTCCAACTCCTTCACGCTCGAAGGACTTCACCGCGCGAGCGAACTGTGCCGCGCAGTCGCCACCGTCAATCCGCTCGTGGAGCGCGGGCTGAAGGTGCGCACCGGCTACATCTGGGGATCCGGCGTCAGCGTCGTCGCGAAGGAATTCGTCTCCGGCGGCCCTGGGCGCCCTCGCAGTGTGAACACCGAACCGACCCTTCCGCCGGGTGTCGAAGACGTCCTGACGGGCTCTCTGGCCCAGATGGAGATCGAGCTGACCGCCGCCACCGACGGCAACCTGTTCTTCCTCGTGGACAAGAAGGCCAAAACGGTCCAGCGCGTGCCGTTCGAGGAAATCACCGAAGCGGTCTCCCAGCGCGGCAACCGGGAGCGGATCCTGTACATCAGGCGCACCTGGAACGACTGGGACCTCGAACTCGACAGCGGCGACATCGACACCAAGCCGGTCACCGACCCCGACTTCGGACGCGGATCGCGGACCTGGACGAACATGAACAGGGACGGTTCCGCCAGCGCCTCGTACCGGAACGTTTCCGTGTGGTACCCGACCAACCTGCTCGTGGACCAGCCAGACAGCCGACGCAGCAACCGCAATCGCATCGACGGCGACCCGGTCGACCACAACAAGGTCATCGTCCATGTGCCGTTCAACCGTCTGGTCGGATGGCGATGGGGGGTTCCGGACGTCCTTCCCGCCGTGTGGTGGACGAAGGCGTACAAGGAGTACCTGGAGAACTGCGCGACGCTGACGAAGGCGTACGCCAGGTTCGCGTGGAAGGTCACGAGCGAGCGTTCCCGTGGAGTGCGCCGTACGGCCGCTCAGCTCGCACAGGCTCCCCGCACGGACCCGACGACCGGTCAGCCTCTCTCGGTAGGCGCGTCGGCCGTTCTGGGCGCCGGACAGGATCTCTCCGCAGTCGGCGGAAACACGAAGGTGGACTTCGACGCCGGGCGCCCGCTCGCCGCGATGATCGCAGCCGCGCTCGATGTGCCGCTCCCCGCTCTGACCGAAGACCCGACTCTGGGCACCCGGGCTACCGCCGCCGCTCTCGACACGTCCACGGTTCTCGTGATGCAGATGCGTCAGAAGATGATGGACGAAGCATTCCGGATCATCTTCCGTCTGCTCGGCCTGAAGGTTCGTCTGCGGTGGCCCGAGATCTCGGAAGAGCCGATTCACCGTCGCCTCCAGGCCATCAACATGGCTGTGAGGCTCGGACTTTTCACCGCAGACGAAGCGCGCGCGATGGTGCTCGACGCGTGGCACGACAAATGGGATGATTTTCCCCGGCAGGCTCCTCCGCCGAGCAAGCTTCCCTTCATTCTCCAGCCGCAGCCGACTCAGCAGGCGGAGGCTTCCGTTGCTTCTGCACAGTCGACGAAGAACGGTCCTCCGCAGGTTGATCCTCCGTCGATGGGTGACCACGAACTGCGAGACGAAGGTTCGCAGGAAGATGCAGATAACGAGGATTGATCCCTTCGAAGCGCTGACGGGTTACCCTGTGTCCTGACACACGTGCTAGTCGTTAGGAACGCAAACTTGGTTGTCGCCACTCTGGCGGAATCGGCAACCCTGGTACTCAGCCCGACGGGGGTGGAGTCGAAGGGAATTTGGCGAGCCCGCCTGATCGAAGCAGATGTACAGGGAAGCTCGGGGTACTACCCGGCGGAAGTACTGCGCCGCGACGGACCCTTTGCGTTCCCGGCCGGAACCCACGTGTTCCTCGACCACCCGACATCCGGCGAAGACGTCGAACGGCCCGAACGGAGCGTTCGCGACCTCGCCGGATACCTGGTGGACGGGGCCAGGTTCGAAGAGTCGTCTGACGGACGCGGGCTTTTCGCTCGCATCCAGTTCATCGACGAACTGAAGGACCGCATCAAGTCCCTTGCTCCCGTGATCGGTCTGTCCATTCGGGCCGCAGGAGAGATCGAGGTGAGTCCGGACGGCCAGCGCGTCGTACGGGCCATATCCGAGGGACTGTCCGTTGACGTCGTCACCCGCGCTGGAGCGGGAGGAAGGCTCGTCACCATGACTGAGTCGACCAAGCCGGGATCCCCTCCGGCTGAGGGCGCGCCGATTGTCACCCCGATCGAGGAGTCCGCTCCCTCGGGTACCGGCAACGGTGCGCTGCGCAGCGAGGTCGTTTCGCTGCGCGAGTCCATTTCGGACCGCATCGAGCAGCTCTCCGTGGACCAGGGCCGTCTGAGCCAGGCGCTGCGCGAGAGCCTGAAGGTTCTCAAGCAGATCGCCGAGGAGAACACGGCGCTGCGCGAGTTCGTCGAGTCGATCAACGAGCGTCAGATCAAGGCTGACACGCTGGTCATCGAGTCGAAGAAAAACAACGAGGTTCTGGCCGACCTCATCAAGTCCGGCCTCCCGGTGCCGTCGATGGTCCGGATCGTCGAGTCCTACCGTCCCGGCAAGGACCACAACGCCGACATCACGGCCGAGCGCGAGTACCTCAAGAAGATCCGCCGCGAGTCGGAGCTGGGCGAGCTGTCGCGCACCGACTCGTCGGGCCTGGGCCTGGTCGAGTCCGCGATGACGCCGTCGTCCAACTTCGGCACCGGCTCTACGGCCGAGCAGCTCGGAGACCTTGAGTCCGTCCTCCGAGGGGAGTTCTGAGTCCATGGCGACCAATGAGGTCTTCAAGTACGGCCAGTGGATCTCGCTTCCGCTGCCGCTGCGGGGCTCCGACCCTGCCGTCAATGCCGACCCCACGCGCAACGGCGACCCGGTCCTGATCGGTGACCTCGTCGGTGTCGCGCAGGAAGTCGGCGGTGTTCCGGTCGAGTACTCGATCGGTTCGCTCACCGTCACCCAGTCGCGCAACACCGCCGACTCGCTGGAGCCCGGCTGGGCGTCCGTCGCCCTCTGCGGCGCCTGGGCGATCCCGGTGCAGGACTTCGACCCGGCCGTCCACGGCGCGGGCACGACGGTCAACATCAACGCCGCCGCCGGTTCGGACGCCGCGACCCTTACCGTCGCTGCGGGCGACCACCCCTTCGGCACCATCATCGGCTGGACCAAGATGATGCAGAAGGACAACCTCGGGAACCCGCTCCGGCCGATCCCGATCGTCAACATCGTCCAGAACCTCCAGGGTGTCGTGAACGCTGTTCCCGACATGCCGATCGGTTCCTAAGTAGAGAGGGGGTAGAGACAACATGAGCAAGGAAATCGACGTCCTCTCGGCTTTCGACGGCATCTCGACCACGAACAACCGCGAGTTCGCGAAGATCGCCGAGGCGCACGTCAACCGGCGCCAGGTCATCAAGAACACCGCCTTCAAGAACGTCATGGCCATGAAGCGGCCGGTCGAGCTGATGCGCATCATCAGCGAGGCCGCGCAGGGTCAGCACCTGGCGATGGGCCGCCTCCGCGAGGCCGTGTCCTCCGGCGACTTCCCGCTGCTGTTCCAGGCGGTGTCGCAGGCGTCCATGCTCGGCCAGTACGCCGACTTGCCGCAGCAGTGGCCGACCTTCTCGCAGCGCACCACGGTTCCCGATTTTCGTCCGGCCCGCCTGGTCCGCTGGGACTCGCAGATGGACCAGCTCCCCGACCACAACGGTGGTGCGGAGCGTCACGTCCGCGCGCTCCCGAGGATCCCGGAGCTGACCGAATACCCGACGTTCAACCTGACCACGGAAGGGAGCGACTACTTCGTCAACAAGTACGGAGCAAGGTTCCCCTTCTCGTGGGAGGCGTTCCTCAACGACGAGCTGAGGGTCCTCCAGCAGCTCCCGTCGGAGATGGCGCGCTGGGCTCGTGACACCGAGGACGTCCTGACCACCGGCGTGCTCGCCACGGCGAGCGGTCCGAACCCGGACTTCTTCAACACCAGCCAGGACTTCGGCGCCCAGGTCGTCCCCGGCAACTACGTCGCGGACAACCCGCCGCTCTCGCTGGACGCGCTGGAGAAGGCGATCCAGCAGATCAGCATGCGCAAGGTCAACGGCCGCATGGTCCGTGTGCAGAACTTCGTTCTGCTCGTCCCGCCGTCGCTGGCGCTGACCGCCCACGAGATCGCCCAGGCGACCACGTACATGCGCGTCACCACGGACGGCGCGGGCAACGAGCTGCGCGTCAACGTCGCCTCCCCGATCGCGGGCCGCTTCACGGTCGTCGAGTCGCAGTGGCTGCCGCTCATCGACCAGTCGGCGGACGCCGCGACCACGTGGTACCTGGTTCCGGCCGGTGGCACCACGGAGCGCGGCCCGGCCATCGTCACCGCGTTCCTCCGGGGCCACGAGTCCCCCGAGGTCCGCGTCATGGGCGACACCGGCCGCAGCCTCGGCGGTGGCGAGTTGTCGGCGTTCGAGGGCTCCTTCTCGCACGACGACATCCAGTACCGCGTTCGCTCGATCGTCGGTGCCGCCGGTATCGACAACAGCGCGGTGGCGGTCTCCCTGGGTGACGGCACCCCGACCGGCGGTGGCTCCTTCGCCGCGCCGATCACCATCCGTTCGGCTCCGGCTCCGGCCGCCCCGGCTGCCCCGGCCGCCGAGAAGACCGAGACGAAGACCACGGCGACCAAGCCCACCACGGCGAAGTAGCCCACGACTGGCCGGATCCGGGCCTCACCCATCCCGGGTCCGGACCCCGGTCCGTGAGGGCCGGAGAGCCATTCCCCCCGGCTCTCACCCAGAACCCCCTGCGTCTGACGTGGGGGGTTCTGGCTTTCCCGGTCAAAGACCTGTACTGTCTGTCTTGACAGGCCACAGGATCTCCTTTCAGGTGTCTTGTCGTCTTTCTCCTTTCCAGAGGAAGCCCTCGGTTGCGCAACCGGGGGCTTCTTCGTTTTCCCGAATAGATTTGGCGCAGCAGAAAGCCCCGCCGGGATCGAGTCGACGGGGCTTCCCTCGAAGAGTCGCCAAGGACCAGCCATGGACGGTACAGCTTCGTGGACGGGCCCAGGGTACCGCACTTCTTGTCACATTCGTACAAGTACGTCAGGTCCGCAGCTACCATGAGTAGGACGACGGGAGCGAATGTGACCCTTCCCACCACCCGTACCGTGACCGGCACTTATGTGAACCCGGCCACCGGTCGGCCCACGCGCGGGCGTGTCGAGTTCACACCGGTGCCATCCAGGTGGACCGACACCGATGGTAATCAGATCCTCACAGGCGGAGGATCTCGTGTGCTGGCATCGGGCGACTTCGCCATCGACCTGGTCACCACCGACGCCCCCGGCGTACTTCCGGACAACCGGTCCTGGGAGATGCGCGAGCTGATAGACGGCCGGTGGGTCACATGGGTGTTCGCCCTCCCCTCCGGAGACGGCCCGGTCGACATCACCGACCTGCTCACCGTCCCGTCCGCGCCCATACCCGGCGACCCTGTTCAGGGTCCTCCTGGACCGCCCGGACCCCAGGGCCCTTCCGGACCTCCCGGCCCCACAGGCGCAACCGGTGCGACCGGTGCCACGGGTGCGACCGGACCCGCCGGACCCACTGGTCCCCAGGGCCCTCCCGGTGAAGGAGGCGGCGACGACACCGAGTCCGGACTGAACACCGGCATCGTCAGCGGCGGCGACCTCAACGTCAACGCCTCGAACCCGCTGGCCATCGACATCGCGCCGCTGCACGGCTTCATCGTCGACTACCTCACCGACCCGCCCAACCCGATCACCACCGAGATCCAGACCACCACCACGATGACAGTCGCCCTGGAGGCGGAAGCGCAGACGCGCGCCATCACCTGGTGGCTCATGGACGAGACACAGGCGATCACCCAGCAGGCCCTGCGCCCGAGCGGATCGCAGCGACGCACTCACCTGGTCCTCGGCGTAACCACTGTGCTGGGCGGACAGATCATCGTCGAGCAGTCGATCCCGGTGATCAACCAGCAGCCGGTGAACCAGCTCTACGACCTGATGGACGCGATGGGCGCGTTCAACATCTCGGGCAACTCCGTCACGCCGAACGCCAACCTGACGCTCGACGTCTCGCCCGGCCGCGTCTTCTCCAGGGGCTGGAACCACTACAACGACGGTGTGCCGACCAACGAGCCGCACGTGGTGGCGACGGTCGGCGGGGACCCCGCAGCGTGGCTGAAGATCCTCCGCAACACCCTGGTCCTCGGCTCGGCCCCGACCGCCAACATCGACCCCGCGAACTACGACGTCGGCGGCTCCCTCACGGCGGTGGGTGGAGACATCAACCGGTCCACTGTGCAACGACTCTGGCTCTTCCCGACCAACGACGGCATCTCGGAGATCCACGTCTCCCAGTACGGGCAGAAGGTGTACGACACCCTGGCCGACGCGATCATGGGCGCCGGTGAGCCGACGTTCGTGAACAACCTGGCACTGCCGGGCAATGGTGTTCTCGTAGCCTTCCTGGCTGTCCGGCACACGGCTACCGATCTCTCGGATCCTCTTCAGGCCCGCATCATCCCGGCCACGAAGTTCGGCACCCCGAGCTTCACCGATGGCTACCCGGGCGCCGACGGAACCGCCCTCGAAGGCCGCATGACGGCAGTCGAAGGGGACGTCGCCGAGAAGCTGGACAAGACCAGCAACCTGTCGGACCTGAATGACAGCTCTTTGGCACGGGCGAACCTGGGTCTCGGCGGGGCTTCTGTACTGAACGTCGGCACGACCGGAGGAACAGTCGCAGCCGGAAACGACTCGCGTATCACCGGAGCGGCACAAAAGTCCTCCAACCTGTCCGACCTGGACGACGTCAGCTTGGGACGGACGAACCTGGGTCTTGGCAACTCGGCCACCAGGAACGTCGGCACAACCAACGGAACGGTCGCGGCGGGGGACGACGGCAGGATCACAGGAGCCTTCCCGGCATCCGGTGGAACGATCACCGGCAATGTACTGGCCACCGGCTTCGCGCACGGTCAGGACACTCCGGCGGCACATGGCATTTCGGCGTGGTGCTACGACCCGGCCCTCGCGGTGAACTCGACGTCGCCGACCAACGGCACGCTCTACCTGGCGAGGGTGAACATCGCCGCCAGCACCAGCATCACCAAGCTGTACTGGTGGATCGGTAACCAGGGCTCCGGAGCGGTCGCCGGTCAGAACCATGTCGGCATCTACAACTCGGCGGGCACCCTGCTGGCTTCGGCCGGTACGGACGCGGCGATCTCCTCGGCCGGGCTGAAGGCGACCACGATCGCCTCGACGGCGCTGACGGCCGGATCGTTCTACTGGGTAGCGATCCTGATCAACGCCTCCGGCGCCCCGACGCTGACCCGAGGCTCCGGCTGGACGGGGGTGGAGGCGGCGGCCAACGTGGGTCTGACGGCCGCCACGTTCCGGTTCGCCATCAACGGTACGAGCCGGACGACGATCCCCTCGACGATCACTCCGGCCTCGAACGTGGGCACGGACTTCGCCGGGCCGTGGGTGGGTGTCGGTCCGTAGCCCGGACAAGAAGAAGCCCGGCCGGAACGAAGTCGGCCGGGCTTTTCCCCCTGCGTGCGCGTGCAGGAACCTGTAGATGAACCCTAGCGCACCGAGGACACGAACGCGGTCCAGGCGCTCCGGTCGAACTTCAGGACCGCGCCGACGCCGTCGTTCTTGGTGTCGCGGACGGCAGTGGCGCCGGTGTCGGCCATGATGCCCTGCTCGACGCAGTTGCCGTTCTGCGAGCTGTAGCTGGACTTGTGCCAGTCGGTGGCGCCCTGGGTGTTGTTCATGTCGTTGTTCTCCTTGGGCTACTTGGTGCGTTCCGCGAGGATTCGCTCCAGGCGGACGCGGGTCTCACCACGGGACAGGGCCTGCGACTGGACCTGAGAAAAGCGCGACAGGTCCACCTTCACCTGATCCGGGTGATCACTGAAAGTACGGTACGTGTGTACCACAGATCCATCGGGGGTCCCGTCGAACCCCATGATGGAAATGAATCCGGCGACCAGCAGGTTGGCGGGGTTGTTCAGGGGGAGGAGCTGAAGGCTGACGTTGGAGCGTTCCGACAAGTCGATCAGGTGCCTGATCTGAGAAGTCATCACTTCCTTGTCGGAAAACTCCAGGTGGAGGCTGGCTTCCCCGATCACGGCCCAGACCTTCGGAGGGCTCGGGCGGTCCAGGATCGCGCGCCTCTTCCGGCGGAGGGTCAGAACGTCCTCCATGTTGACCTGCTCCTCTTCGAGGACAGCGCGGGAGGATTCCATGGAGGCACGAGCGAAGTCATCGGTCTCCAGCAGCGCGTGGAGTCCGTTGAGGTTCGCGACGCGGAACTCGGTGGAAAGGTCTTCGATGTCGGCCAGATCGACGTGCTCCTCTCCGGCCGTTTCCCCGTAGGCGAACCACCAGCCGCGCGTCCGGCACGACCGGGCGAGGTGGACGAGACGCTCGGCCTCTTCCTCGTTGTCGATGCCGTACATGCCGATGTAGGCGCGGGCGTCCGCGATGGAGGTGGCGGTGGTGCCGGTCTCCTGGCGGTAGATGACGCTCTTGTTGACGCCCAGCTCCTTGGCTACGCCCTCGATGCTCAGCCCGGCCGCTTCGCGAAGCCTGCGAAGTCGGGATCCGACGAGCCGCTTCCGCATCGTGGCGACGCCCCTGTATGCCATGTGCTCTCTCCTGCTTCTTTCGTCTTCTCCTTGGACGAACGGCGCCCTCCGCTACTGGAACGCATGTTCGTGATTCTGAGATTATGTCACAGAGACACTTGTCATTACTGCACGTACGCGAGACTCTGTCTATACCGGCAACACCGTTACGTCCCTGCAAGGTTGGCCCACCCGGGTCCCCCGCACGGGACGTTTGTGCACTACGGGGAAAGTCCAAGGCAAAACCGGCAGACGGCACCTGAGGCCGTGACACCCTCAACGCGAGCAACGAGGCCGCGATGACCATGACAGCAGCGTCCGTAGGACCGCAGCAGTACGGAAAGATCTATGAGTCCTGCCCGACCTCCGTACGACAGGTCCGTCACGACGTGAGCCTGGCCCTTTACACCTGGGGTCTGGACGAACTCGTGGACGACACCCAGCAGATCGTCTCCGAGTTGATGGCCAACGCCATCGGCCACACGGATTCGAGCAAAATCCGTACGACCATCACCAAGATCAGTGAGCGAACGGTCCGCCTGGAAGTGACGGACCGCTCCCCCCGTGAACCCCGGCTGATCCCGGCAGACTTCAGCGAAGAGTCGGGGCGTGGCATCGCCCTGGTCGACGCTCTGTCGAGTCGGTGGGGCTGGACGAACAACTCTGGCGACAAGACGGTCTGGGCCGAAGTGGTGGGCTAGGAGCCCGGTTCCTCGCGAGTGGCGGCGAGGAGGTCGAATATGTCATGTGCACGAGTGTCGCGGTCCCCGATGACGCGGGCCCTCCACTCCCTGTACATGGCGACGGCCTCCTCGCCTGTCATTTCCGCGTCCGGACCTTCCGGCTCGCGGTTCTCGTTCGTGCTCTTGTTGCACAACGCAGGCATGAGTGCCTCCCGGTCACGTCGCGCGAGGGATGAATCGTTGGCCACGCCTTCCCTCAGGCTACTGCTGGGCCACTGGCCTGCACTAGAGGAAACCGGCCATGAAAAGCGACTACCCGGCTGGCACTTTTCGGTGGCAATGTCAGGCCCAAAGGTAAGATGACCAAGAGAAAACCCGGCCGCTTCTGCACGACCGGGTTTATGGGGAACGGCTACCAACCAACCCCTGTGGCCATCGTACAACACGATCTGCCTCAGGGGCATCTACGCAGGTCGGAGGGTAAGTACTGATGGCACGCACCCGGCACGGGCGGAAGCCCGGCTACGCCATGATCCCGAACGCAACCATCGACGATGCGCTCAAACTGGACTTCATGGCACTGGCGCTTCTCACGGTGCTCCTGCGTCAGAAAGATGGCTGGGAGATCACCCTGGAACGCGTGGGTAAGCGCTACGGATACGGCCGCGACGCGATGGCAAATGCCATGGGCCTGCTCCAGGTCGCCCGATACGTCGTGAAGGTCCGCGTGCAGGACTCCGCCACGGCGCAGTGGTCGACCGAGATCATCACCTACGACACCCCGCCGCACAACGGCGAGGTCGAGGCGCTCCTGAACGAGATCGCGGACGAGCCCGGGGTGAAGGACGTCCGGGTCATCCCGCCCACCCCGGCGGCGGTGAAGCGGGCCCGGGCGCGGATGGAGAAGCTCATGAAGGCCGACGCCGACGATCCGGAAAACCCGCAGGTCGGCCCGACTGCCGGAAAACCCGCACTCGGGGAAGACGAGTCGGACAAAAAGGGCGAACCCGAGTGCCGGGATACCCGACAGTCGGCTCACCCCGCAGTCTCTAAGAAGACTGTCTTCGAAGAAGACTCTTCTCTCCCTCTTACTCCCTCTCGTGGAGACGTGCCGGTCGTGGTCGTGCCCTCGGGCGGAGCCTCGGGCGAGGAGGAGAAAGAGATTTCCGGGGAGGAAGAGATCTGGTGCGACGGGGCCGAGGACGGCCCCCAGTCACCCCCTGACGGTCCGGAAGGTACCTCTGGGCCCCAGGAGTCGGACGAGGCGGAGATCGTCCACCAGAGGGCCGTACAGAGCTTCGCCATCTGCCGTGGCTGCTGGGGGACTTACAACCCCGACGGATCCGGAGCCGTTCGGCGGTGTCCCGGCTGCCGGTGACCTGCGCGGGTACTGTGAACGCATGGCTGACGACGCGTCCGTGTACCCGCCGGACTTCACCACTCCGCTCGGGATCGTCCGGGCGCTCATCCCCGACGTCGACAAGGTGGACTTCACCGGCGAGGGCATGCCGGTGTACATGTTCTCCGACGCGCACCTGAACGGGCTGCTCGCCCTCTACAGCCTCAGGCCGTCACCGTCGGGCCGGATCAAGCGCGCAGCCGCCGACGCCATCGGCGCCGTGGCCAACTCCGAGGCACTGATCTCCAAGGTCATCAAGACCGAGGATCTCCAGACCGACGGCGCCAAGGTGGCCAACGCCCTCCTCGCCCGCGCCAAGCAGCTCCTCGACGAAGCCGACAAGGACGACGAGCAGATCGAGGACGAGTACGCGTTCGCCATCGTCGACTTCCAGCCGTACCCGGCGGACTGCCTGCCCTACTCCCTGCGGGGCTTCCCCCAGATGTGCTGCATGACCTCGTACACCGGATCCTGTGGCTGCTCCGGCTCGAAGGACCGGGGCGCCGGGTTCGGCAGCGGACACGTGTGAGGAGACGGACATGGCTCTGAACAGCCGCAGGGCTCTCGACCCACGCTGGGGCTGGCACCAGCGCAGTGTGCCGATCGGGCACATGTCCGTCGTCTGCGAAATCTTCCGGCGCGTGGGTGACGCCGCCAGCTACGCCTATAACCCCGACACCGGCGGCGTGGACGCCCCGCCCATGACGCTGCTCTACCGGGGCCCCACCCGCGTCGCCACCAACAAGGACTGGCGAGCCCGCGTGAAGACCATCCGAGGCGACTCCGGCGTGGCACACGCGGTCCGCTTCCAGGTCGAGATCAAGACCTGCCCGCCGATCCATGTGCACGACGTCGTCCGGGTCATCGACTCCCCCGCCGACCAGGAGCTGACTCACTTCGTCTTCCACGTCCGGAACATGATGATGTCGTCGAGGCCGTGGGTCAGGAATCTCCTGTGCGACGTGGACGTTGCACACCCCAACCTGCTGCCCCCTCCGTACGAGATGCAGCCGATAACCAACTTCGAGCAGGCCCCGCCGCCCATCACGAGCGGCTGCAACTGCGGATAGGGAGGCAGCCATGACGGGCTTCGAGTTCAAGTACAACTACCGCTTCGGCGGTGGTCAGCGGTACTACGGCGGCGGCTCCCCGCACGGTCCGCAGGACGCGGCACTGGACGACTTCGTCATTGACCACCTGAACAAGACGCGCAGGCAGCTCATCCTCGACATGTCGAACATGCGGCGCCGGGGAGAGGGCATCGTCCGGGCCAAGTCGAGGGTCGACACCGGTGCCATGAAGAGGCAGGTGACGGGCACCGGCGACTTCGGCACCGACATCCTGAAGATCAGCTTCGGCTGGGAGGAGATGGCGCCGTACTACGCGCCCTTCCAGGAGTTCGGCACACGTAAGGGCATCGAGCCGATGTATGCCGTGTTCGACGCCTACAACATGGTCCTGGCCCAGCTCCGCTCCAGGCTCGGCGGCCGGTGACCCCGTGACCAAGTCGATCATCAACTGGCAGACCGCGATCTACGAGGAGATCGTGCGCGGCGTGCCGAACAACAAGGTCTTCCTGGAGGGTGTGCCGGAGTCCAGCGACATCCCCATCGATCCGCAGGGTTTCGTGAAGCCCTTCGCCATCCTCTGGTTCGGCCAGCTCACCGACATCCTCACCGGCACCCAGAGCGGCGACCTGTGCGGCTTCGGCTCCGGCATGTCCGCACGAACCGCCACCTTCGCCCTGGAGGTCGTCGCGCCGAACGGCCTGTCGCTGCTCCAGTTCGAGGACAGGATCCGCAGCATCCTCACCGGCTTCCAGCCAGCCGGACAGGGAGAACTCGCCGAGGGCGGTGTGACGGCCGTCCGTGACCCGCTGCCTACTGGTATCGGCGTGGGCCTCAGGTTCTACAAGGCCATCTTCTTCTCCGGCGTCGTCGGCAATACCGCACCCACCGGAAGCGGATACTCCAGCTAGGAGCCGTCAATGTCACCGTTTGGTGGGTGCCTGGAACCCACCAAATAGTAACGGCCTTGAAATTACCGGCCATTCGGCCCGCGATTTGGGTGTACTGTTCTCACCAAGAGGCCCCGCGAGTGCGGACACACTCCGGGGCCGGGCTGCGTTAGGAGACGCAACATGGTCAATCGTACGTGCTGGCACGACAACTGCTTCGGGTCGGTCGACAAGTGGGGTATGTGCACCCCGCACTACGAGAAGCACACCAAGCTCTACCGTCCCGCCAGGTCGACGAAGATCATCGGCTCTGATGAAAAGCGCTTCTACGCCTACCTCCACAAGGCCGGAGAGGGTGAGTGCTGGATGTGGGGCGGGGCCCTGAACAATGGTGGCTACGGAGTCTTCCGCATCGCCGCCGGAGCGATGGTCAGGGTCCACCGCTACGCCTACGAACTCCTGGTGGGGCCCATTCCGGAAGGTCTCGAACTCGACCACCGGTGCCGCATGCGGCCCTGCTGCAACCCTGCCCATCTGGAGCCGGTCACCCAGAAGGTGAACACGCTTCGGGGAGTTGCCCCGACGGCCCAGAACGCTCGCAAGCAGAAGTGCCCGAAGGGTCACTCGTACGACGAAGCGAACACGTATGTCACGCCCGACGGGCATCGGCAGTGTCTTGCCTGCAAGAAGGTCGAGGCGCTGATCAATGGCGCTGACCGGACGCGTACCTACAGGGAGCGTCACGGCCTCAAGCCCGAGCTGGGCAAGGGTGGGTATCAGACCCTCAGAACCCACTGCCCGAAGGGTCACCCGTACGACGAGGCGAACACGATTCGCGAAGGCAATCGCCGCCGCTGTCGTGCGTGCGTGAACGAGAAGAAGCGCAACTGGCGGGCGAGCAAGTAGCCCTGACCCTCCACAAGGCCCCCGGCTTCGGTCGGGGGCTTTTTGCTGTACCGACATCAATACTGGCTGACGATCTAGACTTCACCAGAAGACCGTGCTGCCTCGTGTGGCGAAACCACTGGTGAGATCACGAAGGGAACCCACCAATGGCAAACGAAGTGAAAATGTTGCCCCCAAATGTGACCGTGTGGTGGGTCCCCATCCCGGCGGGCATCGCGAACGTGAACTGCCCGACGGCGGCGGAGATCAACGCGGGTGTGAACATCTCCTGCGCCCTCACCACCGACCTGACGCTGGGCTGGACCGAGCGCGACACCGACGACACCGGTGGTCTGTGCGACGACGCCAACGTGGCCAACCCCACGAAGAAGAACTACGAGGGCACCCTCAACTTCTTCCTCGACCGGGACCTCGGCGACGCGAAGCCGGAGTCGGTGTACAACGAGGCGCTGGAGCTGTTCAAGACGCCGCTCCAGCCCGGCTACCTGGTGCAGCGCATCGGCAAGCACCCGCGCAACGTTCCGGACGCGGCGGACGGCGACTACATCACCGTGTTCAAGTTCCTGTCCGGCGACCCCAACGTCGTCAACGACGCCACGGCGCCGGTGCAGATGGAGGTCGTGTTCTACGCGCAGGGTGAGTCGTCGGACGGCATCGTCCAGGTCGGCATCTGCGGTAGCTGACACCGGCCCGCTTCCGGCGGGTTCAAGCAGGACGCCGTGGATGGCGGCGAACAAGAAAGCATCCGCTTTCGAACCAGGAAATCTACAAGGGGAATGGCATGAACGACGAGAAGAAGTCCGGGCTCGACCAGGTGCCGGGCTCGGACAACTTCAGCTTCGAGGACTACGTGGCGGGGAAGTCGACCTTCCCCTCGTTCTGGCACCGGGTCTACCTGGACCAGGCCGCCGGTTCGGAACTGGCCGACCTCATCGACGAGTACGAGGCCGACGTCCAGATGATCCGTTCTCTTCGGGAGAAGCAGCGCCTCCTGATGGAGAGCGGCACCATGTCGATGGGCGACGACCAGCTCTCCGACATAGCCGAGGAGATCGACACGTTCGAGCGGAACGTCGCCGACCTCGAACCCCAGATGGATGCTCTGAAGCAGAAGATCTGGAGCACCGCCATGATCCTCCACTTCAGGTCGAGCACCCCGGACAAGTTCGGCAAGGTGCTGCGCAAGGCCGACAAGGAGTACTCGAAGGTCAACGGGAAGTTCGACGAGACGGACGTCGAGCACATCACTGGCCGCACCCGCATGCTTCTGCTGCACCAGCTCACTGCGTATTGCATCGGCTGGGAGACCCCGGCGGAGAAGGAGCGCAGCGACAAGCTGGAGAAGGCGGCCGAGGAGCGTGGGGAGAAGTTCGTCCGTCCGCTGCGTTCTGTGCCGTCGCAGGACGGCTTCGGCAGCCTTCTCGACGCCCTGATCAGCTCCGAGCTGATGCGCCTGCTGACGGCCCTGAACAAGAAGCTCGACGCGTCCGCCGAGTGGGCGAGCCGGATCGATGCCGGATTTCCTGGCGGAGGCGCTGACGTGGCCGCAGAACCGGTGGGCCGTGCCGGTGCTGAAGACGGCGAGGTCGTGGGGAGTTCCGCCTCTTGACCTGCTGAACGAGAAGAAGTGCAAAAAGGGATGGTCCGACCCGAGGAACAAGATGCTGGCAGTGGCGCTGACTCTTCTTGAGGATGAGACATGCGGTGGCTGCGGCACGCCTGCGTGGCTGGGCCGTTCCACCAACAATGAGATCGCGTTCACGGTCAAGTCGTCCGTCTGCTACTCGTGTGCCGAGCTGGAGAAGGACAGGGACAGTGTCTCCGGTGACGGCAGGGCGAAGAGGAAGGCGCGCCCGGGTGAAACCAGGTACGTCTCGGCTCACAACATCTGGGAGGGGAAGCCGCTTCCTTCCAGGTTCTCGTCCTACACCGGTCAGGAGGACTAGGTGGCCAGCCAGTTCGACGCTGTAGCCAGGATCAGCCTGGACCTGAGGGCGTTCTCTCAGGGTGCTCAGCAGGTCACCAAGGCTGGTGGCTCGATGGAGCAGATCTTCAAGAATCTGAACAAGACGCTCCAGCACGTCGGACAGGTCAACAAGACGCAGGCCGGGGAGTTGAACCGGGCTCTCGGCGTCTACCAGAAGATGATCGGCGTCGTCCGCAGTTACGCGTCGATGGTCACGGCGCTGGGTAAGGCGCAGAGCAGCTCGGTCAATGGCACCAAGGCCATGGAGAAGACCTTCGAGAAGCTGGCGAAGGTCATGGCCACCATGCGCGGTATGGGTGAGAAGGAGCACCAGCGGCTTCAGCGCACCCTCTCGCTCTACACCCAGATGGCCACCGTTCTCCAGCGGATGGCGACTGCGCAGAACCAGATGTCGGCGGCGACGCAGCGTGGTACGCAGGCTCAGGCGGCGGAGGCCAAGGAGCGGGACCGGGCGAAGAAGGCGATCACCGATCAGGCCATTGCCGAGGAGCGTCTTGCCCAGGCCAAGCTGAAGACGGCACAGGCGCAGGCGAATGCGGCGAACTCTCAGGCTCAGTCGAATCAGCGGGTTGCCTCGTCCGCCAGTCAGGTGGCCACGGCACAGGCCAATGCGAACCGTACGGGTGCTCAGCTCACGGCGACGGATCAGCGACTGACTCAGGCAACTCGTGCTCTTGCGCTTGCTCAGCAGAACGCCGCGCGGACCGCTCAGATAGCTCAGCAGGCGCAGACCCGTGGTTCGACCTTCGCTGTCCAGGCTCAGCGGCAGGCGGCTCAGGCAGCTCAGGCGGTCCAGCGAGCCCTAGTGGCTCTTGCCAACGCGCAGCAGGCTTCCGCTCGGGCTCAGCAGACGTTGAATCAGCGCCTCCGGGAGGGCGGCGCGGCCGGAAACATTCTGCGTCAGGATCTGTCAGAGCTGGAGACGGCGTACCGGCGCATGTCGCAGACGGCGACCAGCGCGGTGGAGAGTGTGGTCGGCGCCGCCATCAGCCACGAATCGGCGTTCGCTCAGCTCGCTCGCGTTACGAAGGTGACCGGGGCCGAGTCGGAGAACCTCAAGAGGCAGTTCGAGGAACTGGCGACCACGGAGCCGATCAGCTTCGAGGACGTGGCGAAGGTTGGTCAGCTCGCCGCGCAGACCGGTGTGGCAACCGAGCAGCTCCAGCAGTTCTCGCGTACGGTCATCCGGTTCTCGGTCACCACCGGCATCGCGTCCGATCAGGTGGCTGTGCTGTTCGGCCGTATCGGCAACATGCAGAACCTGCCGACGCAGCAGATGGGCAACTTCGCGTCGATGGTTCTCGCGGTCGGTACCGCGTCGGCCGCGACTGAGGACGAGATCCTGAAGGTCACGCAGGCCATCTCGACGTCCTCGACGATGTTCGGCCTGACGACTCAGGACATTGGCGGCCTGGCCGGTGCGCTGGCCTCTCTGCGTGTGCCGCCCGAGTGGTCGCGTGGTACGACGACCCGTATCTTCCGTGAGCTGGACGACGCGGTGAAGTCGTCGGGCGCCGAGCTGGGCATCCTGACCGACGTCATGGGCCTGACGGCGGAGGAGATCAAGAACCTCAGGTCGACCGACCCGGGCGAGTTCTTCCGCCAGTTCGTCCAGGGCATGGGCAAGTACACGGACACCACCAAGTCGGCCGAAGAGGCGACCGCATCGGTGGCCAATGTGCTGCGCTCTCTCGGCGTGGGCGCGGTCCGTGACATCGAGTTCATCTCGCGTCTGGCGTCGAACTTCGACACGCTTGCGGACCAGACGAACATCGCCACGATCGCGTTCTCGAAGAACTCCGAGCTGGCCGACCAGACGGCGATCCTGTACGACACCGCCCGCGTCAAGATCGACAACATGATCGACGCCTTCGGTACCTTCCTGGCGGGCGTCGGCAAGGAAATCATCATTGTCCTCGGTGACATAGCCTCCTTCACCACGGACTTGATCGAGGGCTTCCAGGAGCTGCCTGCCGTCTTCAAGTACTTCGCCACCGGATCTGTCGCTGTCCTTGGATTCGCCGCCGCTCTGGCCGCTCTTCGTATGGCTGCCTTCCAGACGCTGCGCAGCATGGTCGCCATGCGTGAGACTCAGCAGCGTCTCGGTGTGCAGAGCTTGTCGCTGACCAACATCATGCGGGCCTACCGGGACAGTTCGAATCAGGCCGCCAGGTCGAACAGCAACCTTCAGCGCAGCTATCTGGGCAACATTCAGGCGGCTCGTGAGGAAGCTCGTACACGTCGCGAATCCATTTCTGCTTTCAATGACCAGGCTCGCGCGGCACAGGCGAATGCCTTGGTTCAGCAGCGCACCGCTCTTAACGGCGTGAATGCAGCTCGTCAGGAAATTCAAGCGATTCGCGACCGCGCCGCCGCAGGCCAGGCCCTCATATCCGATGGCCAGCGCATGGCGACTCAGCAGGCTCGCATGACCTCGGCGACGCAGCGGTACATCGTAGCCACTAATGAAGCGTCTGCCGCCACTCAGCGCCTTGCCGCAGTCGGCAACGTCTCCACGACCGGCATGGCGGCCCGCCTCAGCGCTGTCGGTGTCGCTGCCCGTGCGGCAGCCGGTGGTGTGACCCTGCTCGGTGCGGCGTTCTCCGCGATTGCCGTCGGCGCGATCATCACGGGCATCGTGACGCTGTACCAGGAGTTCACCAAGGCGGACACGGCCATCCGGGATGCCGCGCAGGCGGGCTTCGAGGCGGCGGGTGGCTTGACGGCCCTCGGTGACGCCATCGCGGCCGACACGGCGGCGGCCAAGGAGGGTGGCGGTGTCATCCGGGAACTCACCATTGCCGCCGCCGACCTGAGTGCGGAGGAGCGGAAGTCCGCCGAGCAGCGCCGCAAGAACGCCGAGGCCGAGCAGACGCGCATCACCGCTCTGTTCGGAACCATCGAGGCCCTGAGGGAGCAGGCGAAGGGTACGGACGACGCGGCCAAGCGTGCTCGCGCCTATGTGGCTGAGTGGGACGAGGCGCAGAAGACCATCGACCAGGTCACGAATGCCCTCAGTGAGCACAAGATCGTTCTTGAGGACGATGCTCAGGCCATGCTGGAGAACACGGTCCGGCAGTCCGTGATGACCAACGAGATCTTCAAGACCGAAGGCGCCATGAGGGCGCTGAACAACAGCTCGCTCGAACTTCAGCAGGCCATGACGTCTGCGCTGGAGAATCCTGAGGACGCGGCGAAGATCCTCCAGGGTGAGCTGGACGAGATCGACCAGAAGATGCAGGATCTCAAGGGTCGCGGGATCGTCGACATCGACCAGTTCGACAAGGAGATGAGGGGGCTCGCGGAAGAGAAGGCCGCCATCGCTCTCATCGCCGAGTCCCTCAACCTCTTCGAGGGCAACCTACAGAAGTCGGCCGCCACCAACCTTCTCTTCGGCGACTCGGCCGCCAAGGCTTCGGGCGATGCCGAGGAGCTGGCCAACAGTCTGGACGAAGCTGACTCGAACGCCTCGTCGCTGTCCACCGACATCACGGCCATGGCCAGTGCCATCGGCGCTTCGCTGGATCCCATGCGCGCCCTTCAGGCCGGTTTCGAGGCGATCGAGTTTGAGAGTGCCGACAGCTTCGTTGCCGCATTCCGGGCAGGGAAGATCAACATTGAAGCGATGACCAAGTCGTTCGATGCGTTCAGTCAGGCGATCAAGGACCAGCTCACTGTCACCAGGGACTGGGAGAAGAACCTGGTTCGCGCGGTCAATGAGCTTTCCCCGGCCGTGGCCAGTGCGTTCCGCGACATGGGTATCGACGCCGCCCCCATGCTGGCGCAGGCTCTGAAGCTGGGCGACAAGGAGAAGGCAGACTTCATCGCCCAGATGAGCGCGTACGGAAAGCAGGGTCAGGAGGCATTCGGTGCTGCGGTGACCAAGGGGCAGGTCGCCATTGCCGGAAAGGGCGCTGAGACCGGCCAGCTCTTCGCCGACGCCACGGCCAACGCGCTCGACCAGGCGATGAAGCCCGGCGGCTCTGTGCAGAAGGCCACAAAGGCGCTGGAGACCCTCGGCGACCTGATCTCCAAGGACGTCATCACCAAGGAGATCGCACTCGACCTGGAGAAGTTCCGGGGCGACGCCACGAAGCTTCAGACGTACGCCCTGAGCCTGGTGCAGTCCGGCGCTCTGGACATCAAGGCGGCTGCCGAGCTGGTCACCGCGCTGTACACCGGTGAGGCAAGCCAGTTGGCCGACTGGGTAAAGGCACAGAACGCCGTCGGCGCGTTCGACCTGAACGGCGACGCCACCCTGGACGATGCCGAGTACGCCGCTGCCGTGGCCCGCCTGGAGGCACAGGTCAACCTGCTCAACGCGAGCGACGCGCTCGACCTGAACGCCGAGGGCAAGCTGACCACTGAGCAGTACACCACCGAGATGACCAAGCTGGAGGAGCTGGTCACCCTGGTCGTCGGCTCCGGCGCGCTCGACCCGAAGGCCGAGGCGAAGCTCACCACCGAGCAGTTCGAGACCACGATGGACGCCCTGAACACCCTGGCCAAGGCGAGGGGCGAGGCGGGCGACTTCGATGCGGACGGCAACGGAAAGCTTGACCCCGCTGAGTACCTGCGTGTGCTGGAGCTGCTGAAGGGGATCGCACAGTCGCAGCAGACGAAGAGCGGCCTGTCGCCCACGGGCACTCCGAACGTCTACCCGGACGTGTTCCAGCAGGGCCTGAACAAGCTGCGCGAGTGGACGGGCAAGTGGCGCGACCGTCTGAACGGCTGGATGGACCCGACACCGGAGGTCAACCAGAGCGCTTTCGACAGCGACCTTCAGCAGATGCGCCAGAACAGTTGGAGCACGGGCGAGACGATCCAGGCGAACCTGACCAGGTCAGCGACGGTCTCGGTCGGCTACTACTACTACCAGAAGAACAGCCCGCCCTCGACGATGGAAGCAGCCACCGGTGGCTGGATCGCGGGTCCTGGTACGGGCACGTCCGACTCGATCCCGGCGATGCTGTCCGACGGCGAGTTCGTCATCAACGCCAAGCAGGCCAGTCGGTTCGGCGCGCTGCTGGAGGCGATCAACTCCGGCAGGTACGGCAGGGGCTACGGCTACCCGCAGTTCGCCTCGGGCGGCAGTGTCAACGTCCGGAAGGTCAGCCTGCGGCAGATGCAGTCCGGCAGCGGCATGATCCAGCGGATGCCCGCGAACAGTCAGGTGCCCCGGATCGCGATGATCGGCGGTGGTGCCGGTACTCGTATCACCGTGAACAACCAGTACCCGCAGGCAGAGCCCACCAGCACCACCATCAACCGGTCCCTGGCGTACGCTGCGACGCTGAACGGAGTCTGAGGAAAGGAGAGCCGTGTCTACGCAGTACGGCCTGAACGGCTTTACGATCCCCGGCACGACGCAGACGCGGGGCATCTGGCTCCTGAAGGAGACGGAGTACGCCCCTGCCCTGGCTCCGCGCCGGGCGGTCGTGGAGATTCCTGCTACGCATTACCAGATCCCGAAGTGGGACGATCCGATGTCGGCCATCACGCTGGGTCTGAAGGTCCGTGTGCAGGGCGACGACGCGAACGATCTGCGGGGTCTGTGGAACAGCCTGACCGGCGCGTTCGGCATGGGCAACAATCAGCCGGTCGAACTGACCAGGGTCCGTGGGACGAACACCGAGACGGCCGACGGGCAGCTCGTGTCGACGACTTCGCCGGACTTCTTCTGCTCGACCAACCGTGCCGATGTGCAGATCATCTTCAACATTCCCGGCGGCTCCTGGCGTGGCCCCTATGTCGAGCAGGGCTTCGCCATCAACAACACCACGACGTCCAACGTGGGGCTTTCCACCACGGCCCCCATCGTCGATTCCCTGATCCGTGTGCCGGGACCGGTCGGGTCGATCACGGTCAGGGACGTGGTGTCCAACACGGCGGTCAACTGGACCAAGGGAAGTCTGACGGTTCCGTCCGGACAGTACCTTCTGATGGACCCCTACAACCTGATAGCACACATCGTCACTTCCCCTGTGTGGACCTTCACCGGGACCAACGTTTCCAGTCGAATGGTGTTCACCGATCTCGGTCCGTTTACGATTACCTCCAGGTCGGGCGGATCCAGTTTGACGGTGACTTCTCAGGTTCAGATCGTCTCCACGGAAACAGCCGGACCTGTGGTGATTCGAGCCCGAGCAGCGGTGGTGTGAGATGGCGGCACAGAACAGTCTCATCGGAAGGTTCCAGGTCTATGAGCCGAACGGTGACCTGAGGGGTTCCATACCCCACCCGCTTTCGTGGGAGATTTCCGTCCCGATCAACGACATGTCGTCACTGACGATGGTCTACCCGAAAGACTCGCCCAGCATCGAGCTGCTGGAGCAGCCGTGCGAGGTGGTTTTCCGGCTGCGCAATCCGGTCACCGGAGGGTACGGCGAGCAGACCGGATTCCGTTTCCTGAACCTGCGCCGCCAGCACGACCTGATGATCCGGCCGGGCCACGTCACGTACACGATGCCGTCGTACGGCTGGATGCTGAAGAAGGTCAGGTTCACCAACAAGGCCCTGGTGAACAAGGAGAACCGGCGCCGGTTCGCCAACACCACGCCGGGTGACGCGCTGAGCGCCCTGATCGAGGAGTCGAAGCTCCGGGGCAACATTCCCGGGCTGGCGTACAACTTCGGCCCCACCGAGGACTCCGCAGGCATTCCCTGGGACGACACCTACACCGTCGAGTACGAGTACGGGCAGGACGCCTGGTCGATCCTCGACGCCCTCACTTCTCAGGGGCTGGCCGACTGGCGCATGCTGGGCCGCACCCTGGAGTTGTACCGCCCGAACACCGAGCTGCGCCGGAACCTCGCGATAGACAGCGGCGGTGTCATCCTGCACCCGACCGCCTCGCACCTCGAAGAGCCGGTGGACCGGACACTGGAGGACTACACCCGCACGATCATTGTGCAGGGCGACAAGGGCATCAGCCGGGTGGTGGAGATGCCGCCGCTTTCTCCCGATCCGCCGTGGGGCGAGTGGGAGGATCTCATGCAGGCCGGTGGTGTTTCCGACCTTTCCACCATGGCTCAGGTGGGCGCCTATGTGCTGTCGTCCCGCAGCCAGCCGCGCATGATGATCACGAAGCAGATCACCTGGCGTGAGGGCCTTCCTGTGCCCTTCTACGACTACCGCCCCGGTGACGTGATCCGAGGGCGCACCGAGAACGGCAATCAGCTCGAACCTCTTCGGGTGTACCAGATCACGCTGGCAGGCACCGAGCCGACCGGCATGGTCATCCACCTCACCCTGAACGACCGCTTCCTCGAACGCCAGATGCGCAACGAGCGGTGGGTCAACCGTGTCACGGGACAGGGAGGGCCTGGAGCTGGCGGTGGCGGCGGCACCAACCCGATCCCCATCCCCCAGCCGGACCCGACCAACCAGGAGCCGAGCATCCCGGGGAACCTCGTGGTCACGTCCACGGGGTACTTCAATCCGGCCGGTGAGCCGAAGGCGCGGGCGAGGGTCGAGTTCGACCCGGTCTTCGTCGATGTCGACGGCAACAGCATGGGCATGGCCAGGTACAGCTTCTATGCCCGGCCCGCTTCGTCGCCCGAGGACATGTCGCTGAGCAACTCGGTCCGCCACCCGCTGAACGCGACGCCGGGCAACAGGATCGTCGGCCACATCAACAACCTCGACTCCGGCGAGACGTACTACTTCGGTGTGGCGGCCATCGGCCTGGGCGGTCGTGTCGGCGAGTACAGCAACGAGGTCTCGGCCGTCATGGCGTGGCCCACCACGGGCATGCCCAAGCCGTCGGACCCTGTGCTGTCCAGCCGCCTGTCCACGGTGAAGGTCGAGTGGGACGGCAACGACTCGGCCGGTCAGCCGATGCCCGCACGGTTTGCCTCGATCCAGGTCGAGATGTCGTTGTCGGGCGCCGGTCCGTTCACCAGGATCGGAGAGATCTTCGAGCCGGGCAGCGCGGTTATCGTCACCGGTGAGGACGCCCAGCTCAACTGGGGCATCGGCGACACCCTGTACTTCCGGTTCACCGCCTACGACACGGCGGGCAACGACTCGACCACGGTGTCCGACGTCTCCAGCATCGTTGTCGTCGGCGTTGTCGGCCCGGACATCGAGGCCAACTCGATCACGGCGAACAACATTGCCGCCGGTACGATCACCGCCGAGAAGATCAAGGCGTACTCGCTGACGGTCGACCGCCTGTCGATCGGTGAGACGAACAACCTGGTTGCCGACCCGCAGCTCCGAGACCCGGACCTGAACGCCTTCCGTGTGGCCACCTCGGCGCTCTCAGGCACTTCCTCGTCGGACATCACGTGGTCGGTCTCGGGCGGCAAGGCCGTCGGCACGAAGGGGCCGCTGACCACCACGCAGACCGCCCGTTTCTCTCTGCTGAACAACACGATCCTGTCGCTTCCGCTGGGCAACACCCTCACCGGTGTGAACATCGGACAGCTTCAGCAGCTCACCCGTAACGGATCTCAGGTGGTAGGCGGCCTGAAGGCCCGTATGCGTGTGGAGATCCCGGCGGCTGCCGCATGGCCGGTGGGTGCGACGCTGGCCGTTCAGCTCTTCGCCAAGTTCTTCGACCGCGCGGGAAACCAGATCAGCAACCTGGCCATCATCGGTACGACGAACTACACCGCCCCGAACCAGGACGCCATCATCACCACCAGCACCGGGGCGGGCGTCAGCCCTCCGGCGAACACGGCTGCTGTCGCCCTTTACGGTTGGACGCAGTGGACGAACGTCCCGGCCGGAAACGTGGTGCGGCTGTCCGAGTTCTCGATCTGGCAGGAGTCGTCGGTCTACATCGGCGACGGCATGATCAACACGCCGCTGCTGGCTGCCGACTCGGTGACGGCGACTCAGATCAAGGCGGACGCACTGACGGTCAAGCACACGATCACCGGCTCGGTCTACCAGACCACGGTTCCGGCCTCCGGTGTGCCGCGAGTCGTCATCAGCCAGAGCGCCAACTACCTGGGCCAGGCCGGTATCCGTATCGACACCCCGGGCCCCGGCGACCAGGACACCAACATCTTCGCCGCCGACGGCGCCGGTACGGGAGGGTGGACGCCGTACTCGTTCGGCATCGTGGGGCCGGAGATCACCCGGAACAGCACGGGCCGCGTCGACCTGAACTTCAAGACCGGTGGCGGTATGGCCATCTACAAGGAGTGGGTCGACAGTTCGGTGGTTGCCAGCATCAGTTGGGGCGACACCGGCAACGAGCTTCTGCTTGAGGGGACCATGCCTCACGGCTCGGAGCTGAACGACAACTACGGGGTTTTCCGGGCTATCGCGGTAGCTACGGTAGCCACCCAGCGAAACGGCACAGTGACGTGGTCGCTGAATAACGGTTGGTCGTACCGTCCGATGGTGAGCCCGAATGCTGTCAGTACGACGACACCGATGTATGCGAATTACTATACACTTTCCTCTTCCGGGTTCTCCTGGAGGCAGAACGCGGATACGGAGGCGGTTCAGTTCCTTTGCTTCCGTGGTTCCTACGACATTTAGGGATGCCATGGACATAGTTTTCAAGTCAGCCGAACTGAATGACACCGCACTCACCATGGACGGGATCCCCAAGCTTTCCTGCCTGATTCTTGAGTACGACCCTCCGTGGGACGAGGAACCCAACGGCAAGCACCTCCACTACATGCCGATCCATGCCATCGCTGACGCCCAGCTCACTTTCGGCGTCGAATCGGACATGGAAGCCGTCGAGTTCCACGTGATGAATCATGCGGCGGAAGCCGGTCTGATGAAGAGCAAGATGGCCGGTCTGCGAAGTGTGCAGAACCGTCAGGTGGATCGTGGGCGGGCCGTCAGGAACCTGTTGGACCAGGTGGGCCACACGCTCATGGAGGAGGCCAGGAGCATGAAGCTGGCCGACACGGAAACGATGATGAAGGCGGTCTTCGACATCTCCACCGAGATCGGCGGAGGGGGGATGCGAGCCGCCAGGGCGCTGTCCGCGTCTCCCGTGGCTCAGGCCCGGCAGGCTGCTCGTGATCTCCTTCTGGCGGACGCCTCGGACCACTCGATCGACCGTTCCGCCAAGGGGTACCTTTCCCTGTCCTCCATCCTCGAAGAGAACGCCGACCTGGTCGAAGAGTCCCGTAGGCACGTGATGGAAGTGAAGTACGGAAGGCAGATCAGGAAGATGATCTCCGTACGCCGCATGGAAGCCGACAAGAGCTGGAAGGGGAAGACGCCGTGACGGACTCCGTTTCGTCGAGTGACGTGATCGATGGCCTGAGGGAGAAGGTCGGCGATCTCATCTACGAGAACTCGATTCTCCGGGCTCAGGCCCTCACCTACCGGCGGAGGATCGAAGAGCTGGAGACTGAGCGGACCCAGCAGAACAACCGGAAGACGGAGGCATAGTGATACCCGAAGGCGCCGACTGGAGCGAGACGCAGGTCATGATGGACGGGACCGGCTACTCGTTCCCCCTGCTGCGTGCCGCCGTCCGCATCACGCAGCCGAGTGAGGATCCGGTAGGGGAATCCCTCCACCCCTTCGGACCTCCCGACTCTTTCATGATCCGGGAGGTCGTCATCCCCAACTCCACCGGAGCGGATCTTGATCTCCTGATGGATCAGATCGTCGCTCTGATCGACAACTTTGCTCAGCCTTTCCTCTCCCCGGGTGCGACGACGCAGACCACCAAGGGATACTTCCAGGCTCCGGCTCAGCTCATCGAAGGCTCTTAGTCCCGGGGCCACGCGATCCGGCACAGGGGCATGTACTTCCTCTTGGCGAGGTAAGTGGCCGCATGCCTCTGTGCGTCCCTCATGTGCTGCGCGTCCGGCCCGGAGAGCCACATCCCCGCCCGCTTCAGCGCGTCGTCGGGAACCATGCGCTTGCCTTCCGTCGGTGTCTGCCGCAGCACCATCCGGTACGGACCGGTGACCTCGGAGTCGTAGAGGGTGGCCATGCGCTCCATGATGGCCGTGTAGACGGACTGCCCGCCGATCTGGACGAACTGCTTCAACCCCTGGAGAAGTCCGTGGATCTCGGCCAGCTCCTGGTTCTGGTCCCCTTCGGCGAGCCAGCTCTTCACCTCGCTGATGACGTTGATGGCCGTGGTGTCCACCGGCCCGCGTACGGGGCGGACGTGGAAGTCCTCGTAGACCAGGATGTGCGGGTGATCGGAGTGCTCCTCGACCCACTCCTTCATCTTCCCGACCGGCCCGGTGGTGTCCTTCCGGTACGGGACGGCGGCGCTGTCCACCAGGACGAAGTCTTCGTCCGAGATCCTGTTCAGGGTCAGGCCGGTGGTGCCGCCGGGGTCCATGGCGGTCAGGTAGTACGGGTAGTCCATCGTCTTCTCCTCAGCCGACCAGATCTTCGCGGCGGACCGTCTTGATCTCGTCGGAGGTCAGGGTCTTCATGTTCTTCTGGAGCTTCTTGTCGTCGAAGTCGGCCCACGACCAGCCCCATGTGCCGTCGACCGCGAACGGGACCTCGGGGAACCACTTGGCCGCCGACGCCACCATGAAGTCGCCGGTGACCTTCATCGCCTCCTCGACCTGGTCCTGCGGGACGTCGAGGATGATCGCGTCGTGGATGAGGGCGCTCATGTCCCAGTCGAGGTCGTTGCTGCGGATGTGCTTGCCCAGCTCCACGGCGGCCAGCAGGCAGCAGTCGGAGGCGGAGGACTGGGGCAGGAACGACAGGGCGGAGCGGTTGATGTCGTCGCGGTTCTTGTCGTTGACGGGCTGGTGGAGGAAGTACCGGCCGAGACGGCTGACCAGGGGGATCTCGTACTGGATGTGGTCGATGACGTCCTGCCGCCACCGGGTCACGCCGAGCGCGGAGGAGAGGAAGCCGTCGATGATTCCCTGCGCGTAGGCGGTCTCCATTCCGAGGTCTTCCGCGATATCTTTCGCACCTCTGGCGAAGGCGAGCCCGTAGACGCAGTTACCCGTGTTGGCCGTCACGTCACCCTGGCGGGCGGTCCAGTTACCGTTCTCCGTGGTGACGCACCAGACCTCTTCCTCGGAGTGCTCGGTCATGGTCATGGTGTTGGTGCCCACGTCGGTCACGTGGCTGAGCAGGATCTTGACGACACCGCTTCCCTTGGTGTGGGTGGTGACGCTGACCCGGTAGCCGCACAGGTATCCCGCCAGGGCGATGGCGTCGGCCTTCTCGCCGCGCTTCTGGGTGATGCAGCGGGCCTTGCCGTTCATGTGCCCCTCAGCCTTCCAGAAGGTGTCCAGCCAGATGTGTCGCTGGGCAGCCGGGAGCCGGAGAACGAAGTCCTCGATCCCTCCGTCTAGGAGTCTGGCTCGGCTGAGCAGGTCACGCGTCCAGGGGCTGGAGAGGCGGAAGTCGTACGCCGTCTCGTGGTTCACTCCAGGACGCACACCCACGCCGTGCGGAACGTCCCTCAGCAGCTCCTTGATCTCCTCGACGCACTGCGGCTTGGCCTGCTGTATCGAAGCGTTCACCTGGCGCTTGGATCCATCACGACCCTGGGAGGGGCCACCGGTGGACTGTGCCACCTTCAGGTACCCGTCCGACTGGATCCAGGCCAGGATGCGCACCTCGTCGTCCGTGAGGAAGGAGATGTTCTCATCCGCCAGCTCACCGGCCACGTAGATCACCGAGTCCTTGGTGATGTCCTTGGCCTCGACCATGACCGGCTCGCCGTACTGGTTCGCCCTGCGGTTGCGCTTCCCTACGGCCCACCGGTGGTCGGAGGTGCACAGGAAGCTCCAACGGGAGTGTCCGAGGCGGTAGACCTTCTGCTTGCCGGGGTGGTGGATGGCGCTGATGCGAGTCCACTCAGTACGACCGGTGGCAGTCAGACCGGGCGTCTCGTCGCCGATGCGGACCTCGTCGTGCTTCAGCCAGCCCCGCTTGGTGAGGATCATCGTGTCGAGCGGGACGCACGCCTTAAGTGGACGACGCAATTCCGAGTATTTCTCGGGGTTTTTCTCGAAGTCGATGTCAGCGAAAATGCCGGGCATCATGCCGTCGAAGACGTCGAGGCTGGGGTCCTTGAAGATCTTGGTAAGAAATCGGTCCTTGCCGAGGACGGCCATGACCCGCAGCTCGGCCTGGCTGTAGTCGACCTGGAAGACCACCCGGCCGGGCCCTGAGGGGATGTAGGCGCGCCGGATCGTGGCCAGCTTGGGCTGGTTCTGGATGTTCGGGTTCGACGACGCCAGACGGCCGGTGAGCGTCTTGTGCAGGTGGAGTCCGGGGAAGACACGCAGACCCTGGTAGGGGTGGTTGGTGTGCGACCGGGTGGCCAGGGGGTTGGCGTACGTACCGAGGATCTTCTCAACCTTGCGCCGCTCCAGCAGCCTGGTGAGGAACGGGTCTCCCTTGCGGGAGTCGCGCATCAGCAGCTCCAGGGTCCGCTTGGACGTGGAGCCCTTCTTCGACTTCGACTCACGGTCGACGGGCAGCTCGACGCCCTGGCTCTCCAGGATGACGCGGACCTGGTCGGCCGAGCCCGGGTTGAACCGGCGGGCCTCCTTGGAAGTCTCCCCCGGCAGCCGTTTCGCGGGCGCGACCAGGGGCCACGCGTGGCCGGGCAGGATCAGGTTCGCCTTGTAGATGAGGTCCCGGGTGAGGTCTTCGACCTCCTGCGTCATGCCGGGTACCAGCTCGGTCTGAACGTAGGGCACATCGACACAGACGCCGGAGTCCTCCTGCCACGTGAGGTGGTTGGAAGCGGGCATCAAGACGGTCATGTAGGCATGGAGCTGCTCGGGCCGCAGGCGGAACTGGTCACGGAAGAACTGGAGCAGCAGGTGGGTGTGCTGGACGTCCTCGGCGTTGTACTTCCACAGCCGCTTCAGAGGGACGGAGCGCATGTTCTCGTACTCGGAGCGGTCCAGCGCCCAGTTCTCGACGCCGTTGTAGAGGACGCCGAGGAGCTTCAGGCCGTGGTACGCGAAGGCCGTGGAGGACTTGTCGGCATGCTCGTCGTCGTTGCCTCCGGCGGGCCACAGGGCGTAGTGGGCGAGCATCGTGTCGTGCGTGATGTGGATCGGGTTGTTCGTTCCCCGCAGGACCCAGCCGAGGACGGCGGCGTCGAACTTGCCGTTGTGTGCCACGGTGACGGCACCTTCGAGCAGGTCGGCCAGTTCGGGCCACAGTCCGGGAAGGAACAGCTCCTCGGGCAGGACGACCGTCTCGGCCCCGTCGTGGATCCCGAGGCACAGGATCTCGTGGCGGGAGGGGTGGACGGTGTCGGGGTTGCCGTCGCCCTCGATGTCGATGGCGAGGACGTGGGTCTTCTGCCGGACCTTGATCCAGGATTCGGCTTCCTCGCGGGAGGTGAGCAGCCGGTACACGCCGTCGGGCTTGGGTATGTCTTCCCCAGCGATGTGGCGGACTGCGCGGAGCAGGTTGGCGAGGATGACCTCGCGGGTGTTGGCGCGGGCGCGCAGGTCATAGAGCGGCGGAAATCGGAAGGTGGTAGAGCATCTGCCACTCCTGCATCCTTCGCAGGTCGTCGATTCCGACGGGATCCCCCTGACGCCGAACGGGGAACCCAGGGATTGCGAAGTGGTACGGAAGCGCGCCGTCGTCGGGTACGGGAGCATGGGTAGCACAGAATTCACCCAGATACGTACCTGCGAGGGCATCACGGACGGCCCGCTGATTACCAGGCTGTGGGTCATATCCTCTCCTTTCCTGAGGGTTCCTGCTGATGTACGTGATGCGCTGGTTCGCGGTGCAGACGCGCTCCATGAGGAGGTCGGGCTTCTCGGCGAAGAAGTTGACTCCTCGCTCGGGACGGATCAGAACTTCCCTGGGAATGCCGGAGATTCGAGCCAGCATCGCGCCGGGAATCCCTTTGGCGATCGACAACTCCCGGACGGTCTCCCGGTATTCTGCCATGCCCTGAGCTGCGGATTCCAGGAGTCGGTGGATGACGACCATGTCGCAGGTGCCGGTGACACGGGCGGCCGTAACCTGGGGCGGCTTGACCATGATTTTCTTGACTGTCGACCCGGGAATCCCTGACATCTCCTCGAAGAACGAGGAGGAGAACATCATCAGCGGAGACAGGATCATGACGGCGGCTCGGAGTTCTTCCCGGTCCCAGCGGCTTCTGTTCGTGTGCACCCACCAGGCGAAGGCCAGGATCTGACCGCGTTCTGCGGGGGTGTAGTGGTGAACGAGAATCACGTTGCGGGAGTCCGAGGTCTGCTCACGACGCAGCACCGTGTCGGGTGCGGCCAGGGAGCGGTCGACGGCGTTGCACAGAAACGGGAAGGCCCGCACATCCGGGAGAATGGTGCGGGCCCGTTCGATCTTTCCTTCCGCTGTGACGGGTCCCCTGGGCCGCCCCGGTGCGCGTCCGGTGGGGCGGCGGGGCACGGCAGCTCTTTTCTTTCCTGTGCGTCAGATCCTGCTGACTCGGATGTATCGGATCCTCTTCTTCTCGATGATCTTGTTGATCATTTTCGACTTGATCAGCATCGACAGGTCGGACTCGATCTCCTTCTCCTGCATCTTGGTGCGGAAGCGCTTGTACAGCTCGGACTCCGTGATGCCGTCCACGTTCGAGCCGATGGCCTTCAGGATCTCTTCCTGGCGGGAGGACCAGGCGGAGTGCATGATCTTTCCGGCGATCTTCGCCGTCGAGGCGTACCACTCCTCCGAGAGGCTCATCGCCTTCAGGACGTGACGCATCCGCACCGTGGGCGTCTTGTCCGACATGGCCAGCAGCACGGCGCACTTCATCATCGAGTTGCCCATGCGGTCGATGGTCGGCAGCAGGGCCTCGGCCTGAGGGTCGTTCTGTGCCGCCACGTAGATCTCGAACCGGGCGTCCTGGAGACGCTTCCAGGCTTCCTTGTCGAACGGCACCATCTTGAGCTTGCCGGGCACGGTGATGTTCTGCCAGTACTCGCGCGCGTCGGACAGCTCGTCGATCAGCCGCTGGCGCCAGGGGTCCTCGGAGCGGTCGATGCCGTCGTACTGCTCGATGTACATCGACTCACGGGTCAGCGGCGGCGGGTCGGCCTCCGAGACGAGGAACCGGGCGAGGTGGCCGGACTGGTAGTCGTCGATCGTCAGGGCCTGGGTCACCTGGTCCAGGGTGCCGCACAGGAACATCACGAAGTTGGTGGTGACGTTGCCGGTGTGGGCGTCTTCCTCGTCGGAGGTTGCCGTCGAGGCACGCATCGCTTTGCGAACGCGACCACCGAACAGCTCGGTCATGTGCTCACGCAGACCGGCCAGGTAGCGCTTCTTGTCCTGCTCGTACAGCAGACCGTGTGCCTCGTCGCGGTAGAACAGGGAGGTGCGGCCGTTGCGCTTGGGAAGGATCGCGGACAGCGCCTCAGAGGTGACGTCGGAGCCCAGTAGGTAGTTGTACCGGTGGTCTTCGAGGTCGCCGAGGAGGTCGACCCAGAGCATCATGGCGGTCGTCTTGCGGGCCCGGGTGGTGGGGCCGAGCAGCAGGAACCACAGGGTCAGGTTCGAGTCGAACTTGGTGGGGCAGGAGCCGAACTCCCCGAATATCGCGGTCAGCATGGTGACGGCGCCGGACCGGTGGTAGATCTCGGGCGCGTCGGTCCGGGTGGACGCCCAGGCCACATACCGGTCCACGAAGGTGTCGTCGGGGACCATCTCGCGCTCACCGGCGTGGAGGATCTCCACGGACTCCAGGAACGCCTTCATCTTGTTCTCGGGGTTGTTCGCCGAGGCGTCCAGGCGGGTTCGCTCGGCGGCCTCCAGGGAGGTGGTGACCGGAGCGTTGGCCGGGTCGTCGAACGCCTTGGTCAGCTCGACCCACAGCTCCTCCGTGGGCCTGCCGTCGCGCTTGTACTTGTTACACTCGGCGTCGCTGGCGATGAACAGCGCGGTCTCACGCGAGCACCCCACCCGCGACAGTTCGCACAGCAGGCGCCACATGGTGGCGGACCAGTCCTGTTCGAGACGGGGCTCCAATTTGGCCATCTGGTAGATGTCCGGGTTGTAGTGGAAGATCTCCGACGACTCTTCGATGGTCTGCGGAGTCAGGTACCACTTCGACCGGGGCGGCATGTCCTGCACCGAGGGATCGCGTGCCACGTTCGGCGGCGGCGGGTACAGGTCGGCCAGCTTCTCCAGTGACCACGGGTTGCCGGACTTCTTGATGCGGACCTCGAAGGGGTCCAGGCCGATCTGCGCGTACTTGTTGTTCGTGGTGCCCGGCACACGAAGGAGCTGACCGGCGTCCCAGCCGCTCGGGTCACAGCCCTGGTCGGCGTGCGTGTGCGCGATGGCCCGGGAGACGGCGGTCAGCGCCTCGGGGTTGTCGGAGGACGTGGTCCAGTAGGCGTGGTGCCGGTCGGGAGACGTCTCGACTATGAGGGTCGGCTCGGCCTTCAGGTTCTCCAGCGGCAGGGTGTCGGCGTCGGCGTACACGCACCACATGTGCCCGATGTTGTCGGCCTTGCGGCTGGAACGCGTCTTGAAAAGCGCCGGAACCGTGTAGACGTCGCTCTCGCTGTTGTGCAGGCAGAACGCCACGACCTCGTCACGCTGGGACGGCCATGCGAAGAAATGGTTCTGTACGGGGCCCTTGGAAGGGTCGAAAGTTCCTCCGGGAAACAGGGCCAGAACCACGTACCCTAGATCCTGGCCGTCGCTGCTCTGTCCCGGGAACAGGGTGTCGAAGAACGTAAAGCTCATCGCGGATCCTTCTTCGTTCGACGGTTGGCGGTCGGTCCTGACACCGGCCACCAGTAAGGGCGGGAGATCCAAGTCTCCCGCCCTCACCTTCTTTCAGGCCGTTCGCTCAGTGGTGTGGGCTATGACCCGATTCAACCACCTGGCTTCCGGCGGCGGCCCGTTCGGGGCCTGACCGGTTTCAGCCCTTGAAGACGTCGGTTCCCCCGGCGAGTTCGACCTCGTTCCAGGCCGAACCGATCCACGACAGGCGGATGACCTCACCGGCCTTGCCGACGACGGCGGAGACCTCGGTGCCGACCTTCAGCGGGCGGGTGGTCATGGCGCCGACGGTCTCCATGGTGACCTCAGCCTTGCCCTGCTTGCCGTCGAGCCTGGTGTACGCCACGTCGCGGTTCGGGACCGGCGCCACGTCGTCCTGGAGGTTGTCGAAGTAGCGGATCGTCTCCTCCATCGTGTGGACGATGCGGCCGGTCTCATCGGGGATGAGGTAGTAGTCCTCGACCTTGAGGAGCGACTCGGCGCCGACGGGGCAGATCTGGCCGGTGGCCTCCATGACCAGCTCGCCCGCGTCGTTCTTCACGATGCGCACGTACTCGTCCTCGTCGTCCACGCGGGCGCGCAGGATGGTGCCGGAGGAGTCCTTGAGCGGGACGCGCTCCTTGTTCTTCTTCTCGACGATGCGGATCTGGGCCATGACGACCTTGCCCTTCATCGCTTCGGCCAGCTCGTCGAGCGTGTCCTTGGTGATGCGCTGGCCCGGCTTGGTGACGCGGGTCGCGGCGAGGAGCTTGCGGCCGGACGACTTGGTCCAGGTGCGGCCCGACTTGGTCGGCATCTCCAGGTCGAAGACCGGGGCGGAGAGCAGGTACGGCCAGGAACGTTCGCCGTAGACGTCGGTGGCGTGCTGGCACTCCAGCTCGAACCGGTCGATGGACCGCAGCTCGGCGGTCTTCTCGCCGTCCTTGGCGACCATCACGTTCATGTCGCGCTGGCCGATCTTGGCGTCGAGGATGACGACGGGGACCCACGTCTTGTCCTCGGGCATCTTGTACTGGATGCGCTCCTGCGGCTGCTTGAACTCCTCCTCGCCGATGGTCATCTCGGTGGCGAAGTAGTCGTCGAGGTCCGTGCTGTCGGAGCTGGGCTCCGCGACGGCGACGGCGGCGGGGGCGTCCTGCGGCTCGTCCTTCGCGCCGGTGGCGCCGAGGTTCGCGAACGGGTCGTCGGTCATGATGCTTCTCCTTCTGGGGTTACTTCGCCGGGGCGGCGGACTTGACCTGGGTGGTCAGCGAGACGATGAAATCTCCGATGGGCATGACGCCTTCGGGGGCTTCGATCTTCTCGGTGAGGCGACCGAGGTACTTCAGCGCGGCGTGCAGAGCGATCAGGCGCTTCGTCTTGTCGTCCGCCGTGAACCCGGCGTTCTCGGCTATGTCGTTCGCGGTCTTCGCCACGGAGGTGGCGGTGTTCGCCTTGACGTAGTCGACGACTTCCTGGTTGGTCTGCTTCGGGATGCCGGAGGGCTGGGCCGGGATGGCGGCAGGCGCCTGGACGGGCTTCGCCGGGGCCTGGACGTCAGCGTTCATCCGTACCGGCGCGGTCCTGCTCCTGGAGGCACGGTCGGCGCGCTCGATCCGGATCTCGCCGTCCACTTCGAAGGAGGAGTCGTCGCCGAGTTCGTCGGCCGTGTGCGTGGTGACCGGCATGATGCGCTCGCCGTGGACGATGAGACCGCCGTGCTGTGCGGAGGCGTCGGACATCTGGATGAGCACCTCGGAGGCGGCGGCGCGCACGATGGCGGCCTTCGCTCGGGCCTGGAGCATGGCGCGCGGGTACTTCTTCCAGTTGCCCTTGCCGAGCAGACCCGCCGTCATGGCGTCTTCCTCGGACCACACTTCCTCGAAGGTGAAGTAGTCCTTGAGCGGCAGGCCGAGTTCGGCCAGCGCCTTGAGCCGGTCGACCTCCATGGTCAGCAGTTCGCCGCGCACGAGGGTCGCGATGGCCTTGGACTTGGTGGCCTTCACGTGGACGACGTGCCCCGCGCGCCGCGCGAGGGAGACCATGAGGTCCGCCGAGAGGGCGGCCTGGATACGGCCCTGTCCGTCGTCGAAGACGTGGATGTTCTTCATGATCGAGACCGGCTCCAGCCCGAAGGACTGGCCGAGTTCGACCGCGTAGAAGATGTTCGCCTCGTTGTTCCTGAAGTGCGTCGGCAGGAACGTGGACCCCGAGAGGGACTTGACGAGGTCGTGCCGCTCGTTCGAGGTGAGGATCTTGGCGGGGGCGACCACCAGGGCCCCGGACGGGGGTGGCTGTGCAGCGGGAAGCGTCACGCGTTCTCCTCAGAAGATGCAGAATTCCCAGTGGTTTTCTAGCGCTTTTTGTTACCGCAGATTCGGCTGCACCGTGCAGGGGAAGCACCCTTCTTCAGGCACAAGAGTGCCCAACTCCCCTGCGCGAACCGTGGCCGTAAGCCGCCTGGCTCGTTCCAGCAACCCTACCGCAACGTCCTCTCGGAAGGAGCATGAAGCGACCCATATATCTGACTCCTTGTTCGAGTCGCGGGGGATGTAGCACAGGGTCGCGGTGTCGACTTCGCGGCCGGAACGGCGCAGCCCGAGCATGTAGAGCATCGTCTGCCCGAAGTGGGAAGCTGGGACGCCGTTCATCTGATACGTCTTCAGTTTCCGCAGGTCAGTGGTCTTCCAGTCGCACATGGTGCGGTGCTGGGGGACGTAGAGGTCGACGTGTCCCTTGACCATGCCGAGGCCCTCGACGTCCTCGATCTCGACCGTGATCTCCTGCTCGGCGTGGGGGTACACACGAGGAAGATCATGTTCGATCTTCTGGTGGGTCGCGGTACCCGTCCATGCCTTGAGGGAGAAGTTCCGCTTGTGGTCTTCGGGCGTGGATATACCACACGCCAGGGCTATCTTTCGCGCCAGGCAAACGTCACAGGGATCCGCGAGATCACTGGGCCCAGGAAGGCGTTGCTTGTCCCTGTCGGAAGGGTTGGTCATCGTCAAGCGAATGAGGTCCCGGATGAACGCGCGCGCCCGGACCTGAGTGTCGTCGTCGGTCACGTCAGGAACCGTACATGCGAGCACTGACAGCACCCGGATAACCGTTTCGTCCGACAGTCTGGACCTTCGTGGCAACCGCCCGACGCTTCGTCAGAACCGCACAAACGAGCCCGTTGCTTATCGGATCCTGTGAGGCACCCTGGAAGGTGACACACAGTCAAACGAAGGAGTTCCGTATGCCGTACACGGTGCACATCACCGCAGAAGGTGGCATACCTGCCAAGATCGAGGCGAAGCCCTCGTCGCTCGCCGTCGGCCTCGGCGACAACACCTGGACGGCCTGCGTCTCGTGGTGCCGCCGCACCCTGGGCGAGGACGCCGAGTCCTACGTCCTGGTCTCCCGCTCCTGGCCCGGCCGGGAGTTCCTCTCCCTCATGGACCGCTCGGGCCGCGAGGTCTTCTACGGCAAGGTGTCCAAGGTGAAGTTCACCGACACCCACATCACTGTCGAGGCGGCGGATCTGGCCGTCGACCCGACCTCGCCCATGGAGGTCGAGGTCACCACCGATGTGCCGGGATCCCGCCGGGCGTTCATCACCGTCGACAACAAGGGCAACGGGCCGGTGAACATCACCTTCGGCGACGGCTCCCCCAACGGCACCAACCCGGGCGACGGCGTCACCCAGTCCTTCTACGAGTACGGCGAGGGCGGCATCTTCGACATGCTGGTCCAGGACGCCGACAACGCGGCACGTAACTTCAGCTACCAGGTGGTCGTGCCCTTCCCTGCCGGGTCCTAGGGTGTGACTGGCCGGGCGGGGTTCACGGGGCCCTGTCCGGCCACCCTGCGGGGCTCATCGAGCAGCTCGGCCATCTTCGTCCGGTTCGCCGCGACCCGGCGGTACGAGCTGTAGAGATCCCACGAAGGAAGCGATCCCTTCTCCCGGGACATGCGCTCCTGCGGCGGATGCCACATGTGCCACAGTGGGCCCTCCTGGGACCTCCAGGGGTTGCCGAAGAGGCACTTCAGGGCGATTGCCCACGCCTGGTCCTCCTGCCCCCAGCCGACGAACCGGTGGTCCATGGGGGCTTCGAGGTAGGTCTCGCGCCGCAGCACCGTGATGCCGCCGCCCGCCATGCCCCGGTAGGGAGGCTGGTCGTAGTCGTCCAGGGTCTGCACCACGTCCTGCGGGAGTTCACCCGCCAGAACCCTGTCCGTGGCCTCCTGGGACAGCCTGTGGACCCGAAGATGCGGGATCGCCCAGCGCTTCGTTCCCGTCTCCACATGGAACACGGCCTTGCCGACGTCCGGCGCCACGCAGTCCCCGTCAGCGATGACCAGGATGTCGGCATCGGTCTGCTTCAGCGCCTCGGCCACGGCGGTCGCCTTGCTCCACGGACCGGAGATCTCGCCACGGACCACCTTCCAGGCAGGGTGGGATTCCGTGTACCACCGGGCCACCCACTCCCAGGCAGCCTCACGATGCGGACACCGGCCGGACCACGGCACAAGAACGACGACGGACATCCTCGGCTCCTATCCCTGGACATGCGAACGGCCCGGCAGGTCGGGGGCCGGGCCGTTCGACGAGGAGATCTGGGGGTGCAGATCTGGATCCGACCGTACCTCACGGAGCGTCCGTGAGGCCGATGCGGTCAGCGGTACTGGTAGTTGGTGGTCAGCATCTTCACGCCCGCCTGCTCCAGGAACGTCCACTTGCCCGCGTTCGCGTTGCGGCTGCCGCCGTTCGGGGAGCACAGGACGGGGAGCCAGCCGTCGGTGTTCTTCACGCACTCGTGGGCCTCGACGACACCGTCCTTGTCGAGATCCTTGTTCGGGTGGCCGAGGCCGATGGCGTGGCCGAACTCGTGGATGACCGCGTTCTTGATCCACTGCTCGTTCGTGGTGGCGTTGGACGAGAACCAGTTCGGGTACCACCACTCGGTGTTGATGCGCATGAGGCCGGAGTGCAGGCTGTGGTCGCTGAGCATGTAGCAGGCGCCGCCCCACGCCATGCCCGCCTGGCCGGTCGGCCGGTACGACAGGGACAGCGAGATGGTCCGCGTGGTCTGGCAGCCGGGGTACGTCTGCGGGGCGATGGTGTCCGAGACGACGAACGTCGTGCCCGGCGTCAGGGTCTGCGTGTGGGTGGCGATGGCCTGCATGTACGGCTTGAGGCGGGTGCGGGCGGCGACCGAGTCGAAGGTGATCGTGTAGGTCACCGGGGCGATCGAGGTGACCTGGTCGGAGTAGCCGAGCGTCCAGCCGGTACCGCTGCTCACCTGTCCGGGCGTCAGAGCCTGGGCCGGGGCCGCCGTCATCAGCAGGGCGCCCAGCATGGATATGACGACCGTGGACTTCTTCGCCGTGCTCTTCTTCATGTCCTTCTCCGTTTCCTTATGGGTGGACCGCCCGACTGTGTGCCGGGCGGTCCGATGGTTCTCGGGGTCAGGGTCTCGTCAGGACTTGCTGCGGGGACCCTTGCAGGCGCAGCAGATGCCGCGTCCGATCTCCTTCAGGCAGGCCCGGGTGAACGGGCCCGCGACTCCGGTGTGCATGCCGACCGGGTGGCTGCACCGGTCGCACAGTTCCTGGGGGTTCTTGGTCATCACTGCTCCGGCGAACAGTAGGAGTGGGCGTCGAGGGCTTCGATGTCGGCGGCGCTGACGGTCTGGCCGCACCAGCAGATGTTGCCGGTGCCGGGGCGTTCGGTGAAGGACACCTCGTAGTCCGGCATGGCGACGTCGAGCTGGGCGGCCATGTGCTCGGCCATCGTCTTCAGGTAGGCGTTGGTGAAGTCGATGTCCGCCTGGCTGTACAGATGGACCTTCGACCACGGGTCCTGGGGGCTGACGTCGCACCAGCAGATCTCGGTGCGGCAGTCACAGACCCGGAGGGTTCGCAGCAGGCCGTCGAGCATGCCGATTATGGTGAACGGCGCACCGTCGTCGACAGCCTTGTTGCGGATCTCGGCGACCGATTCCTGCTCGTCGATGCAGCCGAGCGCCTCGTCGATGTACTGGTACCAGAACCTCTCAGTACCCGGGCAGCAGGTGAAGCAGGAGCCGACACACTGATCGACTTCGGCTATGTGCTCGATCTCGTCTCGCATGATGGTCATCCCCTCGCCCCGCGATACTCGTTACGGGACACCCACCGGGTCTCCCAGGCGTAGACCTCGGCGGCCTCGGTGTCGCCGGTGGCGAGGATGGCGTTGTACTCCGTGATCCTGTCCTTGAAGGACTGCGCAGCGGACCTTTCGGAGTCGGAGGACAAGTCCTCCTGGTGAGGCAGGGTGAGAGGCTGCTTGCGCCTCTCCTGTCCATGCTTCACGTCTTCTCCTTTCCAGTGGTTCAGGCGGCCTTCTCGACCGCCCTGCTCTTCTCCTGCTTCTCCTCCCTCTTCCAGCGGAGGAAGTTGCGGGCGTTGACCGCACCGTAGGCGATGGCTCCGACAATGAAGCCGTACTGCTCGGTGGCCATCGCGTAGGCGACCCACAGGGGCTGGACGCCGAATCCGATGGCCCACCCCCAGGCGCTCTTGCGTCCGGCCAGGTAGAGGCCGGTGATGCCGATGCCCATCAGGGTCCAGCTCCACAGCTCCACTACACGCCGCCCTTGTGGTCCATGTGTACGACCATGCGGGCCGGGGCGTGAAGCCGTTCGGCGGTCCACTCGACGCGGGTGATCTGGAAGATGGTCTGGGAGTCGATGGGGGCGCCGTTCATGACGAGGTCCCGGGTCTTCTCGTTGACCAGGCCGTCGTGGAGGGTGACGAACTGACCGACCTCCGGCACGCCGGGGAAGTTCAGCTCGACACCCTTGATGAACCGGCGGTGAAGCTTCAGCTCGGCGGTGATCACGTGCGCTCCTTCGACTGCCAGGACTCGACGTTGAGGACGGGAAGCATCACCGGCCCGTTCTCGCCCGAATTGTCCGGCTGCCAGTAGATGCTCCGGACCGTCAGGGACAGGCCGCGCCTGCCGTTCAGACTCCACCCGATACCCAGCTTGTCGATCTCGGCGAAGTCGGTGATGCCGAGCGTCTCCAGGTCCACCTCCAGGCATTCGCCGACCCGGGGCAGGGCTTCGAAGCAGAGGATCACCGAGGACGGCTTGAGCGACTCCACATAGTGAATGTCGACCATGGCCCGGATCACGCCGGTACCTCCTCGATAGTGTCGCTGATGTAGACGCGGACGGTCTGGCTCAGGGCCCCAAGCGGGCTGCTGATCCACTCGACGTCAGTGACAGTTCCCCTGACCGCATCTTTCTCGCCGGGGTACTCGAAGTAACTCATCCGCTCACCGATACGCGGCACCTGGTAGAGCGTCACGTTGGCGACGATCTTGCTGGACCTGAAGTGCAGGAAGGCGCAGACCTTGCTCATCCGCACTCCTCGTCCTGCATGCCGGTCCCGCCGTCGGTGCGCGGGTTGTACATGGCGGCGCAGCCGGTCTTGTGGATCATGTACGTACCGCAGGGGGCGATCTCGCACCCGTCCCCGTCGCAGTACGCAGCCATGCCGTTCAGCTTTTCCTTGACGCCGAGCGCTTCCCGGTACGGCTCGGTGATGTTGACGTTGCGGGTGCGGAACAATATGCCCCGGCCGACGTCCTGCCACTGGTGACCCATGTCTACTCCTCGAACGGGATGAGCGGCTTGTCGAACACGACCGGGTTGTCCGGGTGCACGGCGAGCCTGGTCGGCTTCCAACTGCTGTACAGAATGACGTACAGCTCCATCAAGCCCGGGTTCTTCTCGGCCCAGGCAGCCGCCTCGGCCACGGACCAGGTGCTGTCCGGAAGAGCCCAGATGCCGTAGGCGAGGCCCGTCTTGGTGTGCGGGGTCGGCTTGAATCCCAGCTCCACGTCCCGCGCGTCCCACTTACGCCACATCTTCCGCACCTGCTTCGGGAACAGATCGTGCGGGTCGCCAGTGACCGAGCCGGGCTCTCCGCTGTAGGTGTGCAGCGTTCCGTTCATCTCGTGCAGCTGGCGCAAGTAGTACTTCACGCGCTCTTCTCCTTCTTGCGCCGGGCCCGCTCCGCCCGCTCCGACACCCAGGTCACCTCGGCGCTCGGGTCGTAGTGGTCGGTCGGCGTCTTCTTCGCCTTCGGGTCGTCGTGTCCGTAGGACCGGCCACACATCAGCATGCGGCCCTCCTCGTCGCGGTCGACGGCCAGGCACCTGGTGTGGGTGCTGATGAACCGGTTGGCGAATCCCATCAGTTCTCCTTTCCGAGGGGCCGGACGGCTACTGGTTCACCGTCCGGCGAAGGGTGCTTCAGGCCGAAGTCAGCGCGAGACCGGCCTCACGGGCGGCGGCCAGCGCGGTGCGGTACGACTCGACGAGGTGCGTGGCCTCGGCGGTCAGGCCGTTCAGCTCCGACACGTCACGGTCGACGATGGAGGTCCGGGCCAGCAGGTCCATGAGGCTGGAAGACTTCGACTCCAGCATCTCGACGGACACCAGCTCGGCGTACCGCTTGTCGGCGCTCATGACCTGCCGGGCGTAGGTCTCCAGGGCCAGGACACGACGCTCGCAGTTGACCTTGATCTGTCCGATGACCTTGTCGTGGGTCTCGGCGAGCGGGCTGCCTTCGACCGGACGGTTCTCACGGTGCTTCTGAAGTTCGGTGAGGTCGCCCATCAGGTCCCAGAGCTGACGCGGGAGGACCACGTTGTTGTGCACGGTGTCGATCTGGCCGTCCCTGTGCACCAGGGACCCGGTGATCCACTCGATCGACTCGGAGGCCCGCTGGATCAGCTTCTCGCCTTCCTCCCAGCCGATGTCGGAGGTCCGCCACTCGTTGGCGCGGTACGCGACCCAGGCAGCGTTGCCGACCTTGATCTTCCTGCGGACTCCGGGGATGGCGACCCTGACCAGGTTGCCTCCGATCATGCCGAGAACCATCGTGTATCCGATGGACGACGGCACCTCAGTGACGAGCGACAGAAGGCCGCCGGAGCAGATGCCGAAGCTCATTCCCAGCATGGTCCCCTCGACGCTGAAGTAGCCGCCCGCGCCCTTGAACCCCTTTTCGATGGTCTTGCGCAGCTCTTCCTGCACCTCGGGCGAAAGGCTCGGATCGACCGAGATGATGATCTTCTTCTCGGTTTCGGTGGTACTCATCGCCCTGCCCCTGCCGTCATTCATGTCGTTTTTCTCCTCGTTCATTTCTTGGGTTTCGGGCCAGACTTGCGAGTCCAGGTGCGCAGGAACTCGTGGATCTCGACGCCACAGAAGACGGGACCCGCCCTCAGAACCACCAGTGGCCTGGGGAAATCGCGGTTGGACCGGACCAGTTCGGTGACCCGCGACCTGGAGACCTTCAGGGTCTCGGCGACCTCCGTACTGCCCATCAGTCCCGGGGCTCCGTTGTAGAACTCGCGGCAGGAGTCACACACTGGCGCCGCCGTCGTCGGTCCGCAGCTTGTCGAGCGCGACCTTCATTCCGAAGATGAAGGTGTCGAACTGGCACGGAGTCATGAGCAGCTCGTTCGGGTCGTCGGGGAGCTGAACGGTGATCTCGTGGATTCCGAGCTGCGGATCCCACTCGACGTCGTACTCGAACCACCCCTCGCTCACCCAGAAGAACGCCAGATCGTGTATCTCCCTGGCCTCGTCGGTCGCCCGCTGACCCCGCAGTCCGTCCGGCTCGCACGCACTACACACGGGACTTCCTCCTCCGGTACGGCATGTGGTCGTCGTCCAGCGCCGGTTCGGCATGGTGGTACTCATTCAGCCAGGAGTCCCAGGCGATCCGAGCGCTGCATTCACCGCAGAAGTCAGTCTTGCGGAATCGGATGCACCGCTCTTCGTGACCGGGGAGCCGGGGCATTCCGTCCTGGAGTTCGGCACAGGCGGCGCAGGTTTGGACGATCAGGGTGTGTTCCGCGAAGGTGTGCGAACAGTAGAAGCAGATGTCGTCCGCCTTGTACGGGGAGGTCATCAGCCGGAACTCTTACGGCGGGCCCGCTCGATGACGGCCTTCACCATGGGATCCATGTCGGCAAAGTACGCATTGGCCGCCTCGATCCCCTCGCTGGCGAGGATCTTGTAGTACTTCTCGGTCACGCTGTCGACGAACGTCTCGGCTTCGATGACTGCCCGTTCCGCCTTGCGCTTCCGGTGCTTCTCGAACATGCCTCTCCCCTTTCCATGGAGGCCGGGTGGTGAGCTTTTCCCTGAACAGGGCGCTGCTTCCACCCGGCGTGGGCCCTTCAGATCTTGCGGGCGTGGACCTCATAGTCCAGTTCACCCAGTTGGAACTTCGCGTCGAACTCGCCTTCCGGCTGCCAGGCGGCGAACGTGCCGTACCGGATGTTCCGGGCCATCGTCCGGGCGGCGTTCAGGGTGGGGCAGTCGAACACCCGCACCCACTCGCCCTCGCCGTCCCGGGTCTTCTCAGCCGCCCTCCAGTGGTTCCGGGCGTGGCCGCCGGTCTTCGGAGGTATCCGGCTCATCCGAACGGCACCTCCCCGTCCTCGTTCAGGGTGGATCCGGGAACGAAGGTGGCGACGTCGTGCGCCTTCTGGGCCATCAGCTCGGCCTCGCGATCCTCGTCGGTGGCGAGGCGGACCGTCAGGCGCCAGTCGCCCTTGGCGAGGGTGGACTGGTAGGCGGCGCTCTCCTCGCCGAGGAGCTTCTTGGCCTGGGTGCCGTCGGGCTTGAGGACGCAGATCGACCGGTACTGCTCGGGGGTCAGGTTGCGCAGGGCGAGCTTGGGGTCGAACTTGGAGTTGGCCGCCGCGTTGACGGCGATGTCGCCGTAGACCCGGGTGCCGCGCTCGGTGACACGCGCCCGCAGGACGGTCTTGGCGGCCTCGGCCTGCTCCTTGAGCAGCTTGGCCTGGGCCTCGCGCTGGGCGATGAACTTGACGAGCTGCCCGGTGTCGAGCTGGTCGTAGTCGATGTCCTGGTCGGCGTCGATGATGCGCTCCTCCTTCTTCTTGGCCGCCACGAGGGCGTCGATGCGGACGTAGCCGGACTTGCGCGGGTTGCCCTGCTTGGTCTTGGCGTCCTCGTGCAGGTCGTTGGCACCGATGGTCCGCTTGTTGACGAGGGCGCCTGCCGCGTTGACGGTGGCGACCTCGACTCGGCTGGTGGTGCTGTGCGCGGTGACCTGGACGACGGCGCCGGTGGCGACGTTCTCGTACCGGTCACCGGCGAAGATCTTGCGGTTCATGGTGTTCCCCTTTCCGTGGACCCAACATTACATGACCGCCAAGGGTAAGAAAGTGTCTGCCCGTGTGATGCGTGTCACATCGATGATCTCGCACGGGAATACTGGCGCAAAGCCGAAGAAAGCGGTACACGCACAGCCAGCCCAGGAGGGGGAGCAACACCCCTGCGACAGACTGGAGTAGGAGGCCGAGGATGATCCCCCTGGCGCGGGCCGACGAGAGTAGAGTCAGGCCGTAGACATGCGAAAGGGGCCCGTCACGGCCCCTTGTCGCCAAGATTTGCGGTAGTGACAAGCCAGCCAGAACCGCATCCATCCCAATCACACCATACGAGTGTGACCGGACGCTTGTCACTCCCGCCTGGTTCGCAGGAGGCTGTAGTGACCAATGGGCTCAGTGTCGACCCCGCTACGGGGGCGGAAGTCCGAGGCGGCCGTCGCGTGCCGTTCACTCCGATCCCTCACTGGGTGCTGCACCTGGAGGGTTTGTCCCATCTCGGGCTGCGCGTATACGCACTTCTCCTCTCCCACCTGAACGCCTCGCGCGGAGACACCCTGGCGTGGCCATCCCAGGACAACCTCGCCGACATGGCCGGGGTGCACAGGAACAGCATCAGCAAGGTCATCAACACCGAACTCGTTCCGCTCGGCCTGGCCGAGATACGGATCCACCGCTACGGGGACAACAACACCCGCAGGCGCAACGTGTACGTGGTCCATGAGCTTCCGCCACCCGGGTACGAAGGCGTGGTCTCGACTGGCGACTGGTACGTCCTGAACAGCGAACCTGATGCAAACCCGCAGGTCAGCCCGGATGCACTGTCTAGTGTGCGTCCGGACGCACAGTCTGGTGTGCATCCGGACGCACAGCATGGTGTGCAGGAACTAGAAGAAGCCATAACTAGAACTCCTCCTCCTCCCTCCTCGGTCGGCCCGCAGGAGGATGAGGAGGACAGGGAAGCCCCTGCGGGGCAGGACGACGAGAACATCGAGATCACGAGTGACGACCTGCTCATGGCCGAGCGGCTTCTCGACGCTGTGCCGTGGCCGTCGAAGGTCGCCGTGGGCATCAAGAACCGCAAGCGGATCATCGCCCGGCTCAGCATGATGGCGGCGAAGGGGTGGACCGAGGAGATGGTCCGCGACCTCGTCAAGGAGCGGATCCCCGACTGGAAGGCTGCGCGCTACCCTGCGAGCCTCGTGGCGCAGGTTCTGGAAGATTCCCCACTGGAGACCTCCGAGGCGTTCACGGCCCCCGTGGAGGGCCAGGAAGACACCGCTGTGAAGGAACTCCAGGAGCAGGTCGACCGGCTGGAGATCCAGCACGCCCAGCAGAAGCTGTTCATCGCCGACTGCCTGGAGTGCGACGAGCTGGGCTACGTCATGCCGCCCGGCACCGGACAGATCCAGTGGCACGGACACGGACCGATGACCCTCGGCAACGACAAGCGCAAGCTCCAGGCCCAGATCGCCAAGCTCAAGGACGACCTCGACGACAGCCCCGTGGAACACGCCTGGGACATCGCCTCGTAGCCGGACACGGCGAGGCCCCCGCACCGGATGGGGTTCGGTACGGGGGCCGGGTCGCATGACCGTCGATGAGCCTACTCGCCACGACCCTCGGCGAGGCCCTTCAGGTACGCCATGCGCTGGAACGCGCCGAGCAGGTTCATCGCCTCGGTGCGGGCCTCGTGAGGACTCCTGCCCTGTGCCGTGATGCCGGGCACCAGAAGCTTCTCCAGGAAGTCCCTGGCCTCCTCCAGGCTGCCGGGCGTCTTCAGCTCCACCCTGCTCATCAGGACCTTCTCCAGGTCGCTGTCGTCCGTCTCCACAGCCTTCTCCTCTTCCGGGGAACCGTGCCGCTGGCGCTCCGCGTGGTGACGGGCCTGGACCTGCTCCACGTACATCGACTGGAAGCCGGTCAGCAGCGAGCGGTACGACTTCTGGGAGAACGGTGTGGCGTTCTTGTGCTCGTAGCCGTCGAGTATCTCCAGCAGGCTGTCGCGGACCGCCTTGTCCAGGGCGTAGAACGGGTCGCTGCGCGGCACCTTCGGCAGCACGATACGGATGTTGTAGTCCGGCGGCATGACGACACGCGTACGGGTCGGTGGCCCGTGCTGGAGAGTCCAGCCCATGTAGCCGCAGATGGCCTTCAGCAGCTTCGGGTAGGTCACTTCGTCCACGGGTCGATCGGTCCCTTCGGCATGTCCACGGCCTTGTCGAGCCGCTCGCGCCAGTCGTCGTACATCAGATCCTGGAGGGCGAAGTTCGCCCCGGCGTACTGCCTGCCCCACTTCAGCGGCGAGATCTGGAGGGTGCCGTCCCTGTGCAGGGCTCCCATCCCGGCCTTCCAGCGGCCCTCGGCGCCGAGTTCCTCCCAGCGCTTTTCCGCCTGCGAACAGGCCCCGTAGTCGTCCCAGTCGATGTCGGGGCTGACGATCCGCAGGTCGGGGAAGCCGCCGGTGACCGAGTACGACATGACCACCTCGCCGTGGTCGTTGGCCAGCAGAAGCTCGATGACGCCTTCCCAGCCGTGGCTTTCGCGGAAGGTTCCGGCGCACAGGGCGTGGTCGATCTTGTCGGCGAACCACTCGCGGTCCGGGCCGTCGACCCAGCCGTGCACCTCGCACGTCGAGTAGATCATCGTGGCCAGGATCAGGTCGTCGTCGCCGCTCCTGTGCGCCGTGTTCATCTTGGTGGAGAAGGTCTCGAACTCGGTTCCCTTCCACGCCAGAAGGCGCTTGTTGTACGACGAGAGCGCGGTGAAGGTTTTCCGGAACTCCTGAGGCGTGTTGTACAGCCGGATGTTCTCGGCGAGAGCCTTCGGGCTGACGATCCCTCTGATGCGGTCGGGGTACGTGTCCTGGATCTTCCGCAGGAAGGTGTCGGTGTAGTCGTCGATGAGGCCACCGAGATGGAACCGCTCGGAGCCGAGAACCTCGCCGGTCCCGGTCGGAGTGTGGAAGTAGATCCTGCTCATGCTGTAGCTCCTTTCCGGAGTACACATTAGACGACCGCCAAGGTGTTTGTCTCCACCCTGGCGGTCGCCGACTTGCTCAGTGCAGTCCGTAGATCTCTTCCCACGACGGACAGGATTCGTGGTACGCCCTCTCCTGATCCGCCTCGAACTCGGCCTGCGTGCACCGGTCACACGGCCACGGATCCACCACCCGACCGAACGGATTGCCCCACTCGTCCACACACTCCGGGTCATGGACCACGACATGCTTGCCGTGCGGACACCAGGCACCCCAGTCGTCAGGGATCCGGGGAGGAGGCCCGCAGTCCGGGCCCGAGCAGTCCTCGCGGCGCCCCCTGTGCTCCGTGGACCCCGGGTGGAACGGACTCGGGCCCCAGTGGGAATCCGCCGTCACTCTTCCATCCAGGACCGGTCACGGTCCTCCAGCGCCCGGATCGTCCGGCACGGCCAGTGGATGTCGCCGTGGTTCGAGCACAGGTCGCAGTACGACCCGCCGCCGCCGTCCAGACGCTTCTTCCGGTGGACCATCCGGATACGGCGTTCCATCAGCCACGCTACGTCGTTCACGACATCCACTCCGGCCAGACCAGCTCCGGCTTCACCTCGACGACCTTGCCGTCACGGACCGCGAACCGCCACACGTCACCCTGCTCGTCCCGGCAGTCCAGCCAGCCCTTCAGCTCGGTGCCCTTCGGCAGCGCCCCGACAATCTCCGTCAACTGCTTCTCGATCATCGAGTACCGCAGGTCGCCGGTGCTGCTGCCGCCGTATCCGACCTCCAGCCCCGTACGGCACACCAGCTCACCCTTGTCGGTGTCGACGGTCTCCTCGTCGAACAGGATCCGCATGTCGTGGTACTTGGCGTCCGGCCGGTAGCCCGGGTTCTTCTTCAGATCGTTCCAGGTGAGCGGCGGAACAATGTCCAGCTCGCCCTGCACCGTCACAGAGTTGCCCATCAGTCTTCCTCCTCCAGAACGATCCGCCTGCGGATCACCTTCATCTCCATGCCCTGGTACCTCGGGTCGTAGGAGAACCGGTCCAGCCGCATGTCGGCCTCCTCCTGCGTGGTCAGCGGCGCCGTCACCGGCAGCCACGTATCACCGTCAAAGCCGAACACGAACCACGAGTTCTCCTCCGTGGGCTCGAACGGCGTCACCGTCTTGCGCAAGGCGCTCTCCTTCCCCATCCAGGCGCGCAGCTCACCGACCTCCGACATCCCGAACCCGGTCACCTCGGCCTTCTCCCCGTGGTCGGCCGGAAGCAGCAGATCCAGCGGGCTCACCTTCAGCGCCGCCGACCAGGCCATCAGCTCCCTGACCGTGATGTCGTTGCGGTGGAAATTCTCGGTCATACCGATGACCTTCCTGGTCACCCCGTAGCCGATGTCCTCCGTCAACAGCTCCAGCTCCTGCTTGGCCAGACCCCGCCGCTCACGTATCCAGGTCAGGTTCTCCGCGACCGTCCGGGTCGTCGGGTCGTGCATGTCGCCTCCTTCAGTCCGGGTCGATCGCCCAGCCGATCTCTTCGATGTGGCGCATGGCGTCCTTGAAGCCCTCGCCGTACCACGCGGTCCCCTTCAAGCCGGTGGCGCTCATCCCCAGGTTCTCGAACTCGTTGCCCAGTCCGATCAGCACACCGGCCAGATACTTGTCGAGCGCGGCAGTGAACTCCGGGTAGTCCTTCTCCTCCATGTCCGGCCCGAAGAACCGGAACAGAGCGGCCCGCGCCTCGGCCGTGTCGATCGGCCAGTCCTTCGGCTGTACGACCCGGTACTTCTCCCCTACGGTCTGGGCGTACTTTCGCTCACCAGATTCCTCACCGGATGCCACTCGTTCTTCACCACCTCGACGCGCCGGACCCGGGTCAGGAGAACATCACGGGCGTCGTTCCACTCGTCGGCCTCGCCATCAGCGTTCCCCACGAAGTAGGCGACCTCCCAGGCGTCCTGGAGATCCGGGTCGAGGAAGACCAGCGACCACTCCTCCTGGAACCGCTTCGACTCGATGTGCTCGGCCGAGATGAAGAAGGCCCTGCCGTATGGAGCCAGCTCCACCTCCGCGTCGTGCCCGTCCAGCGGGTGGTTCCAGTGCGACCACCACGCCCCGGACGGGGAGTCGACCCAGTCGACCGGCCCACGGCACGTCTTGCAGACCGGCTGCGGGTTCATCGTGTGCTGGTGGGGGATCCCCCACTCCTTCGCCTGATCGCGGCTGATCCTGCGCACCAGGCCCAGATCCTCGTCGTTCATCCTTCTCCCCTCCCTATCCGGCCTGACGCCGGAGCCTCCCGGCGATCCGGCAGATCTCCAGAACCACTTCCTCGACGTACCCCTCGCCCTTCTCGGCGAGCAGGTCAGCCGGTTCCCACGGTTCGTTCACCGCCGCCATGAGCATCGCGGACGACTGGAGCAGCGCCTTGCGGCGGATCTCCTCACGCTCCTCCGGCAACGTCACCACCGCTCCTCCTCCGGGTAGTAGTCGCCGCCGCACTGGTGGTCGGCATAAATCGACTCGCCGGGCTCGACCGGCTCGACCGGTCCACTGTCACCGCACTCCTGGCAGTGCCACATGCCCGAAACGATGATCGTGCTCATCCGCTTTCCCCTTTCCGGAGGTGTTCAGGACAGATCGGCGGCGACGAACCACTGCGGGTCCGGCACTGGCCACTCGTTGAAGGCGGCGACGTCAAGCAGCTCATCCCTGTCCAACTCGACGCGGTGCGGCGCGAGCGGACTGAAGACCGCAGCCTTGTGGGTGTCGGCCTCCTGGCAGAAAGTCACCACGTACAGGCGCTTGTCCCCGCCGTACGGTCCGACCGTCACATATCCGACCTGGTACCAGGACTTCTTCGCCAGGGCGAACTCCAGAGCCTCCCGGCTCAGATCCTCCGGGGCCGGGAAGCCGTAGAAGAAGTAGGCGGTAGCAGACTGAGACATCAGTTTCCCTCGCATCCGGGGCAGGAGAACCAGCGGATCTCACCGGCGTTGGCGTACTTCCAGCCCGAGTCCACCGCGTAGGCGGTAGCGGCTTCCGGGGTCTCAAAGAGCATGACCTCGCCCTCCTCCATGTCCGCGACGTAGTCGCAGTTGTCGCACGACAGCTCGAACGTGCTGACCATCTTCAGCGGCATCAGCGTTTCCCTTCCTTCCAGCACCAGGGACAGATGTCCCGGTTGCGTCCTCGGCTGTGCCACCCGTTCCAGGTGGCCATCCATCGCATGCGCTCCACGGAGACCTTGCGTCCCGCGAGCCTGAATCCGGCGCCGCACCCAGCGTCACACCGGATGATCCGTATGACTTCGCAGCTCACTTGTCCGGGAAGATCTGCGGCGCGCCCTGGAAGTAGTCCACGTCCCACTCGTCGCCGAGGTTCAGGTCCGACTTGCCGGAGCAGTGGTTGCACAGGGTCGGCTTGTCGGTCTCCTCGATCGCTTCGAGCATCTCCTCCGTGGTGGCGTTCTCCGGCGCCTCGAAGGTCACGGTGCACGAGGCGGTGGTGTTCAGGACGGCTCGGTACTTCACGGATCTCTCCTCATGGGAAGGGGCGCCCCGGTGAAGGAACGCCCCTGGGGTGGTGTGCCGGTCAGTCCCGGTGGGACCTTCGCTGGCGGGGAACCGGGTTGGTGATGATCTCCGGATCCGAGTAGCCGGTACCGGAGCTGGCCTGCCCGGAGTTCTCGAACCGGTCGCGCCGGACCTGTTCCTGCGCCTCGGATCCGGCCGGACCCATGGTGTCGTTGCCCTCGGAGGAGAACCCGAAGAAGCTGCGGATGCCCATCAGAAGACCTCCTCGTTCATCGGGTCGTTCTCCAGGATGAAGCGGACCTGGTCGAGCTGGTGGACCGCGTCGAGCAGGGCGTGGTGCTCACCGCTCTTGCGAACCGGAAGCTGGTCGCTGCTCAGGTGGGCACGGCGACGCATGTCGGCGATGTCGCGGAACCAGTTGGGAATGACGCGGGGCATCATGGCCCAGTTGTGATCCCACAGGCCGTGCAGCCGGACCATGTCCTGCGCCCCGCACAGGGCGACCACCACGACCTTGTCCATGTCGTGGTTCACCTCATCCATGACCTTGCCGAAGAAGTTCTCGGCGAGGTTGGCCAGGCCCTCGGGGGTGGCGACGGCCGAGTTGGACCGGTCGAAGTTCTCCGGGCTGCCGCCGGGCAGGTGGGGCCAGACGTTGGCCCGCATCCACTCCTTGCTGTCCGGGTCGAGGCCCCGCATCTCGGTGTCGGCGAGTCCGTTGACGCCGTAGGCGCGGTGTTCCTCGGTGGCCAGGCCGATCGACAGGGTGCCGGTGCGGGTCAGGTTGTTGGAGATGAACTCGGTGTCGAGGGAGACGTAGTAGCTGCCCTGGAACCACATCAGGGGTTCACCTTCTTCTTGTCCAGAAGCGGTTGGATGCTTTCCTTTCGCGCGTCGAGGATCATCTGGTGGAACAGGACGGATGCCCTGCGCAACGGCATCTTGTCCTCTTCCGGGGTCTCCGGATCGTCGATCACGTTGGTGATGTACTCACCGAAGCCGTTGGCCAGCTCTCCCAACAGGTTCCAGGCATACTTCTTGGACAGTTCGAGGCCGGGGATCGTGTTGGTGGTGATGGACCGGACAATCTGATCGAGAACGTACTCGGCGTGCGTCGAGTGGTACTTGCCCATCGCCGTCAGCTCCCGTTCGGGCAGCCGGGCGCGTGACTGGGCTGGCTCCCGCCGCACTGCGGGCAGGGGTTGGGGTTGTGGATTCCGCCGTCGGCCATGGTCTTTCTCCTTTTCCGGGTGGGGCCGCCCACTGTGGACGGCCCCGGTCGAAGTCAGCCCCGCTGCCGGGGAATGACTATGCGCTGCTTCTTGATCAGTTCGAGAAGCTGTCGGTCACCCAGCCTGAACGCCGGGTGAGTCCGGGTCTTCTCGCACACCTTGCAGTCCGGAAGGGTGCACGCCATGGCGTTTCTCCGTCTCCAGGAGGTGGAAGGCGATGAGCCGTTCCCGCTCCCTGTCGTCGAGGAACCAGGTGCCCTCCTTGCCGTACGGAGGGCGCCCATGCATCGCGAGATGCACGCCGTTCTTTCCAGCCCATTCGAGGAAGGAACGGATGGTTTGCACCTTATCTTCCGGTACTGTCACCAGGTCTCCTGAGGAACGTCCGCGTAGCCGTCGATGTAGGAGAGACTGCCCCGGTGCAGGGCCTGGCGTCCACGGGTGACAGCGACGTAGTGCAGCATCGCGTCCGCCCTCTTGATCGGACCCGGGCCCGCCTCGCCGGTCAGAGGGTCCTTCACCGGCATCGGCACCTCGAAGTCCTCGCCGATCTGAACCGTCCCCCACTCGCGGCCCTTGGACTTGTGTGCCGTCGAGATCACCACGTCCGGCTCACCCTCGAAGGGCACCTTCATCTTCTTCGCGTCCAGCTTCGTCTCCGGGACGAGCCGGTTGCAGATCGCGCGGATGCCGCCTGGCTTGTGAATCTGGATGAGATTGACGAGTGCCTTCAGATCGCTGCCGCTGGTCTCCTCGGTGAAGTCGACCAGTTCCTGCCAGGTACTGAAGGCGATCAGCTCCGGGTGGGTGGTGCCTTCGCCCTTGTACAGCTCACCGGCGGCGAAGGCCAGCTTCAGCAGCTTGTCCGTACCGCCCGCCACCGCCACGCTCAGGCCGTTGTCCAGGTAGAACAGAGCCCGGTCCACGGCGGCGGCGTTGGTCCGGCACAGTACCGCGTTCGGGTGCGGGGAGACCGTGTCGAGGACCAGGGAGTCCATGTGCGGGTTGCCTCGCACCTTGATCTTCGTACCGGTGTGCTCCAGCCACTTGTTGGCCTCCTCGGCGACTTCCTCACCGAAGCGCCATGCCTGAGTCAGCGGCAGACGCGGACCGTCGAACCGGCCCATGATGTCGACCGCACCCCTCCAGCCGTAGAGCTGCTGCGCGGGGTCTCCCACGACCACCTTCTGGGTCCACTGGTTCTTCAGGAAGTGCTCGACGATGTCGTTGGAGTCCTGCGCCTCGTCGATGAAGATGGCGCCGTAGTGCGACAGATCGGGGTCGGCCATCGCGTACAGCTTGAAGGCGTAGTCGAACGTGAAACGGTGGCTGCTCGCCGGGACGATCGCCTCCTCCCAGAGCTGCTCGGCCCACTTGGCGGCCGTGATCTTGAGGAAGTCGACCTGGACCTGGGTCAGACCCAGCGGCATGTCCCTGGTGGAGACGTGCTTCTCGCTCACCTGAACGTCGGCGGACCGGGCGTAGTTGTCGACAGTGTCGACAGCCAACTGCGCGATCTGGTTCTGGTGGTAGATCATGTTCTCGCCAAGCCGCACCGGCTCGTTGATGCCGAGGAGGCGGGCCGTCTGGCGGGCGGGAACGTACGGGGCGTTGATCAGCCGGTGCCCGTAGTCACCCGCGTAGTCGCGGTAGGCCAGAGCCGAGGTGGTCTTGACGTCCACGTTCTTCGGGAACGACTTCTTCGCGTCGTCGGAGGCGGCCCGGTTGTAGACCAGGTAGAGGATCTTGCGGTCGCTCATCGCCTCGGCCGCCATCCGAAGGGTCGAGGTCTTACCGGAACCGGCGACCGCGTCCACCACGAACGTCTCGCCCTCGTTGGCGGCGTCGATGACAGCCTGCTGCTCGTCGGTCGGCTTCAGGTCACTCACCGGGTGTTCCTTCCTATGTGCTGAATCATCCTTCTCCTATGACCGGCTTCACCACGGGCCACTGATCGCAGTCGCAGGAAAACTGGTCCAACATGTTGCAGGTGCAGCAGCCGGGCTCGACCGTGTACGAGACCTTGATGGGGTTCATCAGGACGCTCTCGGTGAACCAGTCGCTCATCGGCTTCTTGCAGCCGTCGCATCCCCAGACCAGATCGCCTTCGCTGATCTCCATCCAGACGTCCGGCTCCTTACAGGCACAGGTCTGTGCGGCGTAGGACTCGGGCGTCTCGGTGTCGTCACCGTCGAACGGATTGCTGGCCGGTTCGAAGTGGGGTATCACCGCTGGCCTTCCAGGGAGGGGATGTGCACCTGGAAGTACCTCTTCTCCTTGGTGCTGATGTTGGTGACCTCCTCGGGCGGGGCCCAGACGCCGGTGATGGACTTGATGGCGTCTCCGCTGCTTCCCGCCTCCTCCAGGCAGACCAGCTTTGCTCCGCCTTCGAGGGTGAAAATGACCTCGAAGAGACGCTGCTTGCCGGGGAAGGTGGGTCGCTGGGCCAGGTTCTCGCCGGACACCAGGGCGGCGGGGGTGACTTCGAAGATCTCGCTCAGTACGTCGAGGTCTTCCAGGGTCCACCGCCCTTCCCGGACCTTGCGGGGCATGTACTCGGGGTGCACGTCGAGCAGTTCTGCCAGCTCAGACATGCTGTTCATCCCACGCAGTCCCATCAGGGCCCGGACGGACTCGCTGACGTTTTCCCGTGTGTTCACGTTGACCTCACCGATACTTTCTGTTCGGAACCCTACATCTGATTCCTGTTGACTGTCAATGAGTGTACCTGACAGTACAGATTAAGTCGTGGCGGGGTACAGGAAAACCCCTCGTCAGAGCACATCCGGCGAGGGGTTCAGCCAGATGGACCTACAGGCCCATGTCGGACCGGATCGTCTGCCGGGCCCTCTCCCGCTCCGAAGACCGGTTCGGGTCAGAGACCTGGTTCGGATCCTTGAACTTGGCCGCCATCACCGTCAGGTACGCCCCCAGCTCCTGCTGCTCACCGTCGCTGAGGATCACCACCGTCCCCATGACCCCGGCGTCGCTCGCGGCCTTCCAGACCTTGCCGAACTCCTCCTTGGTCCTGGCGTTGTAGCCGCTGGTCGCGAACTCCTGCGCCATGGACGCCGGGTCCGGCTCGGCCCACGCCTCGGACGGCTTCGAGAACTCCTCGTCCGGGTTGCGCTGGAAACTGGCCGGGCCGCCCCGGATGTACGCGGCGTACTCCTCGGCGAGCAGTATCACGTCGTTCTCGTCGCCGTTGATGGACGCCACCGTGACGGCCGCCGCTTGCAGGGCGGCAGCTCTGACAGCCTGCTCGTTGTTCAGGTTCACTTCGTCATTCTCCCTTTCCATGGGAAGACCGACGGGCCATGCTCCACCCATCGACGTCACCTCCTGCGGAGAGATCGCGCCGATCCGGGCCTCATGCACTCCGGCACCCAGGCGCTTCCCGCGCAGTCCGGTGCAGGACTGGTTGGGAGGGGCGCCGCACAACGGGCACTGGATTGCCTGGTACTCCGGCCTGGCTTTGACCTTGAGGCCAGCCAGGCTGCGGATGTACGAGCCGAGGTCACCTTCTCTGCGCAGTTGCGCGATCTCCGCTACTTCGTCATGCGTCGGTCTGGCCATCGGACTTGCCGGAGCCGACGTACAGGCCGGACAGGATGAACACGGTCGCCGCCACGATCATGACGTCCGCCATCCAGGTCTCACTGCCGGTCAGAAGCATCGCGAGGTAGGTCATCAGGGACCCTCCGCCCATCACGAGCAGGGCATCACCCGAAGGCTTGCGTATCTTCACCGTTTCCCCTTTCCAAGGGACTACTTGAACTTCTTCCGCCTGTACACGATCTCCACGATGGAGGTGACGACGAGTCCGATGCATCCTCCGGTCCGGCCGGGCGCCCATTCGAAGACGACGCTCGCCGCCCACAGGAGGAGCATGGCGTACCAGAGGATCCTCAGGTTCTCGACGGTGGCCCGGTGGTCCGCGATGATGTCGCGCACCGCGACGCCCTTGGCGGCCTCCTCGTCAGCCTTCTTCAGGTTCACCGACGTCCCTTCTTCAGCGTCTTGAGTACGCCCCATCCGCAGATGACCGCGCACATCAGACACATGAAGTTGAAGGAGTCGATGTACGGCAGGTTCCACAGGAACCACGCCGAGCCGCCGATCATGCCAGCCACGTAACGAGCCATCTCCCTGCTCACCGGCCCTCCTCATACTCGGTCGAGGCGACAGCGGCGAGGTAGCCACACGCTGCGAAGCTGGCGACCAGCAGGAGGCCGACGTAGGAGATTTCCGCCATGCCTCCTACCTTGCAGACCATGACGAAGCACAACAGCTCGACGCTGGTCACGACGGAGCCGACCAGAACAGTCCAGTCCTTCAGGACGTACTTGGCCATGTCCTTGTCCATGTCAGTTCTCCTTGCAGGCGGGGTACTGCTCGCCGACGTCGCAGCGGGCGTACTCCTCGGAGGTGACATCCTGCTCGATGACGCCGTCCTCCTTGTCGGTGACCATCAGCTCGTACTCGGTCGAGCAGGTCTTCGGCTTCTTGGACTTCTTGCCGGAGTCGCCGGTCTTGCCCGAGCCGCCGGTCGAACCGTTCGTCTTGGACGGCTTGTTGGTGTCGACCTTCTTGGTGGTCTTGCCCGAGCCGCCGCCGGAGCTGGAGGACTTGGAGCCGCCCCCGCCGGGCTTGCCCTTGGTGACGACGACCGAGGCCATCGGCTCCATCGACAGGGTCTCGCAGGTGTCGACCTGCTTCGACTGCACCGGGCCCGAGACCGAGCCGGAGGAGCAGGCGGAGATGAGCAGGGTCGCGCTCAGCGTTCCCGCGACCGCATAGGCACCAGCCTTGGTGAAGTTCATGCCGTTTCCCCTTTCCGAGGGATCACAGTTCGCCGAGGATCTTGTTGATCCTGGCTTGGTCGAGGAGCAGCTCGGATGCCGCGTCCTCGAACTCCTGGAACGCCTGCTGAAGCGCAATGCAGTCGTCGCAGGTGCTTTCTTCCTTGATGCCGGTCAGGTTGTCCACGGCCAGCGGGCCGTTCTTTGTCCAGCAGACCGGTAAGCCTGAGCCACCGGAAAGCCGGATGTGGACCTCCTCGTTCACCCCGGCATCGTCCTCTTGCGCTCGATGTGCGCGAGGATCAGCAGGCGGGCGAAGTCCGCTGCCTTACGGTTTTCCTGACGGGCCATAGCCTCGATCTCCGCTTTCTCCGCTTGCGTGAAGCGGATGGTGATCCTCTCGGTTCTGGCCTTGTCGGTGGACTCCACCGGCACCTCCTTCCTTGTGATGACTACATTAGACGATGGCCAACTGGCTGTCAATGTCTGCCAGTGGATGACGTCTCAGATGTTCCGGGCCGCGCCGACCAGGCCCACGATCAGGGCGAACACCCCGAACGTGAAGGTCCCGTACGAGCCCACGAGCAGGCCGTACGCCATGAACACCACGGCCACCGCGTACGCCGCCTTGATGCCACTGGGCCTCTCCAGGGCCGTCGGCTTCTTCAGCTCCTCGATCTCGTCCTGGATGTCCTGTGCCCGCTCCGCGATGCGCGGCTGCTCCCACGGAAACGCGTTTCGGTACTCTTCCCTCAATTCGTGGTACTCCCTGGTCAGTTTTTCGATTCGTTCCTCGCGGTACGCCCGAGGCGAAAGTGCCAAGATTCAGCCCATCTTCCTCCCTCTGCTCACGCAACATGATGGGCTGGTTTCGGACAAAAAGAAAGTCCCCGCCGAAGCGGGGACCTCTCTGACGACGACCGCAAACCTGTGCGGAGGGGTTACGCGTACTGCTCCTCCTTCTCCTCGTCCTTCGACTCCTCGTCCGTGTTGAACGGGTCGGAGGCCGGGGCCGGGATGGAAGGCTTCTGGGAGTCCTCGTCCTTGAAGGCGTTGACGAGGTCGCAGGCCGCCTGCTCGGACAGGCCGCACATAGCCTTGATGACCTCGACGGGGTCGGAGTCGGTGGCGATGGCCTTGTCGTAGAACGGGCGGGCGCGGTTCACGCGGGACTTGACCATCTCGGCCGCCCAGCCGTCCGCGTCTGCGTCGGCCAGATCGCTGATCTTCGCCTCGTACAGGGTCCAGGCGTCGTCGTCCTCGGTGAGCTTGAAGTCGATGACGAGGATGTACAGCGCCTTGACGGCCTCGGCGGCGGTGTCGTCGGAGATGCCGGGGTACAGCTTCTTGATGGCGCGAGTGAAGCTCTTGACCTGCGTGTCGATCTTCTTCATGTCTTGTCCCCTTTCCAGGACTTTCCAGTACGAAAATCGAACCGCCTCGGGTATCGGCCGAGGCGGTCCAACGAGAGAAACCCTACCGCCAACGGATCGTGAAATCCAGTGGCGTTCATCTAGTGTCGAGATGCGGTAAAACCGCCTTCCCGTGCTTCTTCGGACTGCTGTCCTTCAGTACGGTCGCCGGAATCCTCGGCCTCTTCGGCGGATCCTTCGGCTTCTTCTCCGTCATCGCTCTCCTCCGCTTCGTGGATGTGCCGGACGTATCCGAACCGGTGAGCGAAGAAAAGCCAGAGCGGAACGATCACCCACAGGGAAGGCGGTTTCGAGAAGGCCAGTATCAAGACACCCGTCAGAACAGCGGGCATCACGAGGAACCTGGTCTTCCTGCCGAACCTCTCCAGGGGCAGCTTCTTCCGGAGCGCCGGAAGGACTTGTCCCGATCCGGTGCTGATCCGGTCGGCTACGCAGTGCATGCAGGGCACGTCTCTCCTCAGTTGTTGCAGTTGCCGTGGTAGACCTCGCGCCGGTAGCCGACGTAGAGGACTTCGGGATCCGGGCCGGGCCGGTAGATGACGCGGAGCTTGCCGGATCGCAGCGACCTGCACCCGTGCACCTCGGTCGCCTTGTTGTTGAGGATCTTGCCTCTGCCTTGGGACACCTCGGCGAGCAGACCCCGGATCCGTATGTACGCCTGACGGTCCTTCTTCCTCAGGCGCTCCAGTTCCTTCTGTGCCGACTGCTGGAACACCATGACCTCATCGCTCCCCTTCGGTCTTCTTCGGCGGCCACTCGTACCGCGTCGCGTACCGGGCAGCCTCACGGATCCCGCCCTCGTAGAAGCGGTTGAGCAGATCGCTCACGCAGTCGTAGATGTTGTTGCTGGCGTTGGGCCCTGCGTCGGGCAGGATCTTCTCTGCCATGTCCCAGTTCATGCTGCCGGTGACGAGGCCCAGGTAGACGGCCTCATCGAACGACAACTCTGCGAGCACGGTGACCGGCTTGCCGTCGTTGAGCGTGATGTTCTTGATCTCCATCGTTTCTCCTAGTTCTCGGTCTCTCGGGGGAACCACTGCTTGAACTCGCGGCGATGTGTCGTGTAGAAGACGGGCTCCTCCTCGCCGCGCAGCGAGCTGCTCTGCATGTAGGTGACCATCGGCGCCTCGGTGACCGGGTGCAGGAACTCGGCACACACCGTGGCGAAGCGCGGGATCCGGCTGTCGTGGTGGCGGAACTTCCTGTGCACGAGCGAATCGCTCACGTTGCCCTCCTCGGGGTTCTTCAGCAGGCCGAGCCTGTCGACTTCCCGCAGGATCGTGGAGACCGTCGCCTCGTAGAAGGCGCCTGCCAGACAGGTGGTCGCACAGCCGCAGGTCTTGCAGCAGCGGTGTCCCGGGGACTTCGGACCGTGGCCGAGCTGGTCCATCCACCAGTCGAGGGTGGCATGTCCGAAGTGCTCGATCTCGTCCTCGAAGTCCCACAGGCTCATGTTCTCCGGCAGCAGGTCGGCCACGGCGTCACGTTCTTCTTCGGTCACGACCGACTCCTTCTGGCCAGTGTTGCTGATGGTTTCGCTGAAGCGGTTTGATTCGAACCTCTGTAGGAAACCATCCCTACGAGGGACAAGGAAGTCCCAGGTTGTTCAGCAAAGAACGAAGTTTCCGATCGGCCTGATCTAGGTTGATCATCTCTGTCGAAAATGTTTCAGTGTAACCGTCCAGGCCCGCCATTTGACTCTGAGACAGGAAGGGGAAAGCTCCCTCTGTGTGCAACCAGTGGATGAAGTCCTTCTCGATCCTGTAGCAGTCAATCCGCCTGGCAAGTTCGACCGTGTTGACGACCTTCCATCCACGCCGTGAGAAGGCGCCGGATCGAAACCCTCCATGAGTGACGCCTATTTTTCCAGCACCCAGCCCGTAGTTCCCTATCAGGTAGACCTGCGCTGGAGTTCCGAGATTATGCTTCGTCTCGTGACAGTACGGACACCCCCGATCACGGTGTACCGAGTTGTTGTAGGAGACGCGAATTCTGTTGCCACACTTCAGACAGGTACACAGCCATGGCGTTTCGGCATGCAAGTACGGCTCTTCCGGCCGCAGACCCAGAGAAACCATCCGATCTATCGCCGCTGGACCCAGAGACAGAAGCTCGGTCTCCCTCTTGGCGGATCGACCGCATTTCCCACAACCTCCCTGCCCTTGCTGGATGCTGTTGTAGCGGGGAGAGCACTCCGACCCACAAGTCATGCACAGGCAGGGCCAGGGACGGTTCGATCCCGGATAGGGAACTCGCGGGGTCAGACCGGTGTTGATCATCAGGGCTCGCGCCCTGGCTTCGGGAATGGGAGCTGGAGGCATCGCCTCTCCTTGATCAGTAGGGACCGTTGACGTTGTCCATGGAGCCGTACCGAGCCGCTGCGTAGTTGCACGCGGTCACAATGTTGGCAATGGGGTCAGTCAAGCTGTTCGCGTTTGCCTTGACTCCGGCCCGGTCGTATGCCGACTGCGGAAGCTTATAGGCGTTGAAGGTTGGCTGGATTACCTGAAGGAGACCCTTTGAAGGTGTTCCGTTCTTGGCGTTGATGTCCCAATCATTCACGATGGTCGGATTACCGCCCGATTCACGAATGACGTTGCGCTTGATTCCGTTGAAGCTTCCAGGGATCCCTTCCTGCTTCATGACCTTGAGCGCGTCATTGATCCACGCGTTCAGTTGCTTGTCGGAGGCTGCTCCCCCAACTCCACTGGAGACTGTGATCCCTGCCCCACCCTCGGCGCCGGAGACTTCGTCGAAGAATCCGAACACGGCCTGACCGGCGCCGAGAGTTAAGAAGGCAAGGACGAAGTAGCCACCCGCCCTCATGTTCATGCCCTGGGGATCCCGTTCATGATGTTGACCAGCATGTTGCCGACGGCGAGGGATGCCTGAAGCCAGATGCCGCCGCCGAGCGGGAACGCGAGGCCCATGACGCAGCCCCAGCGCACGTCGCTGATGTTGTCGTTCTGCCGCCTCCACACCATGAGCAGGATGAAGAGGCACACACCGGCCATGCCGACGTTGGCGATGAACTCGATGTCCTTGATCCAGGAGAAGAGTCCCTGGAACCAGCGGGACAGGTTGCCGAGGACACCGACGGAACCCAGCAGGGCGGTGGTACCGAAGAAGCCCCACAGACACGACATCAGGGACTTCCAGTCCCACTTGACGTGGTCGAGCTTCTTCGCGAGCCACGGTCCCCACGGACCCTTGGGCTTGATCCCCTTCGCCTCGTCGGACCTGGCCAGCATGAAAGCGGACAGCAGGAACGCGACGCCGACGAAGGCGGAACCAGCGTTTCCGAACCAACTGTTCGGGTTGGACTGCATCTGCACGACCGGTGCCGCAGCCACGATCGAATCCAGCGCCATCAGAAAATCGCCCCCGGAGAGTAGAGGATGGATCCCGAGACAATCGCCGCCACGGGAACACGGAACATACAGGCCAGAAACGCGGACTGAATCCGGTTGGCCATCGTCCAGCCATAGTACGCACAGGCGGCCAAGGTCGCCATGTAGACCTCCCACCACTGCGGGAACCACTGGAAGCCGACGAAGTACGCAACTCCCACCACCAGGAAGAACCTGACGATCCGGTGGTTCACGCGCATGAGCGCGACCGTCGGAACCACGCCCACGACAAGCGCGGCAAGGAGGTCGCTCGTCACACCGGCCTCGAACGCGTCCTGGACGGTGTTGCGAACCCACCACGCGGGACCCTGGAGCAGATCCCACTCATGCGGCATGCCGCCGGAGTTGAGGAACTCGGCCCTCGGGAAGCTCTCCGTCCACGAGCCGAACAGCATCACCGCCCGGTCGTAGAGGGCAGCGAGCGTACCGGGCGAGATCACCCACGAAGCGGCACCGGCCCACAGCAGCGACCACTTCTGCGCCTTCTTCGGGTCGATCTCATTGACGACCTTGTCCTTGACCGGCTTGGTCTTCTCGGAGACCTTCTCCTTCGCCGAACCGGTCACCGTACGGGCCTTGGCGAGAGCGGACCGGATGCGGCCCTTCGTCTCCTCGTCGACCGCTTCCTGTGCTTCCTCGCCGTCCGCTTCCCCGGCGCTTCCCGCTTCCCCTTCCGCTTCCTTCTCCGGCTCGCCGGAGGCGATGTTCTCGTGGACGGTCGGGGGCTGCTTCGGCATCGGGGGAAGCGGGCGCTTCTTCTTCGCTTCCTTGCGCTTCCGCAGCTCACCGTCCTCTTCGGGGGTGTTGGCCGACACCGAGGAAGCGGCATCGGAAGCAGGGGAAGCAGGCGCTTCCTCCTCACCCGGAAGCAGGTTCACCTTGCCGCCGGAGCCCCACTCGTTCGGGTGGGTCGGCATCCCGGACGGACGCGGCCTGGGAACCGTCGCCGTGGCCTTCTTCTCAAACGCCGCCTCGGGGGTGGCCGCGTTGCCCCGCATGATGTCTTCGAGCCAGTTGTCGCTCATCGTTCTCTTCCTCTCCTTGGACATGGAAGGGCCCCTGCGGTGTGCCGAGTGACGCCCCGCAGGGGCCCGTGGTGGTACCGCGCGAAGGTCAGCCGGTGATGGCCTCGTCGCCGTCGCTCAGTTCGTCGTTCTCGATGGACGGGCCGTACCGGGTGATCAGCTTGTTGAGCCAGCCGCTGGAGATGCCCTTGTCGGCGGCGAACTTCCGCTGGCTGTAGGTCGGGTCCTTCTGCTTGAGCAGGAGGTACTCAACCACGAGCGTCCGGGCCTTGCGCTGGTCCTCGTTCAGGTCGGTGATGGAGACGGTGACCTCGGTCCGCTCCCTCTCCTTCGCCGCCGGAATCGTACGGACCGGCATGAGGGCCGGGGCCTGCGCCTGCGCCGGGAGGACCGGCTGCTCGACCTCGCCCTGGATGATGCGGACCAGGTCCACCGGCATCTCGTTGCGGAGCTTGGTGGCCTGCTCGATGCGCGCCCGCTCCAGCTCGAAGTTGACGTCGTTGCGGGCGCGGGTCTTCTCGCCGCCCATCCGGATCTCCTCCAGCTCCAGCTTGTGCTTGCGGCGCTTGGCCTCCAGGGCCTTCTCCGCTTCGGCCTCCTCGAACTTCGACTCGCGCTCCATCTCCTCCAGAGCGATGAGCTGCTCCTCGGTGTAGCCCTCCGGGTTGTTCGCCTCTTGCTCCGCCTTCTTGTACGCGGCGCTCACGAGAACCCAGGTGATCTTCGAACCCAGCGGGAGGATCGGACCGATGATGGCCATGGCGTGCGAAGCGTTCCTGCTCACCGTGTACCCGAGGATCTCCTTGCCCTCCAGGCTGACGCCGTGCCAGGCGAGGGCCACGACGACGACGACGAGGAAGATCCATCCGATGGCCTGAGTGGCGGTCAGGCTTCCATAGAACGGGATCTCCTTGTGCGTGGCGTACATGATGACGAGCCAGATCAGGTCGAGCGTCAGCGCGACGGTCAGACCCATCGGCCCGATGCCCAGGAGATCGGTGACCGAGAAGGCGGTCCACAGCAGCGAGCAACCGGACAGGAAGCCGCCGAGTGGGGTCAGGAGGAACGCTCCCACGTTCATCCTCGCTTCCACCTCGGGCTGCTGCTTCTTGCGCGTCGTGGGCTTGGCGGGCGTCTTCGCCGCCTCACCCGACTTCCAGAACTTCATCATGTCTTGTCTCCGTTTCCAGTCCGTTTGGACTTGGCCATCATCTAAGCGACGGCGCTTCCTTGTCAACGGACCATCAGGAAGCACGTGGTGGAAACAGGGTGCCTCATGGCTGGAAGCACTTCCTGGGAAACACGAAACCCCCAGGTCAGAGATGGAAGCACCCGGGGGAAGCGGTGGAAACGAGCCGATGAAAATTCTCAGAAGCGGATCTTCTCAGTCGTGCGGTGGGGCGTGTCGTGCGCCCGGACCTACCTGACGCTCTGTCGTGTTTTGCCCCGTCAGACCTCCCGCTGGAAGTACTGCTCGACGTGCCCGCACTCCGTGCAGGTGAAGGTCACCCGGTAACCCCGGTCCTTCGTGCGCGTGCAAGACGTGCCGTAGCGGTCGAAGCCGCACCTCTCGCACTCGAAGTGGTCCAGCACCCACTTGCCCGAGTCCGACTTCACCTCGACCTTCGTGCCGCCTCTGCCGTTGGGCCGCACGACCACGCTCCCCGAAAGGCCGTCCGCGACCTGCTCCACATCGCCGGAAGCACCGACCTTGACGTTCCAGCCGAACATACGAAGAACTGCATTCCCCAGACCCACTGCTTCTTCCTTCTACTCGTTGCTTTCGTTAAGCGGGTGGTCCCCGAGAAGCAGGAAGCGCTCGATCTCATCGATCCGGAAGTACCCGGAAGCACGCTGTCCTGGAATTCGCCACGGAGGATCACGGTCTTCCGGCGGGATGTCTTCCTGCCAGACGGGGCAGGAGGCCCACGGGAAGCCTCTTATGGCCTCTATCTCGACTTTCCTGCGTACCAGGTTCCTCTCTTCGGCCTCAGCGAGTTCCGTCTCAGTGAGAGGCCGCGCAACGGCCTCCTCCGAATCACCCGTCAGGTCATCTTCGTCCCCGTAATCGATGTCCTCGTCCATCACGAACTCCCCAGCGCTCTTAACGGGAACCTATATGCCGACCTCACGGGATCAGACCGGCACAACAAGCTCCATGTGACAGTCACACGATCACCTTGGGCCACTTGAACAGGCGCTTCAGCTTCAGGTCGTTGCGGACCCGGAAGACCGCCCGCAGCTTTCCGGCATGCCGGACGGCCGCGTAGTACTTGTCGTTCACCTCGACCACCTCGACCGAGTCGACCGGCCCGCCCTCGGTTCCTTCGTAGAAGCGGTACCAGGCCGCGAAACTACGGCGCCGGATCTCAGATTTCGTCTCCTCATCCATGCGGAAAAGGCTACCGCAAGTCTGTCCACTAAACAGACCCACTAGATCTGTCCATCCTGTCCCCCACTTCTCGGCTTTTCCCGGGTCTCGTCCCACGTCACAGCGCTGACCAGCGCATCTTGTTTTGAGGGGGCACACCCGCCGAGAGGAGGGGAGTGGATAGACAGATCTATTGGACAGAGAGGCGCCGGAAGCTACTCCTTGACCGGCTCCGGCTCCTCGGCGGGCTTCTCGACGGGGGCCTGGGGCTGCTCCTGGCGCGGGATCGGGATGCCCAGCTCGGTCATCACACCGGCCATCAGGCGCGGGCTGACCGTGGGGGAACCGGGCGCCTGCGACAGGTACTCGGCCAGCTCGGCCGGGGTCTTGCCGGGATGGGCCTGGATGTAGCGCCAGAGCACCTCCATGCCCGGCACCTGCTCGTCGCCGATGACGAAGGACTCCGTGCTGAAGTCCGAGAACCGCATCCTCATCTCCTCCTGCGGGGTCTTGTCGAACCAGGCGAATACCGCCAGCGCGCCCAGCACAATCGCGGTGGGGCCGACCACGGGAACCTGCACGACGAGCAGCACGGCACCGCCAGCAACGCACGCACAGAAGGTCAGCTTCTTCCTGGACAGTTCCTTGTCCTGGCCGCTGTCGATCCACTTCAACAGTTCCTCGGTGGACCCCTTGGCGCCACTGGGAATCCAGCCCAGCCTTGCTTTCATTTTCTTCACCAGTTCCTCCTTTCCAGAGAGTTACTTCCAAGCAAAAGCCCGGATGGAATCAGTTTCCCACGCCGCTTCCTGCCAGGAAACCCTGCTTCCTCGACCGGAAATGCAGAGGCGGGCCGCTTCCATCCGGGCGTTTGCACGCTTCTTCGCAATGGTTAAGAACGCAGGAGTTCCACCACGATCCAGGCAACGACGCACACCATCCCCGTGGCCAATCCGCAGGCCAGTGCGAGGAGATGACGGTCCGGGTCTATGTCGTAGCCCATGCGTCCTCGTAGCTGGTCTCCTTCGACAGCCACACGTACCCCTGCGCCGTCGGGTAGTGCTGGAGCACGTCCCAGGCCGCGTCGCCGGAAAGCGGGAGGAGAGACCCCGCCAGCACCTGCCAGACCCAGGACGTACGCGGGTTGTTCTCGGAGGTGAAGTCGCCGCCGGTCAGCACCAGGTAGCCGCCGTTCAGGCTGTCCATGGACTTGCCCACGGTCTCGGCGACGCCCCTGAAGCCGTTCCTGACCAGGATGTTCCTGCCGTCCCGGGCCAGGGATATCTCATCCAGGGCTCCCCGTCCGGAGCCGGAGTCGTCCCGGTCCACGGCGAACAGCACGTAGGTACCGGCAGGGGCCTTGGCGAACACATGGCTCAGCGCCCGGGTCCCCTTGGCCAGTGCGCTCACCGGATCACCCGCGACCACTTCTCCGCCTGGGTCGTCGAGGTCGGCGCCGACGCGGCGGCCAGGGCCAGCACCGCATGCGCGAGGGCCTTGTTGACCGTCAGGTTGCGCAGGTCGGTGTTCTTCGCGGAGAGGGTCTTCTCCGCTTCCAGCAGCTTCTCGGCCTCGGCGTAGTGCTCGGGTCCGGTCGCCATCACATGCCTCCTGATCTGCGGGTTTCCCCGCTTCCTGTGGGTACTTCCTGTTTCCCCGGAAGCACCCGCTTCCTTGCTTCCCTACTGCTTCGCTGTGGAAATGACGTTCAGGGAGACGACCTCCGGCTCGTCCCTGAAGGCCGTCGTCAGCGTCTGCGACACCAGCTTCGGCACCGTGGACGCGACGCCCAGAAGCCGCTCGGACGGCACACGCCAGTACATCTCCAGCAGCCCGGTGTGCTCACTGTGGCGTATCTCCCCGTTGATGTTCCGAGTCAGCGCGGACAACTGGTCCGCCGTCGGCGCCTGCGGGCAGCGCACCGCCACGTAGACCATCATCTCGGTGCTCATCGTTCCCCTCCTCTCATCCTGTGCAGCCCCCACGGCTGCACGCAGGTGGTCGATCAGATCCTTCGACGACAGGCCATCGGTCACGAGGGCAGTTCTCACTGGAACTCCAGACTCCAGCCGCCCTCGGCGGCCTCCTTCATCGCGTCCGCCAGCTCCAGGCCCCGCTGCCGTTCCCCCAGCCCGTCGTACTGCCAGGAAGGCCACAGCTTGTCGACCACCTCACGGAGGTAGGTGTGCATCTGCGCGCACTCCGCAGCGGTCAGCTCACCGTCGTCGTCCGGGTGGTCCAGCAGGGGCAGCAGGACGGAGTCGACCTCGCTCCAGGGGCGCACGCCGCCGCACCCTTCCATCTCGGAGAACGTGAACCCCTCGTGATGGGCGATCTGTGCCCGCCAGGTGTTGAAGGCGCCGTAGCTCCACTTCGTCACGCCGTCGATGTTCAGCCCCATCAGATTCCCTTCAGGCTGCGGACGGCGACGAAGCCGCCGAGCGGGTGCGGGGCGAAGTCCAGGCCGACGAACGCGGCGTAGCCCCTGACCCCCATGCGCAGGTAGTAGTCGTGCTGCTTCTGCGTGATGATGCCGAGCCTCAGGCTCCTGCCCATCATCGTCACGATCATCCGATCGGGATTCTCGTGCGGGCCGCTGATGTGCTCGCACATCAGGTTCCAGAACTTCGACGGCGACCACAGATGGTCCGGGTGATGCTTCTCGATCACCCGCATCGCGCCGTCCACCAGCCCGTCGGCCATCTCGACGGAGTCGTACATGTTCCTGTACTGGTCAAACACCTCAGCCCAGTCGGAGTCCCGGCCGTCGGCCATCTCGTTACGGATCCCCGAAGCCGTCATGAACGGGATGGACTTCTGGACCCCGCTGAACCTCTTCACGGAGCCGGTCTGGTGCAGCTCGCGGCGGGCAGCGTGGGTACGTCGCTTGTCTTTCCGTGTGCCGACGTAGGTCAGGACATGCCCGTCGGTCCCCACGCAGGCGTTGCCCTTCCCGGCGCCGCAGAACGGGCAGTCCACGCCCCGCTCGGCCCGGTAGTCCTCCTGCTGGTCCGGGGTGCGGACCCGGGCGATGACACCGAGTATCTCCACGCCGCCCTGCACCCGCGTCGCATGGACGACGACCGTGGTCCTGGGGTTCTCCACCGTGATGGAAACACCACGGTTGCGGTGCGCGGGGAACGGCGTCTTCCTCATCGACACGCACGCCACGAGGGTGGCGAAGTGAGTCTCCAGCTTGCGCTGAAGCGGCGCCGGTATCGCCTCGTACTGCTTCAGAATCTCGTTGTCCTCGAAGAAAATCTCAAGCTGCTCCATGCCCTTCTCCTTCCAGAAGGCTCAGATCAGAACGTTCTCCATGCCTTGAAGGGGATCTGCGCCCTCTCGGCCATCTCCAGGCACCCCTCAGCGCCATGCGATCCGTGGAGCTGCCGGTTCTTGCACTGCGGCCTGCGGCACCGGTTGACGAAGCCGAGGCACCAGTCGGGACGCGGTTCCAGCCGGATCATGTGCGCGTTTCGGATCATCCCGGCGGCAGGCCACGGACCGTGGTCGTTCGGGTCGTGCGGATCCTCGTCGACCAGCCGGTGGTTCCCGATGGACTGCACCCAGTCGCTGGCCAGAGTGTCCGCACCCTTGGCCAGCCCATGACGGACGATGATCCGGCGGTCGCTGTAGAACTCGCGGGCCCGCCCGAGCGCCGCGTACACGAAGGCCCGGTCGGTATAGTCCCGGGAGCCGGTGACCAGGATGACGAGCGGCTTCACCCGGCCACCTCCACGTCGAAGCCGTCCTCGAACTCCCCGTCGACCGGAGACGTCTCGCCCCAGTAGCGGATCCGGTAGTGGCCCTCCTTGAGCTTGGCCAGCTCCGGGTACTCGGTGCCGTGGACGCCCATGACGTCCTCCGTGCCGCATCCGTAGGCGGTGTCGCCAGGCTCAGGGCCGTCGGGGTAGGACGGGCACTTGGCGATGGGGTGGGTCAGGCTCCACTCGCCGTCCCCGTCGATATACAGGTCGTGCCACTCGTCGTAGCTGCGCATGACTCAGCCCATCCTCTCGATCTCGAAGCCGCCGCCGGGCTCCTCGTCGCTGTGCCAGTAGCGGATCCGGTAGGCGCCGTCGGTGATGACCTGGAGTTCCGGGTAGTTCCGGGCGTAGTCCCGCACGTTGGCGTAGGTCAGGCAGTTGTACGACGCCGGGTTGCCCGGCTGGGTGGGGCAGTCCGGCCGGTGGCCTCCGATCGCCCAGCCCCGGTCCCCGACGTACACGTTGTGCCAGGTGTCGTACTTGCGGTCGCTCACTGCTCCTCCGTCTCGTGCCGGGCGATGGAGGCGTTGGCCCGCATCACCGCGTAGTCGATGTGCCGGATCGCTTCCTTGCGCTCGTCGGACGGCGGGCACAGTTCCTCCAGGCGGAGGGCGAACTCCAAGGCCATCTGACGGATCTCGATGTAGCGGTCGGGCTGGCTGCCGAACGGCGGGTGGTAGGTGAAGAGGTTCTCGATCTCAGTGCGGTTCACGGTGCTTCCTTCCGGCTCTTGATGAGTTCCATGGCGAGCTTCTCGCCCGCGTCGGCGAAGGTGGCCAGCCTCATCAGAAGTTCGATCTGTGCGTCGTCGACCAGCATGAACGGGTTGTTCATGATGTGGGTGAGAGTCTCGGTCGCGAGTTCCAGTGCTTCCTCGCTGGCTTCGGGGAACCAGTCTTCCGCGAGAGCGGCACAGTCTTCCTGTTCCTCCATGCTTCCTCCCTTGCTTCCTTGTGTTTCCGCAGGTCAGCAGGTGTTTCCTGTTGTCCACCGCAGCGCTTCCCCGATGAGGAGGAAGCACCACGGAAGCGGCAGGAAGCACTTCACACGTGGTCGCCCCACAGGCTCCAGCCGGTGTTTCCGAGGGCGTTGGTGCCGAGCCGCTTGGCATAGACCTCCATCCGAAGCTGCTCTCCCAGCTCCGTCGGCGCCATGTCGGCCTTGGTGACTCCGTGCGAGTCGAGGGACGTGATCGCCTTCTCCAGCGCCAGGTAGGTGCCGAAGTCCCCGAGGTCGAGCACGCGGATCGCGGTCTTCCTGGCCAGCTCCTCCTCCGCGTCGTACTCGTTGTCGATCGTGTACCCGCCCTCCTTCAGCAGGTGGATCGACAGGGCCTCCTCGGGGTTGCCCCACTTCTCCAGCAGCTTCGTGACGCCGCTCGGGTAGTTGGTGTGGTCGAGCTTCACTCCGTAGAAGAACTTCGCCTTCATGTCTGTCCCCTTTCCGTGGGTCAGTTGCAGTCGGTGGCCAGCAGCCACTTCGGCTGGGTCTCCGAGTTGTCGATCCTCAGCAGGGCGAATCCCAGCAGCTCCTCGTACCGCCGCGAGTAGGCCAGAGAGTTCACGTCGTGGATGCCGTTGCCGCTGACCTCGGTCACGCTGTCCTCGATCGCCAGGAAGAGGCTGTTGTCGGCCATCAGAACCCGCAGGCCGTACTGCTCCGCGAGGGTCTCCTCGTTGAAGTTGTCGGCGAGCGGACCTTCGTCCATCGACCTTGCGATGTGCCGGGCGTACACGCCCACGTCCGAGTAGTCCCTCTCGTAGTCCTCGTCCATCTCGTCGGTCGTGCAGAAGTCCAGCTCGGTGCCGCAGAACAGCTTCGCCCTCGCATTTCCGCTCATCGCCGTCTCCTTCACTCGCTGCCGGACAGGAGGAACCAGGCGGGCTCCTGAACGTCGATGTCGATTCCCGCCTTCGAAGCCGCCCCCAGGAGTTCGTGGAGGGTTCCGGGGCCAGGGGTGTTCAGCGGGATGCGCTTGGGCTCGAACTCGCCGCCGACGTGGCACATCTTGATCATGGTGATGAAGCACGTCTTCTCGCCCCACGGCTCGACCCACAGGCCGGTCTCCTGGCGGAGCAGCTCCACGTGGTCGTCGAAGCGGGCGACCTTCACGGGCTTCTCGTCGATGATGGTTCCCAGCTCCTCACGGAGGTGGAAGGCCACCGCCTGCTTCAGCTCCATGCCCAGCTCGCACTTATCGTGGATGCCGTCGGTCAAGAACCCGTCGTTCTCCATCTTGAACCCGTACAGAACCGTCGCGTACGACGTCATGTTTCCTTCTCCGTTTCCGTGTTTCCTTGAACTGCTTCCTCGGTGCTTCCTCGATGTTTCCGCAGGTCAGCGGTAGGGCGTGAGCATCACTACTGTGAACGGGAAGGACAGGACGACGATGAATCCCATCGCCACGGCCCACTCGGAGGAAGCACCCGAGCGAAGCATCTTTCCGAGGAAGCGCGTGTGCTTCCACCGCTTCCCGTCCCGCCGCATCGGCCACATCAGCGGCACCCCGCCCATCGTGCAGGCGTCCGCGAGGACGTGGGACAGCCAGCCCAGCGCGACAGCCGAAGCAGCCATCCACGCCGGGACGCTGCACATGACGGCCAGTCCAGTGAGCGCGATGCACACGACCGGCGCCGTGGTCCGCTTCACCAGGTTCCCCACCAGCCACCCGCCCAGGGCTACCACAGCCACCGAACCGAACGGGATAAGTGACAGGAAGAATCCGGCCGTCCCGACCACCAGAGCCGAAACACCGGTGTGCGTCAGAGCCCTGTGATCGGCGTCCCTTCCGAGCGATTCCCACTGTGCCGCCGCCGCCCGGTCCGCCCTCGTCGAAGTTGCCCAGCGGACTGTTTTCGACAGGGTGTGGACCGACTTGTGGACAGCGGTTCCGAGAGCCCGCGTGGCGGTGGCGTTCGGATGGTCGATGTCCGGCCCGAGGGCGGCCCCCGCCGCGATCCCCGCCAGGACCAGAAGCTGACCGAGGTCCGCTCCGGCCGTGATGAGGACCAGCGGCGAGGTGGCGCCTATCGCTGCGTGCGCCTTGCCGTTCATCCGTAGCTCGCCATCACCTTGATGCCGGGCTTGTCCACCGGTGTGCACCCGAGAACCCTCCGGACCCACTCCAAACGCTCACGGGCCGCGTCGGACACCTTCAAGGTCTCTTCGTCGATGTCGACCGGGCCCCAGGTGTAGTGCTCGGCGACGGGACCGGAGGCCAGGAGGATCCTGCTGTTCTCGAAGCCGAAAGCCTCCAGGCTCAGGCCGGTCAGCTCGGTCAGGAGCTTGTTGAGGTGGTACGAGTCGCCCTCGCCCTCGGCGAGGAAGCTCTCACTCGGCGGCTCAGGGAGCTGGCGGAGAAGGAACTTGATGAAGAAGGCCAGCTCACCGTCGTCGCTCAGGCACTCCTCAACGCCCCGCACCCAGGGAAACTCGTACTCCCAGTCGTCCTCGGACTCCTGGATCATCCACTCGCCGTCGTAGTTGCGCAGGTAGAAGCCGTAGGCGATGGTTATCGATCCGCTGCGGCTCACTTCTGCCTCCTCTTCTTGTCGCTGTAGACGATGCCCGAGTTGGCGTATCCGCCGCCGGTCGCGGTGGCGTTGCCGGTGTTCTCCACGACGACCTTCCGTCCTCGCGGTAACGAACCGCTGAAGCCGGTGTTGGCCGTACTGCCTTCCGGCGCGGTGGCCTGGCCGGTGCTCTTCACGATGAAGACGCCTCCGGAGCTGTAGGCGACCGGCTCCTCGGCCTCGTCGTCCACCACGTACGTCACGTCGTTCTCGTTGCCGATGACGCGGTAGATCCAGTCCTTGATGCTCACGGCTCTTCCTCTTCTTCCAGATCTTCCGTCAGGTGGGCACAGCCCACTTCGGAGTTGCAGCACTCCTGGCACACGACCCATCCGTGGACGGGGCTCCAGGAGCACGTACAGAGGGCCCCGCTCACGGCTTCTTCGCGATGCGGTTCACCCAGTCGACGACGCCCTCGTTCCACGACTTGAAGCTGTAGCCCTTGTCGTCGATGTAGACGATGGCCGGGAGCTTGACGTTGGTGACGAGCAGGATGTCCCTGGTGTGCCAGCGTTCCTTGGCTTCCTTGTCGTACGCGTCCTGGGTGATGGTGTCGAACCCGAAGTTCTTCAGCCACTCGGCGACCGGTACCAGGTTCGGGCGGGCCGTCATGATGAAGACCGGGTGGTCCTTCATCAGCTCACGCAGGGCGTCCAGGGATCCGGGGAGCGGGTCGCCGTAGATGACGCCGCCCTGCCAGCCGTTGTCCGCGTTGTGGATGACTCCGTCGAAGTCGACGGCGACTGCCTCGATCATGCTTCCTCCTACTTCCGGTTCTTGGTACGAAGGTCGGCAGCGGCGTGCTCCCAGCGGCCGTTCATCCAGCAGGCGGTGACGGTTCCCATCCCCATGCCCAGGGCGACTTCGATCGTCGAACCGGTCTTCACTTCGTCGTCCATGAGGGTCTTCACCGCGCGCCAGGGCACTTCTCCCTTGAGCCAGCCCCAGGAGGTGAGCACCTGGATGGTTCGGTTCGGTACGGGGTGGGGCTTTCCGTCCAGCCTGTCGTAGACCTCGTTGTCCCTCACGACGTGCCGGACCTGCATCATGACGATCGCGCCGATCATCCGCTCCGCGACGCCGGGAAGCTGGTCTGCGGTCACCTTCTCCGGGTTGCTCGTTCCCGTGGAGCGCATCAGATGCAGACCGAAGTCGTTGGTGAAGCTCCGTCCCGAAGTGGCGTGCAGCCTGGAAGGGAACCGGGCGGGAAAGGCCAGGATGTCGAGCGAGTAGGGCTGTGGGCGGGGGACGTAGAAGGGGTCGGCGTGTATCGCCTCAACGTGGAAGTAGTCGAGTTCCTTCTCCTCGATGTGGACGTAGTCACCGTGGTCACTGAGAGCGCGGACGTTCTTCACGCCGAGAGAGGCATTCACGATCTTCACGGGAACCCAGGAGTAGTCCCGGGGCAGCGTGTAGGTAGTGTGGTAGTGGAACATCACTCCACCTCCATCCCTTCGTAGATTCCGCAGTCGGTCCGGTGGAAGTTGCCGAGGATCGGAACCCCGGGCAGTCGGCAGTCACACCAGGCCATGCACGACGGCCGGTGGGAGGGGTACCAGCCGTCGATGACCGTGGGGTTGCCCGCGTTGCCGCAGGTGCACTTCGCGTCGTCGGCGACGGCCATCACGCCTCCTCGACCTGGTCGAGCGCGCCGCAGCCGAGGTTGTGCTCGGCGAGGTTCTTGCGGGGGCCGCCGGGGCAGGTGCACCAGGCTCCGCACCACGGCGAGTGGCTTCCGGCGTACAGGTCCACGGCGGGCGCCCGGCCCTTGAAGCGGCAGGTGCAGCGGGACTCGTCGGTGTTGCTCATGATGTCTTTCTCCTTAGATGCGAAATACGGTGGACTTGCGGACCGACACCGAGTTGCTCATTCCGGCCTGCGCGTGCTCGCGGCGCTGAGGAAGGTAGCTCCGCTGCGCTTCCCGGGAGATGGTGCCCAGGAGTTCGTCGATCAGGTCATCGAGGGAGTTGTCGTGCCAGCTACTCACGTCGTAGCCGGTGGAGTTCACCGTCACCTGGCGGTCCAGGTACCACCTGCCAACGTGGGCGGACAGGAAAAAATAAACCGACAATTTCTTCGGGTGGTGCACGCGGACGATGTACTCGCTGTTCTCGCTCATGTGCACGGTGACCGACGCATCCGGATCGACCAGCTTGCCCCTCAGGCCCTTGAAGAAATCCGCCGCATCCTGGGGAATGTATTCCATTTGTTCCTCGGGAATCTCCCTCATGTTGGGGAGCTTGGCCTTCTTGGCCTTCTTCGGAGTCCACCGGTGACGCCCGTAGTCAGGATCCTTGAGGATCTCCGCGTACTGCGACGGCCCTCCCTGCGCAATCGGGACCTTCCTGCCGTCGATCGTGAGGGTGGAGCTGTGCCAACTCCACTTGCCCCCGACGAGCTTGTACGTGACGATCGCACGCACCCGGTCGTTCCCGTGACTGACCACAATCCGTCCGAATCCGTTGCGGTGGACGAGCGGCTCTACTCCGGTCTCATCGACGAGGCTGCTGTACATCCCCCACACGGCAGGCGGGAAGTTCTCGATCGGTACTTCGTTCATCCCTCGTCTTTCCCCTTTCTGAGGGTTACTTCAGGTCGTCCCGGTACATGGTCATCAGTCGACGGCCACGTATGTTCAGGCGCTCTTCCACCCCGTCGTCGATGGAATTCTCCGAGTGGATGAGCCATCGCTGCACAGGGGACTTCTGTCCGGGACGGTGAAGACGCGCCTTGGCCTGCTCGTTCAACAGGGCGTTCTCCGCCTTCGAGGCCCAGATTTCATAACGGCACACGTTCTGCCAGCCGTCGATTCCCTCGGCCACGGCCGGAATGACCGCGATCAGGATCCTCACCGACTTACCGAACGCCAGCTTCAGCTCGTCACGCTGAGACTGGTTCAGTTCACCGGTCCAGGCCCGCACTTCACCCAGCTTCGCCTTCGACAGAAGGCCATGGGCCAGGTGCGCCCAGCGGGCAGAGTGTGTGAAAACCAGGACCGGAGCACCCGGGGGAAGGTCTGCGATGATCTCCCTGATGGCCTGGACCTTGTGGTGCTCGGCTTTCTCCTGGAACTCGAACTGGTCCTCCTCGTACTCGAAGAGCACCAGCGATGAGTAGCCCAGGGCATCGAGCACCTTCACGGCGCGGCCGGTGTACTCCTTGCCTTCGTCGTCGAGGACCGTGACCAAGTCCTTGTGCACGTCACCCTGATCGATCCAGAGTTCCTTGCGCTTGGTCTTCTTGATCACCTTCAGCGGGCCGAGTGAAGCCTGCCTCAGGCGGATCCTCTTCTCGATCGGCAGCGGTGCTGCGTACGGCTGCTCGTCGATCCAGGCCATAGCCTGCTTCTCGAAGTCGTCGTACACCTTGCGCTGTTCCGTGGTCATCGGCACATAGACCCTGCGCTCGATCACGTCGGGAAGGTGGACGCCGATGTCCTCCAGCCGGACCCGTATCGCGTTGGGTATGTCCAGCCAGGTGGCTCCGGGAGCCGCCTCCCCGACGATGGTGCGGACCGTCATGCCCCGCCCGATGACCCGCTCCTCGAACTCCATGTAGAAGTCCTTCCAGCGGGTGAAGGACGGGTACTCGTCCGGCCAGAGCCAGTTGAGCGTCGACCACAGACCCTCGGGCTTGTTGCCGGACGGTGTGCCCGACATCGCGACCCTATAGATCGACTTGATCTGCTTGACGATCTTCTTGTTGAGCGAGTGCGGGTTCTGGACCCGGTGGGACTCGTCGAGCACCACCATGTCCCAGGTACCTGCCTTGTTCCACGGGGGAACGAGACCGGTCTTCATGCATTCGGTGATCGCCTTGACCGTGACGTCGGGATCCTTCTTGCCCTTCGCCGTGTGCTTCAGGCGGATGTCCCTCGGCACGACGCCGTGCATCGCTTCCCACCCGATGACGTAGACGCCGGGCTTCTTCGCCAGGATCTGCTGCCAGCTCTCGGGGTCCGCTCTCGGTGTGCCGACCTTGCGCAGGTACGGGGATCCTTCGAGCGAAGGGAACTGCTCGGCGACCGTTTCGATCACCTGGTTGTGCGTGTTGTTCGGCGCTATGTACAGAACGCGCGGTGCGGGCGGAAGATGCCGGATCATCTCCACGGCGACAAGGGTCTTGCCTGTTCCCATGTCGGCGCCGATCAGGACGGAGTTGTCCTTCTTCAGCCTGCGGATCATGTCGTACTGGTAAGGCCGAGGTATCTTCACTGCCCACCGTCACCGGTGAACTTCTCCACTCCTATGGCCGTCTGGCCATCGGAGATGCCGAGCTTCTTGCGGCGCTTGGTCTCCCGCTTGGACTTCAGGCCCTCGTTGACCAGGGACCAGTGGTTGGCCTTGTCGATCTCGGTCTCCAGCTTGAGCCGGTTCTCCATCCACTCGCGCATCTGCGGGAGCTTCTCGGGGAACCAGGAGCGGGCGACCACCTTGCCGTCGATCCCTCTGGTGACGGCGTCGGGCTCGATGAACCCTTCCGGAGGGTTCGTGCACCAGTTGTGCACGGATCCGGCTGTGACGCCCAGGTACGCCGCCACGGCGGTCGCACTGACGAATTCCATGGGCACGTTCTACCTCTTTCTACTGGTCTCCGAGGATGAAGATTCCCACCCCGAAGATGATACCGATGAGGAACAGGACTCCGCCGACGGCGAGGGCCGCAGGAAGGTGGTGACCAGGGATTCCCCAGCCGCTCAGCCACTCCAGATACGTCCCTATGCCTCCGAGGAGACCCGCTCCAGCGCCGAGAAGAAACGGCACTTTCACTCCTTTCCACGTGGGTCATTTCCACATGGCCATCATCTAACAAGAGCCTGGTCATCGTCAAGTCACAGGAGCAGTGGAACATGAAGAACCCCCCTGGCCAGCGACCAAGGGGGTTCGACACCGCCAGAGAGATGACGGGTGGTACTAGTCTCCCACCACCTGCCACGGCCAGGAACCGGCACGCCGGTTCTCCAGCAGGGCGATCTGGGTGAACGCACTGTCCGTCAGGCCGCCGAAGACGTGCCGGTTGCCCGAACCCGACGGCGCGTGGCCGACCTTGTAGCCCGCCAGGTTCCACGTGTACAGCGGCACCTTCGCCGGGATGGCGTTGCTGACCTCGATGCCGTCGTGCCCGGCCTGCTCGTCGGTCAGGATAACCACCCGGTCGTGGTCCCGGTAGCTGGCCTGGAGCGCCATCACCGTGTCCGTGCCGCCGCCGATGAAGTAGCCGTCCTTCTCCCACCGCTTCAGCGCCGACAGCAGCGACTCCCCCTTCACCAGCGGGAAGTTCATGGTGAGCCTGCGTCCGCCCCAGTAGCCCGAGGAGAACGAGACCACGTCCACGTCGGCACACTCGCGGGCCAGGGCGACGCCGAAGAGCACCGCCGCGTCCCACCGGTGCACCGAGCCGTCCTTCGAGAAGGACTCGGACATGGACCCCGAGGAGTCCACGAGGATGAGGGTGCGGCCCTTCAGCTTCGGGATGTTCTTCAGCGTCATCTCCAGCGCCTTCTCCAGGGCGTAGCCCCAGCGCAGCGACGGCGCCGCCTTGTACGCCGAGTAGAACCGCATCGGCATCTGCCGGGAGCGCTCCACTTCGTCCGGGTCGGTCAGCTTGGCGATGACCTCGGAGGCCACCTCGTCACTCACCCCGGCCTGGTCGAAGTTCCTGAGGTTCCGCAGCAGGGCCATATAGCCCATCGACGGGATGATCGCCTCCCACAGGAGCTTCTTGTTGACCTTCGAGCCGAGCGCCGACAGGACGTCCTCCCACGTGAGCCCCGCGCTCTTGATGAAGCCCGGGTCGAGCAGAAGCTTGCAGGTCGGATCACTGGCCACCAGCTCACGCCAGAGCCTGTTCTGCTTCAGGACGTCGAGGCCCTCCAGGTCGGCCTCGTTACCGAAGGACCGGTCGAGGATCGCCTTGAACAGCTTGTCCTGCCACACCGCCACCGGGTCCGGGTGCACGATCCGCAGGATGTCCGCGAAGGACATGCCCCGGGCGGAGGAGTCCCACTTGAGGTACGACCGCTCGTTGAACAGCCGCGACACCGACCACTTCAGGGCCTTCAGGACCGGCTCCGGCAGCGTGCGGCCGTACTTCGAGCGCCAGTAGGCGATGACCTCGCCCGGCTCGTCGGCGCGCTGCATGACGCTGTTCAGCAGCTTCGCGTTGCCCTCGAACAGCCGGGCGTCCAGCCGGGCCTTGACGGCCTCAACACCCATGACCAGGGACGCGGTGCGCATGTTGGCGCCCGAGCGCAGCCACCCGGCCATGCTGGAGATCCAGTCGAGATCCTCGACCGCGACCTTCTTGACCAGCTCCGCGAACCGGGTGTCGCGCTTGTCGCCGGTCTCGTAGAAGGTGTCCTGGTTGTAGAAGTTCGCGATGGCCAGGAGGTACAGCTCGGACTTGGCGTCCCTGGTGTACCCCTTCCCGCCCTGCGCGGTGACCGCCGGAGCGACCGAGGTGACGCTGGAGACCAGCGACGCGGCCGTCAGCTTGTTGTTCATGCGAGCCATGTTCTTTCCCCTCTCCAAAAGGAAAACCCCAGCCCGGAATCGGACTGGGGTGTCTGTGCTGCTCAGAAGGATGCTCGGCCAAAAAGTCGGCGGCGGTAACAAGGTGCTCTGCCGTTGAGCTACAGGTCCCGAAGGGCCCGGCGGGATTCGAACCCGCAACCACCCCATTAACAGTGGAAGTAACCGCATGCCTGCGTGCCGAGCATCCATCTCAGCAGCACGGGCCTCCTGAAGAGGTGACGACCAAAAAGACGGTGACGGCGTCGTTTCATTACCAGTGAAGTAGCCGTTACCTTCGTGCCGCCTCCCCATCAGGAGGCCCGTGACACCCGACCAAAAAGTAGACTGCGGCGTGAGTTCACCGATTGAAGTAGCCGCTGTCGATCGTGCCGGTGTGCAAGGAAGACATTACCCTTGGCGGTCGTTCACCGCAAGCCGGTTTACCAGATGTACGGAACGCGCCGCTTCTCCCCGTCGTACGGCCTGGCGTGGACACCGACGGCATCCTTCGCCGCCTCGAAGGTAACGTACGAGCCGATGGGAATCTTGTGCGACAGAGCCGACGAGATGTCCTCCATGGCCAGCGGAAACACGCTGCCGGTGTTGTCGAAAAAGAAGCTCAGGGTGGGCTGGAGGTACGCGTCCCATCCCTCCGCGTGGCTGCGCAGCGAGGCCAGCATGGCGCCCTTGGCGACGAACTCGACGTTGTCGGGGCACGGCATCCAGATCTCACCCCACTCGCCGGACTCGCGCATGAACACTCCCTGAAGGGAGGTCTCGGCGCCCGGCGCGATGTACTCCGCGTAATCCCGGTAGTCGTCGATCACGTGGACATGTCCCGGACCGGCCTCGTAGTACTCGATCCGGGCCCAGTAGGCGATCCCGGTGAACAGCTCCGCCTCGATGCGGACGAACTTGGCCATGCCCTCTCCCCTTTCCATGGGAAAGGGCCCCCGGGGGGTCCAGTCGCCGGGGGCCCTGGTTGGGGTGGCAGGCTTCGAACCTGCGGTCTCCGAGTTGTAATCGGCGCTCTGTCCATCTGAGCCACACCCCAGTGCGGGCGGGGATTTGAACGCCCTATGCCGACGCCCCCGCCCTAGTCCTCGGTGCTGTGCCAACAAACCGCCGAAGACCCGTGATCCTGACTGGATTCGAACCAGTGACCTGTCGTTTAGGAGACGACCGCTCTATCCGCTGAGCTACAAGACCGTGCAGTACGTTTTCATGACCCAGAAGGCCCATGGAGAGCCAGTCCCGCAGAGAATGTAGGCCACCATGCAGGACCAATCACCACTTGTCCTGATTCCCTGCGGCGTTACCGCGATGCCGACTGACTCGGTGCCCCCGGCTGGGCTCGAACCAGCGACCCTCCGCTTAGAAGGCGGATGCTCTATCCACTGAGCTACAGGAGCCTGAGGGGGTTTCTTCCAGAAGGACCAGCCTACGGGTCTCTCTCCCACGTGACGGTACCCCTCACCTTCATCGTGTCCCTGGCCGGGGTCGAACCGGCGACCTCCCACCGTTGAGGGTGCTCGTACCAACTGAGCTACAGGGACCTCGTGTGCTTACCGGGCACACACCGGGGCCGTCACCGCCAGGTGTCACAGGAGGATCCTATGGGGCGCGCCCTCGACCGGATTCGAACCGGCGACCTTTCGCTCGACAGGCGAGTGCTCTGACCAGGCTGAGCTACGAAGGCGTGACTGAACTCTCCTACGTCCCTGTCCGTCGACAGAGCCGCGCACCCACATGGAGCCGGGCTATCTCATCGGGTGGGGCCTGCGCCCATATGTCCGATGCCTTCACCGGCGCCCATCCCATATCCAGTCTGGTGGGTCCCTAGCGTAGATCCGGATGGAGTCGCACCATCGACCTCTCGCTTTTCAGGCGAGCGCTCTCACTCCTGAGCTACAGATCCTGGGTGGGCTTTCTCCTCGGTTCGAACGAGCAGGGGCCCACTTGGCCCTGTCGCCCCATATGGGGCCCGCGTGGACAGAGAAGGATTCGAACCTCCGGAGCCCCCGTCGGGGCAAGGTGCGTACGACACCCCGCGTCTGGCCAACGACGCAAGCTCTGTCCTTGTGCAGGGTAACCGGCGGGGTCGGCCCGCTCCTCCGAAATACGATCGGTGTGCGTTGCGGACACCACGGTCACCCAGAGCCCTCGACAGGGATCGAACCTGCTGCCTGCTCCTTACGAGGGAGCTGCTCTACCGAGTGAGCTACGAGGGCTGGCGGGTGTGGCCGGATTCGATACCGGCACTGTCACGGCGTTCGGGCCGCTGTCTCTGCTGTTGGACTACACACCCAGCGCGAGAGGCCATCCTCGCATTCAACGGCCAGGGGGAGCTGACGGGATTCGAACCCGCACGGCCAGGGAGGCACCCTCGACCACCAACGTCTACCAATTCCGCCACAGTCCCCATAAACGCCCCGATGTTCGATACCGGAGCGTCCGTACTGCAATGTGGGTAGCCATCCCACACAGTTGCCGTTAGGCAACTGACCATTCCGAAGAGCTTTCCAAGCCGGGGCGCCCCTGTTGAGTAAGCAGTGGCGCCCCTGCGCGGTATCCCCAAAAAGAGGTTAGGCGTTCTTCAGGAATCTTGCAACTAGTTCTCGTAGTCGCCGAGGTACTTCCTGGTCAGACGCCGCGACTTTCCGACCGCGCGACGGACGGCGAACGGATCCTTCGCGTGACGGCCGAAGCCCTTCACCTTGCCGCTGCCCACGGCACACAACAGGCAGCAGCCCTTCCAGCGACGGTGTGCGCTGTTCTTCATGGATTCCTCCGGACCTACCCAGCCGGGGTTGGCGAGGTAGCCGGAGAAACAGACGGCACGGTCTCCTTATGGGGCTCAATCCAGGCACTTCCTCACAATGACGACCTCGTCGTCACCGGTCTCGGCGGCGACCCTCTCGATCTCCTTCCACGGATCGACGCGATCATCCGGACCGATCCGAAGAATCTCGTTGCCCGTGTTCAGGAAGCACGTGAGCATCTCCGCCTCACGCATGTCGGAGTACTCGTCGAGCGACACCCTGTGGACCAGGAGCGTGGTCATCGTCACCTCTTTCGTAGGGCTTCATCTGTGCTATTCGCAGCAGTATCTCCCGCGACTCATCCCCACGGGGAAGCAGGAACCGACGCTCACGCTCCTCACGGTTCACTCCGGCACGTCGGTCAAGTCGATCACGGTCACCATGCGCGTGACATCGGTGACCATGCAGGTGATCGTGACACTGCCGACGGACAGGACGCGCCGATCCCGCACGAAGGACGGGTCGCCCTGCGCGTAGGGATCCTCAGCCACGTTGCTGTCGATGTAGGCCGTCAGCTCGTCACGACGGTCCTTCGGGAGGCCGTTCAGGAGCCTGAGGGCCTCCGGACTGAACTGGACCCTGTACGGGCCGCTGGCGGGCTTCTCGGGGCGAGTCAGGTTCACGAGTCCCCCTTCAGGGCGGTGATGAGGTCGGCAACTTCGGTACGGAGGGTGTGCCCCTGGGGAAGAGCGGCCAGCAGGGCGGCCAGGCCGTCCTGGATCAGCCCACGCTCCCGGCTGCTCAGCCTGCACAGGTCGAATCTCTTGGGCAGCGTGTGGTTGTCGTACCAGAGCGCGTCGCTCATCGCCCGTTGCCCTTCTGTGCCGGGAAGACCACGCCGAGCGCCTTCATCAGGGAAACGGCCCGGGACACCTCGGGGTTTCCCTGCGGGAAGTTCTTGGTGAGCACGTCGAGCGCCACCGCGAGGGTCGAGCGCTCCTGCTCGGTGATGCCGGTGAGGTTGAAGAACGAGCCGCTCTTCAGGTTCACCTTCGTCAGCTCCGCCATGTCAGTTCTCCTTCTCGATCCACTTGCCGTCCTTCATGACGACACGCCCGTCCTTCAGCGTGACGTTGATGATGAAGTTGCTGTCCACGGTGCCGTCGAGGTTCCTCTGGTCGTAGTCGACCTTCCAGTTGGTACCTCGCTCCGGAGCCTTGATCTTCACCTTGTAGGCGGGGTTCATCAGCACACCCAGGCGCTCCGCCTTCTCCTGGGTGGGGACGACCAGGGATCCGCACCGGTCGTTGATGCCGATGACGAAGATGTCCTCCAGCTCGGCGCCCAGGACGTCCAGCACGGACAGCACCGGCTCGCCGGATCCGTGGACGACTACTCCGTTGCCGTGATCGACGATCCTGGCGCGAGAGCCCTGCATCAAACGGTCGGACCATGCGCTCATGTCAGTTCTCCTTGTCCGTGTCGGTGCTGGATCGAGCCGCGTCGTCCAGACGTTTCCTGAGCAAGATCACTCGGGTTTGCGCCTTGGCCCCCAGGCCCTCGATCGCCTTCACTTCAGCGGGCGTCATCCGGCGCAGTTTCTCCGGAGAGGTCACCCCGGCGTCGAAGAGGGTGTGCGTGATCTGCGCAGCCGTGGGGCCTGGGCGCCCGTCGTTGAGCAGGTCGCGAAGCGTCCTCCAGTGAGGATCGCGACGCCGGTGGCGCCTTGATGTGCCACTCATCAGTACCTGTCCTCCTGGGACGTGAGATGGAAAACCTTGGGCTGAGTGGGGCACGGGTAGTGGGATCGCTCCTGGCGTCTCCTTGACCCCCGCAGGACCCTGCGGATCAGCGCCTGCTCGACAGCCTCACGGGCTTCCCGCTCCGTCAGCTCCTCCTTCTCGCACATGCACTTCGAGACGTTCTCCGGAGGAGGTGCGGGAGGCGGCACACGGAAGATGACAGGCTCGTGGGTGAACGGGGAGATCAGCAGGCTGGTGTCGAAGGTCTCGGCGAAGGCCCACATGTCGTACTCGCTCCTGAGGTAGCACCAGTGCGGCTTGCCGCTCAAGGTGTACGAGCCGAGATGCCAGGTGTTGGTGATCGACGATCCGTCAGACATCACCTTCTTCACCATCAGGACCTTCACCCGGAAGCCGCCCCGGCGAGCGGTCACGTGCCTTCGGTACCTGAGGTTGACGTCGTCCCTTTCCAGGCACCGCTCGGTCGCCCACCCCATCAGCCGTATCCGCCGGTCGAACTGCTCCAACTCCGCTGGCATCCGGATCGCCGGTGCTGCGCCCATCGGTCTTCTCCCTCCCCTCGGGTGTCTCCTCGGTCCAGTGCTTGCGTGAGGTCAGATGGAAGACCTTGCTGTCGGTCGGGCAGGCGTAGACCCGCTCTTCCATCCGGTTGCTGCTCGGTCCCATGCGGCGCCGTTCTCGCTGCGACTTGCGCAGGATCCCGTGAGCTATCGCCTTGGTGTGACGGACCTTCCCGCACCTGCACTGATGGGACTTCGGCGTGGGTGGGGGCCCGGAAGCCACCAGGAGCGTGATGTCGTACTCGTGGACGAACCGCATGATGTCGTCGTAGGTCTTGAACACCGACCACCGTGGCTGGTCCCCGCCCTCGGGCAGGTAGGCGCCTGTGTAGTCGAAGTGGATCTGGTCGGCGTCGGTCTCCACCTTGCGCCGCGTGTAGACGGCTCGGGCCCAGAACTCGCCCTGTCGCCCTGTCACGGTCTGCTTGAGCAGGGGCTTGTCCTTGGACCGGAGTTCCTCGCGCGAGGTCGTCCAGCCGTGTCGGTTCAGATGCGTCTCGAACTCTTCGAGTGTCTTGACGAACCCCCCTATAACTTCCTGCATGTCGGTCCTTTCGTTGTCCGGATATGACGAAACCCGCCCCGGGGGAGCCGAGGGCGGGTTCCTTGTCGAGAGGGCTGGATTCGAACCAGCGACAAACGCCTTATCAGGGCGGTGCTCTACCAGGCTGAGCTACATCTCGTGAACCCGACGACACCGGCCTTCGCCATCCGATGCCGTCAGGAAGTAGTGGAACCCTACCGCTTTTCAGCGGGTGTTACTAGGTGTTTCTGATGCGAAATCAGCTCTTGACCCACCGAGCGAACTCGCCGGTGATGCCGTCGTACAGCTCCTCGTCGGTCACCTGCGACGGCTTCGGCGCCCTGAAGTGCGAGACGATGTCCTCGCGGCCGGTGCCGAGGTTGTCGAGGGTGTTGAGGTAGGGCACGCTCGAACCGAAGGACACGAAGGCGATGAAGACGTTCTTGCCGCGCAGCGACCGAATCTTCTCGGTGGTCTCGGCCCTGAAGGCGGGGTCGCCGTCGGTCTGGAAGATGACGAGGGCCGGGTCGGTGGAGCCGGACTTCCCGTAGTGCTCCACCATGGCGTCGATGGCGGCGATGTAGTTGGTACCTCCCCACTGCGCCTGGGAGGACAGCCGCTCGGCGGCGCCGATGTAGTCGGTGACGCTGACTTCCTGGATCTTCTCGGCGTGGTCGGCGAACAGCACGACCGGCACGATGCCGTCGTCGTCGAGGTTGGCCGACAGGCCCAGCGCCCGCTCGGCAAGCTTCTGCACGTCACCGTTGCGGTAGTAGCTCGACATGGATCCCGAGTGATCCAGGACCAGGTAGACGGCCGCCTTCAGGTCGCCGATGCCGTGCTTGACCAGGGAGATGCGGGCCTTCTCGACCAGCGCACCCATGTCGGCGGGGATGTCCTTGTCCTTCTTGGTGAAGAAACCCATGCTGTCTTTCTCCTTCGGTTGTACCGCGATGATCTGCGGATTCCCCCCGCCTCCGGCGGTGTGCCGAAGACGGAGAGGACTCGCAGGTCAGGCGGAGGCCATGATCTGGCGGACGAGGTCGTCGCGGTCGTCGTACTTGACGTCGATGCGCTTGTCGACCTTCGTCAGCTCCCAGAAGCCGGGCTTCCCGGGCGTGGGGGTGAGAACGCCCATGACCCACGTGTTCTCGGTGGAGGTCATCGGGGGCTTCACGGTGAAGATCGGGTTCTTGGCGTCGGAGGCCATGTCGTAGAGCTTGAACTTGGGGTTGTCGGCGCCGCCGAAGCCGGACGTTCCGGTGATCTTGTTCATGGCCTGGTTGATCTTCTTGTAGGCCGTGATGGCGAGGTAGATCTTGTCGACACCGGACGGAATGCGGCCGAGGTGGAGGTCGATGATCTCGTCGTCGCCGTCGGCCTTGCCGTTCTCGTTGTCGCCGGAGTGCAGGACGGAACCGTTGTCCAGCGGGTCGTTGTTGTTCAGGCCCGCGAGAGCGGTGGGCTGGCCGTTCTCCACGATGAGGGCGACCGCGTCGATGTCGGCGCCGACGAAGCGGGAGAGCATGCCCTTCAGGCCGCCCTGACCCCGGGAGGAGACGTCCCACGCGGCGCCCAGTCGGATGTGGCCGTCGAGGGTGAGCGAGTTGCCGCTCGCGAGGTGCTTGTTGAAGTCAACCGTGGTCATCTGTTCTTTCTCCGTTTCCTTGGACCGCCGTTCCCCTTGGCGATCGTCTAAGTAGATAGTGACACACGCACCGACACTTCGCAACCGTCTCCGGTTAGAAAGTGTCAGGCACGGGTGGGCGCGACCGCCGACATTCAGCAGCCGCGTCCTGTGTGCCGAGGTCAGTCCTCGGGATGTCCGTCCGGCTCGGTGGTATCCGAACCGCCGCCCGTCGACCCGTCCTCGCTGTGTCCGTGGTTCACGGGGATGCGGTCGAGCGTCACTCCTCCCCCTCCTCGGTATGCGCCTGGCTGTTGCCGGACGACTCCTCACCGGACTGCGAGGCCAGGTACTGCCCGGCCTCCGCCGATAACTTCTTCTCCTCGACCCGGGCAGCGGTCGCCGGGTAGTTCGACCAGTTCACCTTGAAGCCCATCAGCCCTGCTCCCCCTCGGCGCTCAGGTTCGCCCACTCCTCTTCGACGGCCTCCATGAACGGCCTGACCCTGCCCTCGCGAACCGCAGCCAGGGTCTCGGGGAAGCCGATCGCACGCAGGGCCTCGGCGAACTCCTCGGAGTGCTTCCGCTCCAGAGCCATCTCCCCGGCCACGGCCACGAGCATCGAGTCGGGGAACTTCGACCAGTCCGGCTGTTCGCTCACTTCTGCTCCTCCTCGCGGGCATCGATCGCCGCGTGCATCGCCGCGTGCAGGTCGTGACACTGCTGGACCAGCTCGGCGCCCAGGTCGGGAACGTCCGGAACCGGCTCGTTGTAGTCGCTCACTTCTTGACCTCCGGCGCCTTGTTCTCCGAGGTGGACTCGGACCAGAAGGTGATGCCGTCGCGCTCGTTCTTCTTGACCTTGGCGTCCTGCTTGGCGCCGACGGTGGGGGACTGCCCCTCGGTGGTGGTGGTGGTGGACGAGGACGGCTTGAGCCAACCCATGGTCTTTCTCGCTTTCCTGTGTGGTGTTACCTGATGGTGTTGCTGAAGGCGGCACACGTGGGGCAGAAGGCCCCGTACCAGTGGCTCACCAGGGATCCCGGTCGAGATCCGACGGCTTGCCGATGGCGGCGCGGTGCCGCCTCCAGTCCTGGAGCTGCTCGGCGTAGGACTGTTCGTTCCAGTCCGATCCGAACGCCCCTTGCTCAGGGCACGGGATGCACCCTGTGGAGCACACGTGCTGCCCAATGTGTCCGCGCTGCTTGGAGCATCCGTGGGATCCCCAGAAGACCCGGCAGGTCCCCTTGCGCTCCAGCGCCCGGCGCCTCACGTCTCCTCCTGGAGGATGGCGGCGATGGCCTCCAGCTTCTCCAGCGGGATGCGGGACATGCCCTCACGGACGATCTTGTCGTTGATGACCGCACGGGCAGCGCTGGTGCGTGCGACCGTCTCGGCCTCCTCCAGCGTCCGGAAGTAGCGGTGTCGGTAGTTGTCCTCGACGTGCTGGCTGTCGATGTCGAACGTCCGCTGGCGCGGGTCGCCGCTGCCGTACTCGATGTCGCACTTGGTGCGCCGGACGGCCACAACCTCACCGTCCCAGCCCTCGTCGGGCTGACCGAGGCGGCGCCCGTTGACGTCGAAGACCTTGACCTTCATACCGACGTAGATGTCCTTGCGTTCCATCAGAATTCCTCCTTGGTTCTGGCCTGGAAGTCACGTCTCCGCGCTTCGCAGTACAGGTGGTCGAAGTAGGGCCCGAACTCGAACTCCACGTTCCGGGCGGCCAGCTCCCGGGCGAAAGCGCCCGAGGTGTACTCGGGGTGGACCATGCCGCCCTCCGGCACAAGACGGTTCGCATTCCACGCCGGGTAGGCCGCGTAGTCGATGACCTGGTCGGTGTCCGACCGGTAGATCAAGCGGTGGATCAGACGGTCCTTGAGGTAGACATGGAACACCTCGCGCTGCGTGGTCACGCCGCACAGAAGCGTCCGTTCGTGCAGGGAAGGGGTGGCGTCCCACGTGATCATGGTGTCGGGATTCTTCATCCTCTCCACCTCCTCCATCTCGGAGAGGTCCATCAGAATTCCTCCCTGATCGGTCCCTGGAAGTCCCTGTGCCAGGACTGGCGGTACAGCGAGTCGACGAACCCGAGCCAGAAGAACCAGGCCCCCTTCGCCGCCGCCTGGCACACGAAGTCGAAGTCCGACCACTCGGCCCGGAAGCAGTGTCCGTGGACCAGCTCACCGACAAACCAGGTGGGGCGGTGGGTGTACTCGCTCAGACCCATGGCGTGGTCGTGGACCAGCCGGTGGATCTCGTGGCCCTTCAGGTAGATGTGGATACCGTGGCCGTTGGCCATCGAGCCGACGAGCAGAGTCCGGTCCAGGTCGTGCACCAGATCGTCGGCACGGATCGTCTGGGCCTTGCCGCCCAGGGTCCGCACGGTGGCGAGCTGCTCGCGGTTCACGTCAGCCTCCTCTCCAGTTCGTCGGCCGCGCTGTGGAACACGCTCTCCATGTCCGGCGGCCCCCACATCTCGGTGTTGTAGTCCCAGACGGCGGTGGAGGATCTGGCGAGGTTCTTCAGGACGGCCACCAGTTCCTCGCGGATCATGGCGCGGATCTCGTCCCGGTTCACCCGATCTCCTCACGGATCGAGGCGTGCAGGTGGAAGTTCTCGACGCGCTTGAACCGGTTGTCGTCGAACGGCAGGTACGGAACGTCAGCGCCGGACCGCTTCAGCAGCAGGGCCATCAGGGCCGTGGTGGACTCGGGGTAGACCCGCTTGTCCGGGACCAGGCGCAGCGCGTCCCAGGCGCGGAAGTAGTCGTAGGAGCGGACCACGGACCCCTGCGCCTTCTCGTCGAACACGAGGCGGTGGATCAGGCTGTCCTTCAGGTAGACGTGAAAAGTGCTGCGGTCGCAGGTGTAGCCCAGCAGCAGCGTCAGCATGCGGGGGCCCTCACGGAAGGCGTAGCTGTCGATCTGCGGCGGGATCATGGCGTCCAGCAGGATGCTGTACTCGGTGCGGTTCATGGTTCAGATCTCCTTCGTACTCATGGGGTTGTCGCCGGACGCCTCGGTGTTGACGTCGCGCCACTTGACCCATTCGAGGTTGTAGCCGTGGCCCAGCTTGTTCGGGCATGCGAGCTTGGAGCCTGGAGAGTTCGGTCGTTCACAGAGGAGGATTCGGCAGCCGCAGATGAGAGTCACTTCGACATCGCGGACTGACACTCGCGCAACCTTGCGGGCCATCAGTCCTCCATCAGGTACTCGTTGCTGGGGTACCGGCCCGCCGCATGCAGAGCGATCTCGATCTCGCGGTCCTTGCGGCGGGTAGGCGGCTGCTGGAGGGCCCAGTCGCACGATCCCGGGATGATGTAGATGTCGCGCTTCTCCTTGTCGAAGCCGATCGCGTCCATCGAGTTGCAGTAGAAGTTGCCGTTGTAGACGATCATGTCGCCGCACTTCAGGCACTTCACCGGCGTTATCGTCGCGGCGTCGTGGCGCAGGATGTGCTTGCTCATGTCAGTCCTCCTGATCGTTCGGGGTGAAGGGGTGGCGCCAGGAACGCTCGGAGTCGCCGGGGCACACCTTGCACTGCGCGCCGCCCAGCCCCTCGGGACCCTGGTGCTGCTTGAAGGTGTGACCGCAGCGGCACAGTTCCAGCGCCTCCATGTCGGCCACGAGCTGGCGGTGAGTCGGGCAGTACTCGTCGGTCTCGGCCACCTCCTCGTCGCAGTACTCCGGTGGCGTCTCCAGCGTTCCGGGCCGGGACTCGAAGGTGCACAGGACCGGCTCGTCGTCGTAGGTGATCACTTCTCTCCTCGCATCTTCCTGTTGATGATCGTGATTCCGTTGGGCTGCTCCGCCTGGACCCAGTCGACCTGGTAGCCATGCCCCAGACCTGAACCGCATCCGAACTTGGCGCCGTGGAACGGTACGACCCGCGTCTTGGTGGTGCACTTGCACGCGAGGTGGACGGTGATCAGGGCCGTCCTCCGGGGCCGGTGGTACGGGTCACTTCCGATCGTGATGGCCATTCCGCTCCGCTCTCAGTGGTGTGGGGCCGGGCGCCCGGTTCGGTCCAGGCGCCCGGTAAACGCGGGCTGGTCAGCCCTTGTACATCCGGATCTCGTGCTTCGTCATCCGGCGCACGGCCACCGACGACAGGCACTGGCGGCCGTCCGTGCGGTACGACTGCGGCTCGTTGATGTGCCGCGCAATGAACCCACGAGCAGGCAGCTCCTCGATCAGGCGCTCCAGCTTGTCCTCGTGATCGATGCTGACCACGGACTTGCCGTACTCGTCGAAGATGGACCAGCCGAGCAGCAGCTCGTACGGCTCGATCAGGCGCTCGGCGCGGAAGGACCGGTCGAACACGATGGTGTACCCGTCCTTGCGACGAGAGACGTCCCTCCACTCGTCAGCCAGCCCGAGCTTCCCCGCGAGCAACTCCACCTGCCTGTACGTGCCGGTCTTCGGCATCGGCTCCTGGACGGACTCGACCTCGACGAGCCAGTTGTCGAACACCTCGCCCAGCGCCTCGCTCAGGCTGGCGTGGGGCTTGCACCGGCCGCACAGCTTGGTCGGCACACGGTCCCGGGTGGCCCGCCCGTCACTCATCAGCGGGGCGCCTTCGAGCAGGACGTCCTGCACCCTGTCCCGGCGGGCGTAGTGGTACTTGATCTGGTAGTTCCGGTCGACCTTGTCGGCGACCATCGGGCACACGGCCAGGTGGATCACCGGCTGGAGCATGGTCGGCGAGACCTTCACCTCGGACGAGTTCGGGTGGTAGGTGACCCAGGTCCGGGGGCCCAGCTCGGCGTCCTCGGCGTCCTGTGCCATCTTCGCGGCGATCTCCTGCTTGGAGATCTCGTTGAGACGGTGCGCCTCGCGCATCCCCTCGACCTCGTCGTTGCGGGCCTGGATCCGGTCGACGGTGCCCTTGTAGGCGGCCCAGATGGTGCCCGCTGCCTCCTCGCACTCCTTCAGGGCCTTCTCGTACGCCTCCTGGGCGGCGTCACGGCGGGCGGCGACCTCACCGATGTTGGTCAGGAAGGTCTGGTACGCCTCGGTCCAGCGGGTGTGCTCCTCGTCGCTGGCCCGCGCCACGTTCTGCCCGTAGAAGTCGCCGCCGTCCTCCAGCGGGTCGCCCCACACTTGGTCGGTGATGTGCAGGACGGTGTGGTCATCGAGCGAGTCGTACGGGTAGAGCGCGTCGATGTCGGTGTCGACCTTGTAGAAGGTGGGCTCGTTCATGGATGTTCTCCTGTCAGATGGCGAGGCGGTTGCGCTCGGAGTTCTGGTAGGTGATAGCGGCCTCTTCGGACTCGAAGTCCCGGATCCACCACCCTGTCTCGCACTGCACACGGACCGCGTAGCGGCCCATCCTCAGAAGAGGGCACAGGAAGACGGTGAGGTCGGTCTCGCGGACCGCCGGTCTGCTGCCGGGGCGGGTGTCGTCGACTCCTGTGAAGTAGTTGACCTGGCTGCCCCGCGCCATGGCGTCGCGGATGGTCGTTGCCTGGTAGGGCGTGACGTCGGTACGGCGCCGGATGTCACTGTGCTCGATCCAGCGGGGCCGGTTCGGGTTGATGACCTCACCGTTGCGGGTCTCGATCACGGCTCGCTCCAGTAGGAGATCGACAGCTTGCTGTTGGGCCCCTCGGGGTGACGGAAGACGACGTCGCTGCCTTCCTTCAGCTTCTCGACGATCAGGGCGTATGCCTGGAGGGCGATGTTCACCGCGTCCTCCTCGACCAGATCGGTCATCTGGGTGATCTGGTCGAGTGCCTGCACGCCTCGCTCGTGGAGTCCGACGTGGATGGTCCGCTCGGCTCTGAACCGGAACGGAGGAGTTTCGTCGTTCATGCGCGCAGCTTCTTCAGGGCGACGACGGCCTCCTGGTAGGCGATGCCCGGACTGGAGCCCGACGCCAGGACGCTGCCCATGGAGAGGTAGGAGCTGACCTCCTCCTCCTTCATCGACCAGACGCCGACCGGCACAGCGGCGATGAGCTGCGGGATGCCGAGCACGAGGTCCGCGAAGTAGATGTTGCCTCCGCCTCGGACGTGGATGAGGTTCTCCTCGACCGCCTGGTACTCGGTGGCGTAGTCGTCGGCGAACCAGATGGCGCCGGACAGGTTCTTCTTGTCGATGGCGACGCCCGCAGAGCCGGTGGCCCGGGATGCCATTCTCGGGTTCTCGCCCCGGTTCGCCGCGAAGACGGAGCGCCGGTGGTTGTAGACGGAGAGCGCGGGGTCCGTGCCACCGTGGGTTTCCTTGTGTGCCCCGGTGACGGCGGCGTAGCCCTTGGCCAGGGCGAAGGTGACGATGTTGAAGTTCATGGTGTTCCCTTCCTGGTGGGGCGCCCGTCTCGGTGGACAGGCGCCCCGTTGCCGGTGGCGAACTACTTGTTGTCCTCGGTGCCCGGGAGGGGGCCGTCGTCCTGCTCGTCGTGCATGTCGCGGACGGTCTGCTCGATCGTCTCGGTGCTCTCGGCGCCGCTGGACGTCCAGTCCTTCCAGCCCATGTCTGTCTCCTTCGTTTGTTGTTGCTGCCGTGTCGCTTTGACGATGACCAAGCTAGCATCGGGTCGAGACGTTAGACAACCGCCAAGGCGTTTCTGGGCACCCGGAATCGGGGATTCACGGGGTGTATATGAACCGTAACGGCCGGTTGACCTGGGCGTTCATGTGCTCATGTGACCCCCGTCACAACACGCCGGGTCGTCCTGTAGTCGACCTGCCACTCTCCGCACAAAACCGCAGGTCAAGATAGGGGGCCGGAAATCCGACCACGTCACGGGGGTAGACGGAAATCCGACCACCCCTACCCAAGATCCAGGTCGGTCTGTATGGTGATCACCGGAAAGGGAGGAAGACATGCCGAAGCCCGTACTCGTGAGCGAGACCGCGATCACCGACAAGAACCTGAGCGCCAAGGCCAGGGGGGTCCTTGTGTGGCTTCTCTGGGCGCGGGAGCGCCAGTTGTTCGTGTCCATGAAGAGGATGAAGGAGGCCGGACTTGGCGGCCCCGAGTCGGTGAGGACGTCGCTCATCGAACTGGAGGAGGCGGGCTACCTCTTGCGCAAGAGGACGCTCGACGGGAACGGAAAGATCGTGTTCACGGAGTACATTCCGACGAACACCCCCAACAAGTTCTGACATGCCAAAGGGCCCAGGATTCGCACTCCTGAGCCCTTAGAGTTTGGCACCGCAGATCACGAGGATCCGGGACATCCGACCACCCGGAACGTACCACGCTTGACGCGTGCCAAACCACGTGAGCTGCGGTGCCTCTCCACCGAAAGAGGTACTGATGAGCAGTTACCCGGGCCGCCTGAAGCGTGGCCCCATGGGCGCCGATGTCATCGGCAAGCACTTCACCCAGATCTACAACGGCGCCCTCCGCGACCGCCGTCTCAGCGCGAAGGCGCGCGGGATCCTCGCGTGGTCGCTCACGCACGAAGACGGGTTCGGATTCTCGGTGGCCGCCATGGTGGCGGCTGGGCTTGGAGGTGCGAATGCCGTCTCCACCGGCCTGGCCGAGCTGGAGAAGCTGGGTTACCTGAGGCGTGATCGCGAGCGAAACGAGAAGGGTCACCTGGGACAGGCCGTCTACCTGCTGACCGACATGCCGCAGGGACTTCCCGCGCTGAACGAACTTTTGGCCAAGGGTCTGGAAATCTCGGAGCCCGCCAAGGAAACGCCCAGGTCAGAGCCTGAATGCGATTTTCCTGCACAGGTGGAGGGTGGGGGATTTGTACCTATCCTCGGTTTTCCTGATCAGGCTGATCCTGGTCAGGCCGATCGGGCACATAAGAAGACTCCCTTCGTAGAAGACCATGCCTTTACTCCGTTGAAGGCAGGCAAGAACACTCCTCCTCCTCCCTCCTCCGTCGGTGCGGGTTCGCACGACGCGACGCCGGAGGCGCCGCTGGAGGATGAGGAGGAGATGAAGGGCAGGGACGACAAGCACACCCCCTCGGCTCCGCCGGAGGAGTGGAGCGCCGGGCGGGCTGCCTTCGAGGAGGCCACTGACGGGGTCCAGGAGGCCCTGCTGGGGGCTCTGGGGTTCCTGGGGACCCTCCCGGGCCTGAACGGCCTCCAGAACGGCTCCTACGGCTTCCTGGCCGAATCGGTGGTTGAAGCCTTCGACGCCGGGTGGACCGAGGACACCCTCCGAACCTGGCTGAAGCCCCTCATCGACCCGACCAAGGCCAAGAACCCCGGCGCCGTGCCCACCTGGTACGCCCGGCACCTCGGCGGCCTGCCCGACGCGCCCAAGCCGGTCGTCCCCCTGTGCAACCACCCCGGTCACCAGCAGGCGCCGAAGAAGGACCCGGTCAACGGCGGCTGCTTCTTCTGCAACACCCAGGCCGCCACCGGCCCCCGCACCAAGACGGCAATGAAGGGCAACGACGTCGTCGAGACCACCGACGCGCTCACCGCCAGGGCCCTGTGCCGCCAGGCCGTGGCCACCCGGTTCAAGATGACCGAGCCGCCGGAGACCGAGACCTCCGCCCTCAGGGCCTGGCGCGAGGCCGACGAGAACCGCCGGAAGGCCAACGACCTCCTCCGCACCGAGGTCTAGTTCGAAAACCGGTAGGGACCGGGTTGGAAACCGGCTCGGTTCCTGCTAGGTTCACCTCGGGAAACCCCCTCTAGGCTCTACTGGCACCTAGGGTGGCTGCATCCAGCCGGGTGATGTGTGGATCGATGTTGGCGCGTCGGTTCACAGGCTTACATCACCCGGCTTTTCCATGTGCACCGATAGTCTTCCGATCACCTGTCAAGATCGGAACCGGGACACCATGAGACTCATACGCCCTGCCGCCGTCGCTGCCCTTCTTCTCCTCCTCGCCGGATGCGGAACCGCCCCCGAGGACGTCGGCCGCGACTACGGGCAGACCATCAGAAACCCCGGAGCGCCGGTCGACTACGAAGGCGTCAGCGCCGACCAGTACGCCGCCTGCATCTCCCGGTCCATCGACCTCTACGACGAGGACACCGACCAGACCGCGTTCATCGACGCCTGCGTGACCGCCGCCCGGACGTGACCGCCGTCACGTACTCCGTGCCCAGTAGTGGGCACCGTCCGTCAGCGGGAAACGACATGCTCCTCCTGTCGCGAAACGCGCGGCACGGAAGGAGAAAACGATGAGCACCACCCGGATCAACACCGTCGGCTTCCTCAACGACACCAGCCACGCGGACTCGATCGGCCGCCTTGGCATGTCGGTCCTGAGGAGCGGCGTCAGCCCGTCCGCGACCGTGGCCCTCGTCCGGCTCACCTGCCAGGCGTTCGACGACGTGAAGGTCACCGGCCTCGACGACTTCGACTACAGCGACGACGACCTGCGCGAGCTGAAGTCGATCTCCCTGATCCACTGGATCGGCGCCGACTGGGTGAAGCTCGTCTGACGGGTTCTGGACCGACAGGAAGCCACTTGGTACAGTCGGCACATGGTAGGGGGTCGCCAAGATTTATCCAACTTCCCTGCCACGAGAAAACCGCCCGGTTTCGTCTCGCAAACTTCCCCGAGCGGCTTCTCTTCTAGATGTATTGCACGACGCAGGTCATGAGCTTGCGCAGGTTACGGCCCCACCTTCCTGGTGCGGGCCGTTCCGCTTTTCCGGGACCTGATGAAACGTCACAGGTCAGAGTGGTGTTTTCGAACGGGTGCGTGCTACGTTTCGCTCGCCTCGTTGCACAGCGGCGGAGTCGGTCCTTGGGGGGAATCATCCGGCTCCGCCGCGAGCATGTCCGGGGAAAAGCGCGAGGCCGGGAACCCGGTCTGCCCCAGGTTCTCCGGCCCCGCTTCCAGAAGCCCACGGCCCCTGGCAGCACTCACACCATACGCCGCACCGGCCGGAGTGTGTGCAGCGGAACCACCTCATGGTCACGGAACTCGTGTGACGCCATGCTGTTCAGCTCCGCCGAGTTCATCCTCAGCAACGCCTCCGCCTGCTCCGCCGGAGAACCGTCCATCGCCGCGACCCCCGCCCGGTTGTAGCCCGTGAACCCCGCGTGGTACGCCCTCGGCGCCACCGGATACACCGTCGACATGCCCGCCCGCTCACGCAGCCGGTTCAGCACACCGTCCTGTTCCGCGTGCGGCGCCGGTATCTCGGAGCCCGGGAAGTACTTCCGGCAGTAGCCGACCGGGTCGAAGAAGTACTTGTCCGTCACGTGGGGCACGACCGCCCGGACCGAGTCCATCGGCAGCGACACGCCCAGCGACTGGTACGAGGTGTGCCGCCACACCGTCTCCCAGTGCTCGTCCGGGATCTTCTCGTCGTCGGCGTACCTCCACCACCGCAGGTGCGGCGCGCCCGGCTCAGGCGTCGGCTCGTTCTGGTTGCGGCAGGCGGAGATGGCGAAGACCGAGTCGCCCGCGAGGGCGTGGGTGCGGCGGTGGAAGTCGAAGTAGCCGTCGGAGACGAAGATGTCCTCCTCGACGATGTGCACCCGCTTCCACGGTCCGGTCGACGCGTCGGCCAGCGCCTTCATGATGTTGTACGAGTTGCCGCGCCCGTACCGCTTGGGCCGGACCGTCACGTCGGCGAAGACGTTCTCGTTCGTGGCGAAGTCGACGGCCTCCTTCTCCACCAGCGGGCTGTAGCCCTCGTCCAGCAGCAACCGGAACATCAGGTTCCCGTCGTACTGCGCGGCGGCGGCCGACAGACGCTTCAGACACGCGCGGGCGAAGCCCGGCCGCTTCCACAGCGGCACCAGCACGAGATCCATTCCCTCTATCCCTCATTCCCTCTAGACCACTGTGGGTGGTAGCCTGCTCCTCCACGAAGAAGGAGGTACGACATGCTGATCAAGCTGGACTCCAAGGGCCGGGCCACCCTGCCCAAGTCCCTGACCGACGGACACGGGCTGTACGAGGGCCGCATCAACGACTTCGGGCACATCGAGCTGACCCCGGTCCGCGTCGAAGTCGTGCCGATCATGTCCGTGGAAACCGCGTTCGGCCGGACCGGTGCCGAGATCTTGCGGCAGTCCGACACCCCGGGCTCCGGGGAGATGATCCGGCGGGACCTGGACGAGAACCTGGAGGAGTACCTCGCCCGCCTCGACAAGATGAGGGACGAGTGAAATTCCAACTGGCGTTCACCAGGCGAGCCCACGCCGGACGGGCCAAGATCCAGAAGTCCGGTAATCAGGGCAAGATCAAGCAGATGAAGAAGGCCCTGAACCTGCTGGAGAACGAAGGACCCGCATACCCCTCGCTCCAGTCGCACCAGGCCACCGGCAAGCCGTTCGGGCGCGCCAACTGCTGGATCTCCTACATCCGCACAGGACCAGGCGGCGAACGCATAGTCTGGGCCTACGGGGACCGCACCGGCGAGATCCAGGTTCTCGACATCGAGTACATCGGCGCCCACGTCGACCCGTGAGCACACAGCCCCGCAGAGGTGCAGTCTGCGGGGCTTCTTCATGTCACACGTCCAGCACGACGACGCTCGTAACGTAGCCGTCGCCGGTCCGCGTCAGCGTCCGGTAGGGGATCGAGTGGGTCTGCGCCCACGGGACGATCGCATCGCCCTTCGTGGCGTCGCCCTCCGTGCCGCCGACGTCGTCGATCAGGATGATGCCGCCGTCGTCCAGCAGGTGCTTGGCGATGAAGTACTCGTGCAGGATCAGGTTCGGGTCGTTGTCGCTGTCCAGCAGGATCACGTCGAACAGGCAGTCGCCGGAGGCCATCAGCTTCGCCAGGACATCCACGCTGTAGCCCTGATGGAGTTCGACGCCCTTCGTCAGGATCGTCCCCTCCTGCGTCGGCTCCAGGCCCGGACCCTCGTCCATCAGGCCGTCACGCATCAGGACCATGTGTGCCACCGACACGTCCAGATCGACCGAGACCGACATGCCGCCGTTGGCCTGCACCCACTTGGCGAACGTCCACGTCGACCAGCCGTCGTTGATCCGGTACTGCTCGCCGCCGTTGCGGATGCAGCCGGTCTCCAGGATCCGCAGATCCTTCTTCCCCAGCTTCTCGGCCAGTCTCTCCAGCTCACCGTTCAGCAGCTCGTTCATGTGCATGGGCTTCACAGCTCCTTCAGGAGTTCCAGCGCCTTCATCTGGAAGGCGGCGGTGGCGTCGAGCGTGTACTGCCGCGCCTGGGTGGACACCGAGTGGCGGTGTGCCGGGTGAAGGGAAGAGGCCAGGCGAACCGTGTCCGCGAGGTCGTCGGCCGCCACGTGATATTCGCGGGCCATGTGCCGGGCCATCCCCCCGCGCACCGGAACCAGGAAGCCCCGGCCGGGCTGGACGTGGTCGCTCATCGGCGAGGCGTTGGTCGTCACCACCAGCGCGCCGGTCGACATGCCCTCGGTGATGTAGTGGCCCCAGCCCTCCGACTTCGAGGGGCACACGTGGATTGCGTGGGAGTTCATCTCCTGCACGAGGGCTTCCTGCGGGATCCTCGGCAGCACACGAACGTTGGCCGGGACCTTCAGCGGATCGGCGGAGATGATCGTGAGCGGCGGGAGATCCTTGTGTGTCTGCCACGCCGACAGCACCGCTTCGGTGCCCTTCAGTGACGACTTGCCCCGCAGGTGCAGGCAGTGCGGCTTCTTCTTCACCGACGGGTCGTACAGGTCGCGCGTCATGAAGCCCGTCAGATGCGCCGGGAGACCGTAGCGCCGGTAAACATCCTGCGCCTCCAGCGACTTGGCCCAGAGCTGGTCGAACGTTTTCAGGTAAGGGCGCCAGACGACGGGAAACCATTCCAGGTTGAAAATGCCGATCTTCTTGTCGGCGTACCTGGCCAGAGCGTGGTTGTACAGCTCCAGGAAAATGGCTATGTCGCAGCGCGGCATGACCGTCTGCTTCCAGTGGAACCGCCGCACCGCATATCCGGCTGCGGTGAGCATGTCCTCCAGGAGCTGCATGTCGGTGCTCAGGCCCACGCCGTTGTCGTTGCTGATCAGGTGGACGGTCGGTGAACTCACCGGCTTTCATCCTTTCGTTGACGACGGGGAGAAGGCCAGACTACGCGTCACCGACCACACCCGATTCCACACAGAACCGTACCTCTGAACTAGCTCAAGAGGAGTATGGAGTCCCCGCCGGGACGGGCATCCTCGTCACATGACCAAGAACGAGCGCGCCAAGCGCGAAGAAGAGGCCCGCAAGCGCCGGAACGGGTACCGGCCGACCACCACCTACACCGACGAGGCCAGCCACTTCGCCTCGACCGGCAACCTGTTCAGCTCCTCGTCGTCCTCCGACTGCTCCTCGTCCAGCTCGTCGGACTCCGGCTCCTCCGGCGGAGGGTGCGACTGATCTCCCCGAACAAACCAAGGAGTTGGACGACCACCACCTGAATCTGTACTGTGCGAGTGGGCCTTCTCCGTTGCCAGGCCAGCAGGAAACACCATGTCCTTGCCGGGACCTGGTGGTACGGGAAAGCCGCCTTGTGCGACAGACGGGGCGGCTTCTCCTTGCAGGGGCTTGACGTCCATGCAACCCCCTCGATACGGTCCCGTCGAAGTCATCCGACCGACAAAGGACTCGCATGCCCAACTGGGCCGTAAGCGTCACCTTCGCCCCGTTCCCCGAGGACATGGACGACGACAAGATCAGCGCACTGATGGGGGTCACCGGAAGCGGCCTGACCTACAACGGGCCGCTCAAGTCCTTCACTCTCATGTGGGAACAGGACGCCGACACCCTCGACGAGGTCACCAGGACCGCCGCCGAGCAGGCACGGAAGTACCTCTCGACCGTCGGCCACGGCGACGAGCCGATCGCCCACATGGAGATCAAGGACTACGAGCAGCCGACCGAGACGGACGACCTGGAGAAGCAGAGCAGCATCGCCTTCTGGCTCGGCGTATCCCGTCAGCGCGTGGCCCAGCTTGCCAAGAAGGACCCCGACTTCCCTGAGGTGGTCATGCACCTCCAGGACGGCACGCCGCTCTACCGGCCGATGGACATCATGCGTTACGCCAGGGCCCGCAACGAGAAACTGGAGAAGTCCAAGGACTGAACTCCGCCTACCAGCCCGGTCCTTCGAGGGCCGGGTTTTTCCATGCCCGGACACACGGAAACCCCCGGCCGAAGCCGAGGGTCCGAGGAGAGCAGGAGCCCCTGAGCACCACCGAGAGGAACATGGGATCCTGCGGACACCAGGATGGCACAGGGCGGCCGAGTCCGTCAGGTGCGCCGCGCCGGATCCTGACCGCGCCGGATCTCTGCGATCCTCACCGCAGACCGGGCCGCCACACCCACCACCATCGACAGGGTCACGCCCAGGATCCCGACCACCAGCACCAGAGCCGTCGTCACGCTCACACGACCTCCTCGATCTGCGCGGCCATTTTGTCCGCCGTCACTGAACCCCCGCGCCAGCGCCACTCCTCCAGGCCCCGCGCGTCGAACAGCACCACCAGCGGTGTGCCGGACCCCGTGTAACCCTCCACACCGGCCTGCGAATCCGTCACGTCCACCGTGAACACGTCGACCCCGGGGAAACGGCCCGCCACCTCACGCACCTGCGGCATCACGGCGGCACATGGAGAACAGCCCTGTTTGTGGAAGAACACCAGGGACGGTCCGGCCAGTTCGGTCAGGCGCCGGGCCATCACCGCAGGAGAAACATCGATCAGGCTCATGTCGGACCCCACAGCTAGGGTTGGGCGATGTCGATCAATCATGTCACGTACCCGAAAGCGGGCCCCACCGAAGTCGTGAACGTCATCGCCTGGCGAAGGCCCGACTTCCTGCGCGCCACCTTGATTCGACTCGCCCTCGCACACCGAACTGGCATCCACTACCGGATCAACATCGACCACGGTGCCGACGACGAGATCTACCCGCCCATCGGGAAATTCGCCGAAGCCGTCGGCGCCGACAACGTCGAACTCATCGAACGGGAACCGCACCACAATCCCGGCCCCACCCGGAACATCCTGTGTGCCCTGCACGAGTCGATGGAGTACGGCGCCGAGTTCGTCCACTCCATCGAGGACGACATCTTCATCAACAAGCACTACTTCGACTACCACCGCACCGCGCACCGGCTGAACCCCCAGGCGTTTTGCACCACCGCCTACACGCCGCAGCCCAAGATGCCGTTCCACCCCTCCGACCACAGCCTCGCCACCCTCAGGCCCTACGCCCCCACCGTCGCCATCAGCTTTCGCACCGAGATGCTGGCCAGGATCCTCAAGTGGCTGCCACTCAGCTACCTGGACGACATGGTCGCCTACAACGCCCGCGTGTTCCGCGACCACCCCTGCGGGCCCCACGAATGGGCTGGGATCGACGGAGCCTTCGGCCGCGTCCGGCGCCGGATGAACCTCACCACCGTGTACCCGGTCGTCAACCGGGCCTACCACGCCGGGTACGTCAGCGCCCCTTGTGCTGGAGGAGCCTGCAACAACGAGAACACCCGCGACGGCATCAACAACGGGCCGCACCGCCACGGCAACGAACTCACCGGAACCGTCGAGGAGAGGGCGCACCACCTGCTCAGCCTCAAGGCCGAAGACCTCAACGCCCTCTCCGACGAGATCACCCGCGACTACACGTGGGCCGACCTCGACGCCGACTACGGCCCGGTCACTTCCCTCGTGCGCTGAGCGCCCGCGCGATGCCCTCCTCCAGCGACACCTTCGGCATGTAGTACTGGTTCAGCAGCGCCGGATCACCGACCCGGTAGTGCACACCCTCCGGCGCATCCAGTTTCATGTCGAAGGCGGGCTCGTGACCGACCTGCCTGCACACCTCACGGACGACCTCCACCATCGAGGTACCGACCCCTGTGCACAGGTTCACCGGCCCGTAGACCTGCTCGTCGACCAGCGCCAGAATCGCACCCACGACGTCGTCGATGTGCACCCAGTCCCGCGTCTGCGAACCATCGCCCCAGATCGTGAACGGGTCCTCGCGGCGCAGCGCCCGGCCGATGAACGCGCCGAACGGCCAGTTCTCCCCCTGGTCCTCGCCGTATCCGGAGAACGGGCGGACCACGGTCACCGGAAGGCCGGACCGGTCCACCTCGCGGGCCATCTTCTCGCCCATCAGCTTCACCGTGCCGTACGCCGCGTCACCCGGCTCCGGACGAGTGTGGTCGATGTCGCCTTCCCGCAGCCGGTCCGTCAGCCCGCGCCTCTGCAACTCCACGGGGTAAGCCGCCGACGAGGACAGGTACACGACGTGCTTCTGCTTCGTGTGCACCGCCCACTCGAACATGGCTGCGTCCAGGTGGGCGTCGTAGACCAGGTTCAGCGGCACGTTGTCGATCGCCATCCGGTGCGGAGCCGTGGCCGCCGCGTGGACCACCAGGTCGTAGACCGTGGTGTCCTCATGGAAGAGATCCAGAGCATCCCTGGGAGGCGCATCCGCGATGTCGCACAGCGCCACCTCGTAGCCTTTCTTGGTCAGGGCCTCGGTCATGTGCCGACCGACGAACCCCGTCGAGCCCGTCACCAGTGCCTTCTTCATCGCCAACCCCATATTCCGTACTTGTAGGGGCCCTCGCTCGGGCGCGGATCCACTTCGGTGTACAGCCAGTGCCGGAACCCGGCCTTCGTAAGCAGTCCGTCTACGTCGCTCTTCGACCAGGACCAGTAGTGCTCTTCGTTTGTGTCGCCCCAATTGTCCACCGGCGTCGACAGAAGGATCATCGAAGCCTTCGCCCGGATCTGCTCCAGTACCGACAGGGGATCGTCCAGGTGCTCCAGCGTCTCGCAGCAGATGAACAGGTCCACATGCGGGATCTGCTCCACCGTCTGCTCGATCGGGCCCGTGTACCTGTGCCCCGGCGCGTAGTCGCCGTAGAACTTCGTTGTCGACTTCACCGCGTTCAGCACGGCGCCGTTCCCGCACGACAGGTCGGCCGCCGATCCGAGACCCTGATCCGCCATCCATACGCCGACTGCCGTCGTCACGCCGATCCGCAGATGATGGTCACGCCACTTCCGGTGGTCGTGCGGCCGGGCGTAGATCCTCTTCAGATCCTCGTCCGACCACCTCGGCCGAAGCCTGATCACCGGCCGATCGCCGTCAGGATCGTCGCCACATCGGCGTCGGACCGCTCCTTCATGTACTTCTCGTACACCGCCGCGTCGTGCGCGAAGACCTCCGGCGCGTTCACCCGCTCGTAGCCCTCGTCGTACTCCGACTTCGAGGCCACCGGGTGCATGTGCTCGACCACCACGTCCGAGACGTACGTCAGGCTCTTCGTCAGGCGTCCGATGTCCCGCCAGTAGTTGTCGATGTACATGTGCCGCAGCCCCGCCGGGGACATGAACTTCAGCGCTCGGACGACCTCGCCGGAAACCGCGAACTGCGTCGGCAGATTCACTCCGTGAATCAGGTCGTTTCCGTACACGATTCCGGGAGTGCCGACCAGCGTCTCCAGATAACGCGCGTCCCATGAAGTCGTCCTCGGGCGGTGGTCGTCGCCCATGAAGCCGAACGCCTTGGCGTCCGGATAGTCGTTGAGCGCCACCTCGACCGCCATGTTCAGCGCGGTCGCCATGTTGCCGGGCGTCGGGCGCACGGTCAGGTCGATTCCGGCGAACACCTCGCGGGAGGAAACCACCGCCTCTTCATAGGCGGGAAGTTCGGGATCGTCGCTGTCCACGGCTATGAGAAGACAGGTGTCAGCGGTGCACGCCAGGGAGAAAGCCTCGGCGAGCTGACGGACAGCGTGCGGGCGTCCCCTGGTGGGGATGATCATGATGAAATCGGCCATAGCCGTATCGTATTCCAGAGCCTTACCTTTGGGACATGAACGGATACGACGCACAGTCACTCGCCTACATGGCGAAGGCCCGTACGGCACCTCCGCAGCGAGCGCCGCAGCCTGTCACCGATCCGCAGATCCGCCCCCGCGAGGCGGTCAACTCCAACATCACCGAGTCCATCAGCTCGGACGACCTCGCCTTCCTGCTCCAGTACTTCGCGCCCCGCGACGACCGGCACATGGGCGGTCACAGCATGGACAACGACTGGGACGACTGGGACAGCGAGATGTGCGAGGCGCCTCTCAACGCCAAGCGCCGCAACGCCCTGTCGTCCACCAAGTTCGCCTTCCCTGAGGATCGCTCTTACCCGATCGATACGCCTGCCCGCGCCAGATCTGCCCTCTCTCGTGGTCAGCAGTTCCTTCCGCGAGAGAAGTACGTCCAGCTCGTTCGTAAGGTGAAGTCCAGGTACCCCGACATGGATGTCACGGCGACCACGAAGTGACAACCGAAAAAGGGCCCCCACCGTCGTGGAGGCCCCTTAGCGTGGCATGAGTGCCAGTGCGTTGGTCGCGCAGACTCAGGCTACCTGGTTACCGGCTCCCTGGAGAGGATCTGTCGCCGCGTGCGCCTCACCTCTCCCAGATGCTCTTTGTGCTGCTTCTCCAGGCTCCATCCCGCCGAGATGTCCGGATGGTTGTGCGCCTTGATCAGCGCGTCCGCTCCGTCGAGAGCCAGCGCCCACAGCTCATGCGAGATGGTCACCCTGCCGAGGGTGTAGAAGCCCTTGATGGTGTGATCGTGCCTCCCGCGAAGCTCGTCAGCGATCATACCCAGACAGGCCGAAGCCTCGGAGACCTTGTCCCACCGGCTGTCACTGTCGGGAAGATTCTCCATGGGGATCTCGACGATCGCCCTGACCGGTTCCGTCAGGACCTTCAGCCGTTCCTGTTCATTCTCAAGGCTTTCGACCTTCTCCTCCATGTCGAGAGACCTGCTCGTCGACAGCATCCTGTTCGCCGGGTGGATCATTTCCTTCCCCTTTCCGAGGTGTTCACGGCTCGATGCCGGTGTCCCACGTGTACGTCTCCGGCCCTTCCTCACCGTTGCAGAAGTCGGCGATCAGAAGCCGGTACTCCTCGGACTCACCCAGCTCCTCGTACGTACGCTCCGTACCGGCACTCGTCATGACCTTCACGATCTCCTCCGGGCATCCGGTCAGTGCACGAACCGCCTGGTCGATCACCCACATCTTGTGGTGTGCGCCATCGATCGAGCCGTCCTCCATCAGCACCTTCAGAGCCTTGCGAACCCTCGCCTCGGCGTCCTGCATCTTTCTCTCCTTTCCATGCAACTGCTCATCGAGTCATGAGCAGAACCTGAGTGTTGCCCACCAGCTTCCGGTTCGTGGAAGTGGACTGCACGAAGATCTTGAAGTCCGGGTTGAAGTCCGGCTTCACGCGGACCTCCATGTCCGGCAGGCCCAGCAGGTTTCGGGCCTCCTCGCCGCCGTAGACCTTCTTCGTCTTCTTGTCCATCACCATCACCGACTTCTGCGGCTGGATCTTCTCCGACTTCGTCAGCTCGTAGTAGGCCATCCCCGTCCGGTACGTGTGCCCGGCCTCGTTCATGACCCACTCGCGGATCGCCGGGTTGCGCATCACGCCGTCGTTCGTGGCGTGCACCAGCATGAACGACTTCGGGTCCACGGCCTTCAGACCGGCCGACTGGATCGTCTTCGCGTTGACGGCCTCAGCGCCGTTGGAGAACACCGACTTCGTGCCCCGGATGCCGCGCGTGCGCGCCTGCATGAAGTTCTCGGTGGCCTGCTTGATGACCTCCCCGGCCTCCTCCATGCCGCGCGTCGAGGTCGCATCCCAGATGGCGATGTTGTCCTTCGGGAAGCCGCACTGCATGGCCTCACGCTTGCCCATCTGGTCCGGCACGAGAACGGCCAGCGTCCAGTTGTCGTCCTGCGTCTGGATCATCTGCGCCACCTCCGCCCGGAGCTGGTGCTGCATGAGGTGACGGTAGCCCTCGGCGCGGTGGGAGCTGTTCTCCTGGCCGTCGGTCAGGACGAAGGTGAGGAACGAGTGGTCACCGTACCGCTGCGCCGTCTCCGCCAGCTCCGCCTGCGACTTCAGGGTGGCGGCGAGCAGAGCGGTGTTCCCCCTCGGCCGGTACAGGGTGGCGATGGACGGCATCCGCAGCACGTCCTTGTCGTAGACCACGCACTGCACCTCGTCGTCGAAGACGTACACGGTGACCCGGGTCTCCTGGTCCAGCTCCTGGGAACGGCGGGCCAGGTACGTGATCTGCTGGTCGGCGACCTCGATCACCTTCCGGCTCAGGTGCGCCATCGAGATGCTGGCGTCGAGGACGAGCGCGACGTGGTTGATGTAGTTCTGGTTCCCCGCCATGGTGTTTTCCCCTTCCCTCAGGCAGTGGTTCCACTCTCTCACCCGCCACTGACAACGCCCCTAGGAAGCAGAACAGCCCCCGGAAACGAGGGCTGTTGACGGATCAGAACATGCTGGTCAGGACGGCCCTTCCACCTCACCGAGCAGAGTCACGCTGAACCGGGCCGAGGCCACCGACAGCGTCTCGGCCGACATGTGCGAAACCGACAGCATGCCGACGGCGCCGGGCGAGAGAACCTCGATCACCCGCGTGAAGCTCTGCGTCGTGGTCGAACCTCCGGAGGAACGGGTCAGTGTCGGCACCACGCCGTCGGGCAGGCTGACCGTCATCGTCCGCACCGTGCCCTCGGCGACCTCGCCGGGATCTTCGGTCCACACCACCCTCGCCTCCACGAGGTACAGGCCCGGGATGGAGAGCAGCACAGCGAGCGGCGACGTCTCTGTGTCCACCACGCCGTGCTCGTACTCCACCGCGATCGGGGACAGGAGTGTCGGCACACCGGTCGTGATGCCGGACACCGGAGAGGTCAGATACAGGGCGGCGCCGGTCGCGGCGAGTGGAGCGCCGGGCGGTCCAGGCGGTCCGGGAATTCCGTAGCCACCGCACACATTCGGGTAGGACGTCACCGTGCACTCCTTTGCCTTAAGCGATTCCAGATGATCCAATCGTCCCATCGCTCAGGCAGCTCGAAGCGATAGGAGGGGAACACGGCTTCAGAGGGAGTCGGTCGTGTTCCCCTTCCGCTTCTCAGGAATTGAGGAAACCGATCGTCGGCGAGATGCGTCCGGCCTGTGCGGCGGAGTCGATCCAGTGGTGCGGGAACCAGTCCGCCGGGCGGACCACCGTCAGATCCGACCTTTCCACCGTGGCGAGATCGGTGACGGGCGTGATGTTCTGCGGACGCAGCCACCAGCCGATGACCGCCGATCCCTGAAGCGACTCGCGGATGCAGTAGGACCACGGATTGCCGGACGCGCCGCCGGGCGTCAGGCCCGGGTCGTTCGGGTCGAGGAGATCGACGTACACGCCGCCCTCGCTGTCGAGTTCAATGCGCGTCGTCTGGAGAGTGACCACGCCGCCCACACCGGAGTCCTGCACGGAGACCGGCTCGGGGGTGATGGTGATGAAACCGCTGTGCGGAGAACCGTCCGGCTTCAGGTAGTTGCCGATGAGCTGGAAAGTGCTGGCCATGAGGGCTCCTGACATCGTCTGTTCCCTCACGATAAAGCGGAACCGGCCCCGAAGGACCGGTCCCTGATGTTCAGTCGCGCTCTTCGTAGTCGTAGTCGTCGAGCACCGGCCACATCACGTCATCGCTTCTGTCGGGCAGCGATTCCACCAGGCTCACGAGGTCGTCGAACGATCCTTCCTGCTGCTCCACCGGCCTTCTCCTTTTCCAGGGGCTCTTCCCCCAGAGCCCACGGTGCCACGTACTTGGCGTATTCGCCGTCGTAGCGGTAGACCACCCTGCCGTATCTGTCCCATTCGGCGGCCAGGAAACGTGCTTCGAGAGTCCGGGCAGTGGTGGGGCGGAGCAGAATCGTGACAACCCGTACCGGGTAGTTCATCCTCCGCAGTGCCGCCGCACTCTCTCTTGCCGTAGGTCCGTCGATCATGTCGACCGTCAGCCTCCACTGGCCGGGATGCACCGGCCACACACAGTAGACGCTGTATCTCCTCAGCGGCCCCGAAGGTCTTGCCATCCCCACTCCCCTGCGCTGACCCGGTGAGACTCATTCCCCGTGTGACCGGAAACCCCCCGACCGGGAGGATCGTTTTTGTGTCGGCAAGCCGAAGGTACCGCATGTGCCACGGGTACGTCCCTCGTGTGCCAGGTTCCATCGAATCACCTTGGGAGTAGAACTCGGAAACCGGTAGGGAAGTTGAGTCTTTCCTTGGTCAACTCGCAGGTCCGCAAGGTGACTTCACGTAGCGTGACAGGGCGAACACGCACGTCAGAACGATTCGATCTCCGTCAACTAGACGATGGCAACGACAAAGCCCACCCTCATTTTCCGTGAGGATGGGCTCTGCGGCTACCGCAAGGTGAACCAGAGGTTCTACTCCGTCGGCTCCTGGAAAAAGGCGGCGTTCTCCGCCTCGGACTGCTCGTCGGCGTCCTGCTCGACGCTCTGCTCGATCTCTGTCTCCGCCTTGGCCGACTTCCGCCGCTTGCGGCTGCCGGGGGCATTGATCACCGGCTGCCAGCCGACCGGGGCGTGCTCCCTCAGACCGATCAGAAGCAGCCACTTCCCGGCGCTGCTGCCCTCGATCGACTCGTCGGCGATGTCGTAGTCGAACGCGGCGTAGTACTTGTCGTTCGGCCAGTCCTTCCGCTGTCCGCTGTTCACGCGGAATGCGGCGTCCTCGACGGCCTTGAGGGTGTCGAACCGTGCGTCGACCACCGTCTTGGTCGGATCCACGGCCAGCGCCTGGAGCTTGGTCGTGTACACACCCTGTCCGGGGGGACCATCGGGGGCGTCACGCACAACAACATCACGTACTCGGGCCACAGTGTGTCCCCTTTCTCTGCATCATCAATGGTGTTTCCCACCACGTTAACGCAAAGATCTTACCGTGACTTCCGGTGGATTCCAGCACGCGTGCGGCGGTAAAGCCAACAGTACACCGTGCCCGTGTAGAGGAGGGTGATGGCCGAGCATGCAACTGCAACGATCACCGATGGGACAAGATCCCTGCTGAGGGCATACCCGAGGGCGAAGGTGGTGACCAGAGCAAACAGTGAGAAGGCCGCACACTGGGCTAAGTGAATGAAACGCACCAAGATTCTCCTGACTGATTCGGGGCCTAGTTTCTGCCTCTTTTCTAAAGCGTAAAAATGTCACAGCAGGGACGGTCGAAAGGAAACTCAATACCCGCTGGCGGGTACTCTGAACCAGGAAATGACGAAGGCCCACCGGCCTGAGCACCAGTGGACCTTCGGTCATCCATAACCCGGCAGCATGCACGCAGAGGCCGGACGGGTCTTGTGAGCTGGACTGTACAGCAGGGCCGGAGGACCCGGGAAGGGGCCCCTACCTGGCGTCCTCCATCAGGTACGAGAACGCCGACTTCACGTTCGCGTCACTCATGGGCTGGAACGTGCGGAACAGCAGGTTCGTTCGATCCGTGTGGAACAGCTCTGCCCACACCGAGCCGAAGTCGTCCACCAGAACCACCGAGCCCGCCAGGGCGATCGGGTAGAACCGGCCCGCCATACCCTCCAGGCCGATCCACTCGGCGCCCTTCGGGATTGCCACCTTACGCATGCTTGCTTCCCCTCTCCGAAACCTTCGCGTCCAGGTCCAGCATCCGGCCGAACACCTCGGAGAAGTCGTCCGAGCTGAGTTCCAGGGACTGGGTGACGCACACCGAACCGCTGCGCCTTACCGCGTACCGCATCAGGACGAATCCGTCAGAATCGGCACAGACGATGACGTAGTTTCCGTCCTCCGCAGAGGCCAGGAACACGAAATGCTGGCCCTCCTCCTGCGCCAGGGAGAACCCCTCGACCCCCTCGGGGATCGTCACCTTGTTCACAGCTCTCCTCTCGTCATGAATCTCACTCGGCGTCGCGCTCAGCCTGCCTGTAGCCCTCGTCGTAGCCCTCACTCCACCCCTCGGAGCGGTACTCCTCGCACAGCTCCTTCACCAGCTTGCTCGCCTCCTCCCGGGACATCTCGCCCTTCATCAGGCCCTGGATCACCTCCTCGCGCCGGGTCACGATTCCTCTCCCTCCTTCGTGATCAACTTCGAGTAGCGCTCGGCGTAGTCCGTGGCACACCCGTAGCGGATGTGCTGGGTGTTGGCCAGGATCCTCTCCGCCAGCAGTGCGGCGTGCGCCCGCAGCAGGTCCCGCACGGACTCCTCGGCATCCTCCAGGCTCACGATCGTGTCCTCGAAGATCGAACCCGCCACGAGGGCGAACTCCTCGTTGAACTTCTCCTCGGCCTCGCTCATGCCGTAGCCCTCTCGATCTCGATCTCGTAGCGGACGAGCCTGTAGTCGCTCCGCATCAGCGTCGTCACCTTCAGCACGCGGACAGGGATCCCGTTCACCTTCACGATCTCGCCGTTCTCCGGCGCCTCGTCGTCCTCCCCGTACGCGCTGCCGAGGGGACCCATGTGCACACCGGCAGCCGTCCGCAGATCACAGAAGAAGTCGAACCGGGCCGGAGAATCAGGGACCGGCCCCATCGACTCGTTATCGATGACCGGCCGCATTTCCGCCAGCATCATCCGGCGCCGCCGGAGAACCCAGTCGGCACCCAGTCTCGGGTCGCTCACGGTCTGAAACTTCCTCACCGTCAGACCTCCGGCTTGAACGTGCCGTAGTTCTGGCCGTCCGCCTTGTGCTTCCGGAGCCGGTTCTCGATCTCGCGACCCCGCTCGGTCAGACGGAACGCCGAGTACGGCAGCAAGTCCATGTCGTCCGGCTCGTCCGCCGGATCCGGGTCTCCGGGCCGCGAGAGCGGCGTACCGTTCGGCTTCAGGTAGTAGTCGCCGCTCTTGGCCAGCTTCGGCAGCTCGATGACCACCAGACCGGCGTCGACCATGTCCATGATGGCGTCGACCTCGCAGTGGCCCATCTGACGCAAGATCAAGTTGCCCTCCCCACGCACCCGAAGCCCGTAGTCGGCGCCGTCCTTGTCGAAGTTGCTCCTGGCCCATCCCGAGCGCGCCTTGTAGACGCCGCCCCAGTTCTTCTCCGAGACACGCACGTGGTCCCAGTCGACGATGCCGTGGTAGTCGACCTCACCCACCTCCAGGTAGGCCAGCATCGACCAGTGGTCCTTGTGCCAGCGGTCCATCGGCACAGGTACGCGCTCCAACCGGGTCAGCTTGTTCTTCGCGCTGAACGTGGTCATGTCCTTCTCCTTTTTCCGTTTCTGATAACCGGTCAGGCGCCGGTGACGAACTTGCGCCAACCCTCCGGCAGGTGACTGCGAAGCCCCAGGACCACCACGTAATCCCGGGCCTTCTCGTCGCGCAGGTACCCAGCCCAGAAGGTCGACGAATCGAACAGCGACTCCAGTCCGAGGTTGATCTTCTGCGCCTCGCGAATCGCCCCGTTCATGGACGCACACCTGTAGATGGTCACGATTTTCTTGGGATCACGGCGAATGGCCTCGATCTGCCTCTGCGGCCACTTCAGTTCTTCTTCGGGGGAAGCCTTTCCGATCCCCAGCCACTTCTTGAGTTCCATCTCTCCTCTTCTGTCCGGGTGCTGAGCGGTGGAGAACGTGTGCACCGTTTCTGATAAGCCGAGGGCCGCCCACCCGAAGGCAGGCGGCCCCATGTACGGATCACGCGAAGTCGGCCGAGCCGTTCTCGAACGACATCACCGTGTACGAGCTGTGCCGGTCACCCGAACCACCCGACTTCAGCGAAGCCTCGGGATCGCAGTTCAGGGAACGCACCCAGGTCTGACCGACCATCTGCTCGTACGGATGATGCAGGTGACCGTGCAGCAGAACCTGAGGCCGCTTGGCGTGGACCACCTTCTGGATCTTGTCCTGGTTCGGGTGGCACCGGAACAAGTCCTTCCTGTTCCAGCCCGGGTCGGAGTCGCGCGGCTTGTCGTGCGTCAGCAGCACATCCACCGCGCCCGGACGCAGTGCGTGCACCAGATCGTCCTCGGTGATCTCCTCCTGCGGCCACCACAGGTAGTGACCGAACTTCAGCAGGTAGCGCTGCCTGGCATTTACCCTGTGCCCGACGCCGACCTTGCGCCGAGCGCCCTCCAGAGTTGCCGCGTCCTCCTTCTTCCGTGCGTCCAGATCGACGCTGTACGCGCCGCCCAGCGACATGAACCGGACCCCGCCCCACGACCAGCGGTGGCCGCGAGGCGAGTACAGGACGTTCGGCTTGACGATGACGAAGCCGTCCTCGTCCCGGTCGTTCTCCTTCTCCCACTGCTCCAGCAGGTCGTAGTTCTCGTGGTTGCCCGGCAGGAAGTACACCGGCTTGCCCGCTCGAACGCTGTACTTGCTGACCGCGTCGGTGAAGGAGCCCTGGTCGTCGTGGTCCCAGATGCCGAAGTCACCGAGGACGAATACCGCGTCGGCATCCTCCTTCGCCGCGACGTTCAACAGGAACTGCATGTGGCCGAAGTTCCCGTGGGTGTCTCCGGCGAAGAGGATCCGACGCTGCGTCACTTTTTGTCCTTGTCCTTCTTGTCCGTCTTGAAGTTCTCGCCGTCGGACTTCGGCCGGTTGTTCCAGTCGTCCCGGTTGCCGCTGATGTACGGGTCGCGGTTCGTCGAGGTTCCGCTGTTGCCGGAGCCGCTGGAACCGCCGCCACGCTTGAAGACGCCCATGATCCTTCTCCTTCAGTTCTCGTTGTTCTGCTGGTTGACCCGGTCCCGGGCTTCCGCTTCGAGCATCCGCTGCTCGTGCTCACGGGCCCGCGCCCGGAAGAACCCGACGGCCGACTTCACCTCGACCGGGGTCAGGTTGTCATCCTGGAAAATGCCGCCCTCCCGCTCCAGCGTGGCCGCCAGGTTGCTGAAGAACGCCATCAGTCGCTCGTTGCTCTTGGCCGTGCTGCTCATGCCTGCTCCTGTCCTCTCTCCTTGATGGCCCCGTACGCGATCGAGGCCGCTATCGACGAGACCGCGACGGCGGCCTTCATGTTCTCCGGCAACGCTTCCCAGACAACGTCCTTCGCCTGGTTGATCTCTTCCGGCAGAGTTGCCGACACGACGGCCGACGTCGCGATGTTGCGGGCCTGGTCCCGGAAGATGCCCATCAGTCATCCACCTCGACGACCTCGTAGAGGTACGAGTAGTAGAAGCTGAACGGTGCGCTGTCGGGGGCACGGTGCTCTCGCACAGTGACCTCGGTGATCCGGAAGGGCTTCGAGTGGGTGGCTTCTGCGATCATCTGACCGACCGCCATGAGCGGAAGGATCGGAACCTGAGTTCCCTCGGGAGGCCAGACTTCGATCTCGAACCCTCCAGGCCGGTACTTGGGGACCTGGAACATCAGCGGTCCTGCGTCTCGTGGTGGACCGGCCGGTGCATCGTCCGCCATGTGTCGTTGGCCACCTGCGGGGAGTAGATGCTGATCGCCTTCAGTACCATCTCCACCGGCCTCTCAGGACCGAACTGCTGCGGGCTGACGAGGAGCATCATGCCGTCGCCGGACTTGGAGTCCACCCGGTCCAGGGTACTGACGGCGACGGCCTGCCACGGGTTCTCGACCTCGGCGATCTCCAGGATGTAGCCGCTCGTGGTGAGGGCGCTGGTCACCATGCTGTCGTACGTCTTCTTGACGACGAAGACATCCATCGCCGGGCCGCCCTCCTGGCGGAACTTGATGTTCAACATGTCCTTCTCCTTATCCGGTTTCCAGGTGGATCCTAGTAGGTTTCTTCGGCCTCTGCCTGAGCCCTTTCGGCCATCATTTCGTAGTACTCCTCCACCTCCTGCGGGGAGAGGAACGTGTTTCCATCGATCTGGGCCACGAACAGCTCACTCACTGGATCTCACCCCTGTTGAACATCTCGACCAGCGGGTACTCGTCCGGATCCAACGGCATCTGGCAGTCCGGATGCGTGCAGCCGGAGGTCTCCGCGAACCGGCATCCGGTGCGCAGGTAGTTCACCGTGTCCTGGCATTCAACACAGATCCCGCCGGTGAGCTTGTCGGCCAGCTCCCGGCGATTACAGCCCCGGCACGAAGGGTTTTCCGGGTTGGCCCGGATCCACTCGTTCTCTGCTTTGATCCTGCCCAGACGCCGAGTGATCTCTTCGTTCTCATCCATGAGACGTCTCCTTTCCGCGCCCAGACGGGGATTCGAACCCCGCAAAACCCCCTGCGAAGGGCTGGGCCACCACCGTTACTCCGTGAGATGCACCTCGTCGACCTGGATCTGCTCGTCCTCGTCGGACAGTTCACCGTGCTTGTAGATGTCCTTCATCACGTCGATCTTGTTCTCCTCAATCTGTTCGTCCAGCCATCCCTGGATCTCGTTCTCGTCGTCCGCGATGGCGGCCGGAACGTTCACCGTGATGACGGCGGACCCCTCCTCTCGCACCAGACGGGTGTACAGAACCTCGATCTCGATCTTCGGCATGTGCGTCTTCCCTTTCCGGTTGGTGTGCTGTTACTTGGCGATGGCCGCGTCGGTGAAGATGTAGTAGCCCTCGTCGTTCTCGTCGACTCCGGCGTGCTTGGCGCGCAGCTTCACGACGTACCAGCCGCGCTGCTGGAACTCGTGGATCTTGTTGTCGGTGACCTTCTTGGCGATCTCGTCCACCAGGAAGGCGCCGAACTTGCGCACGTCGATTGCATCCATGAACTTCTGGTCCTCGGAGCAGGCGAAGGTGTTCTCGTCCATCAGGTAGCCGTAGAACGCCAGCACAGCTCGCTTCAGGTTGTCCGACGACAGCTTGACGTCCTTCTCCCACAGCAGGCGTCCAGCGGCGAGCATCGTGCCCCGGCCCAGATCCTGGAGCGCCGGGTGGGCGCTGTAGTCCATGTCCTCGAACGTCGCCAGCATGGCGTCGACCTCGGTCTGGTTCACGTCTTTCCCCTTCCTGATAAGACGGCGCCGGACGGAAGAACCGCCCGGCGCCGCCACTGTTCACCGCATCAGGCGGTGAGGTTCGATATGAAGACCTTGTGCCTCTCAGGCATCCGACTCCCCAAAGGTCAGGATGCTCAGGTTCTCCTTCTCCTTGCGCAGCAGGGTCCTCAGGCGCTTCAGCTCCTGGTCCACACCGTCGAGTTCCCGCTGGAGCCGCTTTCGGCGCTTCTCGGCGGCCGTCATGGACCGCTCCAGGCGTACGACCTCACCCTTGCTGATCTCGGCGGCGCTGCGGAGCTTCGGCTTGTTGGCCAGCCACTCGAAGAACTCCCCCAGCTCCTTCACGCTGCGCAGGCGCAGACGCGTCGGCATCAGGTAGGCAATCTCCGTGGGGTACTCGCCCGAGTAGCGGTAGACGTACGACTTGAGGGTCTCGACGTCCAGACCGAGCCGGGCGGCCGTCTGCTGCTGCGTCTCGACCTCCTCGCCCTCACGCTCGGGGTCGATCCACTTGATGTAGGTCTTGGTGCTCATGCTTCCGGTTCTCCTCTTGGTCCGCGCGCTCAGTAGTTGATCTTGAAGCCGAGACCGGCGAAGTACTCGCGGACCTTCTCCTCCCGCCAGACCGGCGGAAGCGCCCGGCTCGTGGGGGTGCGGAGGAAGCTGCCCGCCTCCTCCTCGTCGAGCCAGATCTGAAGGGCCCGCCGGATCAGTCCGACGTTGCCGTAGATCTCCGCCGGGGAGAAGGTCTTCTTGCTCATGAACTGTCCACGCAGGATCCAGCGCGGGTCCTTACCGTTCTGTCCGAACCCCTTGAAGTCGCTGGGGTCGATGCGCTTTCCGCTCTTCAGGCCGTCCAGGAACCTCTGGACCTTGAAGACGTCGGCACCGGCGGCCAGCGCCATGATGATGTGGGCGAGGAGGATCGTGTGGGGGACGTTGGAGCCCGAGGCGGCGGTGTAGACCTCCCTGCTCCAGCGGGCCCGGTAGAAGGGGGTGGCCATGACCAGATCGATGACCTCCTGCTTGGTCCGGGCCTTGATCATGTACTCACGGCGCTCGACGCCGTCGAAGACGGGGAAGATGTAGCGGGCGGAGGCAGCGCACGCGGTGCCGTTGGGGATCGTGCCCAGCATCTGACCGGCCTGCCGGATGCGGCCGGAATCCATGTACGCGAAGCCCTCCCAGGGCACGTTCACGGAGACCTGGATGCGAACCGGCTTGTCCAGGTTGGCCAGGGCGATGGCGGCGAGGCGGTGCTGGCCGTCGGACAGGAAGCCGTTGGGCGTGAAGGCCAGGCCCTGGTGGGTCACCTTCAGCTCGCCGTCCTCGACGGTGGAGATCCAGCCCTTCTTGTTCGAGTTGCCCTTGAGGGCACCCATGACGAAGTTGCGGTTGGGGCGGAAGCCGTCGGTCTTCAGCTCCTTGGGGGTACGGTCCTCGCGGATCACCCGGTACATCAGCCAGTCACGGGCCTTCTCCGGCGTGATGTCGACCGGCTGGCTGTAGGGCTCACCGGGGAAAGCGTCGGCGTACTCGGCCGGGACCTCCGGCAGGGCGAAGCGGGAGCCGCGCGGGTCGGAGATGAAGGCGAAGCCCAGCTCCTTCTCGATCGGGCTGACGGCCTTCGGGTTGAACGTGCCGATCTCGGACATATCTTGTTTTTCCTTCCGGTCTTTCTCCGTTGCCAGGACTATATCCTGTTGGTCATCGTGTACGTCAAGTTGTACAGCGACAACTCTTCGTTGGTCAAGGTGGTGTTGATGGAAGAACGGGACCCCGAAGGATCCCGTTCTTGATAACCCGCAGGTCAGTGAGGGTGCGTCACTTCACGATGCCCGACGGAAGCGGGCCTTCCCAGGCGGATTCGTCAGGGTCGAGGTAGTCGATCGCGGCAGCGAAACCGTCCGCGAAATCGTCACCCCTCCTGAAGTGATCATGCTTGTAGCGAAGCTCCCTGACGACCTCAGCACACACGGCCTGACCGATCTTCTGCTGGAACTCCAGGAGGCTGGCCAGGCTGTAACGCCCCATCAGATCCTCCATGATCTCCTCAGGCGAAGCCTTCCTGTAGGTCACCCCTCGACCTCCGGATCCATGAAGTTCGCAGCCTGGACGGCGCCGCAGGAGCCGCACTCCCCGCCGCTGTCGCTGTGGTTGTGGTACTTGCCGAACTCCAGACGGATCTTCTCCGCCCACTCGATCCGGACGGCTCGCTCGATCTGCATCCTGTCCATCTCTCCCCTTCCCTAGTCCTCGTCGCTCAGCGGCTCGGTCTGCCAGTCACCCAGGCCGCCCTCGGCCATCAGGAGCCGCCCCAGGACGCGGGCGATCCGCTCCTTGAACTCCTGCTCCGCCTCTTCACGCAGATGCCTGCCCTTGATCAACGAGGGCGGGCCGTACAGCACCGGTTCACCCAGGAACGACAGAACCGCCTGCTCCTTGCCGTGCCAGAAGGTGTAGTCCGCCGAGACCAGGCCCTCGATCTCATCCATCCTGATGCTTGCCATCCCTCTCCTTCTTGATCAGCTCTGCTGCATGTCAGAACAGCTCCGGGAAACGGCGGCGGACCAGCTCGTCCGCCCACCTCCTGGGCATGCCGATGCCCTCCTCATTCAGCTCGTCTCCCCACCAGTGACGGCTGTCCGGGCGCTGCGCCAGCACCTTGCGGATCTTCTCCTCGATCTGCGCCCGGGTCAGGTCCGGCAGCTCATCCTCATCGTCACTCTGGTGCTCCAAGCACAGGACATTGATGAAGTCGTCGCCGTCCACCCGATGCGTGATCTGAATGTTCACCCGCATCACGCCGTCCACGGACCTGGTCGGCTTCACGCCTTGACCTCCACTTCCTTGTCGAACGCCCACGTACCGGAATCGGCGAACAGGCCCGGCGCGTACTCCAGGCCCAAGTGGTACTTGCTGCGGAACATGTCGTAGCCGACCACCCTGGCCAGCCGGGGCTTGCCCTGGGGCCGGACCATCCCGTCCAGCCACTCGACGGCCTGCCGGGTGTAGATCACCACAGTGCCGACCTTGATCGGAAGCCGCTTCATGCCTTCACCTCCACCGTCTCGTGGCGGCCATGCGACCAGCACCACACACTTCCCGGGATCACCGGACTTCCGGCCAGCCACGTCTGAGGAATCGGATGCGTCGCCAGCAGAGGCTTGCCCGTGTAGTCCATCTCCTCATGGATGCAGTCGTCCGAGGTCTCCCGCTGCACCCAGTCCTGCGGCACACGGATCTCCTCGCACCAGTAGACCGTCGGCGTTCGCTGCGCGTTCAGTACGTACTCACGGGCCGCCGGATCGTAGGACACCACCCGGGCCCGATGCCACGGGAAGTCCGCCTCACCGGCGTTCCTGGCGTAGAACACTCGCGTCCCCGCCTCGATCACGCTCATCCCGCTGCCTCCTCGACAAGTTCCGGAACGTTGATGTAGATGGGACCGATACTGTGCGTGGCCATGAAGCACAGGCAGTCGGCGATGGAGAAGCGGTTCACCCGATGGGTGACCTGCATGTTGGCCCACTTCCGGCCGTTGCTCGTGGTGTGTACCTTCACGTCTCCTTCTCCTCAGTCGAAGCTCTTGCCGAAGATGAGGGTGGCCACGTAGCCGACCGCCTCCATGAACTCGCTGTCCCTCTCCTTGGGCTTCCGGCCCGACGCCGGAACCACCTGATCCGAACCATGCTTGGTTCGCATGTGGAAATCCCTCAGCGCCGGAACCTTGTCGCGGTCCTCGTCCTGCACCTCGTACGGGCACAGCTCGCACTCCCACTTGGGCACGTCATTCCTCCTCGGTGCCTTCGCAAGTGCAAGGATCGGAGCCGACCCCCGTGCAGCACGTACCGGCACAACCACGGCAGTAGCTCGGCGTGCGGTTGAACTCGATCCACTTACGGGCCTCGGCCTTCGCTTCCGCCAGGCGCTGGATCCGGACTTCACCCACGTGAGGCAGAGAGCGCATGCCCTTTTCCTCCATGACGGCCAGGATCTCGATGTACTCCTTCTCGCTGCGCATGCCGTGGAGGGGCGTCACTCCCCGAAGGAGGGCGTTGAACGCCGTGTGGCCAACCCGGTCATGCTCGAACAGTCCGGACAGAACCGGAAACCGGTGGCACAGAGAATCCTCGTGGCAGTCCATCCTCTTTCCCCTTTCTGATAACCGGCGGCCGTCAGCCGCCCAGCTCAAGCCACGTGCCCAAGGTCACCGAATGGACCGGCTTCATCTCCTGGCGCGACCACTCGAACCGGGCCGCGTTCGCGTCGGAGAACTGCTCCAGCGCCAGGCGCGGGTTCTCGTCGGCACAGCAGGAGCACTTACGGCGCCAGTGGAGAACCACCGTGTTCCCGCTCTCCACCCCGACCCGTACCATGGCGACTCGCAGCTCCTCGCTCGTGCGCCCGTACGTCCTCAGCGCGGTGCGGACCTCCTCGGCCCACCTGTCGAAGCTCACCCCTGGTCTCCCTTCACGATGATCCGGGCCATCGCGACCAGCTCTGTGCCGCCGACCCGGTTGAGCATGTCGAGGTCCAGCTCGCCCATACGAGCCCACGCGTCGAACATGTCGGCCAGTACATCGGCAAGCTCCACGGACGCCACCGAAGCCATCCGGTACTGGCCGCCCATCATCCAGCCGTTCAGCTCCCAGTCGAGCTGCGCATCCGGCCTGCCGTCCTTGTCGCGGTTGACCAGACGCACGATCCGGGCCGCTTCCCTGAGCGCTTCCTGGTCACCTTCGACCGCTTGCTTGTACTCCACTGCCCTTCCCCTCCCTGATAAGCCTCCGACGAAGGCGACACGGCACACGCACAGAGGGGTCCCTGTGCGCGGCCGAACCGAGTCCGTCAGACCTGCTTGACCTCCGGCTCATCGGCCAGGACCACCATGTGGTCGAGTGACACGACGATCCACGCCTTGCCTCGTGCGCTGGCCCACCCACCGGTCAGCCACGTACCAGCCTTCTCCGACCAGCGCGCCTCGACGGCGATCCCGCCCAGCTCCTTGGCGCGGCGCCGCGCCTCACCCTGTTCCATACCTCGCTCGATCACTCGCTGACTCCCTTCGGGGTCGTCGGGTTCTGCCAGCCGGGCCAGATGCCAGCCCGAATCCGCTCCTCCACGAACGCAGAATGAGCGCTCAGGAGGCCCTGCAACCACTTCTGCGCCTGGAAGGGATCCATCCCGTGCTGCTTGTTGAGGAAGCGCACCGTGTCATCGAACGTTCCGAAGAAGTTCTCTTCCGCCTCGGTCCTGACCCAGCAGACTTCCTGGTCGTTCTTCACGATCAGTCCTCTCCGTCGCATCGGTGGCTGTAGACCACGTTCTTCGCCTGCTGCCGCCCCAGGGACGACAGATCCAGCACCAGGTCGTAGTAGTTGTGCGAGGTCCATCCGCACGGCGTGTGCGTCAGGTAGTGGAACTCGAAGTAACCCGAGGCCCGGCTGGTCTCCCAGTCCGGCGGAATCCAGCTCATCCTTCTCCCCTCACTTCTCGAACCGGATCAGCCGGTTCAGCACCTCGGCCACCTCAGCGGCAGCCTCTTCCGTCTCGTAGACGGCGACCGTGGTGTGGCCGCCCTTCGGACCCACCCGCAGCACACGCCACCCGTTCTCCGTGAACGCGCGCACGTGGTCGTACCGGGTTCCGGGCATCACGAGACCGCCCCGCAGTCGCACGGGTACGGATCCGAGGCCGTGAACCCGGCCTCTCGGACAGCCCGGCTGTGCCCCTTGCTGTAGAGGGTGTCGCCCCGGCACTCCTCAGTGTGTCCGGCCTTCACGTGACGCCTTCCGGACTCCTGGTAGCAGACCGTCGTGAGGATGTCGTCGTAGGTGCTGTACACACCACGGCTCGACAGGACGGCTTCGCCGGTGACCTGACTAGCAGTTGCCCGGACCAGCTCGGCATCGCTCATGGCTGCCACCTCGGCACACCACTTTTGGACGCGCCCCTTTTCCAGTTCGGAGATCCTTCCGTACTTCTCCCAGGCCACCGGCCCCAGGAAGTCCTTCAGCTCCTCGTCGTTCACGTTCCCTCCCCTTTCCGTTGCTGATAAGCGGACGCGCTCAGGCGGTCCACGCGTGGTACAGGCCGTACCGGACCTTGTCGCCGTTCAGCTCGTACAGGCGCTCCACGAGGAAGTGAGCCTCCGTTCCCTGCATGGTGGCGACCAGGGCGAACGGAAAGTGATTCCTCCTCTCCCACGGGGTGCCGGTCATGTCGGCCCAGATGTCCCACCGCTTCGCGTCCTCGTCGGCCGTACGCTGCGGGGTGTTGAAGCCCGGCTCCAACCAGATGATGTCGTCCCTGGTGATGGCCATGTCTCTGTCTCCTTCTCCTTGGGTTCCTACTGGGCGACGACGAACACGAAGCCCGTCGGGGTGTGCTCGCCGGTCCAGTTCACGGCCTTGCCCGCCATGTGCTTGGCAGCGGCGGTGTGGTCGAAGATGCCGCCCGGCGCCACCTCACCGTCGTTGAACATCCGGAGGACCACCTCGTTGCTCACACCGGCGCTCTGGAGGTACAGGAAGTCGTTCCGGGCGGTCGACATGTGACCGGTCACGGTCCCCTTCTCGTCCACCTGCTCCACCGTGATCTGCTCGTCGTCCTGGTGCGTGCGGTACTTCATGGTCAGTTCTCCTTCAGGTTCAGGGTGTCGATATTCCAGAAGTAGATGAACTCGGTGCGGCCCTCGGAGTTCACGCCCATGGCGTTCGTGGCCATACCGTCGGCCAGCTCCTCGATCCCGTCCATGCTGACGGCGCTACCCCCGAGGGATTCCTGACCGAGGAGTGCGAAGAATTTCAAGATGGCTTCCGGCACACCGACCAGTCCCGTGTGTCCGTGGCCCGGACCGCGACCGTGGTAGTTCCGGATCTTGATCCTGTCGAGATCGAACCCGGCCTCCTCGGCCACGCTCTCGAACAGGTACCTGGTCATCTCGACGCCCACATCAGCCCTCCGTCAGGGTCTTCATGTCGTTTTCTCCTTTTCCATGTCTCTCGCCTGGCTGGTGAGAGCACTCCAGGACAGGCGGCCAGAGCCGTCCATCCCGGGGCGCCATCACAGCACCGGATCCTGCGTTCCCTTGTGGTGCCAGTGCTCCACGCCGCCTGCGCACTGCGGACAGTCCGAGAACTCGCTCGGGTGCACGTCGTGGAGGTCCGGATCGAAGGCGTCGATCTTCTCGAAGGGGTCCATCTCCCGGACCATGTAGCTCACCCCCGGCCCGATCCCGCGAGGCCACCCCTGGGCATCCATCCGGGCCTCGAAGTCCAGGGCCGCCATGTGCAGAGCGTCCTGCTCGACTCGGTCCAGAAGCCGGTCCACGCTGCGGCACAGGTCGGACGGGGTGTCCCCGTACGCGATGCAGGAGCCCTTGCAGATCCGGGCATGCACCCGGCCGCGTGCTTCGCTCATTCCCCCACCTCCTTGATCAAAGGGTTCTTCTTCAGGGCGTTCAGCGCCGAAAGGGTGAACGGTTCGCTGGGAGTGGCGTACGCCAACACGATGGCCTTCCCTTCCGTCGTGAAGTGACGCTTCAGGATGTTCACCTGGAAATCAGGAATGACCCCACCCGCAGAATCGAACTCGACCCACTCGCCAACGCGCGGAAGATCGAAACCGGAGGGCCAGTTCACGGTGAACGTCACGTTTTCGTCGCCCGGTTTACCCAGGTCGAACTCCACCTCGATCTGCTTCATCAGCTACGAGCCTCCTCGGTCAGGTCAGCCACGGTGTCGAGCATGTCCCGTACGGCAGCCGAGCCGGTCAGACCCGACCTCCACAGATAGCGGGTGGAGACAGGTGCGGTCGTCGTGCACAGGGAACCGTCCTGCGTCAGGACCACGAGGAAGTCGCCGTCCAGCGTGATGCAGAAACCCGTGACGCCAGGCAGGACACCGCACTTGATCGCGGAGAGGATGACCTCCTGTGCCTCCTGGTTGGTCGGCTGCCAGCCCGTGGTGATGTTGGCGTGGTTCATCACCTTGCCCACATCGCTGCGGGAGAAGTTCATGCCTGCCGCTCCTTCGCCCGGCGCACGGACTCCTCGTCGCCCAGACCCATCTCGACCCAGCCCTCCCAGCCGGAGTAGGTGCCCTGCTCGAAGTGCTTGTCGATGTAGGCGACGGCGGTGATGAACGGAACGTCGTCCAGCGCCACGTGCAGGACATCCGACACGTACTGGCGGGCGTCCATCAGGAGCTGTGCGTCAGCCCGGCGGACGATCTCGTTGAACGGAAGGTGTGTCATGGTGTCTTCCCCTTTCTGATAACCGCGCTCAGGCGGAGTACTGGACGTCGCGGGCCGCGAACACCCAGCCGTTGACCTCGACCTCACGAACCGGGAGTTCGTCGTCCAGGTACTCGGCGGCAGCCGTCACCCGCTCTGTGAAGGACTCGTTCTCGAAGGCGATCTTGGCCGCCAGGAGAGCTGCCGCCCACCAGGTGTTGCACGCCACCGGCGCGTTACCGTCGACCCTCAGGCCATCCAGTTCGGCCTTCGCCGTCTTGCCCTCGGGAGCCTTCCAGCTCAGCTCGTACTTGATCATCTCGATCCCCTTTCCATGGGACTCAGACCTCGATCTCGAACTCTTCCTTCACCTGCATGAACCTCGGGACCTCCCAGTCCCCCGTCCGGTTCAGATACCTGGCCACCTGCTCGCCGAGCTTGGTCAGGTACAGAGAGAAACGCCACTCCTGAACGAGCGGCGACCGGCGCCGGATCAGCGGATTGATCACCCGGAGATCCAGCGAACCGGTCACCGGGCAGACCTGCGCGTTCGGGTCCGCCCGGACGATCGCCTCGACCAGGAGCCTGCGCTGATGCTGCGTGAGGTTCCGGGCGATGGCCTCCACCAGCTCATCCGGAGACTCCTGCTGAGGCACCACGGTTACACCCCCTTCTTCTCCGACTTGGCCTGCTCGCTCTTGATCCAGGCGTCGAACTTGGGGCGTGGGATCTCGTTCACGACCGCCGCCAGTCCGACCCGGCGCACCACGATCATCTCGTCGTAGGGCTTCGGCTCGCCGTCCGGCTCCAGCCCGAGAGGCCCCTCGATGGACTCCAGGGCACGCAACCGCCGAAGCACCTCGCTCAGGTTGCGTTCGGCGATGCGGCCGATGCCCATCGGCACCATGAAGTGGCCGAGACGGATCGTCTCGAAGTCCCACTCCCACCAGCCTTCCGGGAAGAACACCTTCAGCTCGTCCGGGTTCTTCAGTCCTCGGTCGAAAATCCGAAGTGGCATGTCTTCTCCTCCTTCTCCCAGTCCTTGTTGTCCTGCCTGCGGGCCTCGACGTACTCGTTCACCCGGTCCTGTAAAGACCGCTTCGGCCCTCCCTGTGCCATGCGCAGGCTGTGCCCCCACTGGGCCTCGAAGGACTCCGCCGTGGCCATGACCTGGGCCCGTATCTCCTCCTCGGAGCGGGCGTGGCGGGCGCTCACCAGATACCGCTTCCGAAGCGCCGGTCCTCGATCAGGTACTCGCCCTTGACGATCAGACCACGCCGGGCCAGGTCGTTCAGGACCAGGAGAGGGTTCGGGTCCAGCTCATCCGAAGGGTTATCGAGCCAGCGGTTCAGCCAGCCCATGCCCGCTTTGCCGGTCGAACCGTCCACCTGGTACACCACGAAGGTGTCGGTGTCGTACAGGCCCATCGCCTGATCGTTGAAGTTCCAGGAGGCGACGCCGTAACACTCCTTGACGAATTTCTCCAGGTCCCCCACCTGGACGCTCACCACTTGCTTGACCACAGCCTTCAACTCGTTCACGGCGTCTCCTCCCACATCCTCTTCACCACACGCTCAGCCTTCGCCCAGTAGTTGCCCTCGGTGAGAACCGCGTTTGCGTTCTCCTTCCTGCTGAACACGCGGTCCATCTCGACCCCGAGGAGGTAGATGATCCACTCAGTGGACTCTCGCTCCTCGTCCCATCCTTCGACCTCGGCGGTGAGGAAGTGGGACAGATCGGAGGCGATGTTCGCCTCGAACCTGATGCTCACGTCAGAACCTCTCTCCTTGTCGGTGCGTCCTGCACGCCAGGAACGCTCCCGGACGGCCAAGTGACAGGCACCTGGCCATCCTAGGGCGTCACCGGGGAATCATGACCTGTTTTACGGTTCTCGGCTGAGATGAAACCAAGCCAATTTCAAACCGGTTTCAGGTCGTGCTACTCGTTCTCCTCCTTCCACTCCTCGACCCAGCTCTCCACCTCCGTCGGCGACATGTTCCGCAGATCGTCCCGCGCCCGGTCCGTCAGGTGGGCCAGGAAGGCCACCGCGAACTTCCGGTCCTCGTCGGTCCCGTCCAGGTCCGGAACGAACAGCGCCTCCGACTCCGCGTACGACAGACCCAGGGCATTCCTGCCAGCCTCCTTGATCGGCTGGAGAAAGCCGGTGCTGCCGTCCGGATTGATCGGGCGCGCGTGACGCGCCACTTCCTTGTCGCGGGCGTTGATCCTGCCGCCCCAGACGATCTTGTACCCGCCGCTGTGCGCTGCCTTGCCCGCCAGGCACAGGGTCGTACCGCAGTCCTCGGCAGGCGCTCCGTACCTCGGCCGGGCCGCCCACTCGCCCATGTGGAACTCGTACTCCTCGTCGCCGCCCTGCTCCGCCCACTCCAGCAGGGGTTCCATGGCTTCCAGGATGTAACCCATGATCTTTCTCCTTCATTTCCTGATAAGCCGCCGCACCGAAACGCGGGGCATGAGGAAGGCGCGCACCCACCAGAGTGCGCGCCCGTGGGTCAGGTCAGGTGTCAAGGAACGTCAGGATCACCGGCTTGATCCCGTACGCCGACTTGTAGAGCCGGTGCAGAGCACGACCTTGCTCTGTCAGATCCTCGATCGTCGCCTCGAAGTACGCACCCCGCTCCTCGCTGAACAGCGACTGCGAAGTGGACCCGAGAAACGCCGTGGCCAGCATCGACGTGCTGTAGTCATCCGGGTCGTCGGCGCGCTCCACCCACTGGGCTTCGACAGCCATCCCCTTGGACCGCAGCACCTTCGCCGCATCGTGCTGATACCCGGACGACTGGTAGTTGTACGGAGCCCACAGAAGCTTCGCTTCCTGACTCGATACGCACACGTCGTGCGGGGTCATCCGGACCGTCGTCGAGCGCTTCGCGTCCGGCCGGTTGCGCTGGATCAGCGTGTGCACATCCACGTTGCAGTTGGTGCGCCACTCCAGCGGCTCCTTCACCACCAGCAGCGCGTACATGCCGCCCTCGCCACTGTCCTCCCACTCGCCCCCGCTCGGGAACGTGATCAGCTCCTGCTTCACTTCTCCTCTTCCTCCTGCACCTGGTTCTCCTCGAACCACGCCTTCATCCAGTCCAGCGCCTCCCGGTTCGACATGCTGTCCTTGCTGGCCCGCGCCCGCTCGATCAGCACATCCAGGAACGCGAACGCGCAGCCGAGGTTGTCACCGTCCTCGTGGTCGGGGGCGAACAGGACCGTCGACTCCATCTCCCCGAGCCCGAGTTCCCGCGCGGCGAACGACATGATCGAGACACGTCGTCCGTCCTTGTCCATGACGTCCCGGGCCGTGTTGAACTGCCACAGGAACCGTGCACCGGCGTCCGCGCACGTCTTCGCCGCGAAGCACAGGGACACACCACCGGCGACCTGCCGGGCCCAGCAGCCGTAGTCGAACCGCTCCTTCTCCGTGCCGCCGTACTGCGCCCACTCCCGCAGCCGCATCAGCTTCTCCAGGTCGTACATCGTCTCCCCTTTCCAGCCCTCTGAGTCTGAGAGCACTCGGCACACGCACGGAGGGCATCCCCTGTGCGCGGCCGGGCACCGTCAGCGCTTCTTGGCATCCCACCCGGCGACGATCTCCGTCAGCCGGGCCAGCATGAGGCGGGTCTCCGCCTCGTTCCAGGAGATGTCCTTGCGCCTGTCGTCACGAGTGACCTCGTACGGCAGCCCCTCGGCGTTCTCGGCGGTGCGGTCCTCCTGCCACGCCTCGTAGCGGTCTCGGTCGTAGTAGTTGATCGCGTCGGCGTACTCCGAGGCGTAGGCGTTGGCGATCCGCACACCCCGCTTCCCGTACCGGATCGTCTCCTCGACCTCAGGCATGATCTCGTCAGCCATCCCTCTCCTTCCTCATCGCACGGTCGTAGTCGCGGTTTATCTTGGCCTTCCAGGACGGGCCGTTCTTCAAGAACTCCCACAGTTCCTGTCGGTCCGTGAGCTGACGGATCCGGTCCGGATCGCGATCCGTGTGCAGAGCCAGGGCCATCACGTAACCCTGGTACTGACCATCCAGGAATTCGCGGCCCAAGTAATCCTTGGGCTGTCGAGCCAGGAGTGCCGCGCCGGACCACACCTGTTCGAACAGCCAGCGCCGGTGCTCCTTGAACTGGACGTGCTCGGTGTACTTCACCTCAGCTCCACTTCCTCACCTTGTCGGCCGTGAGCCAGGGGCGTCCCCGGAAAACCCGGTCCAGGTAGTACGCCTCTCCGCCGGTCAGAAGGTCCCTCCAGTACGAGGAGCCGGTGAAGGCGGCGAGGGCTGCCTCCTCCCACGAATCGCCGCTGTCGTTCTGGCGCTGGAGGAAGGCGAGCAAGCTCAGAGCGAGCGGTTCGAACCGGCGCCAGTACGGGTGAACCGATTCCTCGATCCACTTCGCCTCGCGGTCCAGCTCCTTGAGCGTGGCGACCGACGCCCCGAACTCGATAAGCATCACGCCGACCAGGCAGCACGGCTTACCGTGCTCCGCGTACCGGCCACCGAGCTTCCGGCCGACCCGGGAATCCGCGCCCGCCGGTGTGCCCGCGATGACCTTGTCCATGACCTCGATCACCGTCTCCAGAGTGATCCTGCTGCGCGCCATCGGATCCCCCTACAGCTCGCAGGACCACATGGAGATGCTGTGGGTCGGAGTGAGCATCTTGGTGAGGTGGAGGATTTCCTTGCCGTCCGCCTGACGCACAGAGATGCCGTACTCCGACAGCTCGGTCTCACTCGGCAGCAGGGCGTACACCTTGATGGCCATCGAATCCAGGCCGTCAGGCGCGTTCCAGAGCTGGTCCACCTGGTCCTTCATCCAGCTCAGAGAGCCCGACGTCACGCACAGGGACTTTTTACCGTCCGAGCTGTCGTCCTGGATCAGAACGAAGATCGGCTCACCCGGCACCATAGTCTGGGAAGCCCAGAACGCTTTCGTCTTCCCGTCGGTGTACGGCAGATCGAAGGAAGTCATCACCACTCCGTCTCGTTGAGATAGGCCCACTTCCGTGCGGACCCCAGAAGATCGAAAAGCTTCGCGTCGATGCGGACCCAGTACAGGTAGGCGGAGATCTCCATCTCCTCGGGGCGCTCCCGGTTCACCGTCTTGCACCCGTCCAGCACGTACCGCATGACCTGCTCCACCGTCGGCTCCTCCGACGAGGGGAAGCCGTCAGGAAGCCGGAGCGAACGCTGGCCGGGACAGTGGACCTCCACACCGTGGAGCTGAACCGGCCCATCGCTGATAAGCGGGATGGAGGTGGCCGTCAGCCCGTCCTCCGCGATCCGCTCCGCCAGAGTCTTCACCCCTCCAGCTCCGTGATCCGGTAGAAGTACAGCGCCGTGGGCCCGTCCCCGCAGCCGGTGACGTACTCGCCCTCGTCCTCATCGTGGCCCCTGAGGATGTTCTCCGCGAGGTGCCGCACCATCCGGTACAGATCCCCGACCGACTGCCCCTCGATCTCCAGCTCCAGACGCTTCACCGGCTTGCCCTCCCGTGCTCGTGTTTCAATGTGGTCGGAGCACAGGGTGCAGTGCACCGACACTCCGTGCTTGTCCAGATGGAACTTCGTACCCTCCGTAGCCATCAGACCTTCACCCACTCCCCGTTCTCCTGGTACTCGATGGTCACGGCCCCGGCGTTCGGGTGCCCGAAGTCGTCCAGCGGGCCGAACCACTCCACTTCCTTCTCGTCGCGCTCGTCGATCAGGCGGCCGGAGTAATACACCTCGCCACGGTCGTCGAGCATCCGGAACCTGCGCCCGAGGCTCATGTCGTTGGCCAGGCGCGCGACCTGCTCGTCCGTGGCCCAACTGGGGCCGGTGGTGCCCATCTCGTTGTGCTCGGAGGTGGGTTCCTCCGTGTGGTCGATGTCGATGATCCAGGCGTACGGGGCGGCCTCCGCCTCACGCATCTGGCTGATTACGGCGTAGCTGGTCATGTCCTTCTCCTTGTCCTGGTCGAGCTGGTAGCTCAGTTGGCCTTGATCACGTTCGACTGGAACCAGTGCAGCTTCCCGGACGAGTCCTCGCCGGACACCTCGCCCTTGCGGCAGTGAGCCCGGTACCACGACTCGTAGTCGCCGTCACCCCACTCCATCTGATCCGCCATCGAGACCATCATGTCGAGCGAGTCCTGACCCAGGTTGAGGGCGTACATGTGGGACAGTTCGGTGAAGTCCTCGTCCGTCGTGACGATCTCCGAGGCGAGGGCCCGCTGGACCGCCTCCTCCGAGAACACGTGCACCCCGTTCTCGTACATGGCGGAAAACAGCCCCTCCACCTCGTCGGGCCCGTAGCCGTTCCGGTTGCCCGGGTTGTTCTGGACCAGATGCGAGATCAGGGCCTCCAGAGTGCCGTCCTGGCACTGGTTCTCGTCGAAGTCAACGTCCTCGGCCTCTCCGAGCGCCGTCACCCACGTGTCGTAGTCGTGCTGCATGCCCTTCTCCTCTTCCTGTGCTCTCGGTTACTTCGGAGTGATGGCCAAGTACTCGTCACTCCACGAGTTGGGGGTGTACTGGTCCCTCCTGCGCGTCACCGTGTAGCGCCCAGAGAGGGCCTTCTCCATCCGGTCGAGAGCGTCGGCCGCGACCTCGTCGTTACGCTGGTGACGGTTTCCGTGGCAGTACTCCACCCGGAGCCGGTCCTCCTTCCCGATGTAGACGAGGAATCCGGCAGACCACGTAATGGGGGCGATCGTGACCGATCGCTGCACCGTCGTGTTCCGGGCGAGGAATTCGTTCACCTCGTACGGGTCGATGGGGTATCCCGTCACCGTTCGCCACCCTTCCCCAGCTCCGTCCGCAGGTTCTCCACCTCGATGGCCAGTTCGCGGACGATCGTGCACAGGGTGTCCGTGGCGTTGCTGATCTGGTCCATGTCCAGGCCGACGCTCACGGCCTCCTTCTCGATGCAATGGGCGGCACGCGCAGCGGCAGCACGCATCTCGCTCGGGGTCGCCCGCGCCATCGCCTCTCCCAGGCACCACTTGAACCTGTCGATGCCCAGCTCGAAGCGAGGAAACCAGTTCTCCTCGGTCGCCATCTCTTTCTCCTCTTCCTTGATCTGATAAGCCGCAGGCCCCGTCAGTCGACGGGCCCGAGCCGAGTGTCCCAGGAGTCCCCGGGAAGGTTCTTGAGCCAAGTGTTCAGGCACTCCCGTGCGAACTCGGGCGAGATCTCCTCCGCCTCCTCCGGTTCGAGGAGGTTGCTTGTCATGTCGGACCAGAACTCGACCAGACTCCCTGCCTGGTAGATCAGAGCCTTGGCCACCAGTCGCTTCTTCTCCGCCGGAGTCACTTCTCCTCGCCCTTCTCCAGTTCCGCCCGCAGGCTCTCCACCTGACCGGACAAGGAGGAGATGATCCTGCACAGGGTGGACGTGGCGTTGTTGATCCGGTTCATGTCCAGACCGGCGTCCTGGGTGACGTTCTCGATGTACCGGGCGGCCTTGGTGGCACCGGCCCGCATGTCTGCCGGGGAAGCCTCGCACAGTGCCTCACTGAGCAGTTCCTCGAAGGTGTCCACTCCCAGCTTCACGCTGGGGAACCACACCATCTTGACTTCCTGGTTCGTCACGTTCTCGCTCATCGCCTTCTCCTCTTTCCTTGACCCGATAAGGGCACTGGGGCACACGGAACGGGCCGCGTACCCCCGAACCCCAGCCGAGTCAGCCGCTGTTCTTGACCATGAACGTCACACCCGGCGCCGCCTGGTTGAAGTGCGTGAAGAGCTGATGTGCCACCAGCTCCACGTACCGGCTGTAGGCGTACGTGCCGACCGGGTACTGATCCTGGTCGATGACCTTCAGGTGCGGGTCCACCGTCCACACCACGTACCGGTCCTCGTGGCTGAACGTCAGCACCACACCAGCGCTGCCGTGGTTCTCCTGCTGGTGGATTGCGATCACGCTGCCACCCTGGAAATCGTCACCGATCTCCAGATCCAGACTGTTCCGTCCCACGTCCTCTTCCTTTCCTGATAAGCCTGCGGCGGGCGGTGGACTACGAGCGGGTGCTGGGGGTTCCGGGTACGTGACGCCACTTGCCGTTGACCTTCACCCAGCTCTCCTCACCGAGGCTCGTGCCGAGCAGGGGGGTCGTCATCGCCCGGTCCAGATCCCAGCCCATCGCCATACGGCGGCGGAGCGTCGCCTCGTCCACCCGGCATCCCGGCGAGGCTGCCACCTTGGCGAAGTCGATCTCTTCGGGAGCCACCTCGGGCTCCGGCTCCTCGACCTCGTCCACAGAGGCCATGTACGGCGCGAACCCCGGCTCCAGAGCCTCCGCCACCTGCTGCTCCAGCGGCGGGACCTCCGGGGCGTACTTCCAGCTCACCGCGTTCGGCGGGGCGGGCCAGTGGAGGCGGGCAAGCGTTCGGCGGTCGGCGTTGCGCAGGAAGAACAGCCGCGACAGGGTGTACCCGGCGAACAGGTTCGTCCACACCGGCCGCGAGGTCTCCTTGATGTTGCCGATGGAGATCAGCCACCACTCGGGCCGGTCCGGCGCGTAGTACCCGAGCTGGAACAGCGTGACCTGTGTTCCCGGCTCGTCGTCGGTCAGCGCGTGGAACTCCTCCAGCGCCGTGGAGTAGTCGGTGTAGTGGTAGGCGTGCCCCTCCACCCGGAGCTGGAACGGGTGCTTCATCGGCTTCACGTCACCGAACGGAACGTACTTGTCGGGGTACTCGTGCATCGTCTTTCGGTCCTTTCCTGGGTGGTTTCTCAGATCGACTCGACCGTGTAACCGTTGGCCTCCAGAGCCTTGACGACCTTGTTCCGGAAGACGTTGGTGGTCTGGCTGTAGCGCTCGTTCGGCACGTACCACGCGCCGCCGGTGCCCTCCCAGGCGATCGGCGTCTCGTAGTGGTAGACCGCGTACACGGCGCCCTCGGCGGCCGTCCAGTACGGCTCCGGCAGGATGCCCCGCCCGCCGAAGTGGATGCCCTGCACCGAGTGCCCGTGGATGTTCTGCCCGTGCCACACGGAGCGGTTGGCCAGCTCCATGGCCAGGATCTCCACGGTGATCGAGCGGGTGGTTACCTTCATGTCGTTTTCTCCTCGTGTTCAGTTCCGAAAGCGATAAGCCGCCATCTCACGATAACGACAAGGACGCACACGAGAACCTACTAGAGATCCATCGTGCGCGCCCTTGATGCGGTCGAAATCAGGCCAGCTTTTCAGTTGGTGATCGTCAGAACCGTTCGCCGTCCCAGTGGATCGACAGGTTCGCGTCGAACCCCTCCGCCAGAGTGACGGCCTTGGCCTCCGCAGCCCTGATGATCTCCTCGACCGTTCCCGAGAACGGAGGCGTCTCCCGGCTCTGGTGGTCGTAGGCCGACCACTTCTCGGTGGAACCCGGATCCTCCACGTCGTCACAGATCATGAACTCAGTGACCATCTGAATGTCGACCGCGCCCATCCTGTGCGTGCAGCTCCAGTGCTCCGCCGGAAGCGGGGCGTAGCGCCCCACGCCGTTCCCGAAGTCCTCCAGGAGTTCGGCCCGGTGCTCACACTTCGGCTGGTCATCGAAGTCCAGCACCGGTGCCACCGGGCACATGTACACCGTCACCAGGCGTCCCGGAAGCTCCGGATTCACGAACCAGACTGCCGCCGAGCTGCCGACCTGGATGTCATTGGCGAAGTCTCCGGCGTCTCGCGCGAAACCGTGCCGGATCCAGCTCATGCGTTTCCTCCGATCAGGAAGTTACGGACGGCCTCCCAGTCGATGTGCTCCACCCAGTACCGCTCCGTTCGCTCCAGCTCCGCACCCACCTCCCGGGCACTCTCGTGACTGACCCCCATCTCCGCCAGCATGTCCAGCGTGAGGTCGTTCGGCTCCGTGTGCAGCAGGCTCATCACCATCTCGGCGAGGGCGTTGTCCCCGTAGTTGAACCTGTCCCCCTCCGCGATCTGCGCCAGGTACGCCCGCAGCGTCGGAGTCGACACCACCCAGTCCATGACCTTCTGCGTCATGGGGCCGTGCCCCCGGCCGGTGCTCTCGATCATCGCTTCCCCTTCCCGCCAAGCCGCCGTCCGGCGGCCCACAGCCGATAAGGCCACTGGAAAGCGCGGCAAGCCGCGCCCTCCCGAAGCCCGACCAGACTCTCTACCGGACCGGCTCGACGTACCGGCCGGGGTCCCACGTGGTGGCGATCTCGCGGGCCACCTCCACACCACGCCCGTGCTCCGTGATGTAACCCCGCCCGTCGATCTCACCGAGGGCCAGCCGGTCCACGTGCAGGCGGGCACACCGGCCCTTGATCATTTCGATCGGGAACCCGAAGCGGTCCGTGTGCTCGGTGCACGGCTCCAGCTCCTCCGGCGTGAAGCGGCGTTCCCAGCCGCACTGTTCGAACCGGGTGCAGCGGTAGCCGACGTGCACACCCGACTCCATGATCGGGATGGTGGTCTGTGCCGTCCGCCAGGAGTGACCTGCGCGGTACGAACCGGCCGCCACCTGCGCCGGGGACGGGTAGACCGTGTGGTTGTGCTCCGACTGCGTGATCAGCGACGAACACCGGGTGCAGTGGGAGAAGTAGCTCCCCCGGCCGGACGGCTCGCTGTCGTACTCGCGCTCGTTGATCTTGCACAGCGGGCAGATGGTGCTTTCGGTCATGGTCTTTCCCTTTCCTGATAACCCGTCAGTTGTCGTTCTCGAACAGCGCCAGAATCTGGCCGAACCGCTCCGGCGTGACGCTGACCCACTTGGATTCCCCGTACGGCCCGATCGCCTTGATCTTCACCGGCTCGCCGGGCTCCAGCGCGTTGGTCGGCTCCGCGAGTACATACGTGCTGTCCATCAGTCCTCGTCCTCCTCTTCGGTGTAACCCCACTCCGCCGCCAGGTCGCGGACGTCGGTCACGTCGGTCAGCGCGCCCCGGTCCACGTACTCACCGGGACCACCGGGCTGGTAGTGGGGGCTGTTCGGGTACTCCGCGCCCTTGAAGCGCACCCGGACCCGCTCACCGCTGCCGTCGTGGACCACCAGACCGATTTGGTCCGGATCCCCTCTGAAGGTCACCGTGCGGTGCGTCAGGTCCCCGCGCTTGTCGTAAGCCATGTCGTTCCCTCTCAGATCAGGTCGGCGAAGTCGGGGTGCGGCGCACCCGTCCCCGGGTGGTCCTCGGTGTCCCGGCAGGCGATGCCGTGCATCACGAACATCCCGCACACGGCACAGAACATGTCCGCGCCCTGCGGCACCACCAGCGGCACACACGACACCATCCGGCCGTCCACCGGAAGGTTGCGGACCATGCGCACCGAGTCCACGTCGTTCATGTCGACGCCCAGCCACGCCAGGACCAACGCGTCACAGTCCGTGTCACCACACGTGGTGTACGCCTTGCGACCGGCGAGAATCTCGCTCGGGTCCTTCACGTCATGCATCGCTGCTCTCCCTCCTCCTGCGCTTCTTCGGCGCAGACACCTTGGGGGCCGGGCACACCATGCACTCACCGTGCACCCACATCCCCGCGTACCAGTCGCACACCGGCTCGTTGCCCCACTCCGTGTGACCGCCGTCGAACGAGGCCGCGTGCTTCACGCACACCCCGCCGTCTCCCTTCACACACTGGTCCTGCATCCTTCTCTCCCTCCCTGGACGGAATGGCGAGGGCACCCGGAATCGATAAGCCGGGTGCCCCACCAAGGCGCACAGGTTCAGCCGATCATGCGCCGCACGCGGTCAACCACCTCCCTCGTTGTCCGGAGCTGATCGGACACCATCAGGTCGTACGAGTCGGGGTTACGGGACTGGGGGAAGAAGTCCCAGCACCCCAGACCGGGCCCGTCGAACCGGTACACCGCGTGCCACGCCTCGCCGGACGGCAGGACAGCCACGATCCGCTCCGTGGTCGCCACCGCGCTGGCCCGTATCCGAAACAGCTCACGCAGCAGCTCACGTATCGCCGCCCGACGTTCGACCCTCACCCCATCTCCCCTTCGAACCGGAACGGGGCCTCGGCCGGACCGAACCACAGTTCCTCTTCCGCCGGGGCCTCCGCCCAGTGGTACCCCTCGCCGGTGCGCAGGCTGATCCCGTACCGCTCACAGGCCCACCACTGGATCACCCGCCTACCGTTGTGGGTTCCCGTGTCCTTGACCGTGACGCCGTCCGGCGCCTCGTTGATCAGCCGATACAGAAGGTCGCTCATCGTCACCCCTCCTCGTCCTGGTCCGGGTCGATCCCGTGCGCCGCGAGGATCCCGCGCAGCCGGGCGACCTCCGTCCGGTTGTTGGACTTCCAGATGCTCGCGTTCTCCGCGTCCGTGTGCTCCTGCGCCGCAAGCCAGGCTTCGTGCCAGTCCGGGTCGAGGATGTCCTCCGCCGTCGGGGTGATCGGGGCCAGCTCCCGCCGATACCCGGGGTGCTCCTCGCCGAACTGGAACGTCCGCATCTCGTCGTAGTCGTGCATGTTCAGCTCTCCTTCCCGTCGCCGAGATGACGACTGGAGGAAGCACCAGACCCGATAAGGCGCCTCATGCATCCCCCGGCCGCAACCGATCAGCGCTCCTGCACCACACTCCCGTCCTCGAAGATCCGCAGACCCATCGGACGGAGCCGGTCGTTCGCCTCACGCAGCGCCGTGTCACACGGCCCGTGGCCCCGCTCGCACTGCGTCAGAACATCCCGGGACACTTCCGAACCCGAGATGAAGCTGTCCCGCATCGACGGCTTGAGGACCAGCACGATGAACACGGCGAGAACCGCCCAGACGGCCAGCGTGATGCCCGCCGGAGTGCCCAGTCTCTTCAACCGGCTCACCGCACGCCCCCGAGCGCCGCGACCTCATCCGCCCTGCTGCCGCACTCGGCCACCCGCTTCGGGTCGATGCCGAGGTACCGGGCGAGGAACAGCCGGGCCCACTCGTACTCCGCGCTGATCAGCACCATCGACCGACCGCGAACCTGGCCTTTCGCAGCGTTCTCGTGCATCTCGGCCGCCGTCACCACCTGCGCGATCAAGTGGCTCTCGAAGTCGGCGCGCGGGTTCGGTCCGCCCTCCGGCGACGTCCTGTGCTTCGTCAGCAGCACCCACCGGTGCAGCAAACCGGCGAAACTGCGGTGCTTCTCGTCGGCCACCATCCGCAGCGGGTTGTCCACCTCCAGCCTGCTGCGGACCAGGATGGTCTCCCGCTCGACCTCCACGGCCCGCTGTCCCAGCCACAGGCCGAACCCCGGAACCCCCACACCGCCGAGCGGCGCACATATGACCTTCGTCTGCATCTTTCTCCCTCTCCCCTACAGCCCGGCCCGGAACGGGTCCGGCGTCCAGGTCTGCATCTGTCCGTCGTGGTGGGTGTACCGGACCGACACGCTGTCGACCCGCAGCACCGTGTTCCTGCCGGTGGAATCGGTCCGGTACGTGACCATCACGTCCAGCTCGGTTCCGTTGTCGAGATGGTTAGCGATCCTGCCCGCCAGGAGATCTGCCACGTTGTCGTCCGTCGCACGGCGCAGCGGCACATACTCACCCGTGATGCACTCCGTGCACCCGCAGCCCCACGGATCCACGGCGATCGTCCGCGTCATGTCCCGAACTCCTTCGGTCAGTCGACGAACACGGACAGGGCCCAATGGTTCAGCGGCTCCACAGCCACCCCGGCAGGCCACTGGGCGACTCCCGGCTCCGAGATCTTGATGGTCCAGTCCTCCGGCCCGCTCTCCAGGGCGATCGTCCACCCGTCGGCGTGGAACCCCGGCTCGTGCAGCGTCGCCGCGTTGTCCCCGGTCCACGCCCGGACCGCGTCCCGGCACCTGGTCGCCGTCGCCCGGTCCAGCAGCCGGACCCACCACCAGTCGCGGTCGTCGTTCTCCTGACGCTCGTCGGCCAGGCTCTCCGTCGACTGGGAACCGTCGAACCAGTCCACGTGGAACTTGCCCTGCTCCGGGAACGTAGTGACCACCGCGCCCGTACGGCCGTCCATGTCCCGCACGTACTCGGAAAACTCCATGACGCCTTCCTCCCTTTCCAGTACTCACCCAGCGGGTAAGTCCACTCGGCTCATCCGACCCGGCACCCAGACCGGATAAGCCGCGAAGACCGGCCCGTCACTTACCGATCTCGACGAACTCCACGCACAGCAGATCCTTCCGGCTGATGTACTCCTGCGTCCCGTCGTCGAACCGGACCGTCACCATGCCGTCCTCGGCGTCCGGGTGCGCGCCCTGCGTCCACTCGACGCCGTCGATCGTCTTGCCGTACAGCCCCATGCCGTAACGGGCGTTCCACGTCTGCTCCGGCTTGCGGGCGAACCCTTCCCGCGTGCGGGTGATCCTGGCGGCGTTGTTCAGCCCGACCCGCTCGGCGTCCGCGCCCTTGCGGCCGATCACCGTTTCGAAGTCCCGGGCACCGGCGCCGTACTGCATCAGCTCAGCAGGCTTGAAGTACTTGAAGGTGCTCATGGTGTCTTTCTCCTTGTTCCAGAACGGATAGATCAGTGGCCGCAGTTCTCGCAGAACGAGGACCAGTGCGGATAACCGGGGTGCGGGTTCTCCGGCACACGGTTCCAGCCCGTGTCGTACAGACCGAAGGTGATGACTCCCCAGGCGCCGTGCGGGGTCCGTGCGGACACCCGGACCAGATAACGCAGGGCTCCCCGCCCGTTGCCGTCGTCGTCCTGCGGCCCGCTCACGTCCGTGATGCCCAGCGGCCGGGACATGTCCGTCGTGGCGGTGATGTGCTCCATCAGGCTGCGTTCGGCCGCCGGGTCCATTCCCGTCGACTTGGACGGAACCAGCTCGGGCGCGTACGGGTAGTCCGCGTGGATTCCCGAGCGCGATACGTCGTGCGACATCCACTGGTCGCAGTCCAGCAGCGTTCCCGCCACCTTGCGCGGAGGCCCGTACGGGTCGTAGTGCGTGTGCCAGAACTCCATGCTTCCCATCCTCTTTTCGAACCTGAATCCTTACCGGTTTCTACCGGAACGGATACCAGGTTTCAGGCCATCTTCCCGAGTACTTCCGTGGCGCTGTCCCGAGCGATGTCGATCATGTCGTCGACTCACGCCGTACGCATGTACGCGTGATCGGCCGTGTTCGTCGGCTTGTCGTCCACGTCGCCCGGAAGCCATCCGTAGTCGCACCCGCCGAGCGAGTCGGCGGAACCCGCGAACACCACCCCGGAATCCTTGCGCACCGGCGTCACGGTGATGACGGCGAAACACCATTCGTCCCGTTCCCACGCCTTCACCGCGTCCCGGGCCCACCGCGCGGCCTCCTCGCCGCTCTTCCTCAGCATCATGTCGGCGTCGTACACGTCGCCGTTGTTCTCCGGCCGTCCGGCCTCCGCGTCGTACCTGATCTCCACGCGGAAGTCCCACACCGGGTCAGCGTCCGTGATCACCCAGTTGTCCAGCACTTCGTTTCACCTTTCCCGAAACCGATAAGGATCCGGCCGGATTCCGGCAGACACCGGAACCCGACTGCACCCCGACCCGCGACGGAAACCGTCAGCGTTCCACGGTGAAAATGTAGTCGCAGTGGCAGTCACCCGAGACCGGGTTGTCCTCCTTGCCCCGGATGATGTCCCCCGCCATCAGGTCGTGAGAGATCACCTCCACCGTGCGCCTGCCCTCCGCCATCGGCCGGGCATCCACCCACGCCACGATCGCCCGGAAGTCGCAGTGACACGAGTCCTCCTCGCGAGTGTCCCGGTCCCAGGTCCGGCCGACGACGTCACCGACCTCCAGGCAGTTCACGTCGATACCGTCATCCTCGCTGGTCTCGCTCACTTGCCCTCCTCCATGTTCCGCATGACGTTGTCCGCCGTGTGCCGGGCGAGCGTGATGTTCTGCACCGTCGCTTCGTCCAGCGGGCAGATCGAGTGCATCCGGTACACCTGGATCGCGTAGTCCAGCTCCCGCGCCGCCTCCGCGAACTTCTCGAACTTCGCCCGCAGCTCCGGCAGGTGTCCCAGCTCCATGCGTCTTCCTCCATTTCCCAGTGTCGATAAGGATCCGGACGGGCTCCGAGGACTCCCGGAACCCGCCCGCACACCGACCGACGCCGTCACGGCTTGCTGTACCGGCCCGGATAGTCGCTGTGGTTCATGCGCCCCGGGTACGGGTTCAGGACGCCGGACGCCAGCGGCGCCAGCTCTGTCCCCTTGTCCGTGTGCTTGCAGTCCGTGCCGTGCTCCAGGAAGTCACCGCACCACACGCAGTACGCGTCGCCGCTGGGCTCCCCGGGGTCCCCGGTCGTGATGACCACGTTCCCGAGGTCGCCGCCGTCCTTGAACGTGTACGACTTCCGGTTCCCGGCCTCCAGCTCCACCGCCGCGAGAACCGGCACACCCAGCTTGATCATCACCTCCTTGACGCAGGTCTCCGCCCCGCAGGTCCGGTGAGCGTCCACCGTGTACCCGTCGTGTTCCACGAACACCGCTCGATCCGCCATGATCAGACCCTCCGCTTCCCGTACTTCGGCGTGTAGGGCGTGAGCCGGGACGGGATGTCCAGCCCCGAGGGCACCGGCCACGGCTTGTGGGTGTCCGCCCACGGCACCAGGCGCACCGCGCCGCCCGGCATCTCCACCTCGAAGTGCCCGGCGTCCGGGTTGCCGTTGAAGTACCCCAGGCGACACCGCCCGTACTGCCCGCCCTCGCCGTCCGGCACCTTGACGACCTCCCCGATCAGCGGGGGCATGTCGTCCGTGTAGTACGCACCGCTCATTCGTCCTTCTCCTTTTCCCGAAATCGATAAGGCTCGACGAGCCCCTAGGCGCCGGTCACCTGCGCGTGAAACCACACCGCGCGACCGCCGTTGTCGTAGCCGATCCACTCCGCGACCGGACCGAAGCGCTCCATCACGGCGGCGTGGATCAGCTTCGCCACTGCGAGTTCCTGACTCCGCCCGTCCGCTCCCCGGACCTCCGTCGGCACGTGGAACGTGGAAACCATCACGTACGCGCTCTTCTCCCCGTACGGGAACTGACGCCGCTCCCGACCGGCCGCCGAGACCAGCTCCTCCACCACGACCAGCCCCGTTCCGCGCGCCCACGTGTAGCGGAAGTACCCGCCACCCTCTCCGGCCCGGTCCTCCAGCTTCCGTGTCCACACGGACGCACCCACGGTGTCCTTGCCGACCGACCAACGCGCCTTCGGGTAACCGCTCATTCGTCCATCTCCTTCCCGAGACTGATAAGGACAGAGGAAGCTACGGAGCACATGGCCCCGCACCCTCCCCGACCCCTACCGGTGTCAGTTGTCCCGCCGCGCGGTGATGTGCCCGAAGTGGTCCACCCACACCGCCCACGACTCGCCCCGGAACGTCATCTCCGCGACCTTCCCGCCGTCCGGGCCGACCTTGAACCCCTCCTGCGCCCACACGGAGAACCGCATGCCCACGCCGTCCGCCCACGCGATGTACGCCGACGCCGCCCGGTACGCCAGCCCCGTTTTACGGTCCGCCGGGTCCCCGTGCCGGTAGGTCGGAATGGTGTCCTCCGACACCGAAGCGATCTCCTTCCACGCCCGGTACTCCGCCGAGTCCGTGTCCCTGTGTCCCTCGCACCGCTCCCCGCCCGGGCACACCTGGAGGACGGTGGACGCCGGGTCACCCGGGCACCCGTACGGGCCGTTCTCGAACGACGGCGCGGCCACCGTCTCCCCGCACCCCTCGCACCGGTACAGGGCCGGGTTACCCGGCAGTCCCTTGGCGGTCGTGCCCGTCGCCGTCACCGTGTGCCCGTTGATGTTCATCGTCTTTCCCATGATCTTTCTCCCTGTTCCAGAACCGATAAGGCCACTGGAAACCCCGGTCACCCGGGGCCTCCCGAAACCCGGTCGGGCCCGCTACATCCCTTCCATCAGGTCGTACGTCAGCGGCGCCCAGTCGATGTGGTCGAATTCCGTACGCGTGAAGCTGTCACGGAACTTGCCCAGCGCCGCCCAGTCCGGAGAACGGGGCTCCCGGTTCTTCTCCTCCGCCGCCTTGCGGTACAGGTGCCGAAGGTCCGACATCCCGTTGAGCCCGTACAGGATGCTCGTCACCAGCCGCTGGACATCCCGCGTCCGCACGTGATGCCGGTTGTCCCGGGCCGCGATCCGCTGCACCTCGCGATAGAGCGGGTAGTCGTTTTCCAGCCACGCCCGAATGCTGTGCTCCAGGGTCCCGAAGTCGCTCACTTGCCGTCCTCCACCAAGTCGCGGCACAGACGCGCCCAGTCGATCAGGTCGAAGTCCGTACGCGTGAAGTCCGTACGGATGTTGCGCGGCATGTTCGGGTCGAAGCCCGATACCGGCTCCCCGTAGAACGCCCGCCACGTCGCCCGGTACGCCGATCCGTCGTCCGCGTACAGGATGTGGTGGACGAACGCCAGAACTCGCGCCTCCCGATCCGACAGATCACCCCGGTAGCTGTCCTCACCCGCCATGATCCGGCGGATCCGGGTCAACACCGGCTCGTCGCTCATCACCCAGATGTAGACGTTGTTCTGCGCCAGGCTCCCGCCCACCAGGACACCGTCCCGGCCCGACTCCACACGCTTGCCCATGTCTCTCTCCTTGGTTCCGTTGCCGATAGATCAGGTTCAGCGGGACTCGTTCTTGGCGATCTGCTCCCGGGTTACCTCCACCAGGTGGTTCGCGTGCGCCGCCGCCTCCGCCCACGTCCTGGTGACCGTCCCGTCGCAGAAGGCCACCTGCGGGTCGCTCGCCGCCGTCACCAGGCTCCGGCCACCCTCCGTCAGTTCGTCGAAAGCGATCTCCGCCGCCACCAGCTCTTCGCGCGCGTTCATGTCCGTACCTCTTTCCTTGTTGGTTCCACAGCCGATAAGGACATGGCGCGCACACACCGTGCGATGCGTGCCGCCACGAACCCGACCCGCTCAGTTGATCTGCACCCGGCCGTCACGCTGGATGTAGTGCATGACCTTGACCCCGGTCCCCCGCATCGGGTTCCAGCAGTCGAAACACAGCGGCTGCTCCGTGCCGTCGGTCATCCGGACCACCTGCCCGGGGAACTTCCCGCACCCCTTGCCGTCGGCCCCCGGCCCCTCGCACTCCGTGAACCGAAGCGACTTGAGTTCCTTGCGCGCCGCCACCTGCGCGTCCGTCAGCACACGGACCAGGATCGCCGCGTCCATGCGCGGAGCGTTGTAGTTACCGACCGTCCACGACGAGAACGTGACGCTCCCGCCCTTGCCGACCACCTTGCGCACCGCCGCCGACGCGGCCCGCTTGACCTCCCCCTTCTCCGTCTTTGTCGACTCCCAGTGCGCGTGCACCTTGTGCAGCGTCCCCGTCCCGACCTGACGATCGTTGACCCCGATGTATTCGACATGCATGTCCCTGTCCCCTTTCCCAGACTCGATAAGGACACGGCGCGCGCACGCCTCACGACATGCGCCGCCGTCAACCCGACCGAATCAGGCGTTCTCACACGCGTTACAGCCGTCGCACTCGACGCCGTCCTCGCACTCGGAGTGCAACCACTGCGCGTAGGTGTCCTCGTGGTCCTTCCACGCGACGGCCAGTTCCTCCGCCGTGTCGTACCGCGCCGAGGACACGCCCCCACCCGTCGACACCGTGAGGATCACCCCGGCCCGCAGCGCCGGAACCCGGTCCGCCTCCCGCTCCGGCTGCACGAACAGGCACGACCACGGGAACTCCCCGCCGCCCGTCTCGTCCTTGTGGCCACCGTCCAGGGACCACACGTACAGCTTTTCCTGCGCGATGCTGTCGAACTTGCCCAGCCCGTAGGGCGTCTCCCAGTCCTCTTCCGTCAGCACGTCCATGGGCGTCCCGTTGCTCGCCAGTTCCGTCATTCCGTCTTCCTCCCATTTCCCGGACTCGATAAGGCCACGGCGAGCGCACGTCCCCCCAACGCACGCCACCGAACCCCCACCAGGTCACACCAGGTGGACCGCACCGTCCTGGATCTTCGCCCACGCCGCTTCGATGTAGTCCGGGCCGACCCGCCACGCGGAGATGGGCCCCGTCCCCTCGCACCGCAGGATCACGTGATCCGACCAGAACACGCCGTACCAGCTCGCCCCGGCGTCCGTCGCCGCCCCGCAGTCCTCGTCCTGGGCGGAGTCCATGGACCACATGAACGCGACGAACGCGCCCACCGAACCGAAGTGATCCGGGACCCGGTCCCCCTCCTCGTACTTCCCCAGGATCTCCGGGAAGCGGTCCACGTCGTCCGCGTCCACCACCGGGCGGGCCAGCATCGCGTCCGTGATCGCGTAGTTGTTGCTCATCCCTCACGCCTCCTTGTGCATGATCAGCCAGTAGTCCGCGCCGCGCTCCATCAGGATCCGGCACTCGTCGCAGTCGTCGTCCGCCCCCACGCAGTGCCCCGGCAACACGGAGGGGGACGTCACCACCCAGTAACCGGGCGTCTCGATCACGTGCTCCGCGAGACCGCCGCCCACCCGCTCGTCCGTGTGCATGGCGATCCCGGAGTAGCCGTACTGACCCGTCCAGCCCGAGGCGATGTCCCACCCCGCGCTCTTGGCTGTCGCGATCAGGTCGGCGTCCGTCCCCGGGTCCTCCTGACCCTCCCAGTTCACGCAGACGTTCAGCTCCGGCGCCCACACCCCGTCCGGGTTGTCCGTCACGGTCCCGTCGGCGTTGACCAGGATCACGTGGTCATGGGACATCAACGCGTCCAGCGTGTTGTTCATCACCGGCGCGGCACCCTCCCGCAGCCAGTGACCGCCCATCTGCACATGCCCGGCGTCGTACGCGGACACAAACTTGATCTTGTTCATCTCTCTGCCTCTCCCCTTTCCCAGAATCGATAAGGACACGGACCGGCAGGGACGATCACGCCCCTGCCCGCCCGATGTGCCGACCGATTCACTTCCCGTACGCGAGACGCCATGCCGCGTCGTGCGCGTCGTCCTCCGTCAGCCTGCCGATCGACGTCGGACGCAAGTCCGTGTGCGCGTACGAGTCCACCCGCCACAGCGTCCCGTCCGGCACCACCCGGTACCCCTGGTCACCCGCGTACGTCCACCGGTTCGCGATGAACGCCATACCGTTCTCCCGGGCCGTGGAGTACTTCCCGGTACGGGCACACCGGAGCCACTTGACCACGGCGTCCATGGATTCCGATGTCAGCTTGCGGTCGTAGTCGTTCCCGTAGAGCACGGTCGTCGGGGCGATCAGGTAGTCGCCGGTCGAGTACTCCGCGATGAAGTGCCCCTCCGGCGTCCGCAGATCCTGCCGCCGCGACCCGGACGGCGCGTCCCCCGTGTGGCGGGCGTCGTAGAACATGACCCGCCCGCTGTCCCGGTTCAGTACCGCATTGATCGGCACACCGGACACGCTCTCCACTGCCAGAACCCTCATGAACTCTCCCCTTTCCGAAATGACTGACGTACGTGCCGCAGGTTCAGACCGTGCGGAGCATGGGCCGCTTGCCTGAGTGGAAGTACCCGACACCGCCCGCCGTCCGCGCCGTGATGTAGTCGACCGCGTCCGACTCGCTCACGTTCTCGTGCTTGCCGATGAACCCGCCGCTCCCCTTGGCGTCGTAGCCGTAACCCCACCGGTCCCGGTACAGCTCCACCCAGTACTTCCCGCCGTCCGACTCCCAGCGTCCGACCGTCGTCCTGGTGTCCATGCCTCTCCCTTTCGTCCCGCACTCGATAAGTCACCGTGTGATGCCGTCGCAACGGCCGGGCGCGCAATTCCCGGCCGCTCCGAGTGGTCACACGACCACGCCGCGATCAGTCACGCAGCTTGTAGTTCGCCTCCTCGTTGCGCAGCCCCTCACGGACGTACGCGACCCCGGCACCCTCCACCCGCGCCTCATCGATCAGCCCGACCACGACCACCGGACCGGCGGGCGTCTCCGAGCCGTCCACGCTGTACGCGTCGTGGGCCCAGACCCGCATGCACAGACGCTCCGTCGCGTCGCCGATGACCGTGTTGTGGTTGAAGTCGCACGGGTGGAACACCCGCACCACCACCGGACGCATCACCGGCTTGGTGATCTTCGCGACCGGTCCCGGCCGCACCGCCGCCGACGCCGTCCCCATGCCCATGAGCACCGCGACGACCAGCCCGAGCGCCATCATGATCTTCCGCATTGTCTTTCTCCCTTTTCCTGGTCCCACCGGATCCGATAGGACTTCCGACACGCACGGCACCCCCGTGATCCGCGCATGCCGGAAACCCCACCGGGATTCACTTGTTGCAGACGCCGCAGGCCGCCGATACCGACGAGGCCATGTGCCGCCGTTCCACCGGAACCAGCCGCTCACCGACCCACACATTCACCGGGGCGTAGCCGCCGTACTCCGTGGCCAGCCACTCACCGCCCGCGAACACGTGCCACACCGACGTCACGTCGTGCGTGATGTGCTCCATTGCCCATCCCTCCCAGAATCGATAAGTGACGCTCACGCGCCGCCGTCCGCCCGCCACTCGTTCAGCGTGGCCAGTACCGCCGCAACCTCGGCAGGCGTCACGTCCCGGATGATCCCGTGACCGTCCGACCCCTTGCCCATGCCGCGCATGCCGACCCGCACCGGTCGCGGCGGTGCCCAGTCGCACCCCACACCCCGCCGTGTGATCCGCAGCTCCGGGAACGGGTCCACCGGCCACACGACCAGCGACACCCCGAACCCGTTGCCCAGCCACGCCAGAGTCTGGTAATTCGGCATGCCCGGCACACGTTCCACGGTCACGGCCACGCCCAGACTGGAGAGGATCCCCGCCGCCTGCCGCGCCACCTCCACCGGCTTCACACGACACCCGCCATCGAGTGCCCGTCCAGCTCCGACAGCGCCGCCAACAGGTCGATCCCGTCGCCCACGTCCGCGTCCGTCCGGCCCGTCGCCCGCGTCCCGAACCCCAGCGGCTCCCAGTCGGTACCGATGATCCGGAACATGTCTTCCGCGCGCCCCGGTCCCACGTGCTTGATCGGGAACAGGGTCAGCCACCCCGTCGGCTCGCCGTCCGGGTACTCGGCAGCGAGCACAAGAATCCCGTAGCCGTTGTGCAGCCACACCCGCGTGTACGTCCCGAAGATCTCCGTGCCGCCGTTGGCGTCCGCCGACCGGACCACACCCCGGCGCGGCCCGAACACCCCGTAGATGTCCCGGTGAAGCGACGAACCGTCCATGTGCCCCGCGTACTGCAACGCGTCCATGCCGCTTTCCTCCAATCCCCGGGCCCGGAAACACGTCCCGGGCCCGACCAGAAACCTATCGTCCCGACTCCCAAACCCCTTAGTGGCGGGATCGATTTTCAGTCAGGCGCGGGTGTCGTACAGCATCTCCGAGAGGATGAACGTCCCGCCCGCGTGCTCCGCACGCGTCCAGTCGGACAACGTGTTCTCCCAGTTGTTCCGGACCGCCGGAAGGCTGATGTACGTACCGTCACGCCGACCCAGGGTGATGCGCACGGTCGTGTTGCTGAACTCCGTAACCGTGAACCACCGATACAGCGGATTCGCGCTGAACACCCGGGCCGAACGGACCGGCTCCAACGCTTTCGCCAGAGAAACGCCCATCGATCTTTCCCCTTTCCGAAGGAAAAACTGACCTGAAACTACTGGCGGACCCAACCCAATTCCACGGCGAAGAACGCCCGGAACTGAACCGACACCGCCACCCACACCCGGGCCACCCGCTCCCGAACCTGATAACGCGCCACCCACACCGGCACGCACACCCGGAACAACGACCACGCCGACCGGCCGAACCCGACCCGCGCCCGCACCCGGATCACCCGCACCCGCCACCACAGACCCGCCACCCGGCGCACGTCCCGCC
>Ga0247821_10000005_pt1 | contig 167467 bp, 166 predicted proteins | sample 13C_Glycerol_Day_FD_192481 | JGI IMG/M metagenome (GOLD analysis project Ga0247821, IMG submission 192481) | Soil microbial communities from agricultural site in Penn Yan, New York, United States - 13C_Glycerol_Day14 | ecosystem: Environmental > Terrestrial > Soil > Agricultural land | place... | reverse complement strand
GCTTGTTTTCACCAAAGCACATCGAGGCCATTTGCTCATCAGTCACTTCCCTGATGATCGCCATCACCTTCCCGTTGCGGCGGGTGGCGGCACGCCAGCGATGCTCGCCAAAGATGATCTGATAGTTGTCATTAACCCGGCGCACGCCAATTGGCTGCAGCTGACCATCCTTATCAAAGGCCTCAATCAGCTCTTCGATTTTCTCCTCTGAGAAGTACATCCGGTACTGATAAGGGTTAGGCAGGATCCGCGAGCAGTCCAGGGTGTGGATTTTCTCCCACTGCTTGGGCTCTTCATGTAGATTAGTCGATACTTCCGAGATCCTACCGATCAGATCAGCACTCTTGGCAGTCAATTTATCCTTCAAGTTCATGGTCATGCGACCCCCTCCCCTGCTTGGTTCAACCACTTCTCTTTGCTGGCAATGACAAAATTGGCCAAGGCCTTGTAGGCTTTGGCGATGTCCGTCCTGGCTACGGCGCTGGCCACCAGTTCGCCCGTATGGGTGTTGTTGCGCACCTGCTGACGAAACGGAATGGAAATTTTCAGCTTTGGCATGTTCATATTGCCAAATGTCACTTTGTCCTGGATGTTGCTGTCGAGTGCCGTACCTTTTTTCATCATGACCGGCAGCACACCAAGACACGACAGCCTCTTGTTAACTTGGGACACCTTCCTGAGCATGTTGTCTTCAAGCGGGATCAGACCCAGTTCGGAATAGGCCGAGTCGTCGATTGGCGTGATGAAATGGGTGGAAGCAACCAGGGCATTTTCGACTGCCAGGCCCAAGTTCGGCGGACAGTCAATAATGATGAAGTCAACTTCTCCGTCGAGCAGCGAGATGCGATCGCTCAGTAGCTCATAGGGCTTCATCCAGCGGTGCTTGTTGGATTCCAGCAGCATTTCTAGATCACGATCGGCCATGATCATGTAGAGGTTGGGCACGTTTGTTTCCTGGACTGCATCTTGAATTTCAACACTTGGGTTGAACAGCAGCATCGACAGCGTCACGGTGCTTTCAAGGCCGACCAGTTGCGGCAACAGATGGGTTGTAGTGTTCATCTGCGGATCAGCATCGATGATCACTACTGACTTATTGGCGAACGCCAGGGCCGCCCCTAAGTTAATCGAGCTGGTGGACTTACCAACGCCACCTTTATGGTTCACCAGGCTTATTACCATCGTTTGCTTCATTGCTACCCCCCAATTGAGAACAATTCTCATCCAAATCAAGCCTTGAGTGACAAGATACCGAGTCACTTCCCAAGGGTCAAGGTGCGCCCCCCAATTTGGGGTAGTTCATGAAAAGATGCCAGCCAAGTCCCAGTAGAGAATAGCCGTGCAAGTTCGGATTTCAAGGCGGAAGTCTGGCATTTTTGTTGAGGGATTTGCTGTCAAACATCACCCCTCCCCACCCTACTTAAACTGCTCTGCAAGGCCCTTAAAATACCGCCACAGCCACTTTAGTCATCGCCGTGGGGCCTGATAGGCCAACTGTAAATCAAGCCCCAAATTGGGGGTTAGGACTGCTGGTGCATTGACATGGGTTCTGACGTTACTCCCAATGGTCGGAACCTACCGCACACTGATGTTTCTGGTTCTGAAAGACAGGCTGCCAATCTTCGTGCAGATGCCGGGACATTGATAGTGACCCAGTGGCGATCGCGAGGGGCAGAAGGTTCACCACCTGGCTGCTGCTCACCCCAATTTGGGGTGGATCACCCTCGCGAAAGAACAAGCTTGGCGAGCGCCTACAGAGAAGCCCTGGGCTACTGCCATCGGTGGCTATCCGCGCATTGGCACCCATCTTGATTCCGTGGTGCAGGCTCATCCCAAATTGGGGATGGTCATTCCCGGTCGACCAGGTGCCAGTTGTGCTCGCACTAGCAGGCATGCCGGCTTACATGATCGCCTTTTGCCATCCGCCATCCACCACCTGCAAGCCTCATCCCCAAATTGGGGCTTGTCATCCCTGACTAAAGCAAGGATCTCGCGTCGGCCTTACCGATGCGATTCGCATGCGACTCAATCAGTCATGACAGCTATGCGCGCCCTCCCCCTCTGTCATCGTGTGCGCCTGGCATCGAGCTTCTCCATCGCACCTTGTTTCCCACGTTCAAGCGGCGACTTATGCCACCCCAAATTGGGGTGCGATCTGCAGGACAGTTAGACGAGTGAGGATCAACACACCGGCTGGGAGTCACCTTGAAGAACCGCTGCCGCAAGCACCAGGGGCATCGGCATCTCGGGCGCGGGGGGTTTCCGCATAGAATTCAGGAAGGCTAGCGCCCCAAATTGGGGATTGCCTAGCTTACAGTCACGGCAGTGACAACATGCCAGGTGACTCCAAGCTGCAGTGTGGCACCCGACGCAGAGCCCAACCGAAAGGAACACGGACGGCCAGGCAAACTTCGGGAGGTCAAAGCCCGGCAATGACTGAGGGCGACAATGCTCCTGGTCGATAGTCTTCACGTGAATGGCCTCGGCAATCTCCCAACAAGAAGCCTTCCAGGCACAGGATGGATCACCCCAATTTGGGGTACAGGGCGAGCCAGTACTCACGTTCAAAGGCGACGACGGGGAACAGGCAGACAGGCTGGAGCTGGTTTGACAGCGCCCCGGTTGATAGAACTCAGGTCTCGACCGGCTATCCATTCCACCCCAAATTGGGGGTGCGTTGCGAGGCTAAACCCCGAGGTTTCAGCGCCTTTGACGCGCAAGGTAGATGGTCACCGCTCCACAGAGCCTGATGCCATGAACACCCCAATTTGGGGTATTCAACGGTAGGACTATGAGGCAGGCGATAGTCTCACCACCTGGTCAAACCTCGGCTGGGTTTACCCTCATGAACCCCACCACTGCCCCCTAGACTGACTAACCCCAAATTGGGGTGTGTATGATCAGGTGACAAACCCGTCACTCGCACCACCCTCGTAAGGGTGTGGCAAGCCTGCTGGAGAGCAGTGACCTCTGATGATTGCCAGCAACCCTAGCGAGTTCCCCATCGCCCCAAATTGGGGTTGCGCCACGACCAGCACTGGCAGCCTGTTGGATCAGCTTGCCTGAGCAGTTAGGTGGCCTATTGCAGGGAGTAGGATGAAACCCCAATTTGGGGTTGCCCCACGCCCGCACTTGTAGCTTGTCGAATCAGCTTGCCTGAGCAGTCAGGCAGCCTACCGCAGGGAGCAGGATGAAACCCCAATGTGGGGTTGCACCACGACTTGTACTGAGAGCTTGTCGGATCAGCTTGCCTGAGCAGTCAGGCGGCCTACCGCAGGGAGCAGGATGAAACCCCAATTTGGGGTTGCACCACGACTTGTACTGATAGCTTGTGGGATCAGCTTGCCTGAGCAGTTAGGTGGCCTATTACAGGGAGCAGGGTGAAACCCCAATTTGGGGTCGATGGCAGCCTTCAGTTTCGGCGCAGGATGATTCCATGCCTGATGGTGACTGGCATGCCCGAGGCGGCACAAGACGCGGACAGTCGGCGTGGTGAACTGAAGGAACCCCAATTTGGGGCAGGCTGATCACAGCAAGAATCACAACCAAACAACCACTGCCAGTTACTGATACGACAGCATGTAATCGACTGTCCCTGCAGATCCCCAATTTGGGGTGAAGCATCAACATGTCAAGTGAGGACTGCCGCTCGCATGACCGCTCAATGAATAGATCGGATTGCCAGCCACGGATTTGAGGCGAAACTCATAACTCGCCCATTACCCCAATTTGGGGTTGCACGCGGCCACGCCCCAACACCCCAACACCACCAAGGTTACCATGCCATACGGACTGGCACTTCGGGGCGCGGTTACGAAGATGCGTTACTGCAAAGCAGGTGGCAAACGACTCACAGCGCAGACCGGAATTCTGGATGACCCTAGACATGACAAACGACAACCCTTGCAGGAACCCCAAATCGGGGAAACCGTTGGATGTTGCGCGAAGCCGGAACATTCGGGCACTTGACCCTAGGCTTCAGGTGCGCATCGACCAGTCATCTTGTCCATCGAACGGTGATGTCGAAGGACTGTTAGCACCCAACCGCTGAATTCCATTAAGTGCAAGGAAGAACAGAAGCGGGAAGGGGAGGGGAGGGGAGGGGGAGCACATTCAACTCAGGGAATGAGACAACTCAACTGAAGCACTTGGAGGCAGCTGTGCGAGGGAGAAATCAACACCAAGATTTTCTCAGGCTTGATCAAGCAAGGCCCACGGAAAGGCAAATGAAAGACACCAAGCAACTAAAGACTCCTAGAGTGCAGTCACATTGCTAATCATCAATAAGCTGAAGCAGCTTGCAACCGACGAGCCTTTGCTCTGGCATCACTGACAAGAGCCAGAAGCAGAGCAAAGTACTGGGTCAAGCAAACATTCACAAAATGAAAGAGGGGAGGGCGGCCTGAGAAGTCCCTGGATCTAACGGAGATGCTCGCCAAGTAATAGGGTCAGCCAGGTGGCCATTGCTGTTACTCAAAGATCAGTGCTGTCGGGAAGGTTAGAACTCAACCCAATAGCACCGCGTCACATTGACCAGAACACCTGGCATCCTCGGCAGGAAAAACTATTGCATCCGGCACGCAATAACCGAGCAGCTGAACTAGCACGGAAGATAGCCAGCTGGATGGATTGCTTGACCTATAAAGCCTGTACAAGGAGACGTTGCTGCGGGATCCCCGGAAAGAAGCAAAGGGGCTACGATCTCACCCTGGGTAGCCCAGGCCCACCGACTCAGGCCACAGATAAAGTTGAGCAACCGAAGCGGTGAGCCGGCAAGTGCCTTAGGTCGTTGCTCGGGCCTGAGCGCAATGTTCCTTTCATTGAAAGCTAGACTGAAACAAAGCATCAATACAGTACACGATCGGACAGGGGAGCCAACAAACATGAACATCCATGGTCAGTTGCAAGACTCAATCGAGAATACAGTTCGGCTAGTGGCATATGGACACTATAGAATGACGCCCGCCTACAACCACTGCCATGAACCAGAAGAACCGGACTAAAAAGGTGGTAAGCCATTGATTTTACTGGCTTTTTCGTTCATTCCAGTTATATTCCAGGATCTGCATTTGAGTAATCTCAAGTACAAAGATCAATCAATACAGAGCTTTGCGGTCAGTCTCTGTTAGTCCATCTGAGATCATGTTGGATGACACTGGACGGCAATACCTGCTTATGTGAAGATACCTGGACACTAACTGGACATACCGCAAAGCCACGAAATTCGGGCTTTACACTGCCTTAACCGCACCTGGACATCAAGATGATCACCGGACGAACGCTCAGAGATAAAGCAATCGACAGTTTCGGTCTCGCCGAGGCCGGTATCGCTTTGGTAGCCCTGGATCAATTGTTGAAAGTGGCCGACCTGGGTGAGGATGACAACACATCGGGCTTGTTCGATGCCGAGGACTGGGATTCGGTTGTCGAAGCCGTCGTGAGCAATCTGGAGGGCAAGGGGAGTCAGGCCGAACTCGCTGCTGTACAGGCCAAGCTCATGGTCTGGCGGATGGTCTACCGTCTTGAAAAGCTCTCAGGCAATCACCTGGCAAGCGAACAGGAGCCGGTGGAGCCCGCTGAGCCGCAACCCACGCGTGCGGCCTATGCCCCGGTGGATTTGGGCTCTACCTTTCTTCGCGGCTGCCTCTATTATTCCGTGCAGACCCTGGTTTCCACCCCGCATGTCGTGGATGGGGTTGCTCAAACGGGCAGCGAGTCGATTGATGTGGTGGTGGTGCGATCTGATCGCACGCTGCTCAATGTGATCGAAGCCAAGCCCACCAAGGGGCGTCAATCGCATATTTGCCGCCTGACCGATGGCACCTTGCTGCAGAAACCGCCAATTGCTGGGTTTCAGTCGACCTGGTCATGGGATTCGATTCAATGCTACCTGGCCAACGACTACACCCCGCAAAGCCTGCGCCACCTGGCCAGGCGCGTGTACCAGCACCTGCATGCCAAGGTGTGGCTCCCGGATCCTGATGATTACTGGGTGCTTGCCTTTTCCTGTATCACGTCCTATGTCCAAGCCATCTTCGATGCTGTGCCCCTGATTCTGCTCAATGGCGAAGGTGGGACAGGAAAGAGCGACCTGGGCAAAGCCATGACGGATGTATCCTGCAATGCGGTCATGATCGGCAAGACCAGCCCCTCCTCGATGATTCGCCTGATGGATGAGGCCAAGGGTTTGGTGGTGATTGACGACCTCGAATCCATTGGCGCGAGAGCATCGGGTGCCGGGCGCGAATCGTTTTCAGAAATGGTGCAGGTCTTGAAGGTGAGCTACAAGAAAGCCTCCGCCAACAAGGTGATCACGAATGACCGTAAGAAAACCGAGATCGTGAATTTCTTTGGGGTCAAAATTGTCTCGAACACCACGGGCGTCGATCGGATCCTGGGGACGCGGATGATTCAAATTTCCACCAAGCTGATCCCCAAGGATCAGCTGGATCCGTTTCTTGCCCGACACGAGCTCAGTTCCGATGAGCTGCACACGCTGCGAAATGAGTTGCACTGCTGGGCATTCGACCATGTCAACGAAGTCAGCAATGGCTACCGCGACCTGTTCGGTACCAGCGCCGATCGTGAACAGGAAATTGCCGCGCCGCTGCGGGTGCTGGCCAAGCTGTCAGGCCTGGCGGAGGCACAACAGGCGATTGAGCGATCGCTGGAGAAGCAGACCGAGCGCAAGATCACGTTTCGATCAGCCACCGATGCGCTGGCCCATGTGATTGAGCAATGCGCGAGGGAAGGGGCTAGAACGATCAGCGTGGTGGAAGTTATGCTCCGGCTGCGTCAGGCCATGGGGCAGAAGCCGATCAAGGCCAAGCCGCTGGTATGGATGAAGCCCGAGTGGGTATCGAAGAAGCTGCGCGAATTGGGCTGGGTGTCGGCTAGCGCCGGTCGCAAAAACCTGTACGGCTATCAAATGCGGATTCTTGGGATATCCGAGGACAAGCGGGTGGAGGTCGGTGCCCTGACCAAGGAAGCCAAGCCGTATGATGCATTCTGTAAGGGCTGCCTGGAATGCCCATTCAGAAATTACGGCTGTGAAATCATGCCTTACCGCGTGAAGCGAGAAGGCCTGTAACCGCCTGCACCAGCCTGCGAGCAGCCAGGGAAGGTTCGACCGCCCTGGCGAGCACGCACGCGGGTGATTCTGCGGAGGGCTGTGCAATCAAGAGTGAGGATGATTTACACGGAAATTGACGGGAAATGCAGCACCGAAGCCGGATATACGCTTATCGCATATATTGCTTTCCGTCACCCGTTATTGGTTGAAGGTGATACCAGAGTGATTTAGTATTACCTATATTGACTGATAACGAGAATAAAAAATGTCAGAGAATCACCTTTTCGCAGGCATTGACGACGGCAATCGCGAGACGAAAATCGTGGTGTCCAATGGTTTGCGTATTTCCACCCCCTCCAGGGCCATGAGTGGCCTTTCCAACCAGATTTCGCTGAACGGCGCGAAAAGCGGGGTGTTCAGCTACCTGACCCAGGACGGCCCGTTCTCAGTGGGCAACATTGAAGCCGCTGAAGATACTGCCTACGATGGCTATCCCACCAGCGCTCAAAACCGCGTCATTGTGGCCCATGCCCTGCGCCAGCTCGGCCTGAACCAGTCGCACACCCTGGATATCGTCACGGGGCTTCCGCTCAAGCGCTTTTACCTCAACGGCGATCTGAACAAGGATCTCATCGGGCGCAAAAAGAAGAACCTGAAGATCTATGATGTCAAAGGGGTGGATGGCTATGCCCCGGCAGTCATCAAGCGCCATGATGTGTTGTCTGAGGCAATCGCCGGCTGGGTCAACTACGTCATCCAGCGCAATCCTGAGGGCAAGCTGAGCATTGTCAAGGACAGGGCCCTTGAGCGCACCGCAATCATCGATATCGGTGGTCGCACGCTTGATATCGCCGTGGTCAAGGACTGGGTGCTCGATCGTGATCGCTCCACCACCGATGAGATCGGCATGATCAAAATCGTCACCGCCCTCAAGGATCGCCTGTATGACTTCTTCAACGGTGTCGACCTGACTGACGAGCAAGTCGAGCAAGCGCTCACCACCCGCCAGGTGAAGGTCAAAGGCAGGCTGCATGTCGTTGGGGAAATCGTCGATTCGGCCACGATGTCGGTGCTCAACAGCATCAAGGCCACCGTCATGCGCCAACTGCAGAAGTCCGGCGACATCGACACGGTGTTTTTCATCGGCGGCACCAGTGAGTTCCTCAGGCCCCACCTGGCAGACTGGTTTGAACAACAGGTGCTGCTGGAGGATGCCGCATTTGCCAACGCCGAAGGCATGCTCAAGTACGCCGAATTTGCGATGGGGCAGAAGTAATGCGCCATCGCAAGGTCATTAGCCTGTACGAGGCTGACCCTAGTCATGCTGAACTCCTGGAATATCTGGAGGGCATTGAAGGCCGGAATCGTCAGGCCCAGGCCTTGCTGCAAATGCTCATGATCGGGGCTCGTGTCGTCCTGCGCCAGGAAAGTGGCGAGCAAGCCTGGTTCGCTGCGCGCAACCCCGACGTGCGCACCGTACGCAGAGAAGCCAAGGCCAGGCAGCAACCGATCCCTGTTGCCGAAGTTCCAGCGCTGAGCTCGACTCCCATCCCTGCGCCAGCGCCACAAGCGCCAGCAAGCCTCCCAGCGCCTCCACTGCGGGTTGAGCACCCACCGGCAGTAGAACCGGAGCCGATAACCCCGAAAGAGCCCGCTGAGGGCTTCGTAGAGCTTGCAGGCACCTACGAACCCCTGCCGCCATCGCACCAGGACAACGCCGCTTACCCCGATGAAGACGACGATGACGACTTCATGGATCCCCTACAAAGACTTCAAATGATGAGAGAGGAATAGTCATGGCTCAACGCGGAGCGGGCGCTTCAGACACCAACATGGAAATGTGGGCGTTCCTGATCGTCGTCCTGGTTTGTCTGGCCTTTTGGCTGATCAGCCACAATTTCTGGGTATACGCAACGATGTGGCGGTGGGTGAGGATTGCCGAAATTTCGCTGTTCGCCTTCACCGTGCCCCATGCCGTGGAAAATCTGATCGGCGTCGATTTCGGTGCCGGGCTTCGGTTTCTCCTGGACACCAAGCCGACCTTGATGACGGCGTCGATGATCAGCGGGTTCGACAACATTTATGTCAAGTTCTTCAACTGGCTGCCAGGCGGCGTCCTCGCCATTGCCGGTGCCAAGCTATTCTTGGCCTCGGAAAACGTCTCCTTCAATAAATACAACATGGAGTCGTTGTTGCTCAAAATGTCCAGGGCATTTCCCAACAACCGGATGTTCTTGAACGTGCACCCGGAGCTGACCCCACTGGATTTCTACCCGGATGACCCGGACAGCTACGAGTACTCGATGGCAATGACCGAGCGTCAATTTGCCCAGTGCGTCCCACCCGTGGGCCTGGACAAGGAAGCCAAGCGCGATGCGTCGTTGCGCAAGGCCATTTGGGATGGCCAGCAGGGCTTCAATGACGATCTGTGTCGCAAGGCCTTCGACAAGCAGCTGGGCAGCCTGTACATGGGGCACAATCGGCTCAATGAAGACGAAAAGAAGCTCGCAGATCTGTTCAGAAGTAAAATCCTGGTCAAGCGCGTCGAGGTGCTGCCCATCCTCATGGACTATGTGGCGCAGATTACCGAGCACCGGAACGTGAACAAGCTCATTCCTACCGACAAGAAAGCCCTGGCTGCCCTGGACATCAAGACGCTGCCCAAAGCTCAGGTCAAGCTGCAGGAGGACTTTGGCTCCCACAAAGCGCTGGTCGAAATGCTGACCTTTATGATCGACGGGATGTACAAGAAGCACGGCGCCACGCTCAAGGTCAAGGAGTCGGACATCCGCTCGATGGTCTCCAACAAGGATCTGAAAAACACGCTGCGGCACATCATGGCAGACAGCCGATTGGCCAAGCATGCGTTCACCTACACCGGGCTCATGACCCTGCTGGAAGCTGCCCGTGATGGCGCCACCCTGGCCCCGTCATCGTTCCGCTGGCTGAAAGGGCGCAACCGAACCCTGTGGTATGCCCTCAACTGCGTCGGCAAGAAAACTGCCTTCACCGAATCAGCCGGCACCTACGGGCACTGGCTGCTGGAGAAAGAGATCAAGATCAGTGTCCCGCACGCTGAAACCACCGAGGCGATCGAAGCTTTGCGCATTGCCCTGGAGCTGCCGGCGCGGGCTGGCGCAGCCAAACAGGATGAATGGACTTGAGTGGGTGTGAGTGCGTAGAGATCCGCGAGCAGCCGATGACCAATGACTGCTCCCGGATCTTCAACATCCTGAGTGACTGGGCGCTGCTGGAAGGGCAGGGCGCCAGGGCAGATGACGTGTTCTCAATTCGAACCGTCAGCCATGTCCTGGGGGGCGCTAATTGTCATGCCCAGCGCCTGTCATTTGCCTTGAGCCTGCTGCTGGGCATTGAGCCAGGTGATTGCACGAAGGCCCTCAGGTCGCCTGAAGAGATCGCCAAGGTCGAGTCGATCCTGGAGCGCTGTCGGCGAAAAGAGGCCAGGATAAAGATTTCCTAAATCTCGTTTTTGCTGTAAATTGGTCGTAATTGGATTAACCCTATAATAATAAGAATGGGCAAACCATGGTTCACGGTATTTCCAAAAACGCGGATCTCGATCCGGCGTTGCTACATCGCGAGGTGCGTCCGTTCCGGTACCGGGTTAAGGACTTCTTCGCCATAGCAGGTGGTGCGGTCACCGCCTTTTTCGGCTGCTCGGCCTTCATCACACCGTGGATTGGTTATGGGTCAGCATCTGACTTCATGATCTTCTTCGGCTTGATCATGCTCATGCTCAGTCGAAACAATCGCCGGGCCTACCCCCTCCGTCGACCGATGGATCCCCTGGAGATCGACCCGACCGTCAAGCTCAAGCCCGAGGACAAGGGGGATCCGAAAAAGATTCTCAAACGGCGCATGGGCAACGGCATCATTCTGATCGGCAATGACAAGGTCAGTGGTGAGGCGTTCTGGGTCTCCAACGACGATGCCCGTACCCACATGCTGGTGTTCGGATCTACCGGTAGCGGAAAAACCCGGTTCCTGCTGGGGTTGTTCTACCAGGCCCTGCTGCTGGGTTCAGGGGTCATGTACGTGGACGGCAAGGGCGACACCACTGTGTTTGGCCTGGTCTTCTCAATGGTCAGACGCTTGGGGCGTGAAGATGACCTGCTGCTGATCAACTACCTGACAGGCTCGAAATCACCGGGCGCGAAAGGGGATGGCTCGCGCCTCTCGAACACCACCAACCCCTTCGCCTATGGCCCTTCTGCCCAGTTGCGCTCCCTGGTCGTGAGTTTGATGCGCGATGGTGGCGGCGATGACATGTGGAAAGGTCGTGCCAGTGCCTTGCTTGCCGCCTTGCTGGACACCCTGGTCTACCTGCGCGATTCCGGTGAGATCAACATGGACGTCGGCAAGTTGCGTGATTACATGCCACTTGATCGGGTTCTTGAACTTACCCAGCGCCGTGATATTCCTGAGCATGGCATCGTCCAGCTCAAGAAATACTTGCTGGACTTGCCCGGTTATAATGAAGACGATGCACTCAATGGCTCACTGTCGCCAAAGTGCTACGAACAACATGGTTATTTGCAGATGCAACTAACCGAGGTGCTCTCTGAGCTGTCCTCTACTTATGCTCATATATTTAATGCCCCCATGGGCGAGGTGGACTACAAAGACCTTGTTTATAATCGCCGAATCCTGTTTGTTATGTTGCCGGCCCTCGAAAAAGATCCGGATGCACTGTCAGGACTTGGCAAGCTGGTAGTGGCCGGAGTTCGAAGCGCACTGGCACCGGCACTGGGTGAAAAGGTAGAAGGCTCCCATGAAGAAGTTATGGATGCCAAACCTACTAACTCCGATGTTCCGTTCCTCCTTATTCTCGATGAATATGGTTACTACTCCGTAAAAGGCTTCTCGGTAGTTGCCGCGCAAGCCCGATCGCTGGGTATTGCGGTAATCTTCGCCGGTCAGGATTTCCCAAGCTTTAAACGCGGGGGAGAGGACGAAGCCAAATCCGTAACAGCCAACACCAACATTAAAGTCTTCATGAAACTTGAAGACCAGGGCGATACTTTCCAACTTGCCGTAGAGCGTGCGGGCGAAGGTGAAACTGCTGCGACCGCAGGCCATGAAGTCAAGGGTGAGTTGGTGTCGGGCTACGCCGACAACCTGCAAACCCGCATCGAGCGCCGAAAGCGTATCACCATTCGCGACCTGGTAGACCAGAAGCCTGGTGAGGCGCATGTCATGTTTGGTGACCTGCTGGTGCGCTGCAAGCTGTTTTACGCCGAACCCAATCAATCGCCCGAGTACCGCATCAACCGCATGTTGATGGTGAACCGCCCACGGCAGGAAACCATCAAGCAGATCACCCAGGCCCGTGGCAATATCAGCAAGGTCTTCGATTCTGGCCTGCCGCTGAGCAAACTGAAGAACACCGATCTTGATGCGGGTCTGAAGGCCCTGTTCACCGGCTACGAACTGGCCCGTGACCGCAACCAGGATCCCAATGGCAGTGCACGCCTCGCCTTTGGCCTGATGGAATATCAGGAGCAGTTGCTGGACGAAACCTTTGTGCGGGCCATCAAGGGTGACACCGCCCCGGTCGCGCCACAAAAAGCACGGGTGGAACCCACTGTCACGGAGCGCCCACAGTCGACTGGCGATGGACAGCGTGAAGTACGCAGGGCGGAACTCGACAAGGCCCAGGACGATGAACTTCAGCACCAAGTCAGTTCCGGGCTGCCGTTCATGCGCGAAGCCTACGAATCGGACAATGAGCTGAAGGATGAAGCGAAAGGCATTTACAAATCGCTGTCTGAACTGATCAACGATACCATTCAAGAGCAGATCGATACTCACGAAGAAGCGCTGTCGCCGAAGGCACAAGCCGAAGCACTTCCATTGCAACAATTGAAGGCCATCGAAATGGAGCATGGCCTGGATGAAGAAGATGCAGAAGCCGAGGCGCGCCGTGGCTTGGAAATCATCGATGAGCGCATTCAATACCCAAGTGAGCCGCAGCCTAATCGCCTCAGCGAAGAGATCGTGAGCAAGACCCTGGAGTTGATGCTGAAACAGATCGACAAGAACAAAGACGCCTGATCAACAGGCATACACAACCCGGCAGCGCCGGGTTTTTTTATGGGGAAAAATATTTTTCAAGTGAATTAGCCCGGCAATTGCTGACCTGGGTCAAAACAACGGCGTTTTTATAACGGAAACCGCGATAGGTGCGAATTGTCACTGTGTTTGCTCATTGCGGAAACTGAAGTTAATAAGAATAAGAGGAAGCCGTCATGTCCCTGAACAGTCACTACAACCTGCGCGATCTCAAAAAGAACGTGGAAAACATCCGCATCGACAACCTGATTCAAGCCGTCTCGGGTGCTGAGCTGCATCCTGGCGATGAAAAGACCAAGCATTTCCAGGCCAAGCTGCTGATCGATGTGCAGACCTTGAACCCGGAGGAAATGAGTCTGCTGCGCGACTCCGCCCCGCTGCCAAGCTATGCCGGTGGCAAGTTCGTCGCTGCCTATCGCATGGGCAAGCAATTCATGGAAGAAAACAAGGACAACATGCACGAGCTGCTGATCGGCAAGCTGTCGAAGGCCGTGACGGCCACCTACGAAGCCCGCGTCGAGCAGGCCAATGAGGGTGTTCTGCTGCGCGACGCCCAGCTTCCCACGCAAAAGGAAGGCTTCTTCGCCAGGCTGGTTGGCAGCTTCACCAGCAAGCCGAAGCCGGCGCACCAGGAGTCGTCGATGGGCATGCGCTAAACGCGCTTGGCAACACCAAGGATTTGCACGTATATTGACGTATAGGCGTCAGTTACACGCAAATCCTTTTTTATTGTCAGCGGATACCCCTCGGCCTTGAATAATCACCGCTCCGGGACTACGCTTTGACCACAAATTGATTCGAGGTACTCGTTATGTCTTCAGAAAGCCGCGCAGGAACACCCATTCTCGGTAGCGTCGAAGCACTCAAGAAAGGGTCGACCGCAGGTTTTGTGGGCTATCCCACTCGCTATCAGATTGGCGACTATCCTTCCGACCAATACGTCGAAGGGGTCGACCAGGCGGGTGCGCGGTTTACCCTGCAGCTGACGGTGCCAGATCGCTTCATTCAGGAAGCGAAGAAGAAGAAGGACGTCATCATCCCCGACCTTGCTTCGCTCAGCGAAACGCACCGCACCGCCCGCAACCCCTGCTTTGCCGACGAGACCAACGGCCCCGGTTCGATGACAGGTGGGGTGTTCCTTGCAGAGCAGGTCAAGGTGGTGGATGCCGAACGGAACATGTTGTCCTGCAACTGGCTGTCGGTGCTGCGTGCCGAGGATCGTGCGGCCAAGCCCAAGATCGGCGTGGGCTACCTGGAGATGAACCGCATCCCCATGAACACTGCCGAATACGAGCAGCAGCGGATCCGCCTGATGGAGATGAACAGCCTTCTGGAAGCGGCCACCGAGTCGACAGAAGATCTGGAGGGCATGAGCCTGCTCGAATACAGCATGATGCGTGAACAGCTCGCCATCGACCTGTACCTCAACCAGAAGAAAAGCTTCTACATCGGGGTCGATGTCCAGTATCAGCGTCTCGAAACCCTGAACCTGGACAACGAGGCCAAGGTGCGCAGCACCATTCTGGAAATGATCGAATCGAACAGCCAGTGTGGAATGTACGGCGGCGTCATCATGCGTCCGGTGGACAGCTCAGGGCAGTCTCGCATCGTTCAGGTGGACGGGATTCGCCGCCTGAATCACCAGTTCGATTACCGGGAAATGAAGGTGCCTGATATCGCGCCCATCTGGGATGAGTTTGTTCCGCGTGGCTCGGGCTGGCTGAAGTTCATGAAGAAAAAGGGCTTCGAGATCGAGATCATTCCGATCCAGCGCGTCAATTGCGGCCCCATTTCCAACGAGAAGTACCTCAAGGAGTTCATGCGCGGCGGCCATGGCATGCCCAAGCAGATCAAGGCGTTTGTCGACAAGCGTTTCCACTTCGCTCCGTTCGTGAACTTTGCGAGCCAGAATGCCTACCTGGCCTGCCCGATTGCCATGCGCAATGCCGACACGGTCAAGCGCGAATTCCGTTCTGCCAATACCGTGCTCCTGAGCAGCATTCACGCATACGGCAAAGCCATTGGCAACGTCCTGGAGCTGGACAAGAACTGCGAACGCACCCTGAAGCTCTCTACCACGCCCGCGCCGTTCGTGCGCGCTCCACGGGACGATCAGCCAGCCTATGGTCAATAACGTCGCTGCACGGCGCCAGGAGGCCTCTCAGACGGCCTCTGTGGTGCCAGTCCTGCCAGGCTGGTCGGTTGGCCAGATGAAGGCGCACATCAATGGCCTGGTGCAGGCACAGGACTACCCGGCATTGCGCGACCTGCACATGTTGCACTTGAGCGATGCCAAGCAAGGTCACATGGCCGTCTTGCTGGGCACCAGCCGCTCCTTCAACCTGTTCATTGTCACCACCTACGCGACCTTCGCCCCCGAGATAAGCCGAGCGGCCATCGAATTTGGCAGGCATCTGTACTTGCGTGACGGCATCGTCGGTGACGTGCAGGTTGAAGCGATGCTGCTGGAAACCGGCTGGGCCTTGGCATTTTTCCAGGACATCGATCACCTGGAGATGTTTCCTGCCGAGTTCCAGGCTTTGCTCCTGGAGCATGGATCCCCTGTCCTGGCCAACCTCAGGGCATTCGAGGGCTCAGCGCTGGTCGACCTCCAGCACGGCTATGAAACAGCCCCGGTGCGCTGCATCAAGAACCTGCAGCTCATGGCGCCTGCCGATCGACGCCTGGCTCTCAACACCATTCAGGATCATTCCCTGGCCGCGCTGGTCGTGCAGCTCAACCTAGTCACCCGCGACGACCTGGACGGCATCGACAATGAAATTGTGCGGTGTGCCGTCCTGGAAAGTGAATTGTTGTGAGGGGTGCTTTAACAGGGCAGTCGCCCCTTTCCGTTAGGGCTCAGGATCACAGATCGGTTTTCGACTGGTTTCGTTGATCCGGTACTCGACTGAGGCCGCCTCGGTGGGCAAGGGCACCTCCCATTTGAACAGCATATCCCGGATGCCCTCATTCTTGAGGGAAGTGTCCCGCTTGTTGTTGCGCTGATAAATGACCTTTTCGGGTTGCTCCAGGTACACCAGCTGCACGTCCGCATGGTAATCATGCAGAAAATCGAGCGTCTGGGCGCGCATTTGAGACGAGAGCAGGGTGGTGTTCCATACAAAGGGCTCCTGTCGGCGCAGCAGCTCCCTCGCTTTGTCATAGGCATAGTGCGCGGCAGCCCCGTTGTTCTTGCCATACCGGAGCCCGAGTTTGTCGCGGGCGTCATCGATGGACACCACGGGAAGTCCTGGGCGGTTATGGCTGACCCAGTGGTTCTTGCCAGATGCCGGCATGCCGCACATCACGGTGACCTGCGAACCTGTGCGCTCACGGAAGAACGGGTAGTCCGGGGCGATCGAGGCGCCACGCAGGTAGCAGAGCTTGGTGTAGGCATCCGGAAATTGCTTGGCCGATCGCAGGCAGCCTTCTTCCTCGGCCAGCAGGCGAAACAGCTCGATGTCGGCCAGCACGTTCTGCTTGTCGTGATACACCCGTCCTTCCATGTCAGCCACCGCCATGGCACACAGCATCCACAGTTGCTGTTCGCAGGACAGCTTGTGAATGAGGAATTCAGCCGGCTTGCCGCTGCGCTTGTCACCGTTGAGGGCAAAGAAGGGCAACTGGTGCACGGTGATGATCCGGCAGATTTCCTCGCGCAGCTCGAAGGGCACCCCGGCCCGCCACAACAGGATCCTGGCATCAATGGCGCCGCGCCGAGAATGACCCGGCTGGCCGATTTTGCCAGTGACCGGGTCAATCACCGTGGTCGAAGGCTTGGCAATGTCGTGCAGCAGGGCTGCATAGAACAAGACAAAGCGTTCATTCTCGGTCGCGCTGCGGTAGTCCTGGCCGTTGACCATGGCGCCCACCACCAGGTCAGTATGGACAAGCACGTTCCCCTCGCCGTGGTAGGTGGGGTCTTGGGGAGTCGCCTCCAGCAGCGCGAGCGCCGGAATCAGCTCGACCAGCGCTTTCATGTCGTGGGCCTGGCCAGGGCCAGACACCAGCTTCTGCATCTCTTGGTACGTCATGCGAGAAATCCTCTTTCAAGCGGATGGAGATGAAGGTCGATCATGCAAACAGACCTTCACCCCCGGTATATCCAGCCGCTCAAAGAGGGGCTCGTGGTGTTCGAAATTCGGCGTCAGTGAATGCGTGCGCTTGGCTAGCCCAGCGCGTTGTTGGCCAGTGTTGCGTGGAACATCCTGCATGTCGAGACGGAGGATTGCAAAATAACCTTGCTCATAACCAAAGAACGCTTGAACCAGAGCTCCTCCACCCGATAGAACCCATACAGGGCCTCGCCCCAGCGCCAGGCAGTAATGGTACACCGCTTTGATTTTGGCGTGGTAGCAATCGATCATCATCTGCCGGTGTTGAATAGCGTGCAGCATGCGGTCGTCGCTCCCGGTTCGGGCATAATGGGTATCCTCGTCCACGCAGTAGGGAACGCCGTCATGGGGAGCGAGCATCATTGAACCACTGAAGCTGGCTCTGCCGGCAGGCACCGCGACTGCAAGTCCATGGCGCTCCCACATTTCAATCCGCTCTGCATCGGTTTGCGTGATTTCTTTTCCGGACAATCGCAGGTTGCGGGTATGCACGGAAATAAGTGCCACATCTTCCAGGGTCAGCGTGTCAAAGAAGCCAGGGGTGCGCAACAGAACCCCTTTCATCAGCTCCATATCCCTGGGCGGAAGCGCCTTTACGTAATCGATAATTTCACGCGCCGATGCGGGCTCAGAGGAGGTAAGGCTCATGGGAAACCTGGGGAGAAAATTGGGATAATCCAATGATAGAGGCAACTGGAAGCCAATATCCACCTTAATCACCGCCCAGACGGAAAAAGCCCCGGAGGCATCACCTCCAGGGCTTCTGCTTTGCACGCAAATCAGGCTGCTGCGTTATCCTCGGCCTGATCCAGCTGGCTCTCACGGTGACTCACGCAGGCATAGACATAATCGATCATCACCACCGGAATGTCGAAATAGAGGGCCTTGAACAGCCTGAACACCTCCTTCTGGAAGGACAGGTCGGGTTTTTCCTGGGCGTAGGCCCGCAGGTGGATGCCGGCACGAATGTGGTCAGCCTCCTCCAGCATGGCTTTCCACTGGGTGTCGATCGCATGCAACAGGCTGCTGTGGATCATCCCATCGCGCTTGTCCTGCAGCTGGGAAGCGCGCACCCGCAGGTCGAACTGGATCCAGTTGACCAGCTGATCCTTGAGGCCCTGGATCTTGTAATGGTCATTTTCAAAGTCCACGTACATCCCATCAAACCAGTCCCCTGACAGCCCCCAGCCCACCAGCTTGTCCCGCAGGCCAGCCTTGTTCCAGGTCTCCGGGAATCCCTTGCCATTGTTGAGGTAGATGCTCAGCATGCGCTCGATGGCCTCTTCAACCTTGTTGCTGGCAAAGTCGAAGATGGTTGCAGGATCCTCGGCCAACAGCTCGTCCCGCATCTGGAAAAACACATGGCGGGGCTTGTCGATGACCGAGTCCTGCTTGAGGCCTTCCTTGCGAGAGGTCATGTGAATGGCCTGCTTCTTGGCCTGCGCTTTGGCGATCGAGCCGTTGATCATGGTGTGCTCGACGCCATCATGCTCGCCCAGGCCCAGGGCCATGAAGAACCGCTTGAGGGTGTCGCCACCGTAGTTCTTGAGCAAGGGGTCGTCCAAGGCGATGTAGAAGCGTGAAGCCCCTGGGTCGCCCTGGCGCCCGGCGCGACCGGATAACTGCAGATCAATGCGGCGGGAGTCGCCACGCTCGCAACCGAGCACGAACAGGCCCCCGGCCTTCATGACCGCCTCACGCTCGTCGCGGCACGCCTCTTCCATACGGGCAAGCGCTTGCTCGTCAGCTTCTTCCTCGACCATCAGCTCCGGGTTGCCGCCGAGGATGATGTCGGTGCCACGGCCAGCCATGTTCGTGGCGATGGTGATGGCGCCCAGACGGCCCGCCTGGGCTACGATCATGGCCTCATGCTCGTCCTGCTTGGCATTGAGCACCTGGTGGGCGATCCCCAGCGATTCGAAGCGTGCCGAGAGCTGCTCGGAGTCGGAAATACTGCCGGTACCGATCAGGATAGGTTGACCAGTGGCGTGGATGGCTTTGACATCCTCGACAATCTTCAGCCACTTGCCTTCCTGGGTCATGAAAACGATATCGGGATGATCGACGCGGATCCGAGGACGGTGGGTCGGAATAGGGACAGTGGTCAGCCCGTAGAGGTCATGGATTTCCTTTGCCTCGGTCATGGCCGTGCCGGTCATGCCACCCACCGAGCCGTAGAGCGACACGTAGTTCGACAGGGCAATTCGCCCCAGCTCCTCCGACTCAGGCTTGATCGACAGCGATTCCTTGGCTTCCACAGCCTGGTGAAGGCCATCGTTCCAGCGCTTGCCATGGGACAGACGCCCGGTCTCCTGGTCGACGATAATCGCCTTGTCCTCCGCGATGATGTAGTCGCGGTCGCGAACGAACAGGTGCGCAGCTTTGGCACAGGCGTTCAGCGCACGCCAGAGGTGCGATCTGGACGGCTGCCAGATCTCATCGCGAGCAGTAATGACGCCCTTGGCGAGCAGATAGTCTTCCGCCACGGTGATGCCACTCTCACTGAAGAACGCCGAGGACTTGGTGCGATCGATGATCAGATGCGACTCATAGCCCTGGTTGTCGACGAGGATTTTTTCCAGTTGAGTGCGCTTGTCTTCCCGCATGTCTTCATGGGTGAGCGACGAGACAAACGCATACAGATCAGTCCACAAATTGGGATCCAGGGCCCCATCGCCGGAGAGCACCATCGGTGTGCGGGCTTCGTCAATGAAGATCGAGTCGGCCTCATCGACCAGCAGGAAGTCGCGGCCTTGCTGCATGAGCTGTGCATGCCGATGGACGATGTGGTCACGCAGATAATCGAAGACAAACTGTGAGGGGGTGCCATAGACAATCGAGCACTGGTAGGCGATCTGACGGGATTCGCGACCAAAATTATCCTGCAGATAGCCCACGGTCAGGCCGAGGGCTTCAAACAGCGGATCGAGCTGCTGGGCATCACGCCTGGCCAGAAAATCGTTGACGGTCATGGCATGGGCACGAGCCTGCAGGCCATTCCAGGCCAGCGGGAGTGCAGCGGTCAGGGTTTTGCCTTCACCCGTGGCCATCTCTGCGATACGCCCATCGGCCATTGCCAGGGCCCCCATGATCTGCACCTCGTAAGGGCGCTTGCCGAGCGTTCGGTCGGCCATTTCGACGATGATTGCAAAACCGACCTGCATCGCCTCCCGGTCGGTGCGACCGCGAAGGTTCTGGAAACTGTTGGCAAGTGACCCATCGGGGACGCCTTCAAGACTGAGGCTGTGGTGCTGGATAATCTGGGCTTCAGCACGGTATTTACGCAAGCTTCGACCGAGCAGGTAACTGTCTAATTGTTTGATCATCATGGATCTCCTGTATCCGGAAATCCTACTGTATTTCGATTTAGCTGTAAATTGATTGCCGGCCCAGGGTTTACGCTTTGACCGTATATTGAGTTAGGGGTATATTGACTCATCAACAGACGGGTTGTTCGATCCGATTGCGAGGTCATCACAATGAAAAAACACATCCTCAGGCTCCTGGCAGCCACGGCCATCCCCTTGATGGTCGCCTCGACAGCGTCTTATGCAGGTGCTGAAGCGCCGCCGCTGGCCACGCAGGCCCCAGCCAGCACCCAAGACCAGGCTTCCAATTTCAAACTGAGCCTGGTGAACCCAGTCACTCATCAAATGGAGTCGCTGTCGATCAGCCAGATCACCAATGCCGACAAGATGCGCGATTTCATCGTGCCGCTGCCCAATGCGGCAGAGCTGTACGACACCTACGTGAGCAAAGGCTATCTGCCGCTGCATGCCATGATCCTGACCAGCTGGGACGTCAACGAAATCATGCGCTCGGTGAGCCCGTCCCTGCCGGACAATCCAGCCATGCGTGAAAAAATCGCAGGCATCCACAAAATTTACCAACCCGCACAATAAGGTCTGAAGATGCCATCGCAATACAACAACAAATTGGCAACGATGCTCCATTATCAGGAGCAGCTGAACAACGTATTCGACCCCCAGTGGCGGGTGAACCGCCATGCCTACCTGCGTGCGGCCAGCGTTGAAAGCGGCGAAATGATCGACCACCATGGCTACAAATGGTGGAAAGCCGTGCGCAAGGACGTCGTCCAGATGCAACTGGAGCTGGTCGACATCATTCACTTCTACCTCAGTGAAGTGGCGCGCATTGCCAACGATCCGGACAAGGCCCGTGAAGATCTGCTGGCGGCCTGGGCGGTTGAGGACACACTGATTGTCTTCGACAACGTGGCGTACGTGATCGAGGATCTCCCTGCGCTGGAGAAAATGGACTTGCTGATGGGCTTGTCCTGCGCCAAGCGGATCAACTGGAGCTTGTACCGCGCCATCATGAAAGATGCCGGCCTGTCGTTCGATTCGCTGTACTCGATCTACGCCGCGAAAAATGTGCTCAACCTGTTCCGCCAGAACAATGGCGACAAGCAAGGCACGTACATCAAGGTCTGGTCGGGCCGCGAAGACAACCTCTACCTGGAAGACCTGATGAAGAACTGGTCGCCTGACGACGGCATGGAGCTGCTGTACCAGCGCCTGGGCGAGTGCTACGCCGAATTTGCCTGAGGGCAACAACGAAAACCCGGCAGCGCCGGGTTTTTTTATGCCTGGACTTCAGAGGTTCCAGGGCGCAAACGGCGCGCACCAGGCGACCGAGGCGCCGCCAGAGGCTTTTATCCGGTGCTTCTTGATGTTGAACGAGCACAGGCTGGCGATCGCCTTCTTGCACCCGCAGTTGCCCTTCACCGACGCCGCAGCGCTCTTGCCATCAAGCACCGAAGTCGCACAGCCCATCAGATCGGTTGCCGGGTTTTCCTGTTGGCCAATCATCTCCTCGCGGAATTCCTTCTTGTTGAACGACCCCGTATTGGTCAACTGGTCATCGTTGGCCGGAATCGACAGGCAGGACAAGTCAGCAGCATGGGACAGCGCTGGCATCAGCAGGGAAAACAACAAAACGCCCAGTATTTTTTTCATGGTATGAACCTCTTTTTGCTAGTATTGATAAAGCGCATGACAATTTCAAGCGGCTTTGACATCCCGCCCAGGAAAAGGCGGGAATTATCAGAAGGCCCCGCTGAACGACACGGCTCGTAAAATCCTGGAGCGTTCAGGGAAGCAAGCCAGCGGCTTTCAGACCCAAACCCAGCACCGTACTGCCAACGATTGCCGGGCCTGCTGGGATGGCTTTCGAACCGACCAGCCGGGCAAATACCCCTGGCTCCCATTTAGACCAGTGCTTGCAAATCTGGGTGAGGATCAGCATGGGGAGGAACGTGGCAAATACCAAGAGCACGTCCGAACCCAGTAATACAGCGGCGATTGAAAACAGGTGGTAGTCCGCCATACCCATGGGCTGAGCCTTGGTCAACCAGGTAATGCCCTGGAAAATGCAATATAGCGAAAAAAACACGATCAGGTGTGCCACCATCGCCTGTTCAACGCCGACGCCTACTCCAGACATGGCCAGCAGATAGCCCAGCGCAGTTGTGCAGAACAGCAATGAGTCAGGGATGAAGCCCTCAATGGCGTCAATTCTGGCCATCAGTACCAGCAGCATCACAATGATGCCCGTGATCAAGCCCGCCACCGTAGGGCCCATGGTCAAGGCCACAGCCGCGAAGACGGCGGCGCCGACCAGCTCCATCCCCAGGTACACAAAGCGGATGGGCGTCTTGCAGCATGCGGACTTGCCGCGAAGTAACAGCCAGGAAAGCAGGGGGATATTGTGGTAGGCGGGAATCGGTTTTTTACAGCAAGGACATTGTGAGCGCCCACCCAGCAGTGGCAGTGGCGGGCTAAGGCTCAGGCCTGTGACTTTGCCCTTGTTTAAGTTGACCCAGGCGGCGGCCTCGGCATGGTTGTGGGCAATTTGAGCGGCGGGCCAGCGCAGCGCGAGCAGATTGAAGAAACTGCCTAGTGCAGCGCCGAGGAAAATAAAAATACACCAGAATGCATGCGGGAGATCCGCATACAAGGGGAAATCGAGAAATGACATTTGGCAATCCAACCGTTTGTTATTAGATTGGCAAATATTGACACGTTAAGCGGATTAATTCAATTTGCGGGTCTGACAAAGAAGGGGCTACGCGAGAGTAAAGGCGAGGGGTGAAGGCGAGGGGTGTAGAGAGGGTTCCCGGCGAACACGTTCTAACCGGGAACGACAGGCGCAGATACTCAGGCAGACTTGATCAGCGCGGACTGACCAGAACGGTACTGGTTCAGCAGATCTGGGAAACCATGGGTGATGAACCGGATGGCCCTGGGGTGGAGCTTGCGGCTGGTATTGGCGGGATGAGCCCAGGTCAGGACAGAGCTGAAGTCTTCAGCCGTGACATCAAGACCAAGCTCGGCAGCCTTGTTCAGGATGCTTGGCCGAATGACTTTCACCCAGTAGGGCCGCAATTGGGTGTCTTCATGAGCCAGCTTGAGCCCTTCGATCAGCTCGGCGATGGCTGGGAAGTCCTTCATCCGGAAGGCCTCTGCCATGCGACTGAGCGTCTGCTCGAAATTCAGCTCGATCATCCACTGCTCCGTGTTGCTCATGCTCAGCATGGTGGCAATGGCTTTGGCGGAGGCATTGAGCAACAGCTCGGGAAGCTTTGGCTCGACAAAATTGACCGCCTTCAGACCGTCAATATTGACTGAAAGCATAAACTGGCCGAAGCTAATAGATGCCTTGCTTGAGTACATGGGGTCTATGTAGGTGAGCGTGTTCATCAGGCCTCCGAGATCTGATGGCCTTTATATGGCATATTGAGAACTGCGTCAACAAAATTTCGCCAAAGTTCCGCCAGGGGGACGCATGCGTATTATCTATGTCGTGGAAGAGATCAATCGGATCGGGGTGGTGAGGTCGATGCTGAACACCGAAGACCCGTGGATGGCCGTGGCAGACTGGCTGCTGAAGATCCACCGACCCGTGGGGTTCAAGCCCGGCACCAAGGTCGGCGACGGCTCCCTGCACTTCAGGTCAACGGGCCAGTGCATGCCGGTGGATGTGCTGATGATCGAACTCAAGGGCTACTTTGACTTCCATGATGAGTGCGTCAGGGAGGTCAGGCTCTCGACGTATGCCAGTCAGCGCCTGGTCGACGATGGCTATCACCCGATGTCTGGAGAGCTCTACAAGAGCCCGGAGTACGGGCATGCCGTCAAGACGCTGAGCAGCCGGATAAAAGCCTTTGTGCAGGGCAACCTTGACGTGGCCTACGTGCTGGCGCAATTCGCGGCCCAGGACACCCAGCATCAGTTCTGGGTGTCCCGTGTCACGCCCCGAGGAAGGGCGCTGAGCGCTTAATGCAAGGTGGCCTGAACGACCGTGTCGGCAAACTGTTGAATGCTGACGCCTTCGACGCGGAACTGGTTGCTGCGCTCAGCAGGCTTGAACGAGCGCCCGAAGTTGAGGGCCATCATCGCCTGACTGGAGCGCAGCATCGAGCCGTGGCTGACCGAGACCAGAACGCCGTCATCCACGCTCTCGACCCTGGTCAGCTGCCAATGCTTGAGGGCAATCATTTCCTTGACCCACTCGTTGAACTCCAGAACCTCAGGCGGCAGGTAGCCGTAGAGGTCGTTGAGCTCGCGCAGGTTCAGGGCCGCCTCTTCCACAGACTCGCTGCACATGATGCGCTGGTACCAGGCCAGGCGCTCGCCCACCTCAGTGATGAAGTCGCTTGGGATCGAGCCGCGCATGGGGATGTCCACACTGTTCATAATCGCCGCCACTTCCAGGGAGCTGCGATCGCCACCCTCGTCGAGCGCCTTGATGGCCTGGGAAAGCAGGCGCATGTAGAGCGTGAAGCCAATCTTGTGGACATGGCCGCTTTGCTCCTCCCCAAGGATCTCGCCAATCCCCCGGATCTCCATGTCGTGCCTGGCGATCACAAAGCCTTCGCCCAGGTTTGAGGCCTGCTCCATGGCCTTTAGGCGCATGTAGACGGGGCCTTCCTTGGGGCCTTCCTTGGGGCCTTCCTTGGAAGTCAGCAGGTACGCATAGGCCTGGCGCGTCGATCGCCCGACGCGTCCGCGAATCTGGTGCATTTGCCCCAGGCCAAGCCTGTCAGGGTGCTCGATGATCAGGGTATTGGCGTTCGGCACATCGATGCCGATCTCGATGACGGTTGTGCCCACCAGGACATCATACTGGTGGTCGCGGAAAGCCTGCATGATCCGGGTCATTTCGGTTTCAGACATCTTGCCGTGAACCTTGGCCACCCTGGCACACGGCACAATCCGTTGGATGCGCTCCACGCAGGCATCCATGGAATCAATGAAGTTGTGGATGACAAAGGCTTGACCGTCACGGGCCATCTCACGTTGCAACGCCTCCTGGATCACCGAATCCTCGTCGTTACGCACCAGGGTACGCACCGACAGGCGCTTGGCTGGCGGGGTGGCGATGATCGACATGTCGCGAATGTTGGACAGCCCCATGCTGAGCGTGCGCGGGATGGGCGTTGCCGCCATGGTCATGACGTGCTTGTTGCCCCTGTGGGTGCGCAGGTGCTCCTTTTGCGCCACGCCGAAGCGGTGTTCTTCATCGACAATAATCAGCCCCAGGTTGTTGAAGTCGACGTTACCCTGCAGCAGCTTGTGGGTACCAATGACAATGGAGACTTCCCCTGACTCCAGCTGCTTCATCTGGGCTTTGGTGAACGTCTGCTGGCTGGCTAGGATGACGTTGTACGGTGTTTCTTCGAACCGGTTCACGAAACTGGCGTAATGCTGCTGAGCCAGCAGCTTGGTCGGCGCGAGCACCACGGTCTGATAACCTTGGTCAGCCATGAGGAAGGCCGCCCGCATGGCCACCTCGGTTTTGCCAAAGCCGACGTCGCCACAGATGAGGCGATCCATGGGTTTGCCAGAAGTAAGATCCTTGATGACGTCCTGGATGGCCAGCAATTGCCCCGGCGTTTCTTCATAGCTGAAGGTGTGGCAGAACCGGTCATAGGCATCACCCGGCATCTTCAGGATGATCCCCGAAGCGCGCTCACGGGCGTTGCGCAGGTCGATCAGTTCGGAAGCGACCTTCAGGGCGCTTTTCTGCGCATCGTTGAGTGCAGCGAGCCAGCTTGGATCACCCAGCTTGGACAGAGGCGCCTTTTCAGGGTCACCGCCCGAGTAACGCGAGATCAGATCCAGGTCGCGAATGTGAGCGAAGGTACTGGCATCGTCGGCATAACCGATTTTGACCATGTCCGCCGCCCCACCGCCCATGTTGATTTGCTCAAAGCCCTGAAAGCGCCCCACGCCTTTCGTGGCATGGACAATGGGCTCGTCGAGCTTGATCTCATGCAAGCCCTGGAGGATCACGCGGCGATGGTGTTCATCCAGCTCGCCTTCCAGGGACGACTCAATGGAGATACCAAAGATTTCCTTCTCACTGATGATGCGGTATTCATCACCGGCCAGGAAACCGCGCTCCATGACCCCGGTGGTGATACCCACCATGGGCCGGGATGCCGAGAATGCATTGAAATCAGGAAGGGTCACGGCTTCGTGACCGGAGGCCATCTCCGTCAAGACGGCGACATGGCGTTGTCGAACTTCACTTTTGATGACAAACAGCAGCGGGATGTTGCTTTCAAAGATGCCCTCCAAAACGCCAATGGCCTCTTTAAGGACGCCTTTCCTCACCATGCCGCTGGGGTAGTAGCCAAGATCGACGGTATCTGGGCCAGGGTTGTCCACCAACTCGAAACCCTGGTAGGAGGAAAGCAGTTGCTGCAGGTGCTCCGGGGAGGCCCAGGCATCGCTCGGCGCAGGCACGATCCGGGTGTTGTCCTGGATAACGTCATGATGACGACGGTGGATCAGCGCCCACTGTCGGTCAATGGCGGCTTTGGCACCCTCATCATAAATCACGCCCCCGCTCAGAATCTCGGTGAGGTATTGGGCACCGAGATCAGCGAAGTGCGACCAGGTCGAGAGCTCAGGATGATCTTTCCCCTCACTGATCAACTTGTAGGTCTTCTGGTCACGCGGCTCAGGATGAACCTCGAATGAGTTCTTGCGGAACAGGTTGGTCAGTTCGGGGTTGAGGGGGTACTCCCGATCGGGGAATATCACGACCGAGCTGACCGCTTCACCGGAATCCTGCGTCAGTGGGTCGAGGCGGTGGATCGACGCGATGCACTGATCGTCATCCAGCAGCATGCGCAGCGCGCAGTGTTCTGGCCCGGATTGCTTCTCGGCCAGACCGACCGGGAAGATATCGAAGACCTTGCCGCGCTGTGACCAGGTCGAAGGAGACTTGACGCGGAAGGACTTGGTATAACCCCAGGCATCCAGGAGTTTTTCATAGCCATCAGGCAGGGACGAGCCGATTTTGAGCTCAAACTGCGAGCCCAGCCAGAAGGCTTTGGCGGCGACCGGCTGCATCAGGTTAGGCCCGCTGATGACCAGGATGGGTTTTTCAAGCCCGGACATCAAACGGGTGAAGGCTGAGGCGCGCACGGCCTTGATCGAGGGCGGAGTTGTCTCAAGGTCATACGGCAAGACCTCGCCCTCAGGCAGGTAGACAACTCGCTCAGTCAGGTCAGGGTAGAAAAAAGGAATTTCGGATGCAATGGTAGTTGCCTCGGTTTCATTTCGGGTAATGATGATGCCGCCTGAATGCTCAAGCTCTTTGCCATAGACCAGAGCCTTTGCGGATCCCGAAATATTGAGCCAACTCATAGATTGATCCTTGTACGGTTCTGAATGCCTCGCGATTATAACGAAAACAACGGTCTTGGCAAGCGATATCCTCTGGATTTCCTGGGCGAATCAGGGTTCAATAAAGGAAAAGAGGTGCTTATGTCTGAGATGCAGCTTTCCTTCGAACAATTGCGAAACGATATTTTCCAAGGAATATTGAACTCTCTTGCTGAAAACTCCCATAGTTACTTGCATGTCGCAGCCAGCTACGGGCAAGATCCGCGCTCTTTGATTTTGCCTAATATTGGCTCAAGCATGCTGCTTAATGCATTTGGCAGCTTGATTTTGCCATTTGAGATTCCCAATAAACCTAAATTGACCTTGGCGGTCACGATGACACTGGGAAGGCTCAGCTACACCATTCAGGCCAGCAACGAGATAGCCCACCTGTGCGACCTGGCGGGCTCAATCGAGCAACTGGCTCTGGAGGCTGGGCTGAAATTCCAGGCGCGCAGCGTCACCGATGGTGTGCGCCTCGAATTGACCAATGACCCCGGAATCCTGAGTGCGCCAGTGGCCATCAACATCCTGCGCCAGGGGCAGCTGGAAATCGCCTTTAAGGAGTTCGTGCGACTTCAGGTTGACCGCCTGATTATCGGGGTTGCCGAAATCCTTGCCCAGCATGGCATATGTCAACAGAATGCGGGGGGCGTGTATTGCCTGGCCATCTTCAAGCACCTGGGTTACGACACCGAGGCAAGGATGATCCTGCAAGAGGAATTTGACATCGTAGGGGTGGATAACCGGGATCCGCTGAACATTGTCTACTCGCTCAAAACCAAGGAAGAGACGCCGGTTCCCCTCCTGTTGTGCGAAACCGTCCAAGCCCGCCTTGCAGAGAAGCTCTACCATGTCCATTTGATGCCAGCCTGGGGGTTCCAGACCCTGAACGAATCACTGGTACCCAAAGTGATCGAAAAAATTGTGGTGGAAACGCGCTTCGTCGAAGTACAGCCGCCCGAGATGGACTGGAAAGCCCTGATTCGGGAGCCGATTATTGACTAGCGATAGGCATGAATCCTGAGGGTGGGTATCAAAGGGAGGCTGCATAGCTTCCGATCCTTGCGCAGATGCCTGGTGGTCGCCCAGGCCTCAGGAATCTCCAGCTGACGATCAGGTTCGCGCTCGCCAGCGAGGTACAGAATGGGCAAAAAGGTGGGCAGGGTCAGTCGGCAAGGCAGGTCTTCGAACTTGAGATTGGCTTTGTAGTAACCCGCCAGGTGCTGAATCTTGGCCAAGAGGGTGTTCGGGGCAATTTTGCGCAGGATGGTTGCCTGGTAGTCGATGTGCGGCCCGGTGAAACCGGTATCGTGCAATTCTTTGAGCGCCTGCTCGGGCGTAATACGCGTGATACTTTTTCCCGAGGAGGAAAACGAGAAGCGAATGGACTCAGGCGTTCTGCGTAAAACCGGGATATGCCTGTAGGCCATGCGCAAGGACAACCGGGCCAAACCTACTTCGCTCATCAGTTTGCGAAAAGATTTGTCAATTCCGGTGGGGGACAGCGACTGAGCTCCGCGCAATCCGCTTTTGGCCGCGATCACGGTTGCTTGAAACTGATCCTTCAGTTTGTTTACTTGCTCTGCTGCGTCAAGGATTTCGCTATCAACGGCCATGGCGCCAAGCCAGATAGGGGTTACCCGGCCATCGGTTACACCGTCTTCATACCACAGGGCGGCATAAGCAGCCTGCAGAATCCTTATCGCCTCCGGCCCGACCATGAATGCCCCGGCATCTTTTGCGGCGAAGCCCGCCCGACCGGCATGCAGCAACCCATTGAGATTCAGAATGCTCTCGTTGAGTGTCTTCAACTGATCCTTGAGCAGGGAGATTTCCATTTGCCTGAAGCCCCAGAAAGAACGTCCTCCCTGTTATAGCCCGGACAAGTTCACCCATCAACCCCTAATTACTCTTCCGTCTCGGTGTTTTTCTTGCCGTTCGATTCCGTGGGGCGATCAGGCCGGGATTTAGAGTGAGGGCCGATTTTGATCGACCTTTTCGTGGGCACTGCGCTCTTTTGCCATGGCTTCTGATTGAGCATGTCACGCTCGATGGCTTCACGCTGGATCATGCTTGTAGATTTCTTGCGCAGCTCTGCAAAAACCTCGCCGACAGGCAATTTAGAGTGAAGGAAAGACAATTGCCGGCATGTGGTTTCGATCATCTGGAACTGGTTTTGAGACCAGGCCACCCTGGCCAGGAATTCGCCTGCCTGGTTGAGCCAATCATCGTTGCGCGGGTGCAGGACTTCCAGCGTATTGAGCGAGGCCCGGAGTTTGTCGAGCGTATCACTGTCCATTTCAGAGGTGCAGGCATTCCAGAAACTGTCTGGAATCACCGTCAACAGTGCACAGGACGTCAGCATCCGGATGAACTCGGAGGCTTGGATCAAGTCCATTTTCTTGCGTCGCAGGGCGAATTTCAGGGCTTCGGTGACCAGCTCGCGCTCACTCTCAGCCGGCAAGCCCTTCAAGGCACCTCTGGCCAGGTTGCACACATGCTCAAGGGCTGTGAGCCGGCTTCTGACCACAAGCTCTGCGAGCAGCTTGTCAGTGTGCACGTTGATGGCTTCGGGCCTGGGGGTGGTGAGCAAGGCGGGAATGGCCTTGGGCTCTTTCCAGGGGTATTTGAAGATGTAATAGATCTCGCGCTGCTTGAGAAGCAGGCTAATTTCACTGTCGACGTAGGCGATGATATCCCACATGATAGAAACCTGTTTTTTCTTTCTATTCTGCAGGTTTTTGCGTGAAAAGGCGACCCCGCTTACTTGCCGTTCATACAGCCGGTAGGGCGGGGTCGAAGGGTGTCAATTATCGGTCAATCTACAAATTTGCCCCAGCCCTCTACAGTCTCGGCGCCATATTTCTCTTTCCACTCCAGAAGACCACGGTGGTTGCCACCCTTGGTTTCGATGATTTCACCGTTCTGGGGGTTTTCGTAGCGCTTCAGACGGCGTTTTTGCCGACGAACGGGTTCTGCGCCATCAGCGTTTTTCTTCCCTTTGACTTTAGGCTCAAGGGCAGGCATCAGGGCATAGCAGATTTCGAGCAAATCGATGCCCGACTTATCAGCTTCCTGACGAACATAGTCAACGATCTTGCCCACGCCCGCCAACTCTTTGCGAAGCGTTTCAATGCGCTGAAGGGTCGCAGTCTGCGCGGCTTCAAGACGTTTCAGTTCAGCTATTTTACTCATTGTTCGACTCTCAATGCTTAGGAGGTTACTTCAGCGGCCAATATAGGAACGGCAAGGCCCGGCTGTCAACGACAGATGACTTCGATTTGTGATTAAATAGCGCTTACGAATACCAAAAACAGGTGAGTTATGCATCACGACAGAGTGGGCATTTTCGTTGATCAGTCAAACATCAACGCAAGTGGTGGCTTCAACATGGATTACACCGTTCTGCGCGATTTTGCCTTGCGCGGGGGCTCCAGGGCGGTGCACATGAACGTCTACTCTTCCCTTGATCCAGCCAAACTGGAGAAAGATCCCACGCTGGCAGGCCGTGTCCAAGGTTACCACTCGGCTGTGAAGGCACTGGGCTACAACATCACGGTCAAGCTGGCCAAGCATTTTGATGACGGCGACCGTGTCGTCGTGAAGTCGAACGTGGACATGGAGATCGCGGTCGATGTGCTGGAAGGGGCGGGGCGACTCGATCGTGTGGTGATCCTTACGGGAGATGGCGACTTTGCACCGCTGATTAGGGCAGCCAGGCGTCTGGGTGTGCGCGTTGAAGTCATTGCCGTCGACTCCTGCAGTGCCGATCTTCGGGAAGCTGCCGATGCAGTCTTCAATGCCTGGCTCATCCCCGGTCTTTTGCCGGCGCAGTCGGAGATGGACAAGAAATATGCCTCATGGGGTCAGCCAGGATCTCGGGTGAGGGGCACTGTAGACAACGTCGACAACGAGAACAAAACCCTCACGATTCGCTATGTAAAGCCCTGGGCCAATGCCAACGACCTGGCGCTGCTGGCCCCGCTGGCGCCGATGTACCAGGGGGTGGCAATTTGTGACATAGCCGACATTAAGCGGAGCGACCAAGGCGTGCTTCGAGGCGCAATAGTCGAGTTCACCCTGCAAGGTGTTTTGGATGATATTGGTGCGGCGACCGAGGTGGCCATGCACCGATTCGCGACACGCTCTGGCTGGTATCGCTCATAGTTGTCGTCCCGGTGCCAAGTATGCGTTTAATAATGAGTATATTGAACTGAGTTGGTGCTCATGAGTAATTCGCTCCACGAAATCAGGGTCAGACGTCAGGAAGCTTTTGCGGTATTTTTACGTGAACGACAAATTCACGAAATGGCGCGACTGCTGACCGATGGATGGACGGCGTTCCTGCGCGTTGGCAGCTATGTCTTTACCCCTGATCAGCTGAAAAATCAGGATCCTGAGGCGATCAAGCCCTACCTGCTGGGTATTTTGACGCGAGTCATGGACACTGATCAGGTGGAAGATGAGCGATTTTTTGCAGTCGCCGACCCCCACGGTCGTGACAATCGCCACCTGCTTAAAGACCTCGAACGAGGCCTGGCGAAAATCGACCCGGCGCTGAAGAAAAAGCTGGGAATGCTCCGCAATCACATTGCGGATACCAATCGCGTGATTGCCAAAGGCATGGCGGTCGGCGCCAGTGCTGCCGACCTTCGCAAGGCCGAGCTCATCCTGGAGCAGAAAGAGAACATCCTGGAGAGCGCCTGTGACCGAGCCGTCAATATGCGTAAAAAACATGACATTGTTTTTGCCCCCAAAGCCCTGATTTTTCAGGGTGGAGGTGCCAAAAAAATGGGGGCCAGCGGCGTTGCCGAATACCTGGAACAGATGGGTGCCCTGAAGGATATCAAGTACGTGGGAGGCACCTCAGCCGGAGCCCTGATTGGCGTCATGGTGGCACTTGGGTTCCCGGCAAAGGAAATCAAGCACCTGGTGCACAACGGCAGATTTGCCCAGTTTTTTGCCGAGAGTGCACTTCCCATCAGCATGGCTGCGAAATACCAGCGCCAGGTTGCGGAAACCGTGAAAAAGATCGCGGCAAAGGTGCGGGGCAAGCGCTATCTTCGATCAATATCCACGCAAATATCGCCGCAGACTGAGGGCATCATGCTCAAGGATTTCAGTCGCGAATACATGGTGCCAATGCTCGTTGAACACACGGGAATTACCACCAGCCAATGGCTGAAAATGGACGAAGAAGTCATTCATGCGCATTTACAGCGGATGGAGGGCATTGGTGCGCAAGGCGGAGTCAGCCTGGCTGAAATCTACCATCGGGCCCGCAGTCAATTCCTAAGCGACATGAACGCTCAAGGCATGCGAGCGGAAGCAGAAACCCTGCAGTTCGTGGGTCTGTTTGGTCGCTCAGAAGCCTACCAGGGTGCGATTCAATGCTTACGCTTCGCTAAATCCAAGCTCGATCCTGAATCGGAGACGATCGAGGAATTTATCGGCGATGTGATTCAAAGCCGCCTGGATCGCTTGAACCCCCATGTGCTGGAATCCATAAGCCCACCATTGAATACCCGTAAAGCCCGGCGAAACATCACCTTTGCCCAGCTCAAACAGCTTGCCGACCGGTTGCCCCAGGAAGGTTTCAAGGAATTCGGGGTGGCCATGACCGACCATCACTTGCCGATATCCCCCAGTGCTGTCCGACGTTTTTGCGCCCGCCTGGTTCAGCGAACGATTACTGCATTCACGGAGGGCAAAAAGGTTGATGATGGGTTTGGCGCCCTGGATAACCGGTTGTTTTTCAAACCGATCTTTGCCAGAGCCGCTAACCGGGATGGTCGCTTTGGTGAGCACCAGGACATGCCGATCAAGAAAGCCGTGCGGGCCAGCATGAATTTACCTGTGGTGTTCAAGGTGATGAAGTTCGAAGGTATGAATCTCATCGACGGTGGGGTCAACAACAACCTGCCTTTGCGCATGTTCACGGATCAGTTCGCGTCTCAGCAAGAGGCTGATGAACAAACCATTGCCTTCATCCAATCCTCAACTGAATCAGACCTTGAATACCAGGCGGTGGATGATCTGATCAACAACAAGGATGGCAAGCTGCGCATCATGCTTGATGAGGAAATTCAGCGGCAGATGTACCAGTTCGACCTCAATGTCCTGGGCTTGCCCCGCATCGGCTCACTGCGCCGGCATTGGGACGCCATCAAGATCCTCATGCTCAGGGCGGTTTCGGCCACCGTGGAACAGTTCATGTCACATCACAATCCGCAGGTCACTTCCGAGGAAGCGCTCAACAACATCGGGATCATTCGCACGGGTGACATCGATACAGCGGATTTTCACATCCCCAAGGAAATGCGTCAGGAATTGCATCAAGCCGGCGTCCGCGCAGCCCGGAATCTCATGAGCGCTCACCCTGATCGGCATCTGCGCTTTGCCTTGTGCCGCCTGAGAAGCCTCAGTCAACGAGAGAGCGAGTTGAGTCGTGAGCTCGGCCTTCCGTGTTTCGATCTCGGGGTTCTGGATAAGGCGATCCAGCAAGCTGAGCTGGATGAGGTCATGGACAACCCCATGCTCGATGCCTACAGTCTGGGCGAGATTCTCCAGGGCCGGCTTTGAGCCTGGGATTGCGGGTAAGCAAAGCCAAAGGGTTACAAATAATCAGGGTTAAGGCTGCTTACGGGGTTAGGAAAACCGGGATTAGAATCGTGGGATTAGATCTACGGGGTTAAGGCTTGTTGATAACCGCCGCTTTTCCCCGGCCCTGTTGGGCTTTAGGTGTATCGCCGTGTAACCAGCTTTCCGGTCGCCGTTTTCAGCATTCCGGTCGCCGCTCATGGGATACCGGTAAGCGCTCAGCAAAATCCGGCTCGTGCTCATATAATCACGGTCGCCGCTCAGGAAAGTCCGGAGACCGCACACAAAACTCCGCTCGAAGCTCGAAAATCCCCGAAATTTCTGTGAATAAGCTGTGCATAAGCAGTTAATAAGCTTGTATATAAGCACGACCACCCGGCTGTAACCCCCGAATTATAAGGCCTGTGGCCGTATCAAGGGTATTTTTACCAGCGACACGCTCAGCTCACGGGCGAAAAACCGTGAAATACCGGTAATTCCTGTGCGCGCCCAGTAAAACAGGGGATTTCCCGAATTTGACCGGAATCTTTTGAGCGCAGACCGGAAATATGTGTACACGCCGCTCGACTCAGTCAGCCGGGTGAGTGGATCTGGTAGCTTGGCCAGGCTGGCGCCGCGATGAGAAGCCCGCTCGACCGGCAATTGGTGTGCGCTCGCCGGAATTCCATGTGCGCCAGCCGAACCCAATGGCCAGGCCTGAGGTTTTCCGGGGTGGGCAGGAGACGGCATGGCGCGAATTGACCGTAGATTCACGTGCGCCGACCGGAATTGCGTGTGCGCCACGGTAGGGGCGAAGCCACGGCCTCAGCGGCTGACGTGGATCTGACCGGAATTTCGTGTGCGCCCGCCGGAGTCCTGTGTGCAACCACCACCAAGGCGTTCGCGCAACCCCAGGGTTGGCGCCAGGCTCCACAGCAGGGGGCTTTTCCTCCAGGTGCGACCGGAATCTTGTGTGCGGCGACCGGAATTGTGCGTACAGTTCTGTGTCTGAGGCCTGCGCGCGGCTCATGAAGCCAGAGTGGGACGCCCCCGGCGCAGCGGTTGAACCGGAATCTGGTGTGCGCAGACCGGAGCTTGCTGTGCAACAGCCCGATGAGACCGGACTTTGGTGTGCAGCTGTCCGCCTGGAGGCCAGCAAGGGCACGGTTGCGCCCTCACTCGCGGGCTGAAACGTGAACGGTTCCCCAAGGTCACCGGAAATTGGTGTGCGGCGACCGGATTCTTGTGTGCGCGCTGCGGATCGGCGTCCGCAGACACCCATCCAGGCGTCCAGGAGCCAACACCGACCGGAATTTGATGTGCGTTGGCCGGATTCTTGTGTGCGGGGCGCCGATGCCGACCGGAGTTCCGTGTACGCCGACCGGAAGCTTGTGTGCAACCACCGGAAATTGCTGAGCGCAACCAGTACCTGGCTTGGCCTGGGTGCCCTGGAGGACTCCCTCCGACCGGAATTTTGTGTACGCGCACCGGAATCACTTGTGCGCCAGACGTCAAAATCGTCTCTAACCAGCTGATATACCGGAGTTTTCTGAGCGCTCACCGGAATTTTGTGTACGCGCCGCCTTGTGTTGCCTGTTTTTGACGGGCTCCAGGCCCGTTTTCCTATCTTGTTGATATACCGTGATTTTCTGAGCGCTCACCGGAATCTTTTGAGCGCTGACCGGAATTTTGTGTACGCTGACCGGAATTTCATGTGCAAACGCCCTGTTTGCCCCACTTTTGGACGCTTGCGAGCCATCACTGACGCCTCAGAGCCATGAGATTCCTAGCATCCACTGTGCCAAACCGGAATTTTGTGAGCGGTCACCGGAAAGCTGTGTGCGCCCAGCGCTCAAGTTATCCACCCTGCAGCCGACATCAGCAGGCGGCCACCGGATTTCTATGTGCGCTCACCGGAAAGTGGTGTGCGCAGCCTTGGAAAGTACCGGATTTTGCTGTGCGCAACGCCCCCACCCACGCCCAGGCACTCAGTCCATGCCCGGATTTTCGTGTGCGCCAGGCAAATCCAGCCGCCCAGGGCCTGCGGTGACCGTGGTTCTGTGTGCGCTGACCGTGATCCTGTGTGCGCCGACCGGAAAGTCGTGTGCGGGAGTGCTTCTTGGCCGCTCAACAGAGCTGCTTGGTGGCTTTGCACCGGAATTTTGTGTGCGTGCACCGTGATCTTGTGTACGCGCACCGTGATCCTGCGTACACGGCCTATATAAGGAAGGGCGACAGCCTGTGAGGGGTTGAAAGCCCCTGGGCAGACAATCTCGGCCAGGCTGGGCGGGAATTAGAGACCGGAATCGTGTGTGCGGGACTGTCGGGGGTATCACCGGAATCTTGTGTACACCGCGAATTCCGTGGCCTGTGGCAGCAGAGGGGTGAGCATTGCAGCCCCAGTCGTCGCACGAGCCTGACACCCTGGGCCTGAGCGGGGCAGAGCGGCGTACACAGGACTCCGGTCAACCAAACCGCCAGGGCTGTTGAGACGCCCTCTTATATCAAAAAAGTCTATATTCGGGGTACACCTTGCGATTCATGGAATATATCCTACGCTCGAACGGAAACGCCCGAGCGGAAGAATCATGCCAACGCCCCCAATCAAAGAAGCCCTAGAGGTCATTGACGACAGAAAAACCAAGCTTCAGGCGAAGTTTGAGTTCGAATCTGGCCAAGGCGTCCTTCCCCTCACCAACGAGAAGTTCTTCGAGCAGTCCAACCCGATTGTACGCAGTGCCCTGTACAGCACCACCAAGATGGGCAAGGTCTACTCCGAGTGGACGCCGATTTTCTCGTTCGGCAAAAGCGGCATCATGTACAAAGGGCCAGGTCTGACCATTGAACACGAGGTGGTCATGGCCCGGCTGCTCACGCTGGCCCGTGGCAAGTCCCTGACCAAGCCGGTTCACGTCTTCTTGGCCGACATTCTGCGCTGGCTGGATCTCGGCGACTCGGGCGCCAACTTCGCCAAAGCACGCACCATCCTGGATGACCTGGCCACGGGCGAAATCAAGATTGCCGACCGGATGGCACTGAAACGCCTGTATGACATCCTCACCAGCCCTACGATTGCCGATCGACCGGATGGCAAGTTCTACAAGGAATCGATCGAGAACCGCTTCGGGCCCATGCTCAAGATGATCGCCCATGGCCTTGAAAATGACGAGCCTGTGGACATCACGATGCGCTTCATTGCCAACCGGGCCCACAACTCGATGACAGGCAAGACCCTGTTGAGCTTGGATCTGATATCCGCCGTCTTCTTTGATGGTGTCAATACCACGCTCTTGCCCTTTGAGATTTACGACAAGCTCGACCGCTTCGGCAAGAAGCTGTTGCCGTTCATTGCTTCGCACCGTGACGGCGTGTTTCCGATCAAGCTTGAAAACTACCACAAGTTCAGTGGCTCTATTTCCGAGTACGCAAAGGTCAAGCGTCGCATGAAGTCGGACTTGAACAAGCGCTTGAAGCTGTGGGAGAGCAATGGCTGGATCGAATCCGGCTGGGAGTTCTATCGCAACGAAGATGGTGAAGACCTCATTCGCGGCCTGAAACTGGGCGCCGACATCCGTTGCCGTTCGGAACTGACGATCGCCGATCTGGAGTCGCAGGCCGATGACCTCGAAGGCGAATTTGAGGTACAAGAGCAGGCCCCCCATCAGCACGATGTATTTGAGCAAAGCTGAGAGCGGATGGCGGCTTTTTCGAAAGCCCTGCATTTTGAGTTAGACTGATTGAATACCAGATGCGGGGCTTTCCAGCCCTGCGTTCTTGGCGTTTGCTAAGAGGGCTCAATCAATGCAAATCTCAGAGATCGACATCCAGGCTTCTCAAGGCATCCTGCTGCCCTACAGCGCGTCAGAGATCGCCAGCTCACCGCTGTCGGAAAGTGAGGTACTGACCCACCGCTGTTACCCAGGATTGTCTGGACTGGTCAGCAGCAAACAGGGGTTGGTGCCGGTCATTTTTGTCGACAAATTACCCACGGCCAACATGCTCTATGGGCGGCTGGTCGACACCAGTCGACTGACACCCAATGCGCAGGGCAGCATGACCCGCCTGGCAGGCACGCTGGTTCATGTCCAACACCATTTCGAAGCCTGGCATTTCCTGTCTCACCTGGAAGGCGCACAGCAGGCCTCGGCCACCGCGATGGCGATCTTCCTCGAATGGAAGCCCGGCTCCCTGCAGACGGCCCTTGCGGAGCACGATGCGATGTTTCTCAAGGCTGACCTGCCCGATGACCTGATGCTTGTCGGCAGTGATTTTGAAAAGGAAAGCCTGTCTCGCTATTACCTGAGCACGGGTCTTTCGAGTTTCGCCAATATTCATCTGGCCTCTGGAGTGGTCGACGCGTTGATGAGCACCCCCCTCACCAGAAAAACCCTGCGCTCGCCTTCGGTGGCCAGCGGCATCGCCCTGCCAGTGACCTGGACGCCACAGCATGACTGATCATAAGTCACTGACCGCCACAGGGCGGCGCCTTATCCATCCACTGGAAAAAGCCCTGGCAGAGGGCAAGGCCCACGATTTTTTGACCATCATGCGCGAGTTTGGGGTGCCGGCATGCTGGGCATTCTGTTGCGAGACGTTTGACAAGAAAATCGAGGACAAGCACCGCCTGGTCGAGCTCGCCTTTGCCCTGGCCAAGGCTGTTGAAGTCGGCCTGATCGATGTCGGTCGTCTGCGTGAACTGTGCCTCACGCTGTTGACGACTCACCTTGTCTTCAACAGTCAGTGGCGAGAGAATCGCACCATTCACGTGCTTTCGATCGCCCTCGATGCTCACCCGGAGATCCTCGACAGCCACTTTCAAAAACAGGTGGTCATGGCGGCGTTGCGCTCGGAGTCCATTCGACTGTTTTGCGTGGCCGGACTCCCCATGCAAAGCCTGGAACCGACCCCCGACCTGATGTTCGCCTTGTGTGAGGGCAGGGGGACATTGCTGGATGTGGTATTCACCCCGGTGAACAGCTGGCCAGACAGCGAAAAATTACGCATGATCACCATGTTCACCCAGATCATCATCCAGGAAAAATCCGCCAACGAAACCCAGGAGACCTTCCTGGGCACCCTCTATGACCGAGGCATCGAAGCCCGCTTGTGGATCAATCCGCAGACCCTGAAGTCGGCGTCGGTGAGAAATATCGTGCACGCCCGGAAAATCGCGCTCAATGCCGAAGATGTGCTGGGCGTGCCCCTGCAGCATCGCCTGGAATTCTGCATGGCAGGACTGATCAGCCCGGCAGACGCGAAGATCAAGGACAGGCAGCTGGAAGAAGCCCTCGCCGAGGATATCGGGCTGTAGTAAAGGGTGGTAGGCCTTCTCAATATATGTGATAATCGAATCACAATTAACGGAGGCCACATGAATCTCAACAAACAACAACAACAAGCCTACACTCGCCTGCAGGAAGCCCTGGAGGTCATGTCCGAGGTCGTCGACGATCCACTCGTCATCCGCGAAAAAATGCAGCCGCGCATCGACAAATTCGTGGCCGAAACGGGCGGCGAAATCAAGGTCAAGCTGGTGGGTGCAGGCATCCCCACCATCGAACTGATCGACCTGTCCAAGGATTCGATGAAGACCACCCTGGACGCCAGCCAGACCCTGTACCTGCGTGCTCGCCATGAAAGCGTACTGATCTCGGTCAGCGCGGCCTACAAGGACACCTACGCGCACAGCAACGAAATGATCGCTGATGCCCTGCAAGGCTTGGCGCTGAAGGTGCGTGGCCTGCCCTTTGAAATTGTCACCAAGGGCGCCTGCAACATCGATGAGCTGCTCGGCCTGTCGCACAGCGATGCCGGTGACAACGATGACGAGCAGGGTGGTGCGGATGACGCGGGTGTTGCCGCTGCAGCTGCCGCAGCCGCTGCTGGCGCCGTTTCCACGGGCGGTGGCGTGGGCCTGGCGGGCGCCGTGTCTTCGACCACCCTCGTTGAAGACCTCGAACCAGCCAAGCCGGCTGCTGACGCAGCCGAAGTGGTCGATCCTGCTGTTGAACCCGCCCCTGCGGATGGCGATGTGATCGAACTGCTGCCGGCACCAGCCGAAGCTGAAAGCGCCGTCTGAAACCGGTAGCAAACAGCCCGCCCTGCGGGCTGTTTTGGTTTTTGACCCATCCGAAATTGTAAAAGCAGGTGGTGGAAATGAAAGGCTACATGGCGGTGATCGAGGGCGGGAACGGCGCGGGCAAGGGCATGGTGATCGAAGGCCTGGAAGCGCATTTCGCCCAGCAAGGCCGCGATGTCGTGCTGAGCAAGGAGCCTGGCGCGACACGGTTTGGACTGCGCTTGCGCAAGATGATTCTCGACAATGAATATCCAGAGCTGGTCAATGAATCGAAGCTCCTGCTGTTTGCGGCGGCCAGGGCCCAGAATCTGCGCGAAGTCATCCTTCCCGCGCTCAAGGCCGACAAACTGATCCTGTGTGACCGCTGGGCGACCTCGTCAGTGAGTTTCCAGGGGTATGCTGAAGGCCTGCCCATCGAAGTGGTCAAAGCGGCCAACCAGGTGGCGTTGGGGGCGTTTCAGCCCGACATCGTCTTCATCCTCGATATCGACCCGCAGATCGGCATTGAGCGCACCCGCGCCCGCAACGCCGAGGCCGACGTCTTCGAACAAAAGCCCATCGACTACCATCGCCGGGCCCGCAGCGGCTACCTCACCCAGGCCCAGGAAGACCCCGAGCGATTCGTCGTGATTGATGCCAGTCGGCCCCCTGAGGTGGTGCTGGCCCAGATCATCGCGATTCTCGAAGTGCGCATGAACGCGGCGCAGCAAGACCGGAATCTCCTGAGCGCCTGACCGTTACACCTTGTGAATGAGGTGATGACACTTGTCATGCACCAGCACCAGCAGCCTGACGCATTGTTCAAGCTGCGGGCAGCCTTCGCAGGGCGGTGCGGTCACCGTCTTGTTGGGTCGCTTGGGTGTCGCGGCGGAAAATTCCACCTCGTGGGTGTACACGCAGCGTCGCAGGTAGGACACATGGTGCACCGTGTCGGTCAATGCAACACCACGGGCACAAACGGGGCATCGACCGCCTTGTTTGGCCATTAATTGCTGCTTGACCATCGGATGGTGCTGAATCCTGCGTGCGAAGTTAATCCAATATTGATCTTTGCCAAGCTTTTCTGCGGCCTGATCAGGGCCAAGCTTCGGGGCTAGCGGGTGCATGCGTGATCTCCATGCTGATTGAAGAAGGTTCGTCGCCAGTAGTTCCCCCAAGCCACACTGCTGGCAGCAGCGGTTGTACCCCGCCTTCGGTCAGCGGAAACCCCTGATCGCCCTGTCAGGCACTGCCAGAGGCCTTCACGGTCGCGCCCCAGGGCATGACCCGTCCGGCACAAGCCGGATTGTCGTCGCACGTGCCGAGACCAAGCCTTCCTTCTGGCGACAAGGCCGAGCGTCCTACGCCCGCAATACCTGGCCATGCGAAAACTGTGACGGCGATCAAAACCTTGCGGTTTTAGATGTATATTGGCGATTGACACGGTGTCATCCAACATTATAATTCAAGCATCAAAGCGTGTTGGGGATAACCCATGACCACTCCGTTAAAGTATTTCAAAGAGCTGATGCTGTGTGATCGCCTGGAGCGTCAGGGCCTGGTCAACCTCATTATGCCAGAAAACAACCTGCTGCTGTCTGACAAGCTTGTCGGCACCCAGCGCCAAGTGGTGATAGAGGCGCTGCACACCTACGTGCAGGCCTATTACCTGACGCGCTATGTGACCATGGGGCTGGCCGGACTCTCCGCCACCCTCGGTCTGATGATTATTGATCGCGTCCTGGGTTAGACCTCAGGTGGGGCCCAGGTGGGAGCCTGGCGCAGGTTTCTGAGCACCCTGACTTTCTCGTTCAACTGCGCGGCCTGTCGCGCAGAGGGGGCCGCGCTTCTGAGGTTGGGGCCACCGCAGCTCCAGCCGTTGATGGTGTCCCACAACTCATCCTTGCTGGCGGTCATGAAGGTGCCGTAGCGCTGTGTCTCAGCAACCCTTCCATACTGCAGCAGCTGCATTCTCAGGTGCAGCTCCAACGCGTCCTCCATGAAACGCAAGGGTTCGACATCCAGGTCGCCCAGGTCGAGCGCCTGCACGGCACGGTCGCAGTCTTCGCGCCATTTCCTGAGCGTGTCTCGGTAATCCGGTTGCACGCAGCCGGCATTGATGAAGCGCGCCATATGATTGACCATCTCTGCCCAGGTGTCTGACGCGACAAACTGCAAGGCCGTTTCCCTGGTGGTCAAGACCAGATTCACGAGGGGCCTGGGATCACCCTCGACGGTTTTCTGCAGCACGTGCACGCAGTCGTGGATGAGTGCGGCGTCCTCTTTTGAAATGCTCAATCTCGTTGATTTATTCATTTCGCACCCAGCAGTATATTGAATATAGATAACGACAGAATACCACTGCCAGGCGTAAAGATTCATCGCCATTCCTGGTGCAAGGGTTGAGGTACGCGAGCATGAGTGATAAATCTGAAGCTGCTGTTGCCAGGCGTGGCCGGGGACGCCCAAGGCTCCAGTCCGAACCCTGCACCATCCGGATTGGCGTGCCGTTGACCGCTGGTGACAATGAAGCGCTCTTGGGCCTTGTCGAGCTATCAAGCCAGGCAGGCAACAAGGTGTCCAAGCAGGAGATTATCCGTGAGCTGATTCGCGATCGGGCAGCAAAGACCGCTGCCCCGTTACACGACTGATGCTCCTCTGGCACACTGGTATTATCAGTTCGTCTCACCAGTTTAAAGGGCGGTAAATGTCATGTCGCAACACGAGCTTCAGGAGCAGATAATTCATCAGCTGTTCTGGACGGCGGGGTCAACACTGTACACCAGGCAAGTCATGCACGGCATGCTGCTCGATGCCTTTCCGCAGTTGCAGGGCCTTCCTGAGTTCGTCGCCAAGGGGATAGCAGAACCCCAGGAGCTGCTGTCGCTGCTGTTCAAGTCCGGCGACTATGCAGAGGCCAAGCAGTTCTTCGCTCGCCTGGTCGATGCCAGGCCCGCCGACAATGATCCCACCTGGGTAACCGCCTCGCTCAATGGGTTGGCCACAGAAGCCGTTTTCCGCATGAAGTACCACGCAGCAGAGTGGAAAGCATCAGACTTCAGAAGCGCCTACCTGGACATGATCGAAATATCGGAGCGGCTTTGGTGCTATGCCGACAAGGTGTACACGAACAACCTGAAGCAGTCCGATGTTCAAGGCGAGGCTTATCATTGCGACCTTGAGCTGTACAAGGTGTGTATCGAGCATGCGCCGGACAAGCTGCATCGTTTTTCAACGGGCCACTGGAAATCCGTGCTGACCCCCGCGCTGCAGGGGGATTTTGAATTCCAGGACTACATTTTCGACCAACTGCTTGAGCAAACCCGCTCAAAAACCCTTCAAAAGGTTGATCTTGACCTCGGCGCCAATTACTTCTGGCGCGACATCCGAGGGGATCTGGCCAAACTCGGTGACAACCAGCACCGGGTCATGGACAAGCTGCTCGCGGTGGCGTTCACGGTCTTTTCCCCGGATAACGCGGTGGACATCAAAAGACAGCTTTCCACCAAGCGTTTCAGGCAGATGATCGTCGGGGCTCCGCTGCTGCTTTTGGATGCAAAAGAGGCCGGCGTTCCCATGTCCTTCGACCTCTATCGCGGTGCGCTGAAGCCGCTGGAGAAAGCCGCGTTAACCGCCAAGCGCGCCTGGAAAGGGGTGTTGGGCCAGGATGAATGGGCCGCGTTCCAGGATTCCCTGCAGCGCCTTCTGGATGGGGTGGATGTCCATAAGATTTACCCGCGCAAGATGTCGGATACGACGGTCAGTGTATTCGCCGAGGTCATGCCGCAGTGTGGATGGATGGAGAAAGCGTCTGAGGTAGGGCGTGCGGACATCCTCATGGATGACCTTGGCCTTTGAACCCTAACGGATAGAGAATTTTGCATGCAAGCTTTGGAAGTCATCACCAAGAACGCCCTGAAAACCGGGGATATCGCAGATGTCATGTCGGCCTTCCACCCTGCCGCCATGTCACCTGAATTTCTGATCCTGGCCTTCAGCAATGAAGGGCGTAGCCGTGGTCTTTCCGAGTTGATGCTCACCATCCTTGAGCGCGATGCCAAGGCGGTCTTCGTCGCCAATGACCTGATCCTGCAGAACGCCGAATGGGTATGTCCGAACGTCGACCAGCATTGCCTGAAGCGCATGATCAACATCATCAAGGGGGTGATGGGAATCGGCAAAGCCACCTACTACGCGGTGCTCAAGCACATGCCGGAAAGCTTTGCGATCATTCAGCTGAAACAATGGGACAACGAGCGCAATTGCCTGAACCGGATTAACACCAGCATGCGCGAATCAGTGCTGGCCGACGCGTTGGCCAAGTCGCGTTTCAGAATCGCCCATGCCATGTGTGATGCGATGCTCGCGGCCAACGAGTCGGTTGAGGTCGGCCAGGTGTTGAAGGACATCCCCAGGGCCACCCTGGAAGCCACCGCCCTGGACAAGTACCTTTCTGCCGAGCGTCAGACACTGTTGTTGTGCCAGGCCAAGTCCTATAGCCAGGCCATGCAGGTGGCCGAAGGCAGTGAGAGCATGGAAAAGATCGTGCGCCAGGCCATCTCGGGTCAGTTCGAGTTCAAGGGCGCCAATGAGACCTGGGGTGATCTGTTTGAAAACCTCATGACAAGGGTCGAGGAGACTGTCGATCAGGAGCGCTTGATTGCCCGGTTCAAGAGTGCGGCGACCGTGATCTTCCAGAAGGTGCAGGCCATGGATGCGGTGACCACGGGCCGTGAACTGCGCAATGACCGCATCCGCTTTCTGGCCTACCAACTGGGCCTTGAGCATGCGCTGCACGATGTCAAAGACACCCGCTACCACGAAAAAATCTTAGGGCACGACCTGGGCTTATGAGCACTTCATTCAACCTCGACTTACTGAGTATTTTCCCTGGTCACCTGACCGACGCGGATGAAGAAATTGCGTGCCAGACAATGCACGCCCTGGTGCTGGAAAACCACTCACTAGCGGCAATTACACAGATTGCCCAAGACCATGCCAAAAATCATCTCACGCGGATACAGGCCATTTCCCCTCACGCCCTAACGCCCTTTGGTGATAACAGCTTCGAGCGACTCTCACGCTTGCGGGCGTTTTCGCTGCTGCGCAGCCCCTTGTACATGGCCGATTTCATTTTGTACGCGGCCAATCAGCGCTTGAAGTTGAGCGCTCGGGATGTTCCCAGGGATGCAGGCCCACATCAACCTGGGACAAGTTCGTTGCTGTGTTCATCGGGGGCAATGGTGCCTGTGCAGGCCATCAATTACCTGTGCCAGAATAAATCGATGATCCAGTTTCTGATGTGGGCAGCGATCAAGGCCGACAATGCGGGTCATCTTCAGTACCTCCTCAAGGTGCCGAAAATCGCCACGGTCTTCGATCCAGGCAAAGTGTCCACCTGGTTGAGTGAATACCCCCTGGATCCGGCGTCGGTATTGCGAACCCGCTACCTTGCCACGGACGCATTCACACCCAAATCCTACTCCCACTATCTGGACGAAATGCTGGGCTTGGCGAAGCTCAGATATGACAACACTCAGGTACCTTCACTTCCGGAATTCGCCCAGAAGGTGGGGCACGAAGTGATCCGGGAGTTGATGGACAAGGATTCCAAGGCGGTCATGCGGGTGATGAAACAGCTCATCCAAGATGGCGCGGACTGGTACATCGCCTTCGAACAGAAGAAAAGTGGCTCGTGCGCCTACTTTGACCTGGTGGGGCGTACGCCGGATCCGACAGCCGAGCTGGCGGCGGTGATGTTTGGCGCGAAAAACAACGGGTGCAAGCCGCTGGGGCAAGCGCTGATCCAGGCGTTGGGCAAAGAGCCTTTCATCAAGCTTGCGTACGATCAAAAGTCAGCCGACAAGCTGTGGCGGGAGTGGCGGCTGCCTTTTGTCGTAGACCGCGTCAGCGAACGCTACCGGGAAGAGATCCTCGGCTGCGACCTGGGGTTGTAGGGGCAGTCGCCCCCTTCCCCGCGAAGCGGGGGCTCAGCGGATTTCGTAGTCTCGCCTTGTCGGGGCATCCGCATCCTTGAGCATCTGCTCGTTGACGATCGTCTCGTCGACCCGCACCAGTTCGGGCAGCTTGGCCTGGCCCGTGCCTTTCCACCGGATGCCAAAGTACCCCGAGCGGAAATGCGGGCGCTTGGTGCCCTTCGCGGCGCCCTGGTTGGCGATGCGTTCGGCCAGCGGGGTGTAGCTTTTCGGGCCGATCACGATCCGGTCGTAGACGCGGTTGAGCTGCTTCTCCAGCTTCGGACGTTTCTTCTCGGCGACCTTCTGGATGCGCTCTTCCAGCTCACTGGCCTCATTCACCGTGTACCGGGCCTTCTTCTCGATGTAGAGGTACATCAAGACCTTGGTCAGATAGCTGAAAATCTCGGTCGTCCGGTTTTTGAACAGGTCGCGATCGGTGATGCCTGTCTTGGCGTCCGATTGCAGCGCCCGCTGATTGTAGAACTCGAAATGACGCTCCAGTACGTCCGCCAGGGGCTCAGTCTCGTCCTGAATAAACAGCGTGAAGTTATCAACGGTGTCAATGGCGACCTTGGTGCCGATGTCCGCCAATTCCTGATTGTTCAGGGGTGAGACAGTGATCCCGATATCCAGAATCCTCGCCCCTTGCTGCGGATCAAGCTGCAGGGCCTCGCGGGCTTCGCGTGTCATCAACGGAAGCTTGTCCACCTTTTTCTCCTGCAGGTAGCAGCCTTCGCTGATGTTGGTGCCACCTCCGGCATAGGTCGACAACGGGAAGGTCGCCCTGCGTTCAGCGGGGCAGAATTCGATGTAGCTGACCCGGTGTGGCGGCGTGAAGAATTTGACCGGAATATTGTTTTTTAGGCCAGTGTCGGCCAACATTTTCTCCAGCGGCTCGGAGACGGTGAAAATCGCGCCGCCCAGGCGCTGATGCTTGGCGATCATGTAGCCAATTCGAATCGCCTGTTCTCCATAGCGCTTGGCCGATTCCAATGTCTGGATGTAATCGATGGCCCCGCCGAAAAATTCCCCCATCGTCGCATCTGCTTCGATGTAGGTGTCGTAGATCGGCAGCAACTCCGACAGCAGTTGCTGGCGGAACTCCTTCACAACAGGTAACTGAAGTCTACGCGGAAGGGGGAGGTTCAGGCTGTCTCCCTTGATGTCCATCATGGCTTGATAAAGCCTGAGCATTGCCTGCTGGTTCTGCATGATCAACCCTTGTCAGCGGTCGCCAGGACAGGTTCTGGATGCCGAGGAGCGCTTCTTGCTCAATGGCCAGACCTTTTTTGGCGATGCGATTGTAAAATTGGGCTGCTTCAGAATCACACGTGCGAGCCCACTCATTGAGAGTATACAGGTGGCGGGTGGATTTCTGCCAAACGTGGCTGTTTCCCCATTGGTCGAGCTGGGCATCACTCATGTCCGGGATCAGCATCTGCGCGTCGGGCCTGACGTGCTGCAAGCGCAGGTGGTTTTGAAAGCCCACCGGGTCGTAGTCGGCCAGCAGAAACAGTTTGGCGCGTCGCCACTGGGCCAGGCGTGCTGCAAAGCGGTCGGAAAGCCAGCCCTCATACTGAATCAGGGCGGCAGCGCTGAGTGCCTTCGGCAGCAGCGGGCGGATGTTGAGCCAGACGTCGCGGTTCTCGATGAGCACCACGGCCCCTGAGGGCTCGTAATCGTCTGTGCCGTCGTCACGAAGGATGATGCCCTGGTACGCCCCTGAATCGTCGCCAACGGGCGCCAGCGAGCCTCCTGAGGGCCTTGCCCAGGCGGTCTCTGCGCCGCCGAGGACATTGATCAGCATGTAGGGTAGCCGGCTGCCCGATTTTGTATCGCCGCGCACTCCGAGGTTGGTGGCCCGGACGCTGGCATTCTCGGCTATGTCTTCCCCTTTCAGGGCGTCAATGCGCGCCTGGAGCCGTCCAGGGTCGGTGATGACGACCTGCGGCGTGCGTTTGCCTGGAGGGACGGCGATGGCAACTACGCCGATGTCCCGCAGACCCTTGAGCTCGGTAGCCAGTCGGGTCTGCCAGGCGGTGGCCGGCTGCAGGCCCTCACGTTGAAGGGCCTCCAGTGCCTGCAGGATGACTTTGCGGTTCACCCTGCCCGTCACGCCGGGAGCTCCAGCTGATTGTCGGCCACGACCTGGTCATGGTGAACAAAGTGCTGCCAGTCTGCCGGCAGGATGACGATGCGAGAGTCATCCTGGATGCATTCACTCAGGTTGACCCCGTAGTCGCCGGTCAGCGTCGGGTGAACGGATGCAAACACAGGGGTTAAGCCCATGTCCTGGGCGTAGCCGAGAATGACCTTCTGATTCTGTTCATCCACGCGCTCTGCTTCGTCGAGGTAAAAAGGCAGAAACGGTTCATCTCCTCTGGCTTTTTTGTCCATAAGGTGCCGCAAAAGGGCCGCCAGGACTAGGATCTTAAGGGCAATACTTGAACCCGTACTGGCCATGTCATCAAGTGTCTCGCTGGTGGTTTCGCGCCCACGGGCGTCGACCACGGTGAAGGCCATTTCAAACAGGTCGGCGACCTCCAGGTTGCCATCCTTGCCATTCTCAACCACCCGCGAGATGCGCTCGATTGCACGCTTGAGCTCGGCATTGGAAATCTCTTCGCCAGCTCCACCGAACAGGTCTGCCGAGAAATCGCTGCTGTTCATGTGTTGCAGCAGGGTGTCGATGGACTCAAGGATCTGGTCATTGCGGCGCAGCTCGATACTGAAGCGTTTGAGGTTGGACACCTTGCGTGCACCGATGCTGCGGTTGAACAAGGTAATCTCATGCTCCAGCTGCAGGTAGTTATCCTGCAGGTCGCGCAGGCTGCCGGCCACCTTGATGATGGCTGCCTCCTGCAGGCGCGCCAGCCATTCACGGGTTTGTGGTAAGGCATCAATCCGCTCTTTTGCCTTGATGGCGAGGGAGTTGTCTTCCAGGTGCTCGGCGAGCTGGGGCAGGGATTCGATGATCCTTTCCTGGCAAACCTTGGCGTTGTTCTGGATGGAGCGAACTGCCATTTCCAGGCTGTTCAGCCGCGCCAACACTTCATCGAAGTCAAACTCGCTCAGGTCGCAAAGGAAGGCCTCGTCATCACCTTCGGCCAGGCCAAAGAAGTCAATCTTGTAGCTGAGTTTCTCCTGAACCTCGCGGACGGTTTTTTGCTTGCGACGAAGGCCCTCAAGGTTGACGCCGATGGACTGGATGGCGGTATTGAGGGCTTCGAGCTTCACCGCGTATTGATCAGTGGCTTCGGTCAGCTCTTCAATTTTCAATTCCAGGCTGACGATTTCGCCTTTTTGGTCGAGGTATTCACCTTCCAGCTGCCCCAGGCGCTCGTAGTCATGCACGGAGCTGGAGAGCTTTCTGGCGGTTTGCTTCAGCTCGGCCAGACGCAGGCGAGTGCCTTCCTGGTCATTGGCAATGGCCAGGTCTTTTTGCAGGGCCTGCAGGTTGTTGCGTTCCAGCTGAATTTGCTGCTCCAGTTCAGGGAGCTGATCCAGCTCGAAGGTGACTGGGGCGATCCCCTGGGCATTCAGGCTGAAGCCAGCACGCTCCAGCAAGCCATCCTCCGGCGTGAGGTGCGCCAGCAGGTAGTTCTTGAAATTGCCCTTGGTCGCCTCTTTCAGGCAGTGCTTGCTCAAGCCGAACAGCTGCGGGTTCAGCAGGCGGGAAGCCTCACTGATCTGGCCTTCACTCAGTCCCAGGCTGTGGGCCAGGCCATCGCCATCCTTGAGGCGGGTGTGCTTGTCAGTCAGGGTTTTGATCTGTGCTTCGACCGAGCGCAGCTTGCGCTCGATCACATCCGGCTGGAACACCCCGGCTTGCGCAAGGCTGGCTTCGAGACCGGCGATGTCTCGCTGCACGGCCTGCAGACTGGCTTCCGTTTCCGCCTGGCTGCCCAGCGAGGTGCGCTGCTTGAGGGCCACGATCTCTTTGGCCATCGCGTCATGCACGCCTTTTTGCCGGTGCAACTGGGTGAGCGTTTCATGCTGGGTCTTGTAACCCTGGTTGAGCAGGCTCTTGCTTTCCTGTTTTTCCAGCAGTTCGGCCTCCCATTTGCGCAGCAGCTCCGGATAGGCCATCGCGGCGGTTTCCACGTTGACCTTGAGTTGTCGCGTCAGCAGGGCGCCTTCAGCAGATTTGTCCTGCAGGGTTTGCTGCTCCTGGAACAGTGTAAGGATGTCCTGGCGCCGCTGCTCCAGCGACTGGATTTCATGAGCCAGCAAGGCGTGATCACGGAACGCCTCTTTGCGCACCTGGGTGAAATTGATCGAGCTGTTGGAGAGCTTGTCGCTGAACACGTTCAGGATCAGCTCCTTGAATTCCTTGCTCTTGAGCACCGACTGGGTTAGCAGGTTCTTGTAGATCTGACGGAACACCCCGTAGCGGCGCTCGCCTGCGTTGGCAATGGGGGCCAGGGTGATGTTCCAGTTCCCGCCCCGCACCTTGACGTACTCGCCGTACAGCAACTGACGCATTTCTTCGCGAGAGACGGACATGTATTCACGGCCTGCGGTAGACCAGCGAGAAAACACCTCGCGGTACGACAGCAGTCGGTTGTCGTCGAGGAAATCATCGGTGTTGAGTTCGCCACGCGCCACGAACAGTTCGTAGTCGTAACCCGCGCCCGCACCTTTGCCATGGGCGCCGATAATGAAAATGCCCGTGGAGAGCATGACTTCCATCATCACGAAGGAGTTGTCCTTGGGGAAGTAGAACTCCCGTGAGGCCTTGGCATCGTGATTGCCGAAATCCATGTGCGACTGGTTATTGAACAGCAGGTACTGCATCGATTGAATCGCGGACGATTTGCCGGCGTTGTTGGAACCGGCGATCGACAGAGGGCCAGACAGGGGCAGGACGCTGAGCAGGTGAGGGCCGCTGTTGATCAGGCAGTAGTGGCGAATGCCGTATTTCGAACGTTTTGCGTTTTTCATGGTGAGCCTCAGAGTTCTTCGTCCAGGGATTCGAGCATATCCTCAGCCGCCGCATCGATATCGATGACAGCTACATCCTGCTGAGCGGCCTGCGACTCCTTCTGTTTCGCCAATTTACGGGTAATGTCCAGGTAGTAATACGTGGGGATACCCAGGGTGTAGGTTTGCTGATTCATGGCGTCGGTGTGCGTTTGCATGACCCCTGCCTCGACCAGCTTCTTGATGCCATTGGCCAGGTAGTCGTCCACGGTGCCAAGCCCCAGCGGCTGCAGGCGTTCACGGTGATGCTCAACCAGCAGGGTCAGATCGTTCATGCTGATTGGGTCTTCAGCATTGATCATGGACTCTACCGAGCGCCCTTGATCCGAGAGCCATTCGACCAAGGCAAACATCGCGGCGGCAATCTGCCGCTCGCGCAGGTTCAGCGACCGGGTTTCCAGAGGCTGCAGGTGGAAGAATCCGACGTGGTGATGCACCAGGGTGTTGCCGGTCATTTCCATGAGCACCTGGTAGGCATGGGTGTGCCGGCTCAGCTCTTTGTGCAGCTTGATGTGTCCGCTGGAGCTGATGAACGTGCCGGCTTGCAGCAGGCCAATAATCTCGGCAGAGCGTGGCAGCAGTTGCTGCAGTTGCTTTGAGTACAAAGTCGAAGCTTCGATTTCCTGGTTCAGGCGCAGGGATTCGGCCTCAATTTCGACCGTGTTGATCAGTTCGGCGTTATCCATGGTGTGCAGCAACCTTTGGTTTGCGTTGAGGGAGAACGTCGATGACGTCTGTATAGGGGGCGACCTTGTGCGACGAGGCCAGGTTGAAGGAGCGCCGCATCATGATCACGGTGAGGTTCTCGAAGTGATATTCCTGCCGGTCATCGTGACGCATGACATAGGTGCGGGTCGCGGGGTCACGACTGAGGGCGCCGAGCGCTTTGCAGATGGATTGAGCCGTGGCCTGTGGATACTGTTCCTTGAGGGTTTGACAGATGTCTTCCACGGGTCGAGCCGTCTTGATCCAATGAATCATGTCGGCGACGGTCTCGCGTCGAGCCTTGCGTGCAGCGGCTTCAATCTTCAGCCCCACCGGCAACGATTCGGCTTCCTCGGTCACTACCGCATCCATGAATGAGCTGTAGAACTCCAGCAGGGCATTGGAGTCGGCCCGGCGCACCAGCCTGACTTTGGCAGGCAGTTTCAGGTCGTGCTCCCCGGCAATGCTGCCGGTCTTGGCCAGGCTGCGGAAGGCGATGGAGGCCCCTTGTGAAATCTGGGTGTTGATGCGGGCCTGCTGGATCAGGGGCGTCAGCTTGCGCGACATGATGTCGATCGAGCGATCAAGCAGTTCACGGAAATCCAGCATCCTGAAATGCACGCTTTCAAGCTGGTGCCGGGCATCGTCAGCCATCAACACGCTCAGGGTGGCGTCTTCAAGCCAGGCCTGAAATTCTCGTGTGATCTGGGTAATCAAGGTGGTGAAAGGCTGGCCCGGACTTTTCATTTCCAGGGCGGGGCGAACGTAGGAATCCCAGGCGGTAATGACCTTGGCGTAACGCTCCTTGATCGGCTGGCTGCGGTCAGCCTGCTTGGCCTCATCGACCAGGTGGTAGATGGCCTTGGTGTTCTGATCGACCAGGCGCTGAAGCGTGTGAAACCGCGACTCCATCTCCTGGCATTTTTGGAAGAATCCGGTTCGCCGCCCTTCGAACAGTGCAATACGAATCTGATCAAGGTGATCGCGCAGCGTGTCGGTGTTGGCGGTAATTTCTGCCAGCAGTCCCAGCTTTTGTTCATCCAGCAGAAACTGAATGAAGGGCACCAGGTGGGTATTGAAGGAATAGCCCTGGCCACCCCGTTTGTTCTCGACCAGAATTGCGCAGGAGACCAGCCTGGCTGCAATGGCACTGGCGGTAATTTGCTGCGCGCCACCGACATCGCGAGCAACCCGGTAGAGTTCGCCTTGCGAGAAGGTGCGGGATTCATGGCTGGCCCACAGCGTGCTGACTACAGGCCACTGATCACTCAGGGTTTTTAAATAGAGTTCGGGCTTCATGCAAGTCTCCTTGATCGCGAAACTATAGGGAGAAATGGCCAATATGTCAATTTACAGCTAAAGCGATGTTCGGCTTTGAATTTCACTGCGCCATGCCTGTACCATAAAGAAAAAAGGCCTATCCGATGCCCTCAATCCTCCCCATCCTCGTCGATACCGTGCTGTCGGCCTCCAAAACGGAAGCGGCCACCCGGCGCGTTGCGATAGCGGACTTGGACACGCTGGTCGGGCCCCACGTGCCGGACGTGGCGCTGCTGCTGTTGCTGATTCAGGATTCCATGCGCCATGTAAACATGGACATGCATGATCCCAAGGGAGATCAGAAACCTCAGTTTCGAACATCTGAGTTGATTGATGAGCTGGTGTTTCGCTTTTGCGGCTCATGGGCCAGCGAGGCTGTTAAAACTAGCCTGGCTTCGGTTGTCGAGCTCAGGAAAAAGCTGGAGGTTCAGCTGACGGCGCTTGTGCCATTGGCAGAAGAACTCAAGCCTGGCAGGGCTTCAATGCTACCGACGTTAAATCAGGCCGAGCGACTTTACTCAGCCATCAACGGGTTCTGGGGTTTTGAATCTGGCCTGAAAACCTCCACCTTCAAGACCCGAGGGCTATTTTTCCCCTTCAAAGACACGCTCAACCACTTGGCCAAGCCGGGTACGGTGTTGGGCGATTTTTCCATCAGGGCGGAAGAGGCCCGTGCACGTGTTGCGAGCCTGCCCAGCAGCATGCTGATCGAGCGGCTGATCGACAACATCACCAAAAGTGACTTGCTCAGGGAGCTCGACAGGCCGGTGTATGGCACCAGCTCGCTGTACTTCTACCTCCCTGCCATTGCTGACAGGGTGATCAACCCTTCGGGCCCCGGCATGAGCCTTGAGTATTGCCAGATGTACGAGCAAAAGATCCAGAAGACCCTGCGCAGCCTGGCGGTCGTTGAAGCGGCGTTTCAGGAACCTGGTGACGGCTCGCCTGCGCCTTGAGTGCGCCTGTCGGCATACATGTCAGGCATCATCTTGAACCAGCGCTTCTCGACGGTGCGAACGTCGGGCACCCCCGCCAGGTTTTCCAGGAGGTTGCCCACCTTTTCAAATTCACGGTCGTCCGGATCCCCCAAAAATGGCTGAATTTGCACCAAATTGCCGTAATTGAATTTGTGGGCGAGGGGCCGGTCATCCAGGGCCAGGATCTGGCTGCGGCTATACGGCAGGCGTCGCGACACCTTATACAATTCTTTGTAGGTGGGAATCCCGTAGCCATTTTCCACATGGGGCCTGGCATGTTTGCCGGTGTAAATGGCCTTGAGTTCATGTTCTTTGGGCCACATGATACCCAGCATGGCGTTGACGTATTTCTCCCCTGAGACGCTCCACAGCATGAAGTCGTAGTGGGGCGCCAGCCGGTCTAGAAAGGCGATCAACCCAGGCCTGACCGCCATGAAATCACCCTCAACCACCAGTTGATAATGCTCAAAGGGGCTGGCACTGGCGTGGATCAGGGTTTCATCGAGATCCAGGCACAACAGCTTTTTCGGACTGCGCGGGGTATTTTTCGCGGTCATGGGAATTGTCCCTTTCAATGTCACTATTTTGCGTTATATTGACACTATACCAAGGAGACCCCTATGCCTATCAACCCCCGTGCCGCCGAACTTCGTCAACTGCTGAACGAGCATAACCATCGCTATCACGTGCTGGATGCCCCGACCATCACAGACCGTGAATACGACGTTCTGTTCCAGGAGCTCAAGGCGATCGAGGCTGCCGACCCTTCGCAACTGACGCCCGACTCCCCCACGCAAAAGGTGGGTGGCTACGTCGTCGTTGGTGGACTCAAGCCGGTCACCCATGCCGTGCGCATGCTGAGCCTGGACAACGCCTTCGAGGACGCCGATTTCCATAAGTTCGAAAAGGTCATTGCAGTCGAACTCGGCGAGACCGATCTGGAGTATGCCGAGGAGCCTAAATACGATGGCCTGGCCACCTCGCTGATCTACATCGACGGCATCCTGAACCTGGGGGCTACCCGTGGTGACGGCGATACCGGTGAAGATGTCACCCACACCGTGCGAACGGTACGAAACATCCCGCTGAAACTGCGCGGCAATTTCCCGGCCTTCCTGGAGGTGCGCGGCGAAGTGTTCATGCCTCGTGATGGCTTTGAGGCCTTGAACAAGCGCCAAATCGAGCAGGGTCTGAAAACCTACGCCAACCCGCGCAACGCCGCAGCGGGATCCCTACGCCAACTGGACAGCGCCGTGGCCGCCAGCCGACCCCTGGAGTTCTGCGCCTACAGCCTGGTGAAGGCCGATGGCCTGCGCCCAGAGACGCACATCGAGGCGATGGAGCTGCTCAAAAGCTGGGGTATTCCGGTGACGCCAGGCCTTGCGGTGATCAAGGGGTTCGAGGGGGTCAAAAAGGCCTGGGAAAACCTGCTGGAGCGCCGCCCTACGCTGAACTACGACATCGATGGCATCGTCTTCAAGCTCAACAAAATCGAGCTTCAGGAAGAGATGGGCTTTGTCGGGCGGGTGCCGCGCTTTGCCATTGCCTGGAAGTTCCCCGCCGAGGAAGTCTCCACCGAGTTGCTGAGGGTCGACACCCAGATTGGCCGTACCGGCCTTGCCACCCCTGTGGCGCGGGTCAAACCAGTGCAGGTGGGCGGGGTTGTCGTGTCCAATGTGACCTTGCACAACTGGGACGAAGTGGCGCGTCTGGATCTGCATGAGGGCGATACGGTGATTATCCGCCGTGCCGGCGATGTAATCCCGCAGATGATGATGTCGGTCGCCGAGAAGCGGCTGCCCGATGCCAAGCCGATCCAGGCGCCCTCCCACTGCCCGCGCTGCAACAGCGAAATCCTCAATGACACCGACCTGGTCAAGAAGAAGGGTGGGTATGTTGAAGTGAAGCTGGCCTACCGCCGTTGCCAGGGCGGTATCGTGTGTGACGCCCAGCGCGACGAAATGATCATCAATGCGGTGTCCCGAGAAGTCCTGGATATCGATGGCCTGGGGAAAACCACGGTCAAGACCCTGTGCGACATGGGCATCCTGAAAGACCTGTCGGATGTGTTTGCCCTGACCTATGACCAGCTGATCACAGTCGAGGGCATGGCTGAGGCCAGTGTGAACAAGCTCCTGACTGCCATCGAAACCGCCAAGAAAACCGAACTGCACCGCTTCTTGCGCTCGCTGGGCATCCGCAACGCGGGCGAAGGGACGGCCAAGGATCTTGCAAAGAAATTCCTGAGCTTCGATGCAATCCTCAGCAAGACCTACAACGACTTCCTGGCATTGGACGACTTCGGCCCGAAAACCTCGCTGTCGTTGACCAAGGCGTTTGAGCCAGGCTCGCCGATCCGGGTCATGGCCGAGCGCATGCTGAGCCTGGGTGTGGACATTGCTCCGGTGGCGCAACAAGACACCTCGCTGGCAGGCCATGTTTACGTGCTGACCGGCACGCTTAGCCAGATGTCCCGTGGCGAAGCCAAGGCGAAACTGGAGGCCAAGGGCGCGAAAACCTCCGGGAGTGTGGGCAAGAAAACCACCGCGCTGATTGCGGGGGCTGATGGCGGCGGCAAGCTGGCCGAAGCCAACGCACTCAAGATTCCGGTGCTGAATGAAGACGACTTGATGCGCCTGATTGGCTGATCGGCGTTTTTTGTAACCAAAGCCCGGTGCATGCGCCGGGTTTTTCTGTGTTTAGTTCAGGAGAGCAAACCATGGGATTTTTGAACAGGGCCGGCAACCATCCGGATAATGACGCGATACTCACGCAAGAGTTGACCCTCGCCGGCATTGAAGTCTTCAGCCACGAGTTTCTTCGAAAAGAAAACAATGAGGTCGTCACCTCGGTGCGTGGACATTTGCATGGCTGGGAATTTGTGCGCAGCTGGCGGTACTGGGAAGCCAAAGGGCCGGGCCTTGACGTCGAAACTGCCGAAGCCTTGCATGCCACGCACGGTCACAGCGTGCGGGTTGATGGTCATGGGGCCTGTCCGTCGCCGCGTGAGCACTTCAAGGGCCTGGCCTGTGGTTTTTACCACATCGATGACCAGGAAGGGCTCAATGCCCTGGCCCGCACCCTTCAACAACTGGTTGCGGCCAGCAGCCCTGGCCCCGCTGCCGCGTTCGCGGAAACCAATAGCGTGGGCAAGGAAATCGAGCGCAAGTTTCTGGTCAAGTCAGGCTGGCGCGAGCAGATCGAGCACAGCGCTGCGATTCGCCAGGGTTACCTGAACTCCAACCCTGAGCGCACGGTGCGGGTGCGCGTGCAGGACGGGCGTGGCGTGTTGACCATCAAGGGCCCCAGTGATGAATCCGGGGAAGAATGCCCGGAAATGAACAAGCAGCTGACGCTGGAGGAGGCGAACTTCATGTTTGCCCTGTGTGAGCCGGGCGGCATCGACAAGACCCGCCACTTCATCAGGCATGCAGGCCATCTGTTTGAGGTCGATGAATTCTGGGGCGAGAACGAAGGGCTGGTCGTGGCCGAAATCAGCTTCAAGACCAAGGGCGAAGACTTCACCCGCCCCGAGTGGTTGGGTGAGGAGGTGACCGGGCGAGCGGAGTATTACAACTCGTCCTTGGCGAAGCGCCCGTACAAGCACTGGGGCGCTGCGTAACCACCTGCTGGTGGGCAATCAGGGTTCTGGCTGCTCCAGGGCCCTGTCGCTGGCGGCAATGAGGCGCTGGAACGCCGCCATGGGCAGTGAATGGCCCGCCGCCTTCTTGTGTCCGTTACCGCCCAGTGCCTGCGCAATCAGCTGAGGAACGATACCCTCGGTAGCCCGGAAAGACAGTCTCACCGTTTTATCGGCACGCTCAGACCAGATCATGGCATAGGTGCCGTATTTGCGTGCCAGCTGATCGCCGATCACGCTGGCCAGCGGGTAAGGCCCGTTCACCATCCAGCCATGATGGCCTTTGATCACGCAGGGGCGGGCCTGCTCGACGATCGAGGCCACCAGGTTCATCTTGTATTGGTAGAGCGGGGTGCCGATCTCCAGGGCCTTGGCGTAGTCAGTATCATCCATCTGCAGCTTGTGTGCGAAACCCTGGATATCCAGCGGGAACTGCTCCAGCCAGGCGATAAAGCCATTGGTTTCTGGGTGCCTGAATTTCCACAGGTCGTAATCCTTGGCGTAGGTGACCATGCGCGGTGGCTCACGTTCCGGGAAGAAATAACCCCAGGTCAGGCTGGCACCACTCTCCTCGTTGTCGAAAATCAGCTCGTGGATGGGCACATGGGCAATGGCCTTCACCGGATCCTCGTGGTGATCGATGATCGTCACGCGATTCCCGCTGGCGAGCAAATCCCGCAACGGCTGTTCTTTGAGGGTGAAGTCGAGCAGGTACACGTCCGAATCGACCAGCTCATCGAACGGGAGCTTTTCGTAGACACCCGGCAGATAGGTCGCCTGGTCGCCGAACTTTTGGTAGGCGATGGCGGCAGAGGTCATGCCATCGAGGCAGTGTGCATGGTAAATCACGTAGGTTTTGCGCATGTCAGGCAGTCCAATCTCAGTTTCTATAGCGTGCCGGGGTCGATCATGCTCGGTCAAGCAGGGTCGCTGGCCTGGCAGTAGTCGTACCAGTCAGCCATGATTTCCTGCGCCACCGATTGCGAGCAACCTCGGGCCAGGGCAAACCCGTAGGCGATCTCATCCCAGCGAAGACTTTCGTCCCCATCCAGGTGCTCGGCCCGCTCATAAATTTCGGCGCGGAAAGCCTGCAAGACCTGTTCTTTGGTGGGCGTCTGGTAGGATTCGCCCAAGGCATGCAGCAGCCATGTGACCTCTGGATGGGTGCTGTCCTGGCGCCGCAGATAATCGAGCATCAGCATCCCCAGGTGATTGCGACATTGCTCGCGCTGAGACAGCACCTGCAGCTGCAATCGGCGGCTTTCTGCTGCCCGGCAGGTGTAGGCGAACAGCACGGCCTCATCGGCTACCTCTGCGCCCGAGCGTTTGGCCGCCAGGAGACGCTTGAGTTTCCCATCCAACATAAGCAGAAGGCGTTTCTCTTCGTCGGGAACAGCGATATCCAGAGCGCGATCAAGAGTCGTCATGATGGGTCAGTGCCTGTTGAACAGTGGGGGGAGTTTGGAGACGTCCAGGACGTAACCTCGGTGGGCATCCAGGTAGGCTTTGAGCATTTTGCGCTCATGCTTTTCCGGGTACTTCTGCCGCAGCGCCTTGTACCGTGCTGAGTGGTAAGGGGCGCATTCGAATCGGTCTTTGCGATCGAGGCGCCCGGCTTCTGCGGCTTCTTTCAGAATGGTGTCCAGCATGTGTACCTCTGGATGAAAAAAGGGGGCCCAAGGGCCCCCTCGTCGTAGGAGTGTCAGGTAATCGGGATCGTGCGTTTTTTCAGCGCCTCGGGGATGACCTGCTCCAGTTTGATCTTGAGCAGACCATCGACAAACGTTGCTTCGCCGACCTGGATATGTTCGGCCAAGGCGAATTTTCGGGTGAACGAGCGTCGCGCAATCGTCTTGACGACGTACTGGTCTTCACCTGCAGGCTCCGGGAACTTGACGCTGACGGTGAGCTGCTGAAGCTCCGAGGAGATGTCAATTTGGTCAAGCCGGGTGCCGGCCAGTGCAAAATGGAGTTCGTAGCTGTTCTCGCCGGTTTTGAGCAAATCGGTCGGTGGGTATGACCAGTCTTTGCCGGGCGCCTGCTGGCGCGAGGCCAGGGATTCAAAGGCGGAAATCAGGTTGAAAAGCAGATGGGCTTGGTTCATGTTGTCCTCCAAGAGCGACAATAAATGGAAAATCACGCCCCGCAGGCACGTGAGTAGTATCGTTTCGATCACTACGGGTTAAATATATATTGATGAATTGTCTGGTGCAATATGCAGGCCATAAAAAATCCCGGCAGGGCCGGGATTTCGTTGCTTGCTGAATCGCTGCCGGCTGTTAGCCGCCAGTGACGTCCAGGCCGTATCGGCTGGCGATGCCATTCAGGCCTTGGGAATAGCCCTGGCCAATCGCACCAACCCGCCATTCATTGACGTTGCCGTCGCTGTAGCGGTAGATCTCCAGCATTTCCAGGGCCGTTTCTTTGTCGTAGGTGTGGGTCAGGTTGTAGCGGGCCACCGTTTCACCGGTTTCCTCGTTCTTGATCTGGGCAAAGGCGTCTCGCACCTGACCAAAGTTCTGCCCGCGCTCGGTGGCCTTGTAGATGGTCACCGCAATGACGATGCGCTTCACCGACTCGGGCAGGGTTTCCAGGTTGATGGCGATCTGTTCGCATTCTTCCTCGTTCTGCGCGCCCGAGAGGTTATCGCCGGAGTGGCGCACACTGCCGCACGGACTGACCTGGAAGGCCGCGTTGTAGAAGATGAAGTGGTGATCTTGGCCCACGCGGTTCTGGGCGTTGAGCATCAGTGCACTGGCATCGAGGTCGAACGCCACGCCGGGAACACCGCTCTCGCGCCAGCCGAGACCGACAACGATTTTCTTCAGGCCCGGAGCCGCCTTGTCCAGGCTGATTCGCTGACCTTTGTCCAGGTTGATGGTGTTGATGGAAGTCACACGCGCCTCCTACAGGCAATAAGGGGTGGAGGAAATACTAAGGAGGAATCCGGCAGCTGTCAATTAACGAGTTAACCGAATTCTTTTGCTTGACCCAGAAAAGGGTTTGTGGGTTCATATGCGCACAATATAACGAATAATAGTGGGCACCCCTCATGTTCCTGAAAGTCGCTCAACACCCCATTCATTACGTGATTGGTTCCATCACCCACGCCCCCCTGGTGATGCAGGCATGGGCCCAGGAAGATCCTGGTTACAAGCTGCGCTGGATCGGCCTCTACGCCGCGACACTGTTCATCATGTCGGCGATGGTCATGGGGCTGCAGGCGGGCATCTTCATGGCCGTCTCGTGCCTGCTGATGATTGGCTTCATGTCGGCACCCACCATCCTGGCCATGCCCAAAGGCCTGCCGTTTACCCAACGATTCTCCGAGGCGTACCTGAATGGCGTGCTGGCCTGGCATGCCTTTTTCGTCTCCATCTACCTGGTGCAAACGGCCATGATTTTCCTGTCCAGCCTGTCCGGAAGCTGGAGCCCCAGCACCAGTATGTGGGTGGTTTCAGCGATTGCCTCGGTGTTTTGCGCATTCTCGTTGCAAATGGCCTCATCACTGACCCGTCGTATGCCGCAGTGGGCGGTGCCAGTCGGCGCGGCGTCGATGGGAGTAGCCGTTCACTTGATTTCAAAAATGTATTCCTGAGCAAGGGCAAAACCTTGCTTCGCATGTTGGCGGCGCGCAATACTGGTAAAAAAGGCGCGAGACCAACATGGCCAGAGATTACCCACCAAGCAACACCAAAGATGCCCTGCTGCTCCTGTTTGAGCTTGCCGAGCGTGAAAAGCGCGTTGATCTCATTGCGGTCGCCGCGCCTTTCATCGAGCTCGAAGATTTAGCCTATCGGCTCGATACTGTCATTCGAAACAGGGAGGATGACGGGCAGAAAAACCATGATGACGTATTTTCTGACGTCTGGCGACAAGCCCTGACGCGTAGCCAATATTCGGCAAAAGAAGCCGAGAGGCTGCTGTCGTCCAAATTGCGCCTGCTGCCGGGTTACCTCGATTTTATCGAAGAGGTGGCGGTCAAGGCCACGCCTGAGTCCAGGCATCACTTCATTGCCGATCTCTGCTCCAAGGGTCATCACGTTCAAGCCCTCACCCTGCTGAAGTCGCTGGATTCGCTGGACGAGATCCGACTGATGATGCACGAGGATCTGCGCCACTACACCCGGATCAACAAGGAAATGGCGTTCTTCCGCGTTATGGGCAACTACCGCGCATGGGATCGCTCGACCTTGCAGGTGCTGAACCTTCTTGGCCTGGACATGCCGCCCAGTGCCGACCTTGCTGACATTACCGGCCAGGACAATACCTGGGGGCTTTGGTCGCAAAGCCGATTCAGCGCCCAGGTGGACTACGTCGGCGATATTCTGCTGGAGCGCAACATTGGCGTGCCCAAGGTTACCCTGGCTGGCGAACTTCCCCTGGTCAAAGATGCAACGCTGGGTGAGGCATTTGCGCTGGGCCAGACCTATGCGGCGTCGCTGGGCGGCTGGCATCTGGAGCATTTCCCGAACTACTACCCTGCCGTGGCTTCGGCAGCCGATGTCAAGGCGCTGGAGCGTCAGGGCGCCATTGCACTGAGGATCAGTGCCGATCAGTGCGTTGAGGGCAGCAATGGCCGCTTCATGGCGCCGGTGCATGCGTTTGCCAGCGTGAGCGACAAGACTTCTGACGTGGAAGTCCGGCTGGCCATGTCGTTGCTGGCCAACGAGCAGATTGCCATGCTCAGGGAGTCGATCGCACCCGACCCGACGATGGCGGTGGTGCTTGTGCCCAGCCATTTCCCGCGTGAAAAGGCGGACGTGCCAGCGGAATTGGCCCTGGCCGTGCAGTACCATCGCCCGGAAGTGCTGAAAATTCGAGGGCAGCTGGAGCGAAGGATTTCCAGTTCCCTGGATACCAGGCTGTACCTGAAAGGGGTGCCAGGGGCATTTTTCGACACCAATCGCGAGTACTCCTCGAAGACGCGAGAGCTGGCAACACTCGACATCAGCGTGGAGCTGCACAGCACACCGGGTCTGCTCAAGTATTTCACTGGCTCACTGGAGCGTGAACAGCTGAGCCAACAGTTCATGAAAAACGAGAAGCGACCCGAAGAGACCAAGCGCCTCAGTGTGAACACCTACAATCCTGCCCGAAGCGATGATGAAAACCTCGCCGTGGTGCTCGACCTCCTGAAGACCTACCGCGAAACGCTCGGGGACATTCAATTCAGAATCGTCGCGCCGCTGCCTTTCCTTGAGTACATGGCCAGCCAGAAACTGGGCTTTACCGAGGAGATCAACTATCACATCGATGGGCGACAGGGTTATGCCAACAGCCTGGGCGAACATCCCCGACTGCGGGCGAGCCTGGGCGAGCGTCACAATGCGGACTTGGATGCGCTGGGGGACACCCCGGAGGCCTGGGTGGCCAAAGCCGTTCGCTCGCAGGACGACAAAATCAAGGACATGGCGGCAGGACTGCTGGATCGCATGGACATCGTGGAGGTGGCCAAACTGGCCACCACGGCGCCGCGCATGAAATTCCTGGCATCGAAATTCGACTTTGTGGGTGTTTCCGAACATTTGCCCAAAAATGTCCTGGAAATGTACATCAGCGGAAAACTCGAACAAGACTTAGGGCTCTAAAATGGACATGAACAGGACGATTAGCTACCAGGAACTGACCTACATGGACTTTGCCCCCGTGCTGGCGCAGGCGATTCATGACCTGCTGGCCAAAGGTGGCATCTTCAAGCAGGGGCACATGGTGGTGCGCAAAAATGTCAGCAACCAGGCCTTTACCGACCCGGTCACCCAGCGCGCCATGACACTTCCGGAAAACGCCGTCTACGCCCACAGCACAGTCGACAGCCCGCTGACGGGCAAGGCCAACAGCTGGCGCGTCCTGGGCAGACCTGAGCACCTGGGCAGTATTGCCACCTACCTGGCGGATCACACGCCCAAAGCCGACCGTTACGCGCTGATGATCGATGTCATGAATGCGCTGAATGAGCCCGCGCCCGAACATGCGGTCAAAGGCCTGAGTGCTTCACTCAGCCCGGCGCAAAAGGCCTGGGCGACGTCAACGTCTGGGGTTGGCAATACCTGGTAGGGACACTTGCGTGACGAACGCCACCTCGCCAGCACACGGGCAGGGCGGGTGGCGACACGGAAAGTCCGGGCGTGTGAATGGGCGCCAGCACTGCCTGTGATCCTGTATGGACATGCAATGGCTTACTGATATATTGAATGCCATCTGTCCTCATGCTGTTGCCAAGCCCCCTCCGGCCACCTGAGCAAACCACCTGCTCACTACAACCCATCCGTTCATCCGCGATCTGAATCTGTTTTCTTGCGTGTTACACTGAGGCAAGAAAATGGAGATGCTTCATGCAAACAAGCACCGTGCTGGACAAGATTCTCGAAGAGGCTGGGCCTCTGACGTCATTGTGTTGCCTGGATATCGAGGCGACCTGTTGGGACAAGGGGGATCCCAATGACCCTGGTGCAGAGCACTATGAGGTGATCGAGATTGGCATGGTGGCCATTGACGTGGCGACACTCACCATCTCCCGTGAAATCTCCATCCTGGTCAAACCTGTCGAGCATCCCGTGCTGTCCGATTTTTGCGTGGGACTGACCTCCATCACCAATGATCTGCTCGAAGGTAAGGTGCAGGATGATCCGAACACCCCTTATGAGATCGTGCGCACGGCCAATTTTGCTGAAGCCATGCAAGTGGCCAAGGCGTGGCTTGAAGCGCTGGGTGACTTTGCCTGGTGCTCCTGGGGCTTCTATGACCTGCATCAGCTGACGGCGGAAGCCAAGCGCAAAGAGGCAGAAATGGTCTTTCCGGCAGAGCGCCACTTCAACGCCAAGATGATCTATTCAAAAACCCGAAGAGGGGTCAAGCGCCGAGGGTTGGGGGCGGCAGTCAAACGCCAGAACCTTCCCTTCTCTGGCACCCAGCACCGAGGGGTGGATGATGCGAGGAATGTGGCGCGGGTCATCCTGTCTGACCAAGGCGTTGTGTTTGATCCCAAAAGCCCGGAGCAATAAGGCATGACCATTGACCTTACCGATCTGCTGACGCTGGACATCGAAGCCAGCAGCTACAACAACGACGAATCCTATCCGGTTTCCATCGGCATTGCCGGCCCAGCAGGGCAGACCTGGTACCGCCTGGTGTGTCCGCTGGAACACTGGGATGACTGGGATCCGGTTGCCGAGATCCTGCATGGCATCGAGCGTGAGACAGCCATCACCCATGGTCGTGATGCGTTTCTGGTCGCACGTGAACTCAATGCCATGCTCGCGGGCAAGACCCTTGTCGTTGACAGCCCCTGGGACATCCAGTGGATGAAGAGGCTGTATGACGATGTAGGCGTGAGCCAGGCCTTTGCCGTGGCGTTGTTTAGCGATCAGTTGCCGGCGCCAGTCGCTGCCAGGATCCAGCAGCAAATCCAGACCCAGGAGTGGCCCCATGTGGCCAATGAAGATGCGGTGCTGCTGCGAAAAATCATCCTTGCGCACTGCGTTTCCAGTACTGAAGGCGCGGCCTGAGTCCAGGTTTGATTGGGCGTTTGCAATCGGCCTAGAATGGAGAAAAGGAGAAAGCCAGTGCCCATCACCGCCCAGTTGCTTGACGTAACCGCTGCGACCTATGCGTTACACGCCAGAACCCCCGATGCACAGCGTTTCGCCAATGGGTGGAGGCAGCAGGCGTTCTGGCAGGAACTGGCGCAAGGGTTGAATCCGCTCAATCGTTTTCCCTCGCCGGCATCGGGCATTTACCGCTCCTCGTTTCAGATTGAGCGGGACATGCAGATTCGCGCCGCCATCGACGGCCTGGAGGTGATTGCGAGCAGCGATCGCACAGCGTACCTGGCTTCACTGCAAAGCGGCTTGCTCGGTCGTTGCGAGTGGCAGGACGATCCCCATGAAACCCTCAGCCTGGGCTTGAGCGTGCTGTTGGGCGACCTGGGCCGAGGCGGCTGCCTGGAAACCCTGCAGCTGGTAGTCCTGCTCGCGGGCGAGTTGGGTGAGCCTGTGCGAGAACAGCTCGTGATGGGCCTTGGAGGGCCTTCGGCAGCCACCCTGGGGATGACGGGCCTGGCCTTTGCGCTGAATGACCCTGCGCGCCTGGGCGAGTCTGGCGAGCCTCAGGTGATTGACGCCATGCTGTTCTATGCGGTGATGCACGCCATACACCAGGAGCAGGTGGGTCAGGATGACGAGAAGGTGCGCCGCTTGTTTGCCTCCGCCGTGCAGCTGGTTGGAAAGACGCACGCCACTTGGCAATACCTGCCATTGCTGAGCTGGGGGATGGAGTTTGCGCAGGGGCAGGGCCTGGAGGTCAGGCAAAGCGCTTTGCTGGCGCCGATGGGATTGCCGGCACTGCAAATCAGGAATCTGTTCTGGAGCCCTGTGACAGGGGTTGTCGCAAAGGCGGTGGTCAACGAAGTGGCTGCCATTGAGGCCCTGTCGCCGGCAGCGCAGGTGATCATGACGATTGCCAACCACGGCTGGAGGCGAGGCTCGGAGCGCCGGGAATTTTCACTGGCCTACCTGGCTTCGCATGGCAGCGAGTTCCAGGACGCGGATCTGGAGCCAAAGCATTTCCAGAATCTGTACAAGCTGGGCCTTGAGCCCGCGCTCATGCTCACGCACAAGGACATCGACGAGGCAACGAGAGAGAGCTTCTTAACCATGGATCTGGGCTTGTAGGCACCAGGTGTTCAGTGCGCGGGCCGCTCAGGCGGCTGCGCCACGGCATCCAGCACTTCATCGATCAGCGCACAGGCGCGGTCAAGCGCCCCCATGTGCTTCTCGGTCTGATCGAACGCCTGAGCAAACTCGGCCTGATCAGCCGTCAGGCCCTGGGGCGCATCTTGGATAAAAATTGGGTCAGGTGCCTTAGCCATGTTCTAATCCAGGAGGGGTGATGTCAGTTTCAGGATAACGCATTTTACGGGCGTTTCTGTTCACCACACCCTGGGCGCTCAGCAATTCCTCGGCGATGATATGCTGGCGTCGTTTAACCCCGGCGCCCATGGAAGCCTTGATGCCCTGGCTGTTCAACCAGGTGTCGAGGCGCAACAAGCTGTTGCCCAGCTTGGCCATTTTGCGCAGGTAGAGATGATCCAATGCCTTGGCCGCAGCCTTGGGCGAAAAGCCGGCGCTAATGGCCCATGCGCCTGCAGAGCGCGCCCGGTAGTGAATGTTCAGCAGCGATTTGTTCAAGCCCTTCATCGATCGCATCATGCCATAGCGGTTTTCAGGTGTCGGGTTGTGCTTGAAGCGCTGGATGGTCGCGACCAGGCGACGGGTCTGCAGCTCGACTTGCTGGGAGGCTTCAGCAAGCTTGCGCATTTCGCTGCGCATCCTGGCCGTTCTCCAGCGGGTCAGTTGAGCAGAGAGGAAGGTGCTGGCGTCATTTTGCAGTTCGGCCACTTTGCTCAAGCTGCGATTCTGCACACGGCCAATTTCCACCCGCTGTTCCGCCGTGAGCTTGTGTGCGGTGCGCTTGGCCAAAGGCACCAGCCGCAGCTCACTGAGGATGCCGGCATCGAATCGTCCGTGAAACTCGAAATGGGTCTGCAGCTGCCCACCGATTGTGCTTTGCAGCAGCTTGCCCAGGCGAGGTGCGTCCATCGCGTGCTCAGGAACGCCAAAGAGCGCTGCCAAGGGTGCCTGGTTGGTGTGCACGAAGGTGGCCAAGGCCTGGTTGTAGGGGTGCTGCATGGCTTGAGCTCCATGAAGATGCATATACCTTTAAATTGAAGGAGGAGCAGGCCCTGGGTAAAGGAAAATCCACCGATCTGCCGCCGCTGTGACAAGCAGAAGGTGCATCGAGAGGTGTGGTTGAGCTACCCTAAAGCATGAACAGTGCGAGAGAATTGTGATGACCAGGCAGCGCGGTGGCAGCAGTACAGAGGGCGCCTCACCAGCGATCCCAAAAATGGATGCCCAGGACGCGGCTGCGCTGCGGCTGAGTGCTCAAGAACAGCTTGGAGCGTTCTTGGGCGCGGCCAGTCAGCGGGGCTTTGGACATAGGGCCACCCTGATGATACCTCCCTTCAGTGTTTACGTACGGGCAGCCATGCGACCGTTGGATGGTGTGATGCGACCAACTGTGGACATTGCCACGGTGGAGAATATCGTCGAGCCTGGTCGCGGAGCGCTCCCCATACTGATGACCGAAGTGGAAAAGTTGGCGCTTGCCGCTCGGCGGGCTGTATACGTCGAATCAGTACAGAATGAGGGCTTGTGTGGGCACCTGTCGCGGCGTGGTTATCGCTGTCGAGAGGAAGGGTTTATCCGCTCGTATTACAAGACAGTCGAGATGCTGGAAATGGATCTGGAAGCGCAGGAAAAAAATAATTCAATTAATTTATAAATAGTGGTTGACACGCTTTATCCAGAGTCTTAGTCTGTAATCATCTACTAAACATTTGCAGGAAGAATGACATGAACACTTTTGCTCAGGAACGGTTTGCCGAACGTCGCGATGATCGCGATGATCGCCCCTGCGCATTCGTTTAGTCATCTTCGAAAGGAGGGCTAAACGCCCTCCTGGCATAAGAACCCCGGAGGGAAACCTCCGGGGTTTTTTATTGGAAAGATTTTGTACCCATAGCCCAACTGGATAGGGCCCTGACTTGCGAAGTCAGATGATGTGGTGGTTCGAATCCACCTGGGTGCACCAGTTGTCCGGTTCGTTAGTTCAGTGGCCTAGAATAGCGCCCTGTCACGGCGCAGACACGGGTTCGATATCCCGTACGAACCGCCATATTAGTTGCTGTGTTAGTTGGTTAGTTTTTGATTAGTTTTTGTAAAAGCGCCATTCGTCTAGCGGTTCAGGATTTCTGGTTCTCAGCCAGAAGACCGGGGTTCGAATCCCCGATGGCGAACCATTCAATGGTCTTGGTTAGTCCGAGATCGGCGGTTGAAGATACATGTTTTAGCTCTATTCGTCTAGTTGGTAGGACAGCGGGTTTTCAGTCCGTCAAGAGGGGTTCGAGCCCCCTATAGAGCACCAGTTTCAGGCCGGGTCGCCAAGTGGTCAAGGCGCGTGACTGTCTATCACGCATGCGAGGGTTCGATTCCCTTCCCGGTCGCCAAATTCAGTGTCAAAAGGTTTTGCACATGTCCAGGATGCCTGGCTTTCACCCAGGAAGACGCCGGTTCGAATCCGGTCATGCGCTCCAATTTAAGCAATAAACGAGGCGTAGCCAAATTGGATAACGCACCCCGCTTCGAACGGGAAGAATATAGGAGTTCGAGTCTCCTCGCCTCGGCCACATTTCACTGGGCAACCCCATGCCCTGGCTGCACGGACAGCTTTTGATCGGCCCTTCTCCTGGGATATGATGATACAAACAGGAGATCGATCATGCATCAAGACCATGCCTCCAAGGCGCTCGCAGAAGCGTTGATGGCCATAGACCCCTTTGACGTGACCCCGGAGGTCGGCAAGCCCATAGAAGACCTGCTGGTGGACATGCTGCGGGAGGGGCTGGTGATGGAGGTGCGTGCAGCCGTCATCCAGGCGCAAAAATCCTGGGGCACCCTGCCAGAGAAGAGCAGGCCCGGCGACGAAATGCGATTTATCCCGCACATCAATCCCTTTTTGCGCTTCCTGCGCGAAGGCAACGCCGATTTCCTCAAGTCGGTGAAAAATCATTTCTTCGGCTTTACTGGCGCTGGCCTGACCATGGATGTCGCCGAGAAACGCTACAAGGTCGATACCTATTTCCGCTACCGCTACTCACTTCCCATCACGACCGCGATCGCCCACTATGGAAAGGACTTCGCCATTTTCGATTGCACCACCAAAACGCAACTGAGTCAGTTCTGCCGGCTGTTTGCAGACAAAGACAAGCACCACGCTGACCTGTATGGGTTTACCCGAGACCTGGACTTTGATTACAAAAATTTCCATGTCTGGGGCTCGGCTACCGAACTGAATTACTACGAGTTGCGTGACAACCTGGTCATCAGTGCGGGGATGGGGGCTGGCTTTGTCACATCCGACGTGACACTGCTGAGTCAGGATCCAGACCCACGGTTCATCAAGCGCCAGGAAGTGCTCTGGAAGGCCCTCAACCACCGAGAGGACGGTGTGAGCATACTCGGCGCAATCATCAATCAGAGCTCCAAAGCCTACTTCAACGGCAAGCCGATTTTTTCGGGCGCCGGAGCCAAGTTTTTCTGGGAGCTGATGCCTCGAATCGCTGATGTGCTCTCCGAAAACCTCAAGATTAACCGCAATGACGTGGTCAAGACGTTGTTGCTCAAAGGCCTTGAGATGCACTGGGGTGGGCAGGATTCAGGCTTCGAGACCTCAACCACCCAGTGGGTTGATCTCGATGCTATTCTTCCGCTCGTGAGATCCAAGGATCGCGAGTATGTGGTGTCTCGCCTCCAAGGCGCCGCCGAGAAATTGAATGAGCAGGTGGCCAGCCTGCTTGAAGATGACCTGGGAATCTAAGCATGGCCACTTACACGCACTATGAGAAGCTGCTTGATGAAGCAGCGAAAGCTTGCGACCTGAAAATGGTCGAATATCTCCTGGATGGGCTGGCGCTCATGGATCCAGGACACTTGAGTCAGGCCAACCGGGTGTTCAGATCAGTATTGGACAGCGCTGACCTTGAAGCTGTGGCAAACCTGTTCTTTGTCAAGCTGGGTGTCGACCACAAGACCGCCATCTCCTACTTTGACGGCCTGATGAACAATCCGGATTTGCCACGCGCCGACCTGCATAACTACATCGAACACCTGGGGGAAGGTTTTGCGGCAGTTTTTGTTTCCGCCTTGTACAAGGGGGATGTGGAAATCGCCAAGACCTTGAAGCAACGGTATGCCAGTCAATTCCCGCTGCGCCTGGATGACTACAAAAGCATCAACGGCCATGTGATATCCGCATACGCCGAAACTATGTCGAACTGCAGAAATGTCGCGGAAGCCCGTGAAATCTTCGAACTGGTTGTTGAATCAGGGCTTGGCAACCTGGTGGGGAAAGATGCGGAAGATGACACCTCCTGGAAATGGATGGTGTCTTCCAGCCGATGGTCTTCCGTGACCGAGCTCACACGGGCCGCCCAATCAGAATTACCGCTGCCCATGCTGTCCAATGGAGTGGTAAGAAACCCAGAGATGTTGATGGCGCTGGCCCAGGAGTTGCCAGGCACCCATTACCCAGAGCTTTTCAACAAGACGATGGCCTGGATTGCCGACGCAGACCTTGAGTCAGCAACTGTGCCCGCCATCACGACCCGGCCCATCCGGACGTTCGGAACAGGCATTTTTGCGTCAGTCGACATCCATAACCTGTGTGATTTTGACCTGAATCGCGTGTCGGCTCTCAAATATGAAAAGCAGGGCAGTGAAAGGGTGGGGCTTGAAACCATTGTGGAGGTTAATGTTGGCTTGCAGGTGGCCAATGGCAATCTTCTGAATGGAGAGCATTTTAACTTGCTGGGTCGGTATTTTGTGTCCGATGAAACACTCGCCGGCCTAAACCACCCGAAAGGCTACACCCTGTGCATGGTGGATACCCAGTGGCTTGCCCAATTCGAAGCGGCAGCCATTCAGGAAGACTTGCTGAACAAGGCTCATGAATTTGTCTCGGGCTTTTTCCCCGTCAACATTTTCTATGAGCTGTCTGAGACCGCCAGTGATTATGCCGCTGCTGCGCCCAACCCCACAGGGATAGTGGAGGTTGCACCCTACGATGCGAGGAAGTTCTTCTTGCTGCTTGAACAAGAGAGTACCCGTGCGGAAATCCTGAAGATCATTCCCAACGAGCTGTGGCGTTATATGTTTGAACGCTCGCAGGCGCGCCTGATGGCCAAAGGCTTGCTCTTGGCCAAAGAGCACCTGGGACTTGAACTGACGCAGTTTGCATCGGTGGTGCGAATGTCGACCAGCACCCTCACAGAGCTTGCCGCTGGGGGCTACAACCTGTGGGTGAATCAGGAGCATGTCCAACGAGCAAGCGTTCTCCTTGAAAAAACCAATTCCGAACGAAGAAGCTCGCTCCTGGACGTCTATCAAAGCGTGATCATGATGGGTGGGTGGCCAGATGATCTGCCTGAAATCACCTCTATCCAGGAGGCAATCACGAAAGGGGTGCGCGTGCAGGATGCCACGTTGCAGATGGCTTACCTGCGCGCCATGGGTGCTGAGCAGGTAATTCCACAGGTCAAAACCAAGGCCCAGTGGGAGTTTTTCTTCAGGACATTTGAAAATTCGGAGATTACCCCTCACCTTGATCGGGTGCCTGAACACCTCCGGGCCGATATCCTTGCTGATGACTTGGGGCTTTAACGTGAAAAAACCATACCGAATTTACCTGGCGGGTTTCGATGTGTTTCGCCAGGACTCCATTGCCCATGGCGAGCAGCTCGTGGCGCAATGTGCAAAGGCTGGCGCTGTCGGCCTCTACCCGCTCGACAATGTTGTCCCTGAAGGCCTTGCCGGCCACGCCATGGCCAAGTGGATCGCCGATGCCAACGTGCGCATGATCGACTCCTGCGACGCCGTGCTGGTCAACCTGAACCCCTTCCGAGGCCACGAGCCTGACAGTGGCAGCGTCTTCGAGTTCGGCTATGCCTGTGGCATCGGCAAGCCGGTGTGGGGCTATTTTGCCGATCACCGGGCGATGATCGACAAGGTGCCCAATGCGAACGGGCATGATGATGAAGGCATGACGGTCGAGGATTTCGACCTCCCGGTGAACCTCATGTTAGCCACCCGCTGGGCAGGGTCGAGCCATAGCTTCGAGCAAGGCCTGGCTGCGCTGATTCAGCACCTCGACGCGCAGCCAGTCTGCCGCGCTGGCAAGGATAATCGGTCGGTAGACGATGGTGCGTTGACACCTTAAGCGCTCCATCCGAATCATGAGGGTAAGAGGCCCTCATGATAAAACACACGAAAGAACCGTACCCTGGCGCGGACTCTGACCACCTCAATGTCCATCACCTGGCGATCGAACGTGACGGCCAGGTGATTGCGACCTTGCGGGCCATTGGCGCAAGCATTCGAGACTCCTGGTCTGATCCCACCGACGACCACCCGCATGCGATGTACAGCGGGCACTCGGAATTGACCGACCTGTTTGAAGGGGTCTTTGGCTACAACCCCGAAGATTCCGATGCCGACATCCTGACCTATGGCATTCGGGATGAGCTGCTCGATGCGCTGGACGTGCTTCCTGGGGGTATTCGCGCTGCAGATCGCATGGATCCATTGCCCAATATCCTTTACGTCGACAATATTCTGGTGCAGCCGGCGTTCAGGGGGCAGGGGCTGGCTACCCGCTTGCTACGTTCACTGAAAAACCTCAGTCGACAATACGACGCGGTGCTGTTGGAAGCCTCGCCATTCCTGACGGATTTTAATGGCAACAAGACCGAGCAGATGCGCCTGCGGGCCAAGCTGCGTGTGCTGTACGAGCGCAGCGGTTTTACCCCTGTGGCAGGTGAGTTTCCCTATATGCTCGCGACGTTCTCGGCGCTAAACCCCAGGCCACAGATGACCAAGCGTGTGGCAGCTCATCACGAGCACACGCCAGGCATTTAACCTTTACTCGTATATTGGTTCTAGCTTTGTTACCATGTGGGCCTCCCGAGGACATCAGCCAGGGTTGCCATGTTTTTGTCCCCAAAAATCGCCACGGCGGTGATTGACGCATTCGCCAATGGCGACAGCGCACTGCCGCTCTCGATCTTCACGCACCTGGTCGATCAGTGTGCCGAGGACGAGCGTGCCGTGGCCTGTATTTTCGACCTCCTGGGCTTTATGCCGGCACGCCCTGAACAGCCACTGCTGGACTTTTTCCAGGGGCTCGACGATCTGCTGGCGAACACCTACTGCGCCATCGGCGGTATTGACGAGGCGCTGCGCACTGAAGCGTCGGAGCATCAGGCAACGAGGGCGCTTGAGGCGCTGGCATGCCCGAGGAGCCGGGAACTGGCGATCTGGCGCATCAATACCAAGTGGCAAGGCACCGAGCATTTTGCTCATCTGGATGCCGTGCTGGGTTGGCAACCCACCCCCAGGGATTTTTTGCTGTTCGCCGCCAACGCGGGTCGCTGGAAAGCGCGGCCCTCGGATTTTTCAGCGGCCCTCGCGGTTTACTTGCAGACCGAGGCAATGACAGCCTGTCCATTTCCGCATGTCGACGAAGTGAGGCTGGAGCCGCTGGTGGCCGCGCTCAATGATTTCGAGAAGCGCGACCTGCTCACCACCGGAAAGCTTCGCATGATTCTGGAGGTCTATCGTCGCGGGGCGCGGATACAAGGCATGGACAATTTCACCTTCATGAACCTGCTGGTCGAAAAACATAGCCTCGATAAACGCGTGGCGTTGCAGTTGGAAGAGCTTCACGAAGACTTTCTCATCTTTGATCTTGGCCTCTGAGCCAGCTGATCACTCACCCTCACACCAGGTGCCAAGGGCCTATTTGACCATGAACCATGTAATTCCCGCTGCACTCATGCTTGCTGTGCTTGCCGGCTGTGCTCAACTGCCCGACAGCAGCGTTCCTGTAGAAGATCGCGCTCAGGCGCCTGTGACGGAAAATCCTTACGGCGTCATCCTGATCCAGGAGCCGGTGGACTCCTCCACAAGCCCCGAGCAGGACAGCTATGCTGTCTACGGCGCCGATTCGGTCAGCACCTTCATCCCGCCCGATCAGCTGCCAGCCATTGATACCGAGCCGCTGCAGCCGCAGGCTGAGCCCGACCCCAGCAATCTGGATGCCGAGGGTCTGTATGCCCTGGGTCGCCAGTACATCGAGGGTGACGGCGTGGAGCAGAATGCGGCGATCGGCGAGCACTACATCAGTTTGTCGGCAGAGCTCGGCAAGGACGAGGCCAAGCGTGTGCTGGGCTTGATTCGCCTGCGCAGGGATGTTTCGGACGCCGAGGCCCTGGCCATGCTTGAGGAGGCCGCCGAAACCAGCTCCAAGGCGCAGATGCAGCTGGGCTTTCTCTATGCCAATCAGGCGCAGCCCCACCTTAATGACAAGCCCAAGGGTCTTGCCCTGATCGAAAAGGCGTACAGGGGTGGATCAGGCGAGGCAGCGTACTACTACAGCCGGATTGTTGCCAGCACGGATCCGTCCGCATCCCAAGAGGCCATGTCGTTCGCTGTCGCTCAGGGCTTCTCCAAGGCCCTTCTCGCCGCTGCCAAGACATCAGGCAGTACACAGGGCTCGGCTGAGCTCTATCTGCGCGCAGCACGCTCCGGAGACCCTGCCGCGATGTACGAGTACGCCAACGGCCTGCTCATTCGAAAATACAAACCCACCCTGACCGGCTTTGCTCATCCGGCTGAGGTCGAAGCGCTGGCCTGGTTCAGCTTGGCGAGTGAGCAGGGCAACGGCCTGGCAACGACCGAGGTCGGCAATCTCAAAGGCGTCGTTGTGGACTTGGCCAGGCGTGGAACCAGCCTGGATGAGGTCAAGCGCCGCGTGCAGGAAGTGCTGGCTGAGGATGTCGGGCAAGAGCAGCTTGACGAGCATTGACCAACAACGGTCAGCCCTCACGCTGGCCATAGAATGACCAGAGAGGAGTGTTTGAAATGAAGATATCGCGCAACCCCATTCGTTGGATCTTGGCTTTCGCATTGATGCCGATCATGCCCATCCTGGCGTTTGAACTTGCAAATCTGGGTAAGGATTTCGGCCAGTACATGGTCTCCCTTGCCAATCCAGTGCTGCTGGCAGCGCCCTGGATCCTGGTGATTGTCGCGGGATTGGTGCCCGCGCTTGGTATTGGTGCTGTCGTGCTCATGTTCACTCCAAGCAGAAGCCCCGTGGATCGCCCCCGGAGTGATGTGTGCCCGAAGTAGGCGGCTGGGCAAGCAGGGCAGTCGCATGATTCGGGGTGCTGTGCACCCCGGCTTGCTTTCGGTCTCCATTCCCCGCGTACACTGAAAGAAAAAGGTGAAGCGCATGGCCAAAAAATCCACCAAGCAGAGCAGCTGGGGGCTGTTCCGAGAGTTTGAGCAAAGCGGAAACTGCCGGCAGCTCCCTCAGTGGGAAGTCCTTTGGCAAACGCTGGAGAGCACGGGGTTGAACTATGACCTGCTGGAGCCGATCCAGCATGATTCCGGCACCCTTTTTCAGAGCATGCTCCTGGGGCTCTACGCCTACGCGCCTTCATCGCGGGCATTCATCCAGGACATGGTCGAAGCCTACGGCGCTCAGGGCAATCTTGTCCGGGGAATCCTCGACGCCACCGCGAGTGAGCAATACTTCCCTGACCTGTTCATGGAGCAGATGGATGATTTGTTCGAATGGGGGATGGCCCACGGCGGACGTTTTGATCGACTGCCTAGCGTCAACAAGGTGCGCCCTGATATCAGCCAGTGGGTGTACGACAAGACGTGCAAACACAAGGGTGGGAAAGCCTGGTTGATCCAACACGGGTCGTTGCATGACCTCTGCAGTGTAGGGGCCAGCCTTCTGCGGGATTGTGGTCGGGCGGATCTTGGCGTGCAGTTTGGCCAATTGCCCAATTACCGAGAGCGTGAGGCATGGATGTATGCCTGGCTCAAGGAGGAATTTGGCCTGAAGGTCGCATTCCCGAAAGCTTTCAAGGAGTCCCGGTACCACAGCACCAATCCAGACCAGGCCCTGTACAGCTACCTTGACCTGGCGGAGATGTTTACCGGAGGGGACATTCTGAAACTGGTCGGCCTGCACCGTGAAAGCAGCAGTGAGGCCACGCGCAACATTTCCAAGACGGCCATGCTGTTGATCCTCAGCCAGCCCAAGTACTGGGAAATTCTGGCTGGTGCCGAGCGATCGCTGATGGCCCACTGGAGGAAATCCGGGGTGCTGAATGATGTGCAATGGATGCAGCTGGTTGAGACCACAGACGCTCAAAAAGAAGGGTTTCTGGCCCGTGACCTTGGCCTTTAACGAGTAATGCGTATATTGATTTTTGAGGGTAAAAATGAGACACTGAAAGCCTAGAACGACAAGAAAAACTGGAGCTGGAAATGTCTCACCTCAAGCAATTTTCGTACATCATCAAAGACACCGATTTCAAAAAAGGCCCGCATGTCTCCGTCGTCGAGATCCAGAGCCATCCGTTCCAGCACCCCAAAGAGCTGATTGGCTTCGTCAACCAAAACGGCGTGCTGAAGGTGCATGGCATCATCGATGAAAACCAGCCCAAGGTCATCAATGAGTTCGTTCTGGTCGGCACGGGCGCAACCATTCCCGATGACATGATCGAGCGCCTGTACCGCATTGATTCGGTGCTGATCGGCGATGGTCAGTATGGCTACCATGCCTACATCCTCCTGGATCCTCGCGGTATTCCTGAAGCCGGTTCGGACGTGGGCCTGATCCCGAAATTCAAGCTCAGCATTACCTACAATCCCGATGCCGACGAGGACGAAAAGGAAGAGCTTGTCGAACTCATCGCCCAGTTCTGCGAGCAGCACAAAGGTGTGGTGCGTTACCACCCGGAAGCGGGCGATGCAGATCAGGTCGAGATCCACGGTTACACCGACAGCTTCCGCCAAGACCAGGCGTTCCACAATTTCATGGGCCAATTGTACAAATCCTCGGTCATCGATGACGTCAACCTGACCAAAGCTGTGTGAGGTGGCGGACATGAAAGTCATTCGGAAAGAAATGTTGGTTAAGGCTGATATTGGTGAGAACAATAATAAATGGTGGGAGGTATCGTGCTTCGAAGACTTCAGCTGCCAAGTTGTCAATGGTCGTATCGGGGGCAATGGCCAAAATCAGCCATTGAAGCGCTTCAACAGTGAGCACGAAGCCAATCGCTTCATTGACTCGAAAGTCCGGGAGAAACTCAAGGGTGGGTATAAGCCCTTCCAGGGTATTGCCCAGACCAAGAGCAAGGCGGGCATGTCTCGCCTGGCCCTGGAAATGGCGGCGTCCGAGCAGATCCGCACCCAGCACAAAGATGTGGTGTCCGACCTCATCAAGCGTCTTGTCAACGCCAACGTGCACTCGATTCTGAAAAATACCGACCTGACGTACGACGAAGACACCGGCCTGTTCCAGACGCCATTGGGCATTGTCACCCTGGAGTCGATCAAGGACGCCCGCGACTTGCTCAACAAGCTCAGCGTTCACATCGAAGCCAAGGATTTTGACAGCGACGAGGTCAAAGCCCTGCTGGCCAGCTACCTGATGCTGATTCCGCAGAAGGTCGGCAGAAAGCTCTCGGTTGCCGGCGTGCTGCCGGACGGTGAAGCGATCCAGAAGCAGAACGGCATCCTGGATGACCTTGAGGCCTCCATCGGCCAAGTGGAAGAGCTGCGCAAGAAGAAGGCCCAGGGCGGCGATGATGCCGAAGTGAAAATCGAGGTCGAGAAGATCTTCAACTGTGAAATCAACGTGGTTGAAGACAAGGCGGTGATCAGAAAAATCACCGATTTCTTCGAATCGACCCGTCAAAAAATGCATGCCTCCTACGGGCTGGGTATCAAGCGGGTCTACGAGGTCAATATTGATGCAATGACCAAGGCCTTTGAAGAAGAGGGCCGCCCACTGGGGAATATCAAATTCCTTTGGCACGGCACGCGCCCCGGTAATGTGCTGTCCATTTTGAAAAGTGGCTTCGTAATTCCGCCCACCAGCTCGCCTTTCGTATGTGGCAGAATGTTCGGGAATGGCGTATATTATTCTGACCAAAGTACGAAGTCTCTCAATTATGCCACAGGTTGGTGGGCTGGCGCAAGAGAAAAAGAAGTCTTTATGTTTCTGGCCGACGTGGCCATGGGCAAAGAGCATATTCCACGGGGCCCGAGCCAAAATCTGCCGGCTCCAGGCACCGACTCGACTTACGCGATTGGCGGGAAAAGTGGGGTTTCGAATAACGAGTTTATTGTATACAAACTGGCCCAGGGAAAAATCCGCTACCTAGTCGAATTCGAGTGATATTGGTTCGGTGAGTGATAGAAAAGCCCCGCACAGCGGGGCTTTTTTCTTGGCATCCGCTTCACCTATACTGAAAAAAATAGATTGGAATTTTCCCATGCAAGCCAGCAGCCAAGACCAAGACGAACGATTCCGTAAATTCAGCGGCGGCAAGAGCGCCTTCCAGCGTGCTGTGGGCCATGCCGAATGGCTGCTCAAGCGCACTGAGCAAGAACCTGAATGCCTGGGCTATGCCAAGCAAAGCTCGAAGTCCTATGTCCGGGGTGGTGACGACCTGCGGACAGCGCTTGAAAAAGCCCTGATCGACAATGCTGGCTATGGCTGCCACGAGGCATTGGCGGTGCTGACGCAGAACGATGCCATCGACCTGGTGGTCTATGACCGCTACGAGAACCTGATGGAGGCCAAAAGCCTGACCGCCACGGTGGAAGAGGTAATGTCGGCGCGCAAGCGCTATTCCAGGGCATTACAGCCCCTGGGCGCCGCCATCAGATCCTTTTCCGAGGGCAGGATTGATGAGGCGATTTTCCTGCAGGTGGTAGAAGAACTCGAAAGAATGGGCGGTCGAAAATTCTATCGCTCACCCCAGCATATCGCCCATATGGGCAGGGGTTCTGGCTCCTACTTCGGGGGAGACATCACCAATATCCCCGAGTATGCCAAGGGATTGGCCATGATCATTGATCGGGGTATGTCCAACCTGCTCCCACTGCTGGGCAGAACACCCGATTTTGAAGGATTCAAGCAGCTGACGCCTCGGCACCCAGCTAATTATCGCAATGCCTTTGCGGCGGCGATGGTACTGGCGCATGACAAGGACAAGCATCAGCTCGATACACGTGCACTTCCGCTGGCCGCGCATGGCGTGATTTTCGAGACCCTTTTGGGGCGAATCGTTGATTGCGACTTCGACTCGATTCAGCGTATTGCGGACAATTTTGACCTCTCGCTGACCTACGATGCCTTGGCTTCGCACAAGCCCGTGCGAAGCGCGGCCAGCAAGCCGCTCCAGGCGAGATCGGATCAATTCACCCCCTTGTTGTTGATCAGGGCGACCCTTGACAGCATGAGACGTGCGCAAAGGGACACGCCAAGGGTCGTTGACACCCTCGACATCCTGTTGGAGTCGGGCCTTCGCAGCTACATGAAAGACCCCGCTCACCTGGCGCAGCTGACGATTAGGGATTTCAGGCACCACCTGGAGCGCTCTGAATCGGCAAACTTGCGCGCTGAGATCGAAACGCGTGTGCCATTCAAATCCCTGACGGCTGATCTCAAACCGCTTGAGGTGTTCAACCTCGCGATGAAGGGGGTTGATGCAGCGATGCTCGAATATGAAGACCGCCTCAAGGCAGACCGCAGTGTGCTCGCCCAGATCCTGCCAAAATTATCCGAGGAGCAGCAGGCGGAGATGTTCGGTCAAGGCCTGGCCAAGTGCCGGCTTATCGACGAGGATCGCAAATATGCGACGGCGCCCTCCGTGATTGCCGATCGCCTGGCTTTGGATCTCGGGCTTTAAGGGGGGTGGAGCAACAGGGTCGGCTGCCTTGCCCTGTTGCTCGCTGCTCGCAGCGCTAGAGCCCTAAATCGCTCTCCAGGCGCTCCTGGTTGAGCCGTTCGCACAGTGCCAGCTGCTCATCTGAAAAGCCCACGGCTTTGAGTTGCTGGTACTTGTCTTTCCCCCTGATCAAGTTGAACGCAGCGTTCATCAGAGCCTCGATTTTTCGGGCAGGAAACTCGATGGTGCCGAAGTCATGGGTCGTGCCGTGGTAACTGAGTGCTTTGAACACTTCGCCGGGCGAGCTGAAGCTAATCTCAACCTTGTCACTCTCCTGAGTCAGGTGGTAGAGGATGATGCTGTTTGTCGTGTTGTTCTGCCCCCAACTTTGGCGCGGGTTTCGAAAGCCTGCCCAGGTATGATCCGGCACCCATTGATACTTGTGCATGAGCGACTGGATCTTGAAGATGTTGTGTTCATCCAGGGTGTCGTTGCTCATGTAGCGGTAGGCAATGTCCTCCCGCCCCAAGGTAAAGAGCGCGTCATAGAATTCCGTGCCCTGCACGCGCAGCGGCGAATACTCGCGATCGATCGTAAAATACCGGGCGTTCGACCCACTGCTTGCCACATAACGGTCGATATGGCGATCAAACAACTCGGCATGCTCGACAAGCACTGCCGGTGGGAAGCTCGCCAGCGAAAGGACGGCGTTGGCCTGGACGAACAGAGCGATCTCCTCGATCCCACTTAAGCGGGTGAACAGCTGATCCCACGCCGCTACGCTCCCCGTTTTAGCCAACTGTCCACCGAGCGCCAACCAGGGCCGCGCCCCCATGGAGTTGGTGGGCAGTTCTGACCTGAGTGAGGATTTGACGAGCAGGTCATCCAGGGCAGCATCTCCCCAAACATACTGACGGGTTTCCCCAGGGTGCGCGCCGAAACTTTCCAGGTGGAAGACCAGTGCTTCAAATCTCAGATGCAGGGAAGAGTAGGGCTTGCGGCCCACGATCCTTTCGTAAGTCGAGGGCTCCAACATGAGGGACGTTTGCTTGAAAAGCTCCCCCAGCGCACCGTACTCACCCAGGTTAACCAGCTGCGTGATCGCTGCCTTCAGGGCCTGGCCTTTGGCGATGTACTCTTCATACTCGCCGTAGTCGTAGGCCAACCTGGTCATGTCGTGACAGAGCGCTTGCGCTTCAATGGCGAGGGGGTGAATGATTGCGGTCATGAGGGTTCTCCTTTCCCTCATTCTACCCCTGCTGGGGTGAGGGGAAGCAACCTAGCGCATTGACTGCATGACCTGGTCGGCGATCCACGCCAGCAATGCGCTGAGCTGCTCTTCCGTGCGCAAGGTCACCTGGCTGCTGCCCTGGCCAACCTTGAGCCCTGGAAAAGCCAGGGCCTGGCTTTCGCTTGGGTGGGAATGCAGGGTCACCTTGAGTTTCGGGTGCATCGAGCCACTGAGCTGCACACGCCCCAGCTCGGCACTCAAGGTGCTGAGGATGAGGCCGTCCTTGCAATCGACGCAATACAGCCCTTCATCAATCTGGCTCAGGGCCTCCTGAAGGCCCCTGGCAAGGCTTTGCACCTGAGGGGAGGCGAAGGTCAGCATTTCACCGAAGGTTAGCCGAGATCGCGGCACAGGCGCTTGTGCCGGTGGCTTGCGGTAGACCCGGTGACTTTTGACGATATCCAGCTCAAAGGTGCTGTTGGCGAAGAACTCGAAGGTCACCAGGTCGACATTGGCACGGGTCTGATCCAGCAGGTTCAGGTCATAGGGGTGAAATTCATGGGCAATGCACAGCGCCCGCGCCCCCTTCCAGTCAATGGCTTGTGCCATGTGCTCGCCCAGCCGGGATCGCACCAACTCGGTAAAATCCCCTTGTCGCTGCTTGAGTGTACTCAGGTAAAACAGCGCCTGGTTCAGGATATTGTCAGAGCCCACCTTCTTGTATTCGATGATCACGGGAAAACCATCGGCATCGATGCCGATCGTGTCCACCCGCATTTCAACCTGACCGTGCATTGTCCATTCGCTGGCCAGAAAGGTCACGCCAAGAAACGTATTGAGGTGCTGCTCCATGAGGCGCTGCAAATCCCGCTCAAGGCTGGGCAGCCATGAGGCAACGCGCCGGCAGGTGTTGCCCTCCAGGCTGAAAAGAGATCGTGTCATAGCTCATCAACTGTCGTAAAATACGTGCTTAAATCAATATACCGCAAAAACGTTATAGTGAGAATTTCCAATGGCAGCTTTGACTTCAAAAACCTGCTTTTTGTTTGACCGGGTGCAGTTGGAAAAAAACGATCAGCTGTGGCTGCCAGAGTGGTTGCTGAAGCTTGGGCATCAGGTAGCGGTGGCGGTGAAACCTGCGGTGAATGCCAGCCCATCGGCCCCGCTGTTTACCCCAGACGCCTGCCTGGTCATTGTCGGCAGCATTCCGTTTACCCGCTATTTCATGCGCCTTCACAAGGGCAATTGCCCTGGCGCGTACTACGATGATGAGCGGTTCCGCTGTAGCCAGTACCTGCATCAGCTGCCTGCCGACTGGCTTCTGAACGAGCACCATGTGTTTGTGCCTTATGCGCAATTGATGCGGCGCCCTGCGTGGTTCTTCGACCTGTTTCAGTCAGACACGCTGTTCATCCGACCAGACTCGGGGGCGAAGACTTTTACCGGCCTCCCTGTCCGCCGTGACCAGGCATCCCAGGAGCTTTCGGCGTTGCGCCAGCTCACCAATGTGCCCGGCGAAACACTGACGTTGATCAGTCGAGCAGTTTCTGTGGAGGTCGAGTACCGCTTTGTGATCATTAACCGCAAGGTGGTGGCGGGGTCGCGGTACATGGTCAACGGCGAAATCGACATCGCCAGTGAAGTCGACAGTACCTGTCAGGCGCTGGCGCAGCAGGTGGCCAGTCACGCCTACCAGATCGATATCGCCTACACGTGCGACGTGGCCATTTCAAATGGGGAGCCTAAGGTGGTTGAGCTCAATGCCTTTTCTACCTCCGGCCTCTATGCGTGTGACATCAAGGCGGTGTACCACGCGATCATCGAGGCCGCGTGGCTGGAGCACACCCTGGAAATTGCCCTGGGGGATTGACGCTAGGCCTTAAAAAATCGTTTGAATAAGGCGATGATCATCTAAATAATCGGCGTATCGAAGCGGACATTGTGAATGCCAGCAGTCCGCATGCAGTGTCGGAAATTAACATGCCCAGATTTTTTCACGTTCTACTGCTCAGCCTGACCCCCGTGCTTGCACAGGCTGACAATATAGTGCGGATTACCGCGCCCATTTATCCAACAGCACTCGTTGATGCTGAGCCATTGGTGGGGGATTGGGTGCAGGTCGGATCTCCCAGGAATTGCTCAGCCTGGACGCCTCTCGCCTCGTCATACCCCACTGGCGTAAGTTTCACTCAAAGCGCCTTGTGTGATATTGACCAGCAACGTCAGGTGCAAGATCGAAAATACAAGAGCAGAACCCATGAGTATGTGAACATGGGCGCCCCCAGGATTGAAGACAGGGTACTGGCGAGCCAGGCGGTGACCCAGCTAGCCCAGGGGACAGGGGTGGCGCCTCCAGGGGGCTGCGTGGCCATGGGATCCAATGGCTATTGGATGGAGAACCGAAATGGCTCAAAGCTTCACAGCATCCGTATCGGCTACAAGAACATCGAGGTGAAATATGGAGAAACGCCGGTGTACCCTTCGGCCCCCACCGTGCCCGAAACCACGCGCATTAAGGACGGGGCCTATACCTACACGCGTGGGGCCTACTCGCATCAAGTGAACACGTCCTATGGTGGCAACTACCCTGTCGTAGCCAGTTATTACGGCGTTTGCCAGAACTGATCACACCCATTCCGTGCATGCCGAGCGAGGCGCTGCTGACGTTCCGCTCGACATTGTGTGGCCAGGCCACCGTCGCGAATCTTGGCGCAGAGGCGTGACTTGCTGTCAGGCAAATACGTAGCTCAGGCCCAGCACCACCAGCATCGCGGCAGCACCTGCGGCGACATCGTCGAGCATGATGCCCCACCCACCTTTAAGCGAGCGATCCAGATAGCCAATCGGGCCTGGCTTGAGCACATCAAAGAACCTGAACACCACGAAGGCGACCGCTGCCCAGACCAGTTGGTGCTGCACCGGAATGAACAGCATGGCCAGCCACATGCCGACAAACTCGTCCCAAACGATCGATTGGTTGTCGTCGGTCGAGCCCAGGTCTTTGCACACCTGATCGCAAATCCAGATGCCCGCCACGGTAGCGACCAGGATGACGATGGCCATCCACAGCGTGGGCAGCGCCAGCAGGGCCAATCCGAACGGCAGTGCGGCCAGGCTTCCCCAGGTGCCGGGTGCTTTTGGCAGCAGGCCAGAGCCAAAGCCCGTGGCGATAAAATGAAGGGTCAGGCGAGGATCGGGCTTGAGAGGGCGGGTCAAATCTTGAGGGGTTTCCATGAGATGCTCCGAAAATCAGGTCGGTGCAATATATTTCTAAAGCGTTGCTCAGACAAGCGATTTTGCACTCCTCCCCAAGGCTGGCCTATAATCTTGAAAAGACAAGGGGTTGAACATGTCCGTTCGTTACGCTCAGCACTACACCAAAATGACCGAATACCTCGGCAAAAATGGCTACACAGGTCGCCAAGGGCACTTGCGATCGGATTTGACCCAGGCGGATTTTGACTCGATCTTTAAAGAGTTTTTCTCGAAGAAGAATTATCAGGCCATCCTCCAGGACTTTGCTTACAACGGCTGCGCCCAGGATACCTTGTCAAGGGCCGTGGTACAGCTGATCCTGGCGTCCTCCCAAGCCAGGGAGGCAATGCTGAGACTGGCGCTGCTGACAGGCAGGGGGAGCTTCATTTCCAACGAGCTGCTCAAAAGCATTGATACCAGCGAGCAGACGGGTGATGCCGGTATCAGTGCCGAGCTGTTCTTGGAACTTGAGATGCGTCGTTGTACGCCTGCCCACGAGATGTATTTTCCACAGTGGCCTAAAGCAGCCGGGGTAGCGTTGGCGCTGCGAACCAGGGCTGGCCATGCTGTTCGTGACATGGTTGCCATGATGAACCAGCATGAGTTCTTCGCCGTCCTGCCCCACCTTCACGAGAAAGGGTTGGAGGTATCCGATCAGGCCCTGAAAAAACTGACCTTCCCCAATGCCTTCGTGGATCTGCCGCAGGCGGATTTGGCCATTGTGTTCGCGTACCAGGCCAAGCTGCATGGTCAGAACGATGCAGTCAGGCGTTGGCTGCCGAACATCCGCGAGGCGGATCTGAGCTTCATCGGTCTTCACGCGCTCGCCAATTACCTGGACATGGAGGAACCGGGCAAATTTGTGAATGAAATGCTCGCGGTCGATGATGATATGCGCAAAAGCTTTGCTGAGCTGGTGTGTCGCCTCACGGTGAAGGAACTGGGACTGCAGGCCCTCAACAACCTCTCCCCGCGCAGTCTGGATTACCTGGTCAAAGCGCGGGCACTCACCCATGAACAAGCACTGCTGCATCCCAATGGCGGAGAGCGGTATGCGACATCCGCACTTGAGGAAGGCCTGGGTCTGTAATGGGCATTCGCAGTGGTTGGCTTGAGCCAGCTGCTGCGGCTTTGCTGGACTGTCACCGACAAAGACTGCTGAATGGATTTTAAATGATGCTCGACTACGCGCAGGAAATCCGGAATCTCAACAAGTATCTCAAGGCCCACGGTTACATGAGTGAGGACTTCCACCTGCGAGATGACCTTTCCCAGGATGATTTCGACCGCATATTTCGGGAGCACCTTGGTTTCATCCCCTATAAGACCATGCTGCAGGATTTCATCTACAACGGAGCCGGAGGTCGCACATTTCCATCTCAGCTGGTGCTGATGATCCAGGCATCGACGCCAGGCCAAGCCCTACTGCTGCGAATGGCGTTGTTGGCGGGGTGCGAGTCGTATGTTGCGAACGAATTGTTCCTGGCAGCAGACAGCGTTAAAACGCTCAATTTCCCCAAGGTGAGTCAAGCACTGATTATCAGCCTGGAAAAGCATGGGCGCTTTTCTCCTGCGCAAATGTACTACCCGCGCTGGCCTGCGCCTGCCGCTGAAGCGCTCAAGATCAGGCTGGCATGTGGCCACGGACTCAATGAGATGCTCGCCTGCATGCCAGTCCCTGCCTTTTGCGCAGTGCTTCATGCAGTCGAGGAGTTGTGGACGATCATCAGCTCCAAGGGCCGTGCCATGATCAATTTCCCTGTCGGGTACCGGGGGCTATCCCAGGATGATCTGTCGAGCATGCTCGCCTTTCAAGCCAATGTGATGGGCCTCCCAGGCGCGATCAGGCGGTGGCTGCCGGATATCGGCAACATGAAACTGGATTTCATCGGCTACCAGGCGCTCGCGCAGTACCTCGATATTGATAATCCTGCAGGGTTTATTGAAGACATGCTCGACATGGAGGACGAGGCCAGTGGGCATTTTGCAGCGCTCGTTACCCGTCTTGCCATCAAGGAACTGGGCCTTGGTTCGCTCGATGGCCTGACAGCCGCGAGCCTTGACCACCTCGTCGAAAAACGGGCCATCACCTATGAGCAGGCGTTTCAGCACCCCAGTGGGGGCGATCGCTACGCGGCAGCAGCGCTTGAGGAAGGGCTCGGCTTGTAATTGACAGTATTACGATTTGACCATATATTGCGTCAATTCTGAATATTGTCTGCCGGGAGTGGTTGATGGAGCTGCTTAACCTGATTTTTTTGATGTTCATGACCGTAGGTTTTGCCAGGATTCTGGCGAACGTTCTGCCCATCCCGCTGCCGTTCCTGCAGATCGCCTTGGGTGCGCTGATCGCAATTCCAAGCTATGGGGTACGCATTGAAATTGAGCCTGAAGTTTTCATGGTTCTCTTTATCCCACTATTGATCTGGGTGGAGGCGTACTCGCTGCCAAAAAACTCCTTTGCCAAGGACTGCGGGCCCGTCCTGGGCATGGCCATCGGCCTGGTTGTACTGACCGTCATCCTTTGCGGTTTCTTCATCAATTTCCTGCTTCCGGTCATTCCACTGGCCGCCTGTTTCGCCCTGGCGGCGGTGCTGGCGCCGACTGATGCGGTGGCGGTTATGGCTATGGCCCATGGCAAATTGCCCGAGAAAATTGGTAGAAAGTTGGGGTTCGAGGCGCTTCTCAACGACGGAAGCTCTCTTTCGCTGTTTGCCGTAGCGATTACCGCCTTGCTGTCGGGTGTGTTTTCGCCGGTAGAGGCGGGTTTCAAGCTCATCCTCATGGCGGTGGGCGGCCTGGTGGTCGGCGCGGCGATCAGCTGGCTGGTGGGTAAAGGCAAGTCGATGATGGCGGCGCGGGGCTTCTTTGACCCCATTACCCCGGTGTTCCTGATGCTGCTGGTGCCGTTTGCCGCGTTTGTCACGGCAGAGCACCTGCACCTCTCGGGTATTCTGGCCGCCGTGGGGGCCGGCTGGATGCAGTCTCGCGCTGAAATGCAGCCGAAGCACATTCAGACCCGGATGCTGAACCGATCGGTCGTGCATGTGATTGTGGCCCTGCTGGAGGGAGCCTGTTTCGTGATCCTGGGCAACGCCCTGCCGGGGATCTTGGAAGGGGCAGTCAGCAACCGCAACCTGAACACCTTCAGCGTCTTTGACCTTTCGCTGTACGTCGTGCTGATCACGGCCTCGATTTTCATCACCCGCTTCATCTGGATCTACGGCTACAAGAAACTGACCGTGCTGTACAAGCGCCTGGCCGGCAAACCCTTCAAGCCCGAGCAGGATGCACTGGTGTCTGGTTTGATGACGGTTGCCGGTGTGCGCGGTGCGATCACACTGGCGGCGGTCATGTCGGTACCGGTGGTGATCGCAGGAGAACTGTTCGCTGGGCGGGACATCATGATCTTCCTGGCCATGGGCGTGATCATCCTGTCGCTGGCGGTCGGCGCCTTGGGGATCCCGGTGTTCCTGCGCTTTGTTCAGGGCGATGCGGAAAAATCGCAAGCGAAAGAGGTTTTGCTGGCAAAAGTGACCGCTTCAAGTTCGGTCATCCGCTTCCTGGAGGAATGGGAGCACACCCACTCGACCGGCAAGGATGCGGGCGAGGCCGCGATGATGACCGAAGTGCTGGCGCGGGTGATGGCGGACTATCGCCAGGATGTGGATGCGTTGGATTCTGCCGACAATGTGCGTGAGCGCGCCCAGGCGATGGAAGCCTTGGAGCGAGACCTGCGTCTTAAGGCGATTGGGGTGCAGCGCAAGGCGCTGTTCAAACTGCGTCGCAAACGCTTGATTGACGATGAAGCCATGCGTCAGCTGATTACCGACCTGGATTACAGTGAAGCGGCCCTGCAATAGCCGCTAGCTGCCCGGCCCTTCCGGTGCGCCAAAGCCGTTTCTCATTTCGATGGGAAACGGCATTTTCATGATCTCGTAGAGCGTCGCAGACAATGGGTCAAGCTGAAAAGGCTTACCCTGATAGAGCGCTGCGTAATCTGCCAGTTTGACCACGCCGTGGGGGATGTCCTTGCCATCCCCAAGCCACATTTGCGCCCGATAGTCGATCACGAGGTCGCCAACCTGCACCCAGAAGTGCGGGATCGTGTAGTCACAGCCCTTGGGGGTAATCGCGCCCGCCATCCCCTGATAAGCAATCTGGTGCTGGCTGAGCACTGTGGCCACCAGCCGCGCCATGCCATCGCACTCGACGGGCGCGTACTCCAGGTGCTTTACCAGGTCTGCCAGGGCTTGGGCGCGCATTGCTTATTGTCCTCCGGACGCGAAATACAGGCTGAATGGATTGTCATCCGCCTCATCCTCATCATAGCTGCTGCCAGTGCTCTGGTTGAAGTGCCAGGCAGAGTCGAGCGACGGGGTCTGCTTGGCCAGCACAGGCTGCTTGATCGCCGGCTTGATCTCGGTGCTTGCTGCGGTCGAGAGGTAAGACATCAGGATCATCTGGGATGGATCCTTGTTGATCAGCGTAGGTGGTTTTTTTCCAGGGAAGCCTTCGTGCAAATGCTGACCAGACGTGGCCACGTGATAGATGCCAATGGCTGACACCAGGCGCAGCAGCCAGTATTGGATCTCGTAGTCGGTATCGTTCATCTCGACCAGGCGCTTGAGCTTTTCATAATCGCCAATGCGCTCCCGGCACTCCTGCGGGCTGGTCGACTCCAGAATGGTCGGGAGGTCATCATCGGAGATCATCGCCCGTGCATAGGCCATCGTCCCTGCCTCTCGGTAGGTGATGCTCAGGCAGTAAGCGCCCGGTGTGCAATCCTCGATATGAACATCCGACCGTGGGGCGTCGATGTAGTCGCAAAAAGGATGGATGACCCGAGCTTCTGACTGTTCGTAGGGGCCATAGTCTACCAGGCAGGGCGGCAGCTCGATGCCCCGGTGCTTGAGGCCCGCTGGCATCGCCAGGGTGAACGAGGAGTAGGGCAGGTTGAAGCCTTTTGCGCTCGCCATGGTGTATTCGGCATTGAGCAGGCGTTCAAAAATCTCCGGGGTTTCCGGAAGGATCACCCGCTTGCTGCGGCGACTCCACAGCAGCTCTTCGCTCATGATGATGAAGTTGAGCGATTCCATGAAATGGGGCTCATGGTGCGCGACATCCCGGATCATCTGCTGGCGCGTGAGTTTCTTTGCGCCCTTGCCACTGAGTGCACGAATCCCCTCTTCGGTATTGTGCATCATCAGCTTGTGGAGTTCGAAGACCGGGCTGTCTTTCTTGCTCATCCTGGTTGACCTTGCTGGTAAAAAGCCGAGTATACCGCAAGGCCTGAGGATGACCCAGTGCTCAAGGGCTTGGGTCTGAGTCCGTTTGGCGGCGTTCCTCAGCTAGCTCCAGGGTGCGTCGGATTGTGGCAACAGGTGTACGGTCGATGATCTTGATTTGCTCAGGAAACCAGGCGACCAGGAAGTAGTGTTTGCGATCAACAAGACGATGAATGACGCCATCATAGCCCAGCACCTTTTGCACCGCGTCATTGAAGGCGCGGATCTCCCCCAAGAAGAAGTCGTTGGAGAGGTTGTTCAGACCCCTCAGGACTGACTGGAAGCCCGCATAGGCCGGTGCCGCATCGTTTATCACTGAAGCTTGCGAGTCACTGCCCAGATCACCCCACTTCCACAGCCCCTCTTCACGGGATTCCTGGGGCGCGAGTCTGATGATTTCGCGCACCTGGGCCTGAGTGATTTCGGCTTCATGGTCGGATGGCAAGGGATTTCTCAAGGTGATATCGACGGTGTGGACGGTCGGGTTGATCCTTAATTGATCACTGCTGAGCGTGGACGTGTCCGACGCAAACTTGAGCGCCTCATCGAGCTGGGTCGCGAAATAAAACCCTGAGCCGAAGGTATCATCGCCGTGTTCGGTGAAGGCGAAGTCAAATTGCTCGATGCAAAATGGGCTACCGTGATAGGCCCGCCAGGTGCTTTTGCGCATGGGAAAACCTTTTTCTTTGAGTTTCCCACGGGAGCAAGGTCGTGCTCTACCTCAAAGACCCAATTCCTCCATGCACACGTCTTCGAGGACGGAGTCGGGTAATTTCGACAGATCGACATTTTCAGAACCCGCCATCAATGTTTTTCGGATGAAGGTATATTGATCCGGCGTCAGCGCGGCATCCAGCACAGCATTGATGTCCATCCGCTTGAGTTGGGCCAGGCTGTAGAAGCAGTCCTTACGCCTGGCTCGCTCGATCAGTTTCAGCGCTGAAAGCCGGGTAATCTTGATGGGCAGATCGCTCAGTTTCTCAGCTTCCGACAGGAATAGTTTTAAGTAGTCGGGGCGACCGTCCAATCTTCTTTTATTGACCAGGCGTAGGGCGATATCCTGGTGACCGGAAACCAGCAGGGGAATATTTTCTCGGAATACCGGCTCATCGAAAAAGACAGGTTTTCTTGTGGCTCCTGATCGCAGATAGTTGCCCACCATTTCATGGGTTAACTTCCACCTTCTTGCAGCTAAGCTCTCGAACAACTCTGGCCGTACTTTCAGGAACGCGCCGAGTAGGCACATATCATCTTCGGAATACCCGTATACATGTTTCTTGTAGATATGGTCAGATTGCTGTCTGACGTTGAGCCTGGCCAGCAGGTTGAAGTTCAATTCGTCTGCCGCAAGGTTCATGGCTTTGACTTTCGACTTGTCTTCATTCGGAACACGGAAAAATTCCAGGCCGTTGTCCAGAAGCTCTTGCAAGACGCTCAATTCCCGATCATCTCGACAGGGATCCAAACTCAGCTGGTGCTCATTGATCAGGATTATGGCCCAATCCAGCTTCTGAAAGCGCTCATTTTCGGACATGCTGGCATGCCCTAGGTCGTGCAGGTGTGCCTTGAGTGTTGCGATCGGCTCCATGCTTTCTTCAGCAGGCCACTCATCCTGTATCCACGCATGGGGGCGTTTGGAATACGTTTCAATGATGTTTATTGATTCTTCTGACAGGGATTTTCTTTGAAGAGGAGTTGACGGGCAATTATCGGTTGCTACGAGTAGTTCGAGCAAGTAAGGATCATTATATGTAGGTGGTTCGATTTTGATAAACGAAGACCATGCTAACATTGAAATTAGCAATGGGCCTTTCCGAAACTTTGGGGGGAGGGTTTCAATTCCTACATCCTTTTTGAGCAGGGCAAGCTTCATGTTGGCGCTTACGATGCCGTCCTTTTCCGTAATAGGCCATTGACTCATGGACTTTACTTTACACCCCAGATACCCCTTAAACACTGGGCTGCCTTCCTCGGGATAGAACATGTACTTGAGAACATGAAAAGGCTCGGGGGCGTCCCCCATGTCATCCGAATTCATGATGGCCATGGTTTTCGAGACACTCAGCCGCATTTTGATGAAGCCATGGATGATCAATGTGGCCACCAACGCGAGCACCCAGAGGATGGCCACAACGTCATTTAGGCGATACACGAACCGCTGCCGCCAGCCCCAGATTTTCGATGTGCGGTTTGACATGATCCCTCCTGGCCTTGGGTGGGCCGTCGTCATTCGGTGGTCGTCAGGCAATATACACAAAAAACGAAGCATCTGGAACCGGCGTTTTGGTCATGGCATAATCAAAGAAAAGAGGTTTCCCATGAGCAATCCAGCCGCGTCTACTGTTGACCCTTCTCTGAAAAGCAATGCCGCACCCCTGCTCGAAGGCTCCGGGGGCGCAGCAGGGCTTGTCAGCTCCAAAATTGATGCCTTGGCTGCCGGGCTGCCAGGTGACCCCAGTGCAGAAAATATGGTCAACCAGTCCTCGCGGAATATGGGTTTCGAAGCCGCCATGCGCGCCGCTGCGGAATTCAAGGAGTCGCATGAAAATGATGAGCCCAACATGCTGCAGCGCCAGAAAGCCATGCAGATGGCCAACGCCTTTGAGCGCATGAGACCGCAGGAGCAGCCGTACAACGAAGCAGACGCGATGTATCTGACCTTCAAGAAAATGGTCGAGGGCATCCTCCATATACTGAAGAAGATTTTTGGGCAAGGCAACGAAGGGCTTTCCAATGGGTTTTCAGGCTATGGGGCTGAATATGATGCCTTCATGCAGAAAATGGAAAAATCCATGAAGCAATTTGAAGACCATACCAAAGACATGAAGCGTGAAGAGGAGCTCGCTAAGGATGATGCCAGCGGCCCTGCTGGCCCTGGCAGCACCATGGCTCCTGGCAAGAAAGGCTGATATTCGCCGCAGAATATTCATTTTATTGCGTTATACTGGCTGCATGTACTGAATTGAGAAAGCACATGCAGTCCACACCCCTTTCGAGCTACCTGGGCGGCGTCAAGAAGGTCATAGCATCTTCCTTTACCGAGGCCTGGGTCACCGCCGAGATTCTTTCCATTTCAACCGGGGCCCATCGCTACCTGGAGCTGGTTGAATACGATGGCAATCGCCGTGAAGTTGCCAAAGCACGCGCCGTGATTTGGAAGGGCGAATCAGCGCTTGTCGCCCGCTTTGAAGCGGAGACCAGCAACAAACTGCAAGCTGGCATGAAGGTGCTGGTCAAAGTCAGGCCGACCTATCATGAAAGCTTCGGATTCCAGCTGCGGGTGCTGGGCTTGGATTCAACCTACACGCTGGGCGACATGGAGTCCCGGCTCCGGGACATTCGCGCCTTCCTGAAAGAAAAAGGCGTTTTTGACCTCAACAAAAACCTGGCAATGCCGGATGATTTCAAGCGCCTGGCGGTCATTGCGCCGCCCGACGCAGCAGGGCTTGGCGACTTTCGGGTAGAAGCGGATCGCCTGCATGCCCTGGGCATCTGTCAGTTCGACTACTTTCATTGCGCGTTTCAGGGCGACAATCCGGGTGACCTCATCGTTGACGCGATGGCCAAGGTCGTGGCCATGCACCGTGAGCTGCCCTACGAGGCAATGATTATCATTCGCGGTGGAGGGGATAAGTCGGGGCTGTACCAGCTCAACCACCGACGCCTGGCACATGCTATCTGCCGCACGCCCATGCCGGTGATGATTGGCATTGGTCATGAGCGCGACAAGCTGTTGCTCGATGAGGTGGCCCACAGCCGCTTCGCAACCCCCAGCCTGGTGATTTCCAACATCAAGGAAACCATTGTCCGGGCGGCAAACGAGATTCATGAAAACTTCCTCAACCTTACACGCATTGCTCATCAGGTGCTTGACCGGGCCGAGCAGGATGCTGACACGCGCATCGTCCAGCTGTTTGACCATGCGCAAGCCCAGCTGGGCAACGCCGAAGCGCGGGCGGACAGTGACATCGAACGCCTGGTGACTGCCGCCGAAATGCAGCTGGACAAGGCCGAGTCTGCCAATGAGCGATCGATGGATCAGCTGCGTGCCCACACCGAGATCGCGTTGCAAACCATCATGGAGCAGGCAAATCAGGATCTTGACCTGGTCTTTCACCATGCTCACAAGCAATTGGACAAAGCCGAGGCTCAGGCCGATCAGTGGATTTCCGAAGTGATGGCTGCCAATCCCCTGGCCATTTTGCAGCGGGGCTATGCCTATGCGCAGAGCCAGGACGGCTTTGTGACATCCTCGACCCAGGCACCTGCAGGAACCTTACTTACACTCACATTCAAAGATGGCCCGGTCAGGGCTGTCGTGGAGGCATCGCATGACTGACACCAACACCATCAACCACGCCCAGATCCTCAAGAGCGCCGTGCTTGCCCTGTCGCCAGCGCAGATGCCAGAACCCAATGTGGAACTGGTGATGCCGATCGTTTCCGAGGGCGTGAATGCCTACAACCACATCAAGCAGCGTACCGCCGCGATCCGCGAGGAACTCAGCGCGGCGCAAGGCCTGGTGCGCTCATAGGCCCAGGTCTTTGCTCAGCATGTCCTCTTGCTGACGCGGTGTGAGCAGGGCAATGTATTGCCGATCCTTGACCAGGTTGTGCATGACCATTTGCTGGGCGAAGCGCTTGTTCTTGGGTAAATGCGCCAAGATCCTCGCGTCGTCCATCTGTTCAACCAGGCAGCGCGCCGCCTTGTAGAATTTCGCGTGAGGGTTTGCGCTGTCGTTTCGCATTCCGCTTCTCGCTGCGTTTCTTGCGGCTTCAAGCAGGGGCGCCTCCGTTGAGTTTGGCGGTGTTTTCGAGGCCTGTTTGAGGATCTGCTCATAGCAGACCTGGATCAGGCAGGCGTCGACAAGCACCTCTGGATCCAGGGAGGCCATCATGGAAACGATGGGGTTTTCCGGGCTGGTTTTGCTGGCGCGCCGATAGGCCCTCAGGACTTCATAACCCATCTGATCTTTCAGAAATGCATACAGCTCGCGGCGGTCTTCTTCACCGAAGTCCTGTGTTTCCGCAATCATCGCACTGAAGCTTTCGAGATTCTCAGGCTTGAGCGTGAGACTGACGCCCTCCTGCCTGGCCACGATCGCGGTCAAACCTGCATAGCCGTTAGCAGGAACTTCGCGCAAATCCGGTGCAACTGACGCCTGACCTGCAAAGGCAGGGTGAGTAAGCACACGCCTGGCCAACGCTTCGTGAATCTGGCGGTGGCTGGCCAGGCCTGCCTGCCCCCTTTCCTCGCCATAGAGCAGGTGCGCATTGAGCTTGCCCATAACGCCCGAGCCAATCGGGAGATGCTCATCGCCCGCCAGGATGGGAAGCGCGACATGACCCATGGCGCTTACCAGTTTGACCAGTGATGCGCTGTGCATGGCAGGGCGCGTGAGATTACTCAATAGGCCGGCAACGCACTGCTGATGTTTGTCGAAAAAGGGCTGCGAGCAATAATAGGCCTTGTCACCTAGCAAACGGGCTGTCACGTCATAGTCGTTGAAGCGAAAATCGTCGCCAAGGTGCGTGATCAGGGTGGTGAAAACCTCCTGGTATTTGCACGCGTAGCTCGGCGTTTCCGCAATGTGGCACAGCAGCACATTGCCAATTTCAGGATCCAGGAACACGTCGTTGCCAAAAACCATCCTGAACAAATCCAGGTGTTGCTCGAACTCCTCGCGATAATCCTCTTCCACGGCCATGGCCCGATCACTGCGTGGCAGCAAGTGGCAAACGGCTTCGCGTTTGAAATCATCACCCAAGGTCGCGGCATAATCCTGGAGGAGGGCGATGAAGCCCAGGATCTTGTCGTTACCAGCAAGATTCGCGGTGCGAACACGGGTGTAGAGTGACAATGCGCCCGAGAGGTCGCTGAAGAAGCCAGGCTGTTGAGTTACGCCGTTTTCAACCAGGTAGTCCAGGAGGTCGCGCTTCTGCCACAGGAATGCGCCGTCCAGTAGCCAGTTCATGGCCTGGTGTTTGAGATCCCCCTCCATGTGGGAAAGGGTACGATCAAAGTCAACGATCGAACTACCTCTGGAACCTGGAAGCACGCAAAGCGCTTCCTTGTACTCGGCGGATGCGTCGATCAATGGGGTATGCGTCAGATTCATGGTGCGCTCCTTTTGACCAGTATGCCGGTGACGACAAACCGGAGGCAAAGGCGGGCGCAGGGCGCTTGATCCTCGTGCTTATCCGGCGCCACAATATCAAGAAAGGAGAGTACCCATGCGCCACCAAATTGATTCACAGCGATTGGAAGCCCTGCAGGCAAGCATTGAACGCAACACGCTTGCCGTCGACTACCCATCGACAGAGATCAACACCTTCGCTGCGTTTCGAGATGCCTTCTGGGTCAATCAAATGGCGGTGAAAAGCCTTGCGGCACACCTGGGCACTGGCCACAGTCCAAATACCACGCCGCAGCATGACGCCTTCATCAAGGACATGACGCCGTTGCTCAGCGCCTTTGCGCAGTGGCCAGATCAAGACAAGTGGCAATTCATCAATCATTGGTGCGACAGCCTGAGCGTGCTCACCTACACGAAATTGATGCCCGCCATTGCCAGCACCGAAGCGATCGGTCAGTCGGGCGTGGTCAGCCTGATTTCGAAAGAAATCGAGCTGGCTGCCACCCTGGGCGTTCCTCCCGATGAAAAGCGAATTGCCGGCTGGATTCAGTCCTACACAGGGCGGATCAACCTGCTGCCTAGCATCAGCAGCATGATGAGGGATCAATTCAAAGACTCTGACCTGATCGACACCGCCCTGGCGGGTCTGGTCAACAAGTATGTGGGTGGGCACGACAGCTTCAACGCGGTTGCACGGGACAGTGACTTCTTCATTGCCGTGGAATACCCGAAGACCTTCGCGAAGTACCTGGAGCACTTCACCAAGACCAAGCTTGAATTCGACGTTATCGAGGTGTTTTTCCGCGACATGTTCATCTCCGGGGCGGGCATCAAGCCGTCCTACCTGCAGGGGTTCAGGGCGGCGCTTGGAGATGAGGCGGTCAAGGAACTGTTTGCCTCCAATGTGCTCTGGCAGCGCAACTGCAGCGGCGAGGGCCCTGTCTCCTCGTTCAAGCTGGCGCTTTCAACGTTTGGCGAGGATGCGTTACTGGACACTCCTCAGTTTCAAGCCGAGCTGCGCAGAATGCAGGGTGACACCCCGGCCCTGGAACTGCTCCACTGGGTCTCCACGCAATACATGGCCATGCAAGACGTGGCGCCCAGGCTGCATGAAATGTGCGTGCGCAGGCTTCCCGAGCTGATGCCTCGCTATCGACTCCTGCCTGCTGGGCCCATCATGGACTCTGGGGTGCGTATCCTAGGTGGCGAAGGCTTCCTCAAGCACTACTTGGCGGCACTGCGCGGGGTGTTCGACAAGAATGTCGCGAATGTCCCTGATTTTCGATTGCTGGCCCACGAGTTGAAGACGGCGAACAAGGACATCCATGCGATGAGCGATTTCGAGCTCATCGAGTACGCCTATGCCACCCAGCGTCTGTCCAACAACCCTGTATCGACCTCGATCCGCAATGCCTGTCATTTCGCAGGGGTGGCAGAAACTGCGAAGATAGCAGGTGACATGAGCATCCAGGCAGCGGAAAATCTGTACATGGCAGTCGCCTACGATCAAAAGCGGCTTGTGGTTGAGCACTTCCCCAACTCGCAGGTGCTCGCACTGGAAAGGGATCTTGGACTATGAAGAAGGTCATCCAGCAACCCGCAATGGGCAAAGAGCTTCAGGGCCTGAGAAGGCTCCGGGAAAAAATGTGCGGCTGGTCGGATCTGGTGAGAACGACTGGCAACGATGCGCCTGGAGGCGAGCACCTGGAGCGATTTTTCCGGGAGGAGGCCTCCACGGAGGAACTGATCAGCTTTGCCGCCGAAGTTCAGGCCATGTGCACCACGCCATTCTATGCCGTGACCGGTGACGACCCGGTGGCCAAAGCTCTGGCGAAACTGGCATCGGTCGGCACAGGTCAACTCAAACTGCGCTTGCAGCCCGTCCTGCGGAGCCTGAGCGAGCTTGATCGCAGCGAAGTTGTACGGATTGCTGAAACCAGTGATCCCTTCATCATGGCGTTTCTGATCAACACCACAGGGGTGGGCAGCAAGGACTTTGTCAGAGCGGACGAGAAAGGCCGCGAGGATCAGCTTGGCATCGAGCTGGGCCTGTAAGCATAAATAGCCGGTGATGCAAATTGCCTTGAACCAGAATCCCTTATACAATAAACGTATAAATCGAAGACGGAACGAACATGGCAAGCATCACCCGCACGATCAATAAATTCGAGCTGGCTTTTGGCGCCGAAGACGGCGTTCCATTCTGCGCGTTGATCTGGCCAGGCGGCGAAGGGGCTATTCCCTTTACCAAGGAACCCCATGCCCAAAAACACCTGGATGGATTTGTCCTGTTCAACGACTCAAAAGATGTGGTCATTGGCTGCTTTGGCGTTAACCCCGAATCCCTGGAAAGCATGAATTCGTGCCACCTGGTCATTTTGCTGAAAACAGCTGATGGCTATCAGCAGGTGCCGATCAAGCCATTTTCAGAATCAGCGGCAATACGCCTGGTGCCTTGATCAAATCTCTGGCACTTATGAAACCTTCGCGCTACCATCGGGGGTAAGCAGAGGTGCCATCCATATGTCTTCGAATTCTCCCCAGATGACTGACTCCAGCGCCAAACCAGACTTGTCGGCAGCGATCTCGAAATCTGCTGCTGCAGATGAAGTTGATTCATTTCTCAATGACTGCACATTTCAGGCGCGTTGGGCTGACCTCAAAGTTGCCCTGCGCTATCCGCATGTCAGGGCCAGGCTGGCGAGTCATATCTGGGACATGCAGGATCAAGCCATGGCGGAGGGAAAAACTGCCGAATTCTGCAGTGCCTTACCCACTCGACTCGACGCCGCCACCGCTAAAGTGGCGATGAATTATCCCTACCAGGCAAAGTCCTCTGACCTGACCCAGAAGATGCTGGCGCTGGGTGCCAAAGTCTCGGAGCAGCAATTCGCCGATGCCTGCGAAAAGTACGCCAACAAGCCTGATGCGTACTATCGAATGGTCATTGAATTGGCCGTGCGTCACGAGATGATCAGTTGGCAACACACGCTTGGCTTTGACAACTTGGACGGTTGGTACGAACTGCTGACACGGGCTGACCGAGACAGCAACCCGTCACTATACCTGGTGGCCTCCTGGCTGATGACGGCCAAGCAGAAGCGCCAGGCCATTCAGTCTTGCCAGACCGAGGCTCGCCTGCTGCTGTTGATCAAGCACATGAACCTGCCCAAGCGGTGGCAAGAACAGGTTCCGGAAGCCTTTCGTGCAGCCGCCCTGGCTTATGAGCTGGGCGTTTGAGGCGCGCTTTGCGGCGCTGCATATCGAACGAGAACTTGCTCATAGGCCTGCTGGCATTCAAGGGTCATGGCTGGGCACACATGGCCACAGACATCCACCACCTGCATGGCAAAACGGGCATACGCGATGACGTGCTTTGGCGCCCATTTGGGGGGCGATTCCAGGAGCTCGGAGAGGTTGGCCAGTTTGTCCGCCGTCCTGACCAGGCCACCCCGGACGCTGTAACCTTTGGCGCGGGCAATCTGCTCGGCCCTGCGCTCTTCTCGCGACACGCCGTTGAGATCAGTGAGCTTAAGCACCAGCGCCAGCACTTCTGCCCCTGACCTCCTCTCTATCGCGAAGGCCACCTGCGGGTCATGATCGTTCTCCTCGATCGCATCGTGCAGCAAAGCCCCTGCCAGGGTAACCGGGTCTGACACGCCATGCCGTCGCAAGATGGCAACCAGCGCCAGAGGGTGTTCAATGTAGGCACGCTTGCTCTCGCCAGACCTGTACTTGCCGGCATAAATCTCCCGTGCCAAGGCCTCGGCTTTGACTACAAAATCGTCTTCATTCATGGCCATCTGGCGTGCTACTCTGGCTTAAATCCCAAGGCAATATATCATGAATCCGAAAATCCAGTCGTTCCTTGACGATAAAAAGTTCGTCCGCCTGTGGGCGCCCTATCCGGAGCTTGGCAGCACAGTGCGGGCATCCCTCGGGGCTGTACTGGAAAGTGTCGTCGAGACTGCAACGCTATCCGAGCAGGCGATGCGATTTTTCAGTCAGGAGCTTGTCGGCAAGGCACTTGAGTCTACGCCGCTGCACCAGCTTGAAAAAGTCTCCTATCGCATTCAGGAAACCCTGCGTAACGTCATACGCTGGGGTGAGGAGCAATTCCCAGACAGCAGCTTTGTGGATGCGCGCACCCATGTGAATTTTTTCGAGGGGATGGAGGGCTATGCCCAGCGGCTGGTTGAATCGCGCAACTTCGATGACCTGTTCAAAATCATCGGGGTTATCCAGGCGCAGCAGGTTGGGCAAGCTCGGCAAGATGCAGTGTTTGTCACGGACGTGTTAACCCATATCGGCAAGACCAGCGACACCCAGGCCTTGGATGCGCTTGTCAGCGGCATCATCAAACATGGCAAGGACATTTTCTCCCAATACATGCCCTCACTGCTGAACATCAGTGGCGAAATGTTGATGCACACGTTCAGGCAAGTGGCTGCCGGGAACTATGACATTGCCTCCCCGGACATCAACCGTGTGGTGAAGTGCATCACTCAGGGGGTCAAAGAAAATGGTTATCTCGACGCCACCGCATTTTCAGCAAAGGTGATGTCCATCATCGAGGACTCGATCCCTGATGATTACGGTCGGGCGAGCCTGCTGATTGACTATAACGCGGTGGGCGCAGCCGCTGAAAAGGTTGAGCCGCATGAGTTGTATGCTGGTGGCTATGTCATTGAGAATGACACCGGGCGTTTCTTCAATCCCTGTCGGGTACTTGGACACTCCGTAAGTGCTGAAATCAGGGAAATTATGGAAGGGCGTTCAGCGATCCCCTGGCGCAGTGAGGCGGCCCTCAATTGGTGCAGAACCTTCAACCCTGGTACGCTCAACCTGGATCACCACGTGCTCCTGAGTTTGAGTCAAACCCCCGAGGTGAACAACAATAGTCGCCTGCACAACAAGTTCCAGGGCATATTTGAAAACATCAAATCCCTGAGCGATCAGGATTTTACCGGGCGGTACTATGAATCCTCCTGGGACGATACGCATCTTCGATATGAAGGGCCCTCGGGCGAACTCTTCATGCAACTGCTCAAGGACTTCACCGCGTTCAATAGCAATATCGGGCCTAAGGGCGACACTGGGGGCCAGGTGCTGTCCATGAAGGTCATCAGTGATGTGAAGCGAAATCCAGATCTGTCACAACACTTTCTGTACCTGTGGGCAATGATAACGGCATGCGACTACCAGGCAGAAGCCCGGCAATACCTGGCCGAATTCTACACTGGAAGTTTCAAGTCGCTGGACTTCTGGATCAAGCACACGGGCGACAGCCCCCTGAGCTATTCGTCGCATGAATGGTTCAACGAAGCCAATCTTCAAGCAGACCTGGGTCTATGATGAGCAAATTCACCTATCGCGTACCGGAACCCACCATTAACGGCCTGGCCGGTGGCTGGCGGAGGCTGGGGGACGATGAAGTCGACCCCTGGTTCGAGACATTCTGGGGTGCCATTGAGCGTGAACTGTGCACGTACCAGTCTCCGGTTGATGCCCAGCGGGCTTTCTCCTGGGCGTACACCCGTAGCACCCTGGTGAATGAGGTCACGGCAGCGTTCAATCGCTTCCCGATGCAGGCGTTCAAACCCGAACGACTCTCCAGGCTGTTGCTGGCCACCGCGTCCGAGGAGCTTAAAAACAGCCTGTTCGCCGCGCATATGCGCATGAGGAGCATCGCGCAATACCCGAACATAGACGTGTATGAGTTCAAAGGCGGTCAGGATTGGGATTATCATCCCTTCGAGAAGGTCGGTGAAACCGACGTGTTTTCTTACCTGTTAACAGTCAAGGCCAACCCTTTCCTGGAAAATGGCTGCTTGACCGATGAAGTGCTGACGAACATGGGCCTTGATCAGTTGGCGAAGCTGATCGACCTGCTCGATGAGAAGTTGATCAGTACAGGCACCAATGGCACTCAAGATGCCAACAACCTGGAGGCGATTCTGCGCGCAATGCAGCTGCAATACCCAGACGCTGATGTCCTTGGGTATGCCGGCGCTTATTGGCGCTCCGCTGGACTCATGTTCGGTCACTCAGAACGCTCCCACCTGCACAACACCTGGCGCACCATTCAAGCCGTGATCATTGAAACCCAGTCGCAATTGCTGTTTGACCGCACTTGCGCGCACATGGTCGCAAACCCTGGCATGGCCGTTACTGTTGATGATGTGCTCGACATCGGCCTCAACATTAAGGCCTATGCCCCAGAGGTACCTTCCAGTGAGGAAAACCCTCGCTTTTCCATTGCCCGATCGATCGGCAAGAAAATATTGGCCAATGACACACAAAAAACCATCCTGGAATGGACGGGGGATCCGCTAAGGCGAGGCAACCAAGTCGACCTTGAGGTCGCACAATTTCTTTACCAGTCCATCGCGCCCCTGCTGGCGCGCTATGAGGACAAGCTGACGGCCAAAAGCTGCCCTTTCAATCCCAAGACCGTTTCAGCCAAGGGTGTCCTGGATGATATCAGCGAGGGGCAATGGCTTCGCATGCGCGTGTGCCTGGAGCTCTCTTCGGCCTACCGGGAAGCCTTCGATGCTCTTCCTCTTGACCAGGTTTTCGAAGCCGTCAGAGAAGAGTCCTCGGATATTGTCGAACTGGTGGCGCCGCGCATTGAAAAAGCCGCTGAGGCCCCTTTGCGCAAGCTGTTTACCAGGCTGCTGGCCACTGATCAGGCAAACCGGAAACTCGGCAGAGACCATTCCGTGAGACTCGACCTCTTTGGCCAGGCTTACGCCGACAGGTTCAGTACCCAGCCTTGTGGCTTTCTCTTCGACGACCTCAATGAGGTCGATCAGGTGGCCCAGGGGATCAAACTGCTTGAGAAGCTGGGCGCCAAGCCTTCGGTAGCGGATATCCTGGAACGAAAGCCGAATGAACGGCTTGCCACTCACCTGCTTGAAATCGACATGGGGCTTTAACACGGGGCGCGACTCAATACCCCCCCAAGCCCGGCACACCAAACCGATGTGGAGTCTAACGTGCTTTCAAAAAAATTGATCGACCATTGCAAGGCCAAGGGCTGGTGGTTCGACAATGCCTTCGAGGACTACCAGCAAGGCCTGAGCGAGCTGGGTATCCCCATGAACTCCGATTTTGTCGAGTTCTTTTTGCATGTCGAGGATTCACCTACCTTCCTGAGTCGCCACACCGAGATCTTCCAGGTTGGCTGGTTCCTGGTCAACTCTAACTACGAAGCGTCGGTGGAAGCTGCACGGAACATGGGGCTGCCGGTGGAATACCTGCCCCTGGATAACTTCCAGGATGAGCACGGGTTTTTCTATAACACTCTCACTGGTGAAGTGCTGGAGCTGGAAGCAGGGCCGTTGCTGGTGGACTTCCTCGCCGGCAAGGTCAAGCCGCAGCACGTAGATTTCAACGCCTTTCTAGAGTGGTACTTCGAGGTGTAACTTGCGGAAATCAGATTTGAAGACTTTATCCAGTTGCGAAATGATGCGGATCGGTTTATTCCCCAGGATCAGGTGCGTAAAATCCCTTGGATCAGGGAAAAATTCTGAAGGACGCCCTGAAGGACGATTTGGATATGTAACAGGTTAGCTGTAAATTGATTAGAACACCCTCTGAGCCTATCATTTAGGTTTGGACTCCACGTTACGACACGATGCTGAGCGAAAGTCGAATGAACGGCTTGCCACTCACCTGCTTGAAATCGACATGAGGCTTTGACACGATGCGCGACTCAATACCCCTAAACCCGGCAGCCGAAATGAGCCGTTTATGTGAGCAGCTGCGCATGTCTCGCATCGAGCTTGGGCATGCGCGGGAATGGAACCGGGAGATCGATTACGCCGGGATCATTGCTCAGAACATCGAAACCTGTGAGCAGCTGATGGATTTTGACGGGGCGCCCGCTACCCGCAGAATCTATGCACGCCATGCCCAGGACATGGCGGAGTACCTGCTTGGGAACTTCACCTGGATCGTCAGTGAAACCGGCTTGATGGCGAGGTGTTATGCCATCTGTCCAGTGCCAACGGCGCTTGGTAATGCCGCCTCCTACATGTTTTCGGCGCGGCTCGATGAGCACGCTGAATATATCAGGATGGCGGATACCGCCCTGAAACTGGGTGGGGTACCTCCCGTCAAGCAGATGCGCGACATGGGCAGCATTTATCACGATCATGTCAACATGCCCAGGGTTAGTTGGTGCAAGCTGCTCCTGAACAACCTCTGCCAGGCCGAACCCTATTTGTTTTCTCATGAGCACGAGAAAAATGCCTACTCGCGGATCATTAGCCTCATGCTCGCCAAGGTGTTTGACGAGGGTGATCTTCAGTGGGGCGTGAATTACATATTCGCCAACCAGCAGACCTTGCCAACACTGATGGAGTTTGTGGATGGGATGCCTCATTTAGATCCCAGGGAGGATGTCGGCTACGCACAGGGGGTGTTCCACGCCGTCATCCGGGCTGCCTCCACGGAGAATGCCCTGGTAGCCCTCCATCAGCACGATCGTGACCTGTACGATCAGGTAATGACTGCAGAGGGGCGCAGCATTCCCCAGGAGCTGGCAAACAAAGTCATCTCACGCGATCATCTGGATCTGACCAACCTGCCTGCACTGCCTTTGTTCGGAGAGCGGGAAATCAAATACTTTGCCGAGCGAGCGGTCTTCACGGAGCAGGTTCAACCACTCAGCTTCAAAAACTTCGAGCTTTTTGAAAAGATGTTTACTGCTACAGGTGGAAAGCGTGGAAGTTTGAAAGCACATCTGAATCGATCTGCCAGGCAACCGAATGCCATGGCGGCTGGCCAGGCATTCCTGGCATCGATGAACAGCGAAACGAGTTTCAGTGCCACGCTCGCTGATGGTCTGGAGCAAATGGGGCGACGCCGTACCCATGAAGGGTCGCTGTCGAATGTCGTGGCAACGCTCTATCTGGACAAAAAGGCCCAGGCCATCTTCGGCGACGCAGCGGTCATGGCGCGGCTCTCCGCGTACTTCCTTATCGTTGAGGGTGAGGATTTCCTTGCCTGCATCAACCAGGAAAAGACGCATTTGTCAGCTGCAGATTTCCATGGCTTGGCGCTACTGGCGAAGCACAGTGGCCATCCCGACAAGACGAAAATCCTCAACCATTGCACTCAGCTGATGAGCGCACCTGCATCCCTGACGGAGCTTGCGAAAATCAGCTTTGAGGATTATGGCCAGTTGCGAAATTATGGGGAGCGGTTTATTCCCAAGGATCAGGTGCGCAAGATTGCCTGGCACAGCGGGAAAATCCTGGAAGACGCCCTGGAGGATGATCTGGGCTTGTAGCGGGTTAGCCATAAATTGATTAAAAAGCCCTTTGAGCCTATCATTTAGGTTTGGAGGGTTTTTTCATGCGCATACTATTTGCCAGCGAGCTTGGCTCGGCGGCTGAGAATTTTCACCTGATGAAGATTGTGGCTGCCGAGCTTCGGGTTCGCCAGCCTCAGTGCGAAATCATCCTGGCCACCAGCCTAAAAGCCAAGGATGTCGATATCAGCTGGGCGGACAAAGGCTTTTCGACACCCAAGTTCACGTTCCGGCACGATGCTGAAGGCGATGGGGTCATCCAGCAGCTGCACTACCTGGGCTGGACGACGGATGAACTGCGTAAAATCCAGTTCAATAACTGGCGAACCCTGCTGGAGGAACTTGAGCCCGAGCAGGTGATCTGCTGCAATGCCCCTGGCGCCGTGATTGTGGCCACAATGCTGGGTTGCCCCTGTCTGACCCTTGCCACAGAGCCCAATGTCGATGAGAGCCGGTCTCTGGAGCTGTTCCCGGAGCTGGATGCCTGGTCGCACGACATGGTGGGCATGGGGATCGTCGAACTGACCAACAGGCCCGGCATCGCTTTTCTGTCGTCAATGGCCGATGCTCCGCGATCGAGCATGATGCTCAATGCCAGCCCCTTTGAATATGTTCCCCGAAGCACTGCCGTTGGGCCGCCGCTTTTGCTGGTGGGCAAGCTTACTGCTGACTGGAAGCTGGTGCAGAGCCACCTGGATACTGCAGGGATGGCTCCGGACTGCCTTGGGGTGACGGAGTTGTTCGCCGATGATGGATTGGCCCGGCTGGCAGGGGCAAAGCCTGCTTTTGTATTGGGCAGCTATGATTTTACCTCCACGTCGCTGGCCTTGTCCCTGGGTGTCCCGTACCTCGGCATGCCCCAGACCGAGTCTGAGCGCCGGCAGGCGGCGCAGCTTGAAGGAAGCAAACGCAGCTACCGGATCACAAGTGATCCGGTAATGGTCGACTTTCTCCTGGCCAGCATGCCCGGCTTTCAACGGGACGCCGCAGCAAGGCATGAAACCGATCAAGGGGGCTTCTGCACCATTGAGGGTGCGCTGGACATGGTGATCTGAGGCCATACCCTACCCATGCTGGGCGCAGCGGCAACCCAGGGGTGGCCGCCCGAGCGCTTTTGGAAGCCAGGTAAGCAGGGTGGCGATCACACACCCACGGCCTGGGGATTTGAGAGCAAAAAAAGCCCCCGAAGGGGCTTTCAACGCGATGGGATCAGTAGAAGCGGTCAGCGCGCTTACCCATGGTGTAAGCAAGCCACTCGGTGGCAGTGATGATGGGGTTGCGAGCGTAGTCGCGCTCCACCTGGATTTCGAAGGTGCCACCCTGCTGGTTGCGGAACACGACATTCATGGTGTTGAAGTCGGTGATCTTCATGACCGCCTGGTTGCACAGCGGGTTGTGACTGGTCGCTGGGTTGAACTGAACCGAGATGATTGCGTCACTTCCTTCGCGGCGGTCATCGTAACCCGAGACGCGGCACTGATTGAAAGTGTTCGACATCAGGTTGCGTGGGGCGCCCTGGGTCACGGCTTCATCAGGCTTGGTCGAGGAAAGCTTGATCTCGAAGCGCGGGTCGTGCTTGAAGATCGTGCTCCCGACGCGCAGCTCTGCCTGAACATCCAGAGGCTTGCCATTGACCACCAGATGGCCAACATACTTGTCATCGAAGAATTGCGCCTGGGTGGCCATCCAGATAGCAGCTACCGATGAGACGGCGAGAACGAAGAGCACTGCATAACGAAATCTGAACATGGCGGCGACTCCTGGCCTGTGTGTTGATACTGAGTATACCGACCATTGCCAAACTGTCAATATAAAGGAAACCAAAAAGAATGATTTTTTTCCAAGCGGGCCCGCGTCGCCGTGTTGCAACCGCTGAAGCGGCCTAGGCATAATTTAGATAACCAAAAATAAGAAGAAGCCGAGGTTTACGTGAGCGCGTTTATTCGCAGAGTCCTGATTGGGTTCCAGAAAGATCGAGAGCAGAGGCGAACAACCCTGAGCATTTTCCTCAATATTTTTTTGATCTGGCTCAGAAAGACGCTGAAGAACCTGGTGTTTTTCGGGGTAATTCTCTCCGTCACCTACTGGCTTGGCTTTCTGGTGTTCAGCTTTTCCCCGACCATTTCGTTGAAGCTGACGATATGGGGTATCTACAGCGAGGACGCCCGGCAGTGCGCAGCAGTCGGAGCCTTGGGTCTACTGGTGGCCGCCTTGTCGCTGTACCTCAACCGATTGCACACCCTGGGCCTGTTTGTGGAAAGCTACGGCGAATCGAATGCCTTCGACAGCCTGGGGGAGCGTGATTACGAGAACCTGGCCAAGCTTATCGATGCAGAAGAGATGCTGGTGGTCGAACGCGAACGGCTCATTGATCAGGCCAGAGAGCAATCTGCAGCGCCAGCAGGCCAGGTAGAGCCTCTGCTTCAACCTGACAGACAATAACTCTCGGGTGCAGGCCTACACACCCCGAGAGTGCATCACACAACGTTTTAGGCGCATCGGACATCCCCAGGTTGGCGAGGGCTGAAACCCTACCTAATTTCTGGGGAATTGCCAATCCATAATGGGTTGATCTTTCTTCTGATGATGGCAAAATCATAGGTATGCAGTGATTTTCCATAATAATAAGAAGAAGGGTAAACCCATGAGTTCGCTCAATCCTGAAGTGTTGCTTCTCAAATCGACTGGCTTGACCGAAAGGTTCAATGCCGCGATGAACCACCTCACGCCTGAATCGCTCACCACCCTGATGCAGAGCAAGGTCGGGCCCGTTTCCGAAATCGGCAAACTGTACCGCTCCGGAGCGCTTGTCCTCGCCGCCGCAGCGGTTGAACTGTTCGTCGAAAAGCGCCAGGTGGCCACCGAGGCGCTGGGCCTCAATGCCTTCAAGGACTTGCTGCGCCTGGAAGTGTTGATCGATGAGATCCATCAAGACGGCCAGCGCCCGGCGTTGCACGCGTATTTCGACCTGCTGCCCCGGTACCAGAAAAGCGGCGTGATCAATGATGACGCCCGCGAGTTCCACGACTACGTTTCCGAATACCTGCGCGGCTTGCTGGATGAGCTGGTTCAGGACTTGAAATTCAATCATTCCGACTCGGGCGTGCACAAGTTGGCCAAGGTGGGTGAGGTGATCGCCGAAGGCCCAGGCTTCGAAGTCAAAACCTCCAAGGCGTTCTCCAACTACATCGAATACACCGAGGGCAATCAGGCCATCATGATCATTCATGATGTGCGCGAAAATCACTTCCTCCTGGTGGAGCGCTACAACCCCATCGAGGGCGTGTTCACGCTGGAATTCCCCCGTGCTGGCTCGTCCGCAGGCCCGGTCGCAGAGTCGAACCTGGCGGTGGCCATGCGCGACCTGACCGGGCTCTCGATGCGACCCATGGAGAAGATTGGCGGCCCGCTGAAGCCGGACTCCCACATCATCAAGGGGGTCTGTGACGTGTACTACGGGAATTTCACCCTGGAGGAGAACCACACGCCGACCGACAAGAGCGTCAGATCGCTCAAGCGCATCACCAAGGACGGGCTGTATCAGGCTGCCTACGATGGTCGCATTGGCTGCGCCCTCACGCTGTCGGCCATTTCGATGTACCAGGCGTTCGAGTCGGTGCGCAAGAAGCGGGTTGCCAACAGTCAGCGCGTGCGGGGCGGCAAGGGCGGTAAAGCGGATGCCGAGGTAGAGGTCGAGGCTGACGAGGAGACCACCGAGGAATAAACATCGGTTTGATGCTATATTGGCGGCACCCCCATCCCACGGTGCCGCCATGTCCAGGTTACGTTCGAAACTCCTTTGCACATATATTGCAACACTCTCGCTGATTGCCTCGCCACTCGCCCTCGCACAGACCCCGCAAGTGCAAACATCCAGTGCCTTTATTCAGCTGATCTCCGTGCTCGACTGCACTCAAAACGACATCGAAATTCCCGGATTGCCCGCTCCAGGCCCCGATATCATTGGCTTTGTGGCCAAAAACAGGCCTGACCTGGCCAGCCTGTGGCTGGATCAAGGCGCCAACCTGGAGGCGCCTGGCGCCATCAACTGCATCGATGTCCCGGAAGAATTTTTGGTGGAAGAAAACCTCGGCTTTTGGTCGTATCGAGACAGCAGAACCCTGGGCTGCAGCTGGGCTGGCGAGGAATTTTCCTTAAAAATCGAGGTGTTAGTCGAAGAACACAGTGGAAAATCCACCTGGCTGAGCACGGATATCCAAAGCGTGAATTAGGCTTTAGATAGATATTGACAGCCTTCCAATAAACCGTATACTTCACCCCAAGTTGCCGTTTTGGCAATCAACCCTTCACCGTGCTGGAGAAAACTAAATGCGACATTTTTGGGGTACTGGACTGGTCACGCTCATTTGCATGATCGCCGCGTTCATGTACGGCGGCCCAGCCGCTGCGTTCAAGGTGATGATCCTCGGGGTATTGGAGATCAGCGTCTCGTTTGACAACGCCGTGGTAAACGCGAAAGTCCTCAAGGACATGAGCAACTTCTGGCGAATGATGTTCCTCACGGTCGGTATCCTGGTGGCGGTGTTCCTGGTTCGCCTGATCCTGCCAGTCGGCATCGTCGCCGTCGCTGCGGACATCGGCTTCATGGACACGGCGCGAATGGTCTTCGACAACCCCGAAGAATATTCCAAGCATCTGCATGACGCACATCTGGCCATTTCGGCATTCGGCGGTGTCTTCCTGCTGATGGTCTTCCTGGGCTTCCTGTTCGACGCAGAGAAGGAACACCACTGGCTGGGTGCGCTGGAAGCCAAATTCGGCTCCCTGGGCTCGATCGAAGGCATCAGCACCATCGTCGCACTGGCACTGCTGATGGGCGTCTCCACGGTGCTTGAGGGTGCGCAGTCGGCCACCTTCCTGTACTCCGGCGCACTTGGCCTGTTCGTATTCTTCTTGCTGGATATGCTGAAACACTGCTTCGAAAATCCAGAAGATGGCGAAGCAGTAGCAGATGTTGCCAAGAAAAGCGGTTTTATTAGCTTCATGTACCTGGAAGTGCTCGATGCCTCCTTCTCGTTGGACGGTGTGATCGCCGCCTTCGCCATCACCAAGGATCCTGTGGTGATCATGCTGGGCCTGGCAATCGGTGCGATGGCGGTTCGCTGCCTGACCATCTACCTGGTGAAAAAGGGCACGCTGGACGAGCTGGTGTACCTGGAAGCGGGCGCGATGTACGCCATCGGCATCCTCGCCATGATCATGCTGACCTCCGGCTTCGTGCATGTTCCGGAAGTCTTCACCGCCCTGGCGGGTGCCATCCTGATCGGCGCGGCCATCGTTTCGAGCCTGCGCTGGAAGAAGAACAACCCGAAGGCTGCTGAAGACGCGGTTGCAGCCTGATTCACCGCGCCGCCCAGCAGGTGTTGGGCGGCACTGAAAAACCTGAAATTTCAATATCACGTAAAAGCGAAAGGAGTTACACCATGACTGCTACTATCAGCCTGAGCAAGGGCCAGAAGATCGACCTGACCAAGGCCAACCCGTCGCTGAAAAAGCTGAAAGTCGGCCTTCGCTGGGCCAAGCGCGCCACTGACGGTGTCGACTTCGACCTGGACGCCAGCGCCATCCTGCTCAATGCCGAGGGCAAGGCCCTGAGCGACAAGCACTTCGTGTTCTACGGCAACCCAGTCAGCCCCGATGGCGCGGTGAAAACTCACGGCGACAACCGCCAGGGCGGTGTCGAAGGCGACGCCGAGACCATCACCATCGACCTGGAAAAAGTGGCGGCGGATGTTCATCGCATCCAGTTCCAGATCACCATTCACGACGCGGCAGCCAACAACCTGACCTTCGGCCAGGTCAACAACACCGGCGTGCGCTTCATCGACGAAGACACCGGCGAAGTCAGCCACACCTACGACCCGTCGGAAGACTACTCCACCGAAACCTGCGTCGTGCTGGTCGAGATCTATCGCCACGACGGCGGCTGGAAGATCAACACCATCAACCAGGGCTACGCCTCGGGCCTGATCGGTGTGCTGGCCCAAGCCGGTCTGACCGCCACCGCCTAACCCCCCATGCCAACGGCAGCTGGCCATGCTGGCTGCCTTCAAGAGGTAGAGTACATGTCCATTTCGTTGCAGAAAAATCAGCGCATCAGCCTGGAAAAGCCTGATGGCACCAAATTCACCTCCCTGAGCATGGGCCTGGCCTGGGACGGCGTTTCCGGCTTCCTGGGCCGCACCAGCGTTGATCTGGACGCATCCTGCCTGATGCTCAACAAGGACAAGCAGCTGGTTGAACAGGTCTGGTTCCAGCAGTTGGATAGCCGGTGTGGCAGCATTCATCACTCCGGCGACAACCGTACCGGCGAAGGCAGCGGCGACGACGAAACCATTCGCGTCAACCTGGCGACTGTGCCAGCCAACGTCGAGTACCTGGTGTTCACCGTAAACTCCTTCACCGGGCAAAACTTCGACAAAGTCGAAAACGCCAGCTGCCGCCTGTACGACGACAAAGGCACCGAGCAGGCCAAGTTCACCCTGTCTGAAAAAGGCAAGCACACCGCCATGATCATGGTTTCGGCGTATCGCCACGGCGATGCCTGGAAGGTCAAGGCGATCGGCCATGCGACCAACTGCAAGGTCGCGAGCCAGCTGATGCAAGACATCCAGAACGTCATCTGACGCCTGGTCTGCTGACATGAAAAACCCGGTGCGCAATCACCGGGTTTTTTAGCAAGACCGGTATTGTTCAACCCGCGAAACGGGGCAATCATGAAAAACCTGATCAACAAATACCCGACGCTTTTCGGGTCAGTGCTGCTGCTGGGCATTGTCTGTGCGGTTCACCTGGGGCTGAGTGCCTTGGGACTACTGACCACCTGGGCAGTGGAGCATTTCCATCTGGCCTTGACATTGCCTCGTGGGAAAACTCAGGCCATCAACCTGCTGTTGTACATACCTATGCGGGGCGCGGGATTGCTATTTTGGTTGGCGATCGCAGTCATTTTTGTCGGATCGGTGTGTGCAATCGTGATTGCGCTTTCTGTGGGCATTTACCATTCGGCAAAAACCCTCGGTGCGTGGCTGTCCGCCAAGCAAGGTGGTAGCGGGGTAGCCGGGTGAAAATCGCCAGCAATATGCAATCCTTTTTAGGGAATGACGTGATCAATTTAGCCCGAAAACACCCGGCACTGCTGGGGCTGGTCGTTCTGGTGGTGGGCGGGTTTGCGACCTACGCCGTGTGTTATGGCATCGGCTTTGTCTGCGACTGGTTAACGATGGAGCACGGTCTGTCGTTCATCCGTTTTGCCAGTCAGTCCCCTGACATCAATGACTACGTTTTCAGGCCCCTGGGCGGCATGATGGTCATTTGCACTCTTTGGCTGGCTTTCGTCATCTGCACGATCCTCTATTGGATTGTTCTGGCGATCTCAACGGGCCTGGGAAACTGGTTCTTGCGCAAATACTGCCGAAACAAGCCTTTGTAGCGGAAGCGCTGATAAATCGTTACCAAAGACCTTGCGCGCATGTCGTACAAAACAGACAATCATGACATCGAGTCATTGTAAAGATTGGAGAAAAGTCATGAAAGCTCTCATCAGGCGGTATCCCTCTACGTTCGGCGCCATCCTGCTCGCGGGTTGTATCTGTGGCGGCTATTTACTCTGCATGGGCGGTGGATTGGCGCTGCAGTGGCTCTTGGAGCAAATGCAAGGGGGGGAGGTGAGATTCGGCGGAAAGGGGGTATCCTCAGCATTTGAACGGCTGTTTCTGATACCAGCGTTTGGGATGGTGATGAATTATGCAACGATTGTTTTGTGCGGCATTATCTATTTCCTTTGTAAAGTGGTGTATGGGTGCTTTGCTGGGATATTCACTGAATTAAAATCCCTCAGTCAAACGCTGGGTGCCTGGCTGGTGCGCAAAACCAAGGCATCCTGATGCCCCTGTGTCTGCACCTGGACTATTTAAGCGCGGCCATAGCGTCGGTCATCGGGTTTTGCCATAATTGACCCATGACACTCAAACAGGTTCTTTTCGCCGCTTTGCTGGCGTGCAGCCCAATGGCACTGGCCCAACCGTTGACCTACGGCTGGACAGACTTTGACGGCCAGCAGCAGAGCATAACCTTCGACCTGCCCGCTGAACGGCTGGTGGAGGGTATGCTGTCAGCCAAGGATCAGGTCAGCCTGGCAGACGTCCAGGCAAGGGCTTACGACACGGCCTGGATGCTCTCCAGGGCGTCCTCGACCTCCGATATCATTTTCCGGGTCACGGGATCTGTCGATCAGTTCGATATCGCCGTGAGCGCGCCCCCAGGGCTGCTGGCAGATGCCGAGCATGAGCAGGGCAGAATTCGCCGTGAAGTGGAGCAGTCAATTGCCGACCCCACCAGCAATGGCTATTTCATCTACGACGCCGTGAGCGGCGGTATACGGCCCGACTATCAGGCGGTCGCGCAGGACAACCAGGATGTCTTCAACACGGTTGCCAGGGCATTTCTCGCCAGATTCGGGGCCAACGAGCCCCTGCAGCTCATCAATCAGCTGCTCGCATTCCTGCAATCCATCCCTTACGACGATCTGCTGACCCAGCCCTTTCCGATGTCACCGCCGATTCCAATGCTGGTGGAGCAGCGCGGCGACTGCGAAGGCAAACAGGTGTTCTTGGTTGGCGTGCTCAGGGAGCTCTTTCGCGATAGGCCCCTCTACCTGATCAACCTCCCTGATCGTGAGCACATCATTGCCGGAATTGTCCTGGATATGCCCATGCGCGATACTGTTGAATACGAGGGGCGAAAGATCGTGTTGATGGACGCTACCGGGCCTACGCCCTATCCGTTCGGACAGATCCCGCCCCAGTTCTTGGATGCAAATGACAGGTGGGTTTGGAGTGAATTACATTTCTAGAACGGCGGGCGCCGCGCTGCTCCTGCTTACTGCGCAACATGCCGATGCTCAGGACAACCAATTTAGCCATCAGCGCATGCCCGATCATGAGGTTTTTCAGTATCAGTGGCAGGATTACGCGCAGCAGTCGCTTCTGCTCACGCTGCAGGTTTCACCTGAATTCTCGACCATTGTGTCCGCAGACCCGAAAATGAGCATTCGCGCTGACCAGTTGGGGCCGCTGATCTTCAACGAGGTGACTACGCTGGCCAAAAGGCTGTCGGATGCGAACTATGCATTTACGGTCATCCAGGAGTCGACAGGCATCAACGTCCAGGGGGAGGGCCGCGACGAAGCCGAGCTGCAAAGGCGCCTGAATGCCCTGGAGCAGGCTCAGCAGCAGGTGGTCTCCCGCGTCAAAGCCAACACCTACCTGTGGATTTCTGATGAGGCCGAAGTCAACTTCAATTATCAGCAGATGGTGCATGACGCCCTGCCCCTGATCAAACCCGTGGTTCGAAGCTGGCCCCAGCGCTATCCAGTACCCCGAGACCAGGTCAACAGCTACCTCAGCTTCTTGCAAGCGATCCCGTACGATGCCCTGGAGCAGTCGACTGACTTCGGCGTCTTGACGCCGGCTGCCATGCTTGCGGAAAACCGAGGGGACTGCGAATCCAAGCAGGTGGCACTCGCCACCTTTCTCAAGAGCACCTATCCCGGCATGGGTGTCATCCTGATCGGTACCGGTGACCACATGCTCCTGGGCGCCGAGATGACGCCTCAGGCAGGTGATAACCTGTACCCGTACAAAGGGCGCACCTTCGTGCTGATGGATGCCACAGGGCCTGCCAGGACGCCTGCCGGGCTGGTGAATGAGTCCAGTCGAGCACGCATGAGCACCGATCCATCGAGTATTTTCGAAATCATCTGAGTGGAACGAATAAAGCGTAAATTGGCATTGCCAAAAAGACAATTTATGCCATATTCTACGGGCTTGAATTATTTCCCGTACGAGCAATCCACCAATGAAGCTGAATGTCTGGTTCAACAGCGGTGTTTCCCTCACCGCTATCATGCGTGCAATTCGCGAGCGAGAAGATCAACTGCTCGTGGAGCAGCGGCTCATCAACAAGATGGTCTGCACCCACAAAAACCCCTGGTTTGTCGGGTTCCCCGAAGCCGATCATGGTGAAGCGGAGCCAGACGTCAGTGGTGAGGAGTATGTGCAGTGGGCCCTGGCCTTCGCGGCGCGCCATAAAATCGATCGCCTCGTGGTGGGGGATCACTTCAAGACCCTCACCCAGGCAGAGGCGCGCTTCAACGCCCAGGGTGTCCAGCTGGTCTACGGCTGCCCGGTGTCCTCGTGGGATGCGATCGATGACAAGTCGGCGTTCTATGAAACGCTGGTGGCGCACGGTCAGCAGCGCATGCTGCCCGCCTGGGGCATCTGGAATGACGGTGACGCCGCTGGCCTGGACGGCGTGGCTCAGACCGTTCTGTCGACCATGTCGGGTGATCATGATGTGGACACCCCCCTCTGCGTCAAACCGGTGCGTGGTATCTATGGACAGGGCTTCTTCCGCCTGGCCGTCACGCCCGACGCCCACCAGCAACTGTTCTATCCCGATCGCCGCATCATCCAAGCTGCGCAGTTCGGCGTACTGGCACACCAGAACGGCTTGAAACACGGCCACAGCAACTGGATGGTCATGGAGTTTCTCGGTGGCCCCGAGTACTCCGTGGACTGCCTGGCCTGGGACGGCAAGCTGGTGACGGCGGTGGCCCGTGAGAAACAGGGGGGCAACCGTGGCCAGGTCATCGTTCACGATGAAACCCTGCTGGACTACTGCCGTACCCTGGTGGACGTGTTCAAGCTCAAGGGTGTGTTCAACGCACAGTTCCTGCGCAACAAGCGGGGTGAACTGAAGGTGCTGGAAATCAACCCGAGATTCTCCGGTGGCACCGGCATGAGCGTGCGTGCCGGCGTGAACCTGCCCTGGTGGTGGTTGAAGCTGACCGCAGGCGGCAGCGCCGATGGCATTCCCGCGCCTGTGATCGGTACGCGTGTACACGCCTCGATCATCCATGTCCCCCTGCGTCGCTTCCCCTCCCTGGTAGAAGGATAACCATCATGCTCGCCCCAGTATCGGCACAACAGGATCAAGCGTCCTTTCAACTGGAACTTCCAACCGGAAGCCTCACCATCCACGTCAGTGAAAGCCCCTGGTCATTTGAAAAGTGCATGGGGGTAGGCGCCAGGATCAATCCCAAGCGCGGCTTTCTGTTCGTCAGCAAGCTGCTGGGCAAGCATATCCCCACCCGCCCAGCACTGATTCGCGAGGCGCATGAGGCCTTGGTGGATCAGCTGCAGGCGCACATCGAACCCGGCGCGCCAACGGTGTTCGCCGCCATGGCAGAGACTGCCACGGGCTTGGGTCATGGGGTCTACGAAACGGCGCTTGAGCGCCTGGGCCGCGACAACCCGTGGGTGTTCCTCACGTCGACGCGCTATGACATGGGCCCGGCGCCGCGCATCGAATTCCGGGAAGAACATTCGCATGCTGCTGAGCAGTGGATGTACCTGCCGCAGGGCGAGCAGCTCGATCTGTTCCAACAGGCCAAAACCCTGGTGCTGATCGACGATGAAGTCTCGACAGGCCGCACGTTCATGAACCTTGAGCAATCGATCCGCACCCGGATGCCGAACCTTGAGCGTGTTGTCTGGGTCACGCTGACCTGCCTGTCGAAAGAAACCCTCCGGCCCTGCTGCCACCTCCTCAAGGGATCGTTTGAGTTCCAGGCAAAGCCGTTGACGCTCGTGCCGCCTGTATCCTCGGGCGTGCCGATGCTGGCCTGCGACAAGCTCAGCGACCGGTGGGGAAGAATGGGGCTCAAGGGCTTGATGCAACCGCCGCCATCCTTTAAGGATAAATTGGACATGCTCCTGGTGGGTGCCGATGCGAGCAAGCCTGTGCTGGTGCTCGGGCAGGGTGAGTTCATGCATGCGTCCTACCTGGTCGCTCGCGAACTGGAGCAGCGTGGCGCCACCTGTTTCGTGCAGTCGACGACCCGCTCGCCCGTGATGGTCTACGGCGCGATTGCGCATGCGCTGAGTGTTCCAGACCCTCTGGGTGATGGAGTAGCTCACTTCCTCTACAACCTGGCGCCAGGTACCTACGGGGCCATCATCGTCCTGTGCGAAAGCGAACCCGATGAGCGCCTTATCGAATTTTGTGCTCAATTGGATGGCGCCGTTCCCATCTCAATGAAAGAATGGGCGTGTTTGACATAACCTGTGACAGGTTGGCAATTATTGACGCCCCGATTTAATTCGGTGGCGTTGACAGTTTGTCAATTAAGCCATATATTGATGAAAAGAGGGTTATCACCATGCTCAATGCCGCTCCAACATTTGTTTACTACTCCGACCTGGATCACACCTTGTTCCAGAGCCTCAAATCCGACGCTGCCGGCATCCACCCGATGACCGAAGACAGCAAGGGTGCCCAGCAGGGCTACGCCAGGCCCGATCAACAGCACCTGTTCAACCTGATGACCGGCAACGGCTATGTGATTCCGGTGACCGCCCGTTCTCATGAACAGATGGAGCGGGTCACAGGTTGGGTGACCGGTCGTGAATACGACCTGGCCCTGACCGACCTGGGCGCCACGCTGCTGGTGCGCGACAACAACGGCGACGCGCAATGGCATGCGGTCGAGCGCTGGCAGGATGAGTATCTGTCCCAGGTGCAGGCCAATATTCGTCGCCTGACCAAGGATTATGAGCAAATCGAAAGCCGGCTGCGTGATGCAGACCTGCTCGAATCGATTCGCATCGACATGATCCAGCTGGGCAAGCTGCACCTGCCGCTCTACATCGTGCTGTCTGTTACCCACGATGATCCGGAGCGCGTGAAAGAGCTCCAGCAGATTTGCCGCGTGCGCTTTGCCGAGCCGATTGCGCGCATGGCCGGGGCCTACGTACTGCACGAAACGGCGGACTCGGTGTGCTTGTGGCCGACGTTTGTGTCCAAAGGCAAGGCGGTCAAGCGCCTTCAGCAAGCTCTGGTCGAAGGCCTGGGTGACAGCCGTTTTGATCGTGCCCGTGATTTTCTGAACATTCAGAATCCAGTGAACGTGTGCATCGGCGACTCCATCACCGACCTCGAATTCATGCAAAACGGCCACTTCATGATGGCCCCGACTCAAAGCCCTATTGCCCTGTCTGCTTTCGAGACGGCGCGCAAGGAAATGGACAAGGAGACACTCTGATGCTGCAGCATTCTTACGAAAAAGACGACGTGCAGGTGCTGTTGCATCCTGTGGAGCCTGTTTTCCTGTCCGTCGAGGAAAAGGAAGCGGCTATCCAGTCAGGCACGCACTACAGCGAAATGCTTTCTCGTGAGAAGAAGCCGGACGACGCCTACCTGGAGCTGTTTGATAAGCAAGTCGCCGACTTTGGCCAGGCGCTAGCCGGCCAGCTGCTTGATCTGGCGGGCATGATTGCCGCTTCGCGCAAGCGCCCGGTACTGGTTTCCCTGGTGCGCGGGGGCACCCCCGTGGGTGTGGTGCTCAAGCGCATTTTGAATCACTACGGCTACCAGGCCCCGCACTTTGCCGTGTCCATTGTGCGCGACCGTGGCCTGGACAGTGTGGCCATCGATCACATCATGGCCTTGGGGCACGCGCCTGAAGACCTGGTGTTTGTCGACGGGTGGACGGGCAAGGGCGTGATCCGCCGCGAGTTGTCGGCGTCGATTGTCGCGCTGCAAGCGCGTTACCCTGGTATCAAGGACGAGCTGTTTGTCCTGAGCGACATTGCGGGCGTGGCCAATTTCGCCGCCACCCGCCTGGATTCCCTGGTACCGACCTGCCTGCTCAATGCCCCGATTTCCGGGCTGATCTCGCGGTCGGTGTATCGTCAGGAAAACAACGTCCCGCAGATGCATGGCGGTGTTTACCTGGCTGACCTGGCTGAGCACGATCGCAGCCTGAGCTTCGTCAATCACATGATGGGGCTGGTTGATCAACTGATTCGTGAGAACCCGCTGGATCTGCGCCAGATTGGCCTGGATGCGTTCGAAAAAGTCCGTGCGCCCTCCATCGTGGCGGAAGAAATGCACAAGCTGCTGCGCACGATCAGCCACCTTGAGCACGCCGTTGATCGCAACAAGATCAAGCCAGGCCTTGGAGAGGCGAGCCGCGTGCTGCTGCGGCGCATGCCGGAAGCGCTCATCGTGCGGGATGCCTCGGAGCCTGCGGTAGCTCATCTGCTGATGCTTGCCAAAGCGCGAAACGTGCGCGTGCGCGTGCTGCCGGAAATGAAAATCCAGGCTGTCGCGCTGATCAAAGAACTGAACAACGAATAAACCTTCGAGCCCATACGCGGCCACCCATTCCGAGAGACCGATTTCATGAACGAGCTGACATTCAGGGAGCGCCAGGCGCTCTCTCTGGGCGCTACCATGTACGTGCCTGGCACCCATCCTGACCTCAAGGCCATTGTCGCCACCGCCAAGACCGGTGCCCGCTCGTTGGTGATTTGCACTGAAGATGCGGTGGCCGAGCACGATGTCGTCCGCGCCCTGGACAATATTCGCGAAGCCCTGGTGTTCATGCGAACCTTCGAAGAGGACAGCGTCCAGATTTTCATTCGTCCACGCAACACCCAGGTGCTGAAAACGCTCCTGGAGTTCAAGTCGATCGAGCGTGCGTCGGGTTTTGTGCTGCCCAAGTTCGAGATGGGCAACATCGGCCAGTGGTCTGATGCGATGGAGGGCGCGGATCCGCTGCTGGGCGTGATGCCCACGCTGGAAACGGCGGAAGTCTTCAACGCCGAGGCGATGAAGCTCCTGGGCATGCTGCTGAAGAAGGGCGCCCTGTCGAGCCGGGTGATTGCCTTGCGCATCGGCGGCAATGACCTGCTCAACTGCCTGGGGCTGCGCCGCCCCCGCAACACCACGATCTACACCACGCCGCTTGGCGCCACGATTGCCAACCTGGTCACGGTGTTCCGTCCACTGGGCTTCATGCTCACCGCGCCTGTGTTCGAGCATTTTACCGACACGGACATGCTCAAGGCGGAAGTGTCGCTCGATCGCTCCCATGGGTTGATCGGTAAAACTGCGATTCACCCGGATCAGATTGCCTTGATCGAGCGTGCGCTGATGCCGACCGACATGGAAATCGAAGAGGCCGAGGCCATACTGGCCAAAGATGCGCCGGCTGTCTTCAAGCTCAATGGCAGCATGTGCGAGCCGGCGACGCATCATCACTGGGCCAAGATGATCCAGTTCATCGCCCAGCGAAAGCCGTGCACGGCCAAGAACTTTTTGAAATCCCATGCGGCCTGAGGACAGATGATGAAATCCAGGTTCGATCAGATTCTTTCCACGTCACTGACGCTGGCTCGGCAGGTGCTGCCGGCAGCGGTCAGCAAGCCCAAGCGGCATGCCAACGCCCTGATCGCGGCGGCAGCCGTGTTTGCCGGGGCTGTGCCCCGCATGACGGTACAGCAATCCCGGCTGATTGATCAGCTTTTCCACAGCAATCCGGTGTTTGCAGCGAGTTACGGCAATATTGAAAATTCCTACACGCTGCTGTATCAGCAGATGGAGCCGCTGAAACAGCTGTATCGGCAGATGCGAGAGCAACAGTACCCCACGTGGCAGGACAGCGATTCCGGTAACCGGGAGATCGAGATTCTTCGACTGGTTACCGTGGTGGCCGAGAACATCGACCCGGAACGTGTTCAGGAGTTGTTTGATTTCGGCGATAACATGATGCACGCCACCGACACCGATAAGGGTCACGGCCAGGCCATTGGGAAGGCGCTTAGCCAACTCCGGGCAAAGCTCGGCACCGGCAGCCGCAAAGGCCCGGTCGAGTAAGGATTGATAGGGCAGGCTTGGTGCCGAGCCCTTTGTCGATGCTTTCAACTTCAACCCTGCGAATTCATCACTGAGTAAGGAGTTTCACCATGAGTTTCTTTTCCAACCTGGGCAAGAACCTGGCCGAACAAGCCAAACGCTTCGCGCCAGCGGCCCTGTCGCCTGAGAAGCGTTTTGCCAGGGGCATGATCACCGTCTCAGCCCTCATGACCATGGCTGATGGTTCTGCCGAGGACAGCGAGGTCGAGAAGTCCAGCCAGATCATCGCAGGTCATCGCAGCATCCAGCAGTACCTGACGCCGGCTGATGCGCATGAAATGTATGGCGTGATCATCGGCGAGCTGCAGAAGGCCTACACCAACTCGACTTCGCGCCTGCTGGAAGTCAACAAGCGCATCGCGGAAATTGCCGATTCGGTGGAAGAGCCACACTGGCGCCGTGAGCTGATCGAGTTTGCCGGCGTCATGGCCACCAGCAACTCCCGTGGCGTGGCTGGCGACGATGAGCGTGCGCTGCAGAAAAAGCTGAGCGAAGCCCTGGTCTGACAGGGTAGCCATCGCACCCCGGCCTAACAGCCAGGCTGGGGCTTGAAAAACTGTCTTTCAGGCCTCAGTATGGCTCGGCTTACGATTTATTGATTAATTGAGGGCTTAGCCCCCAGACCAAGGAATCTACCCATGGGCGTCATCAGTCTGCAAAAGCTTGAGCAACAAGCACCCGAGATGGTCGATCTGTTCAAGAAAACCTCCATCTGCCTGGACAAGGTGAACCTGCGTGATCACCGGGCCCAAGTCGCCATCGTTCTGGACATCTCGGGCTCCATGTCGGGCCTGTATCAGTCCGGCAAAGTCCAGGAACTGGTGAAGAAAGTGCTGGCCCTGGGCCTGCAGTTCGATATGGATGGATCGATCGACGTTTTTGCCTTCGGCAACTACGCCTACGAGGTCGGCACCTACACCCTGGAAAACTACAAATCCTGTTCCCAGACGGTGCTCAGTCGTCATCCGCTGGAGGGCGGTACCCGCTATGCCGAAGCGCTGCGCCTGATTCATGACAAGTACCGTGGCAGCACCGACCCGGTGTATGTGGCGTTCTTCACGGACGGCGAGACCAGCGAACCGGAGCAGGCTGAGCGCGAAATCATCGCCATGTCCAATGCGAAATGCTTCGTCCAATTCATCGCAATTGGCCAAGACATCATGCCCGGCGAGGCGAGTGCGAAAAAGAAAAAAGGGTTCTTCGGCAGTCTGTTCTCTGCTTTCGAAACCGATTTCAAATTCCTGGCCAAACTCGACACCCTGCCAGGTCGCACCGTTGACAACGCCGGGTTCTTCGCCGTGGCCGATCCAGCCGCCATCGATGATGACAAGCTCTTCAGCCTGTTGATGAGCGAATACCCAGACTGGCTCGTTGCGGCAAAGCAGGCTCGCATCCTTTAAATCCGCTGGCCGGGGACTTCCCGGCCTTGCTGACCAGCCCTGGGCGACCGGGGCCATGGAGTAAAATATGGCTGCTATCAGCTTGGAAAAAGTAGAGCGCGAAGCGCCTGAACTGGTGGAACTCTACAAGAAGACCTCCTTATCCCTGGACAAGATCCAGATGCGCGACCACGTTGCTCGGGTTTGCCTTGTATTGGATATCAGTGCCAGCATGTCGGATCTTTACGATTCCGGCAAGATCGACGAACTTGTCAAGAAAGTGATGGCACTTGGCCTCCAGTTCGACGACGATGGTCAGGTCGACTGTCTCGCTTTTGGGGTAAATTGTTACGACGTCGGTTCATTCGGCATGACCCGTGGCTCTGACGCCCAAGATTACCGAAATTGCGTGAAAACGATTCGCGCCCGTCACAAGCTGGAGGGTGGCACCGAATACCTTAAGGCACTGAACATGCTCAGCCAGAAATACGCTGACAGTGACCAGCCGGTGTATGTGATGTTCGTGACGGACGGTGAAACGCAAGACGCCAGCGCGGTTGAGCGAAAAATCAAGTCAATGTCCAATGAACCCATTTTCCTGAGCTTCATCGGTTTGGGGGCTGACTATTTGCCTGAGCTCAATGCCATCGCCTCTGATCAGCAGGTTTCGGCAGCGCCCCCGGCGAAGAAAGGGTTCTTTGCCAGGTTGTTTGGTCTCGACGACCAGCCTGCCAGCCGTCCTGCCCCGGCTGCGCGATCGCACCGGGCAGCCAGCAGCGGTTTCGGCTTCCTCATGGGGCTCGACGAGATGACCGGAAGAACCGTTGATAACGCCGGTTTCTTCGCGGTCAAAGACCCTGCCAAAGTCGACGATGATTTGCTCTATTCCATGCTTATGAACGAGTATCCAAGCTGGATTCCAGAGGCAAAGAAAGCCGGCATTCTGCGCTGATACCCCAAACCCCAGGACGTGAACCTGGGGTTTTTCATTTCGCTTAAGACTTAAATTGACACATTGCCAATTTGTCGATATATTCGAGTTATTGCCAACAGGAGAATTCCCGTGACTGAATCAGTGTACGCCCTCATTGTTCTCGCACTCAGTATCGGTCTGGGTTACATCGTGTTCCGGGTAAAACGCAGCAAGCCTTCAGACGCCCGCGCTATCGCCCTGGGTGTTTCGGTTGGCGCAGGGGTGGCGGTTCTGGCCTTCTTCCTGTGGGTGGGGGTGCTCGAAAACATCGCCGCCCGCAAATGGGGTGGCACCATGACCATCAACTTGCCAGCCGGCGCACGCCTGATGAACATGACCTGGAAGGAAGACTCGGTCTGGTACCTGTACCACGACCCGGTTTCCGGTAACTGCTACTTTAAGGAAGATTCCCGACACGGCCTGATCGAAGGCGGCGTCGTTGTAAAATCCTGCAATCCGGTGGGCCTTGAAAAATGACAACCCAATCGCTCGGCCAAGCCATCGATTCAATCTGGATCCGGCTGCCCAAAGAACATGCGCTGCACAAGATCCGCCCGCAGTCGCTGCCATCGCCCCATGAGCACTACCTGATGGCGGGCAAGACCATCCTGGCGCTTTGCGAGGACGAGGGGGTTGTTGCCTATGCCCCGTTGCCCAAGACTGCCGACCATGAAGCCTGGTTGCGTTTGATTGCCGCATGGTCGTTGTGGAACCGTGACTACAAGGTGCATGAAAGTCGCGCCAATGTTGCCAAGAAGCTGCAGATCGACCCCTCGAACCTGACCAACTTCCTCAACGGCAAGCGTGCCTTGACCCACAAAGCGTTGCTGGCCCTGTCCAAGTTCCTCGGTGTTCAGCCCTACGACATCCGCCCTGAGCTTGGGGCCAGCTCGGCAGGTTCGTCGCAGCGCAAGAACATCAAGCACCTGCACACCGTCAGAAATGGACTGCAGGACATCGAGCAAGATATCCTGGCGCTTCAAGCCTCCGGCCTGCCGGTGGAAAGCCTGGTGCGAAAAGTGGGCTGCGTGATCAGTTCACTGGGTTGAGGGTCACGGGGTGAAAAGGGCCATTGAGGCTGCTGGCACCCCAGGAAGCCTTTCAAGTCGCTGGGCCTCTGACCGACCTCAGAGGTATGGGTCATTGGTAAATCAGGCCAGAACGCGTTTGCAGAGCCCTGCTGGCCCCTTCAAGAACACATCTCCATGAGTTCAAGCGAATCCCTTCCTGCTGGCTACCTGGCCGCACTAGAGGCCGTAGCAGCCGGGAATGCCTTCGACGCGCACTTTCACCTGCAATCGGTTGATCGATCCTCTCGCCAGGTCTGTTTGCCAGGCGCCGAGCTTATGGTCGAGTTGGATGCAGCGGTGCGAAAACTTTGCCTGCAAACACCACCCCAGATCAATTTGCTGGTTGACCTGTTGAGTCTGGTACCTGGCGGGTATTCCCGCGTGTCCAGTGATACTGAAGACCTGGTCGTCAAGACACTGATGAGCCACGATCTTGACGAAGAGGGCGCCACGGCGATGGCCTGTCTCGCCAATCACTGCATTAGCGATCATGCGCACCTGAAGCTGTCCCCCAGGCTCTCCCTGCTGGCGACAATCTGCTTTTCCTTCGCCAATCCTCCGCGCTGTGGGCCTGGTGTCAATCTGGAGCAATTCGGCGCGTACCTGGCCAGCAACACCAAGACGGACTTCTTTAGCAACCTGTCCTGGATGCTGACGCCTGTGATTGTCCTGGCTGAGGAGGGCAAGCTGGATGCCGCAGGCATCGCAAGGATAGAGCAGAAGCTTGCCGGGCCGCTGTACACCATCTGCTGCAGCCTTGCTGCAAACCCAGGCATGATCAGCCGCAGCAGGTTTTTTGAGAACCTGGAGTGGTTTGTCACGACACGCCTGGAGGATTTACCCCCGATTTGCAATGAAATCAGCCTGTTCAATCCGCGCAAGGTGGCGATGCTGGTCGCCCGGATCTGGGAGAGGCCTGTCAGGTCGTATCAAGATCAGATCAAGGGCATGCGCAGCGAAGACAAAGAAATCAGGTTGCGTTCCTGTGCTGTGACAGTGGACTATGTAAGAACACACTTGGATTTAATTCAGGTCAGCCGTAGCACCACGCATTTGTTCGCCGGCTTGCTCGCTCAGTATGGCCACCTGCTTCACTATGGCCGCTGTTCAAGCTATGCGCTTTTGGTGGAGGTGCTGAACAGCATGTTTAGCGTTGTGGATCTGGAACTGTGCCAGGAGCTGCTCAAACGCCACAAAGGCGTTTACTTGAGCCTCTACTTGCGTGATTTCAACCCCAAATCGCTGAACGATCTGTCAGAATCCAACATCACAGAGCTCCTTGAGCACGATTTAGGATTTTAACATGCCAGACCGCCCCTCAAACATCGCCCAGCGACTCGCCCTGCGGGCAGCGCTGCACAAGCGCCAGAACGAATCCAGGGCGCCAGAAGAGATGAAAGTGGTGTGGGCGCTGGAGGCAGACAGCCCTGAGGAGACCAACGCGCAAATCTGGTTCCTTGGCCTCAGGTCGGGGCGACTGTTCAACCTGGCGCTGGATGAGCAGGTGCTGGGGAGGCTGATCAGCTTCATTCAGCCAGACAAGGTGCCGATTCTTCTGGAGGGCCTGGTAACAACCATTGAGCAAGGCCAGGCCAACGGCATGAACCGAAACACCCTGGCGCATCTCCTGCCGGCACTCACGGAAGTCGAGGTCGATTACACAGAAAACATGAGGGCCCTTCTCAAGGGGCGCTTGTACCACGCCCTGTGCCAAGTGGTACCACCGGAAGAGGCCAGCGGGCTATACGAAGCGATGGCACTCAAGCACAAGCCGGATATGCACTGCGTCGTCTTCAACTCATTCTACGAACACACGCTCGAAACGCTGGCCCAGCAACCCACCCTTTCGGCTGAAGGCAACCAGCACCTGGTCAACCTGGCCAGCAGCGCGCACTGGCAGTTCTATGATGATGTCCGGGAAGTCGATCGCTGGATCAAGCAATTCGAGCATTTGAACAAACTGCGTGCCACGGCGGCGCCTGAAAGCATCGCCGTGCTGGATGAGCTGATCGAGAGACGTGCGTCGCACCTGGGGCAGTGGCTTGCGTCCTATTCACCCGCCGTTGCACTGGCCCCTTTCTCGGGCGTGAAAACGATCACCAAAAACGAGCATGCCCACCGGGTGCTCGATGCGTTTATCCGGATGGCTACCTGCATCAATCACCTGCCGCCCGAAAGCGCAGAGGGCAGGGCTTGCGCAAACGTGATGGTTGCCAAGGTGATCCAGGGGTTGGCGCGATACAGTGACAGCCTGGGTACCCAGAAATGGGCCGCGTTCGAGCGCCAGACTGCCGATCGGGTCGACTGGAAGGCCGTGATGGGCAAGATCCCCACCCGCCACCGTAAAGTCATCGCCGAACATTTCAGCCGCGTCGATCTGTTTGGAGATTACCTCAACGAACGTGAAGCCGAAGAGGCGTTGGGCAGGGAGCTGGGGCTGTGATTGATCATTCGGTTTTTGAATCGGCCAACATCCAGCGCCTGGTCGACACGTTCAGGCCCCTCTCCGAAGAAGGGATCCGTGACGAGGTGGGCACCATTGGAGCGGGCAATCGGCGCAGAATTATCACCATGGCGGGCTATTCGGCGCAACTGACTGATGAAGACTTCAAGCTCTACGTCAGCCTGGTGGCGAACAGTGCGGCGGTGATGAAGGAGCTGGTCTGCGGCTCGAACCACAACCATGGTGAGCAGTTGGATGCGGTGGGTGGCTTCCATTGGCTCGACACCCTGTTTGAGGAGAGCGCCCGGCGATTGGATGCCGAAAGCGCGCAGCGCATCTTTGACAGCTCTGTGGCCATTCTTGAATGCCTGCATCGTAGTGTCCAGCGCAACGACCTTTCCGTGGTCACAGCGCAAAGGCCGATCAGTTCCTGGGTGCAGGGCTTGATGTTCACGGGGGACGGCTCCCTGAAGATCGACCTTGATCCCGAGCTGATAAAATTCATGAACAGGGTGATCAGCAACCGCGATGAGTGCCTGTTCAATGCCATGATTTACGCCCTCAAGAAGCGAGCGAATCTGGAAACCGCTGGACAAGGCATGACGGCGGCTACAGAGCGCTTGGCCTCCTACCTGGAGACCTTCATCCCCAGCCTTTCCGGGTGCACGGCCAACGGCTCACTGAAGATCTTCCCCGCCTCGTGCACCAAAATCCTCAGTAACGTGGTGCACCTGCACACCCATGCCAACCCTCAAGATGAGCACCTGCTCTTGCCTGCCCGTGATGCACTGATGGAGCTGGTCACCGATCCCAAAGGCCTGGGGCGAGTGTTGATGCAGCGCCACATGCTGGTCAGCGGGGCTGCCCATGACTGGAGCCATATCGATTCAGTCGGCGGCTACCTGGGCAGTGATTACATCAACAGCAGTGATTTTCCGGGTGCTTTGCGGGCAAAGACCCAGTTTGCGGTGGCCTTGTCCACGCTCAATGCCTGCGGCAAGCTGGTGTCTTCCAAAGAGAAGCCAGGGGTCATCAAGCGCCGGGTCAAAACGCTGCTTGATGGCCATGGAGACGACTACGTGCTTGACCTGATGGCGCACGCCAATCGGCCAGCACAGGCCCTTTTGGCCAAGGTCATCCACGAAATGGCACCTGAGTTTCGCCACTGCATCGCCGAGCGCGCCATCGCCGGTCTTTTGGAAGACGACCTGAGTCTCTGACGTTGAGGGCGGCAGCAATAAACCCGCCGAAGCGGGTTTTTTTGCAGGGGTGGAGCCGGGAGGTGCGCACCGCCTGGTGGGGAACAATACGCCACGCAGAGCGCACCGTCTGGATGGTCGCCGACGCACCAGCTGGCATTTAAGTCATTGATTTATAAGGGATGGGGCCACTGGCGGGAGTCGAACCCGCGACCCTCCGATTATGAGTCGGACGCTCTGACCAATTGAGCTACAGTGGCGCTGAGGAGATGCAAAAACCATTGAGAAAACCTGCTCTGCCGATTTAGCTGCAGGCCAGGCAGTAATAGGGTGGTGCCCAGAGGGAGACTCGAACTCCCACTCCTCTCGGAAACTGATTTTGAATCAGCCGTGTCTACCGATTTCACCATCTGGGCATTGCAGTGGTACCCCGAACAAGACTCGAACTTGCACACCGTGCGGCGGGGCATTTTAAGTGCCCTGTGTCTACCAGTTTCACCATCGGGGCCTGGAGCATTTATCAAGCATACCATGGCGATGGATCCTGTCAATATACGAGATAATCAAATATTGTATTTGCTCGCTCGGTATAGGATAGGTATACTCCGATTTAATCTTGATATCTCAATTTGTGAGAAACCCGAACACCGCTACGGCTCCTCGCTGCCAAGGGTTGAATCGAGCGCCGAGCCCAGGCATGGTCGGCGCGTCGCGGCGGGGCATGGCCCGAAGGCAATCGCCGTCTTCGCCCGCAGGGCGGCTAAGCTTTTTCTGTGGCGGTGGGCAGGGAGAACCTCTTCTGTTGCGCATCGTTTGCCTTTGAAGCAATTGAACCGAAACCGTTGTCTGACACTGGCCCACACATTAGTGAACAACCATCATGAGCACAGAACATTCGATGATCCAATTGGCGCGGGAGCTACGGACTAGATTCCCGTTCTTTGAATCCTATCAGCTCAATGAGCATGGGGCTCCGACGCTGGATGGTGCGTCGATTTTCGACATGGGGTTGTTCCTGCTGATTCTGGAAGAGGCTGGGCCTGCGCATTCTGTGGCGCTGGCACGGCTGATGTCCGTCACCAAGCTCACAATCAAGAACTGGATCAAGAAAAACCAGCTGGACGCCCTGGCGGTGATCGATTCTGTCGGCTCAGGAAAAACAGCGCACTATATTTTGCGCAATTGGGGGGTATATAGTGAAAATGTCTATGAACCCTTCCGGCCCTATATTCGGCTGGTGATCAAGCAATGGCGGCTGACTGAAAATGGGCACTCTTGAGCAAAATCTGGATCTGGATCTCGAAGATCCTGAGGAAGTACTGAAGGCTGCGTTTGAGCGCCACGATTTCGCGTGTGTGGCGGCGATGCTGAACGCCGGGGTGCGTCTCCCTGAAGAGGGTTATGAGCTCCAGCAGCTGGTGGCGGGCCTTGAGGGCGATGCGCCACTTGATGCCGGGGCCGCGAAAGCGATCACCAGGTCAATTGCCAAGACTTTTTCACAGCACGATATTGGCGACCTTCCGTTCGCGCAAAACGCCATATACTCGCTGTGCAAGCAAGGCATTAATTGTGAAATTGGAGAAACCACCGGTTTCGCAGCAATGGCTCAAGCGCTGTTGCAAGGCGCCACTGAGGGCAATGGCGTCAACGTCGACTTGGCCAATACGGTTTTCGAAGCGGTTGTCGATGACCTGCTGGACACACCCGACGCCAAGCACCTGGATCTTTTCTTCCTCCAGATCAAGGCGTTCGATCCAACAGGGGGTGCCAATGCGCCTTTGGCTCGCTGGCTGGTCAATGAGCATTTCGCGGTATTTGATATTTGGGGTGAGGCGCCACAAGCCGACACGTACACCAAGCCCACGGTGGGCTTGATCAATACCCTGACCCTGATCCTGACCAGTAAGCTTGAGTCCGCACAGGATTTCAAGGAGGCCTTGCGTCACGCCTTCAATCCGGCACTTGAGACGGGCCTTGTCCTGCTCGACCTCATTTATTTTTCTAAAAAATACTGGACGCAGATGGAGTGGGAGAGGTTCGGTACCACCACGGGCAAGGTGATTGAAAGCAACCTGACGTTGGATGATCTGAGCCGCCTGGCAGTCAATGATAAGCGACTGAATACGATCAACGCACTGGGTTACGAAACCGATTCGCTTAACAAGTCCTTGCTGAGCGCCTCGGTTCTGGAGGGTGTGCTGGGGTCTGATCTGGGCCTTTGATCAGCGAATCTGCTTGATGTTGACCAGGCAGGAGCTGAATTCGTTGACGTTGCTGATGTAGCGGATGTCTTCCATCACCAGAATGTCGCCCGGCACGTAATTCATTCCAGCGGGCAGCTTGATCGTGATGGTCTGTCCCTTGCTCAAGCGCCCGCTGATGTTGCTGGCATTCACACTCTCGACAAATCCGCCTCGCTGCTGAAATTCGGAAGATTCGAGTGTCAATTTTTCAGTAAATGGGTCTGCGACCCAGCGAGTCTGGAGATAGCCTACCCGGTCGCCGCCGAACTGCTGCAGGCCGATTTTACTGACAATTTCGCCCCGGCAAGCCGGATCAATGCTGTAACTGATGGCCTTGATGCCCCCGGTTAACTGGATCAACCCCACCATGGCTCCGGCTGTGGTAGGCTGGTAGTCATACGCCGGACGGATGAAATTGATGTCAAAATTGCCCTCACCGGAGTCTTCGGGCGTGACCTGAAGGTATCCCTCATACGACTTGACGTCGATTCTCTTCAGTAGCGAGCCATTTCCCGCCATGGCTGAGCCGGCAATGGCCATCATGGAGACGGCGCAGAGCGCTGAGTAGAATCTTTTCATGGGCGAGAACCTTTTGTATTTATTGTTTTACCTGGATTTTATAGCATAATAACGAATATTGACAATCAGAAGCCATCCCATGAGAAATGCTCAGCTCGACTCTGTGTTGCACGATGACCTTGAGAAGTGTCTGGATCAACTGATGCTCTGTTGTTCGGCGCTCAAGATGCCCGTGCTCATTGCCATGCAGGATACGCCCACGAGTTTTCGCAACGTCGTGGCCAATGAGCAGTTCGCCAGCGGGCAGAAGATCAAGCTGCTGAGGATGCTGCTCAAAAGCCCAGACCTGGATCAGTTCTTCAGGGAGATCATTGTCGAAGCCAAGCGCGAAGGGCACAGCAGCTTGTTCCTCAAGGCCATCGGCATCCCTGAAAAAACCCAATAAAAAAGCCCCTTGCGGGGCTTTGAAGGAAACAAGCGCTTAGGAAATCTTCAATACCAGGCTTTCGCCTGGGGTGTTGTAGAACGCCGCAATCTGCTTTTTCCAGTCCTTCAGAGCATCTGGGTGGGATGGGGTACCTGACTCAAGAACAACCCCAACCGTCATATCCAGCTTTGACAGCAACTCGCCGCTGTCGCCGTAGATGTTTACCCAGGAAAAGTTTGAATCGCCCTGCGCTCGGATTTGGATCGACAAATGCCAACCCAGAGACTGAGGAGGCACCAGCAGAGCCGAGCAGATGTCTTCAAGATATTGACGCTCAATGGCCATGTTCAAAAGCGCGTCGGCAGCCGATACCAGTTTCTCCTCGCGGGATCTGGCAAATGGCCTTGTGCTTAGTCTTGAATTGATCATACCTAGGTCTTCTATGATAGTTACATTGCTGCGGAGCCCATCCTTTTGCGAGCTCGCTCCGTCCATCATGAGCGACGACAACCTAAGGCTTTTTGGCTTGGTAGTCGATGCAAACAATAGCTATCCATTGACTTTTTGACAACCCCAAGAGTTCCCAAATCACATCAATTTTACGAATAAAGGTAGAAAATTGACACGTTGCTGGATGGATATCCAGTGAAAATACTGTATCAATGTACAGGTTGCTAATTTACTGCTAATTCGATCTATGGCAGATAGCCATCAACCTGTCGTCTGGCGAATGAGAACTATTATAAAGACAGTTTAATGGCGTCAAAAGACTTGACGTCCCTTCAATATATAGGGATACTCCCCCGCGAGTGATTACTTTGCGCTTGAAGCCTGACTTTGCAGACAATTTTTTGACAGTTGCCGCAAACGAATAGCTTTGGGATGGAAGTGAACGAAGATTGCATTGTTCGTCATCTAAGGGCGACAAAAGATTAGTGAACGAGGTACATGGATGACCCTGTACTTCACAATGCTAAATGCGCCATTCGGAAGGCCCGTGCCTGGCCAACTCTGTGCACTATGGATGACTTGATGATCGTTAAGAACTATCGCCGCTTCGCAGATAAGACGCCTTGGCGCGGCCTAGCCAATCATCTCGTAAAGAAGACCCGCTTCAAGGGGTTGATTACCCGATCGATGATGGGCACCACTTTGCTCCTCACGCTGGTGGTTCTGGTGACTCAGGTCTACTCACTCCATGATGGAGTGCGTGAGGAGGCCTACCGCACAGGGGAGCGCATTGCCCAGGCGCTGTCTGAGAAGCTGCTGGTGCCGATCACCACGGGTGATGATGCCGAGGCCTTGCGCGTTCTTGACAGCGCACTCAAGGACACCGCTGTCATGCGGCTGTCCCTGAAGGTTGACCCGGTGGTGCCAGGCGACAAGGCCAACGAGCTGCGGGTTGACTCCGAGCCGTCGCACAAGGGCCTTACCCTGCGGGTACTCTCGACCCTGTGCAGCCTTTGTGTAGAGCCTTTGCTCCATAAATCCTACGCGTTCGACGTCAAGAGCGATGACTTCCAGGCAAGCCTGGAGAGCAGCGGGCAGCAGAACCGCCGCCTCGGATCCGTGCTGATCACCATGGATCTGTCCGACATCGTCGGCCCACGGCTTAACCAGATCGCGATCATCATGCTGGTCGTCGGAATTTTGGCGTTGTTCAGCCTGTCCCTGGCTGCCGCCATCAAACACCACATGACTGACCCCCTTGAACGGCTGCTGCTGGTAATGCGCAAATTGCGCGCCGAGCTCGCCAAGCCAGAGGGCGAGGCGCGCATGCGCCTGAAAGACAGTGACTTCCCGCAAACGCATCAGCGTGACATCAATGATCTGGTCAGTTCGTTGAAAGCCCTTGTCCGTAGCTACTATGACAAGGAAGATGCGATGACCGAGGAGCTCAACAACCGTGAAGCCACCATCGCCCTGGCCACCGAGTCCCTGACCAAGCTGCTGAAGAAAGCCAACGAAGCCAATCAGATCAAGGACAACTTCATCAACCTGATGAGCCACGAGCTGCGCCAGCCGCTGTATGCCAGCAAGACTGCCGCGCTGAACATTGCCCGTGACCCGGTGGTCAATTCGATGCCGAGCCTCAAGCGCAACGTGGATTTGATCATTCGCGAAATGGCCAAGGGTGATCAGCAGATCAACAACGTGCTCGACTTCTCGAAGAACAAGCGCGACCCACGGGCCCCCGTCATCGGCTCCTTCGACCTGTTCAGGAAGGTGGAGTGTGCAGTCTCCAGCGCCTCGGGCCAGGCCTATGCTCGCGAGCTCTACATTGACTTCATCGTTGATGGTGAAGTGCCGAACCAGGTTGAATCGTGTGACAACAGCTGGGGTCACATCATCGACAACTACATCAGCAACGCCATCAAGTACACCAATGCAGGTGGCGTTCGGGTCATTCTCGGTCAATCCGAACTGACCAACAAGGACACCACCTGGATCCGCTTTGCGGTGGAAGATACCGGCGTTGGGGTGCCCGAGGAGAAGCTGGAGTTCATTTTCGAGCCTTTCTCCCAGGTGGAGAGTGCCCTTACGCGCTCCCACAGCGGCTTTGGGCTGGGTCTGGCGATTGTCTCTGACCATGTGGCCGCACTGGGTGGCAAACGTGGCGTAGATCGCCTCCCGGAAGGCGGCATGCGCTTCTGGGCCGAGATCCCGTTGACCCGCGCCCGTGCCCAGTCCGTTGACCAGAGCAGTGGCCAGGCGCGCCTGAAGAAGCTCAACGCGCAGTTCGTGATCATGGATCCGCGTGAGAGCTTCCGGAAGTCGATCAAGTCCCGCCTGTTGAACTTCGATGGCCTCTGCCACGACGCAGGCAGCACCGAAGCACTGGAAGAGCTGCTCCCAGCGCTCACTGATCAGCAGCGCATCCTCGTCGTTCGGCGCGTGGCCTCCCGTGAATTCCGTGAATTCGCTGGCTTGTCACTGCCTGAGCTCAAGGAAAAGGGCTTCGACTACGTCATCAGCCTCGAACCTACGCTGGAATCAGACGCGGTTGAGGGGGTCTATACCCGTGGTGAGGCAGACTTCGGCTTTGTCGAATCGATTGAAATGATCACCTTCATCGGTCAGCTGGCCGAGAAGCAGAATGTCGGCGGGCGCGAAGACCGCGACCGTGGTCACTTCCTGGATCTGCTGCGGGTCACCGAGAACGAAACCCTGCGTGACGTCAAAGTGCTGCTGGTGGATGACCATCAGACCAACCTGGATGTCATGAGCCAAAGTCTGGAAGGGTATGGTGCGGAAGTGGTTACTGCCCTGGGTGGCGAGAAAGCCATCGCCCTGGCCAGAGAGCAGGCCTTCGATGTGATCCTGATGGACATCATGATGCCCAAGATCGGCGGCACTGAGGCTACGCGCCACATTCGCTCGGAATCCCTGAACGTGGATACCCCGATCTTTGCCTTGTCTGCCGCTGCACTGGATCCTGGCACTCAGCAAGAGATGCGCCACCTGAAGATGGAGCATCTGAGCAAGATGACAGCCGGCGAGACCCTGGTGTTTGAAATCAAAAACGCCATGGCCAACCGCCCAGCAGAGCCTATGATGCGCCTGGTCAAGTCCTGACCCTCAAGGGGCTGGACTGTTGTCGACACTGGGAGCCGCGCTTTTCTTGCGCGGCTTCTTGCTTTCCAGGGCCAGCACTTCTTCGGGCGTGAGGAACTGGCAGCGCGACAGGGAATTGCAGCAGATCTCTTTCTTGTAGAAGCCGGAGTAGAACTTTTCGTGCTTGATGGTGCCGATCAGGTTGACCGTGCCACCGGCCTCCATGTCAAAACTCCCCGCCGCTTTCCACTGGTAGTACGCCCCATTTTCATCGGTCATCCTGAAGGTGGTGGTGACCCCATAGAGGTTGCTGCCGGGGCTGACGGAATGGAGTGTGAGGTTTTTCAGCACCAGGCGATCCTTGGGCTGCCCGACGAAGGTCTCGGCGATGCCTCTGTGTTCTTCTTCCTTGCGCAGGGCCGCCTGGTGGCGATCCAGTGACGCCACGGCGCTGGCGATGAGGTTTGACTGCTTGAGCGTCAAATGCCCGACATTGACCATCGTGCGCAGGTTCACGAAGTAATCCAGGTTCTTGTCTTTCTCCCGGTACTCACTGTCCTTGATGTAGTCGATGACCGCACTGACCCGATCCTTGACCTCGGGACTTTCCGTTTCAATGTTGTCGCAGATCAGCGCCTGGCAGATTTCAAAGGCCGCCTCGCCCGTGGGGAAGCCCGTCTCGCGCTTTTGGTAGCCATGCTCAGCCACCAGTTTCACCGCTTCGCCAAGGAACAGGCGCAGGGGAATGACTTCGTGCTCGTTGACCTCGCTAAAGGTGATCTGGGACAGCTTTTCGGCCTCCTCGATGACGTCGTTGAGCGCCCCCGCCCAGCGGGTCATGTCAAAGCCCATGAAGTCTTTCATGCATCCGCCGCCCACACGCATGACACCGCCTGGAGTATTCAGGGTGAAGATGTAGGCGCGGTTGCGGTTCGAGGTGCAGTGGTCGCACGCAGCGGGGTTTTCCGGGTGTTCGACGCGCTCACGCTGCTCCGCAGTCAGCTCCCCGTAGGTGCGATGCTGCAGGGCCCGAGTGCCCAGGCTGGCGTCGATCGTGGTCTTGGCCAGCAACTGGACGGCGCCTGCCGACAATGACGTTGCTTCCCTGGTGATCTTGATCTCGACCATTGGCAAGCGCGCCGTGCCAAAGCCTGGCACATCGACGGTACTGATGGTGCTGTCGCCATGACTGATCTTGATGATCGGCAAGCCGCCGCTTTTCAATTTTTCGTTAATTCTCTCGACCCTGGAGAGAAATGCGGACATTTTGTCGGCCAGAACCAACCGTTTGATGTGTTCGCCTTGGTGCATCATTCAATCCCCATTTCTCTGGTCGCGTGGCGATCCGAGTGTCTTGTTGTGAGAGAAGCAGCCTTGAACTGGCCATAGAGCTTGTTGAGGAGCGTCAGGTGCCGCCTGGCCACTGCTACATCCTCACCCTCGTTGAGGGAAAAGCTGGCGCCCTTGCGAAAAGCGAGGCGGTCAGCCCCAAGGAGCACCGGCCTGGCCTCCTGACCCAACAGTCCCATGACGGTTTTTCTATCAATTGATTGCGGCGCAGGATTGCCCAGCGCCCCTGCGAGGCTCTGCAGCGCATGCACCATTTTGGCGAGGTATACCTCCACCTGGCTAACCTGGTACACACCATCACGGTCAATGCGCAAGCACTGCTCGCGAGCAGGGTCGGAAGGTGCGGCGTTCGATGCTGCCGTTTCGTAGGCCAGAAACCGCAGATTTTGCAGGTCTAGCGCATCCAGCACCTGGCGAAATCCAGGCTCATCCTCAAGACCTGCGTCGCGGGCGCGGGCGGACTCCTCCTGCACCAGTGCGTTGATCAAGAACTCGCGATCGGCATATTTAAGCAGATAGGTGCCCAGGCTTGGATTCTGGTCAAAGGGCGTCGGCAGCAGGTGCATGTGGGTTGTCCGGGGAGATATCATTCAATAAACCCAGAATAAGGAATGATCCATGGCTGGCGCAAGAATTCTTGCGGCTGAAAATGCGCGTTCGTCATAATGAGGCAAGTCCAGGAGAAAACCATGTCACAGCCTCATTTTTTTGAATTCAATAATGATGAATACACCGTCGCAGACCCCGCCGACAGCGATAGCTGGGTAGAGGCGCTGCGACCGTTCATCAATGAGTTTGCCAGCGAGCATTATGCGACCCGGTGGCAGGGAGACCGCGACGGACTTGGCACCAAGGACTTGCAAAAAGTGGCCGAGGCGGTGCCACGGGCGATGCAGGAGTTTCGAGCGCTGACTGACGAGCAACGCGCTACCACCACCTTTCGAGATACCCTGGGGTCGGTGCTCACTGAAGCGTTTGAGGATTCGGACGGTGATGATTGCCAATGGGATGCCTTGCACGAAGCCGGCTTTTACCACTTCCAGGAAGAATTGATGGATGTCCTGGCAGAGGTGGAGGGCCCGGTGGCGGGCGATGAGGAGATCTGGGACGCGCTCAGGGATGCGGTTACCGAGAAGATGTGGGAATTGGATGACTCGGAAATTTTCGACATGGTCGGCAACCCTGAGATCCCGCTGTCGTTTTCACCCCTGTACCGCGCCACGCATAAACCGGGTAGAGCCTACGACCTGGATGATCTGTTGCTGTACCCCGAATCCTTTGGTCAGCACGGGCCCAGTGTCGAAATCGATGGGCTGGCCAAGCTTTTGAGGATGAATCTGCGCGCACTCATGCCTTTGATGAAAATTGACTATAAGGACGATGATAAAATCAGGGCCTGGATGAAGCACACCTTTGAAGTCGAGGCTGATCTGCCACCTGTGATCACCAAGGATCAGCTGGAGGATCTGCTGGAAAACTGCGGCTCCAATTATGTCTACCCGGAGTGGATCGGCTGCCTGGGTCTCGATGAGCTCTCGCGCCTGGATCCGTGCAAGCCCATGAAGCTCACCCAAGGGGTTATCGGGTTTATGGATGTGGTCAATGGCGCAGGCCACTTCGTTGAGCTGGACGACAAGGCGTTTGTGATCGTGCAGCCTGACCAATGCCTTTCGGAAGAACCTGGACGCTACTCACTGTATGAAATCACTGGCGACCGCCCCGATGCGACCATCAAAAACTGCGACGTCGAAGCCATCAAGGCAGAATACCGGGAGTTTTTGAGCATCAAGACCCGTCGTGACATCGAGTTTTCGCCGACCTGATTTTGCCGGCCAGCAGCAAGAAACCGGGCAATATACGTGATAAATGGAGCACTGACAATTGCCTGGTTGACATAAAAGACATAAAATCCTGGTTAAAAAGGATAAAGTCCATTATGTCGCCAAGCCCTCAAACCCTTGAGCAGTCTCTGTTCAAGGTATTCAAATTTTCCCCGACCATCCTGAAAGACCTCGGTAGTTTCGGGCGTGTTGTCCAGCCTGTATTCGACAAGGCCTCGGCGATCAAGGCCATGCGGCAATACCTGATTGGTTCGGTTTCCTGCCCCCGTATTCTTGGGACGCTGGTGTACGCAGCCCAGGGGCATGTCGAGATCAAGGAATGGTTGAGCATGGGGATGCCAATCCGCCTCCTGTATCAATGCATGCTTCACGATGGCGGCCCCTGGGCAAAAATTGGGGCGCCGCTGCCGCTGGCCGACACCATCATCCACGGTGGTGCCGAATGGGATTTTGACTACAAACTGCTCAACGGCCTGGATGCTACAACGGCAACGCCGGGTCTTGTCGATGCAGTGCTCAGGCGGGCCATGAACCAGGGGCACGAGCAAGCGCTGGTCAAGGCATTGTCTCTGGAAACCCTTGAGCTTCTGCTCCAAGGCTATCCAGCAGCGCTCGCGCCGTTGATTGCGAATGCGCGTAAGGCCTTGGGTGCTGACGCTGAGTTCGCCAATGTCGCCGATCTGGCACAAGGTGTTCTTAAGGCGACACTGGATCCGGTTGCGTCCATTCAAAAAGTGTTGTTGCGCCAAGCCTACTGATGGCGCAGGGCTTCGCTGCCCACTCGATGTATGCTAGATTTCTCGCTTTCGTGACAATGGGTTACGCGATGCGCGAGCGAGGAATCTAGGCATGCTTCAAGAACTACTCAATTTCGCCCTCAGTCACTTTGAAGAATCCGAGGATTCTCTGCCACTTCCGCCCAAGTTTTCCAACAAGGACGCCGATCAAATTCGAGCTTGGCGCCATGCAATTGTTGATGGGAAGAAAATAAAGGCCTTGGCCGCCTTGCTGCGGAAAAGCCCAGGTGGAAACTTTGCCCCCAAACGGGTTATCAACAATATCCCGGATGAATCGCTAATAGCTATATTCTTCAGAAACCATGATACCCGCCAAACGCTGGCAAAATGGTTTGCTGACAATGGCAAGAAGCTCAACGGCCTTTATGAACTACACCCCTCCATGGTCGAAAGAGTGACGCGCAGGGAGCTTGTTGAAGAAACACCACTCAGCGATAAATTACTTGGCATCATAGAAGAAGAAGAGCTCAATCGCCTTGCTGATAACATGGAGTTTCTCAAACGCTGCGCCTCCCAGCATTTTTACGAATCCATTTCCGAGCCCTTGCGCGACACCCTTGATCTGGCCTTGAATCTTCTCCTGGCCTTCCCTGGTACCGAGCGCTTCACGTCGGCGTTTCTGACCGCCTGTCCCTGGCTTGCGGCAAATCAGCCCAACTTCAAGCGAGCGGACGACCAGGAGGAAGCCCAGCAGGCCTTGGAAGATGCTCAAGAGAAAGAGCCAAAGCCTTTCGATCAAAGTGCTTTTCGAGAGTTCGTTCAGCATCATGCCAGGGCGCTGTTTAACAATGCCCGTCCAGGCGATAACCCTTGGGGCATAGTTAATTATCATGAGCACTTCATTCAGCAGTCGATTCTTTCGGAGAGGTTCACGGCGGAATCTGAAAACTTCTTCAATACTGCATTTGGCGGAGAGCATGGCGGGGTCATTGAGGGGTTCACTCGCATATTCACCACGGCCAATAAATACAAAGTCTTCGATGCAATCAGTGCTTGGAAGTCTGCAGAGGAACAAGTTTCGGCGCCCTATGAAATTCCCTCGATCAATGTTTCCAGTGCGGATGACATTCATGCGGTCGGATTTTTTCTTGAGCGCCGAAACGGATGCCTTTCTGAAAACATTGAGTTCCTCCAGGAGTTTCAGCGTGCTTTGAAAAAGCTGGGCAAGGACGTCAGTCGGCTTACTGAGATGACGATCAACCAGACGGGCTCCCTCGACGAAATTCTTGAGTTGACGCAATCAATCGCGACCACAAAGGCAAAGTGCCTGGCTGATGCCGATACCTTCCTTGAGATCGTTGACGAATACCTAGATGCTTTCCGGGAAGTGTGCGCAGCGTTAAACAAGCAAGTGGCCGCAGCTGCGCCCATCGAGAAATCAGCCGAAGTCCTCAACCTGGAGCAGATGCTGGCGGAGACTACTGGGAAGCTCAGGGAGTCGGAGGCCTCAGTGAGACTGGTGAATGATCAGCTCAAGCAAGCCTACCTCAGCCTGGAAAGCGAAAAGGAGCGCAGGGTTCATCAGGAGGCGCAAGTTGATAGCCTGAAGGCCGCCTTGCACGAAGCACGGTCGGAGCTGCAAGCACGCACGGCACCAGAAAGCGCACAGACGCCTGTGGTTGCTCCAGGCGTTGACTCGCAGCTGCTGATGGGGTTGATCAAAGGCGACATCAAGCGGACGCCCTTGCTGATTCTGGAGGCCTTGTCGACCCTTCATCCTGATCGCCTGGTGGTTTTGGAATCCGCCCGCAAATCCGCACGGGCGGCTGACAATTTCAACCTGCCCGATCGACTGGCCCAGTTGCTCGATGCCCTGATCAATCCCTACCTGGACAGCATTCGAAGCGGCAAGCCCGATACCGAAGCCAAGACGGTGCTTCCGCAGAGCTATGCCGCCAAAGAGTCGGAAACCGTGCTGAATACACCCAGGCTTCGCGCCATGCGTGAATTCTCCTACGAGGGTGAGCCGCAGCTGTTCCTCCAGCATGTCGGCGTTGGTCGTAACTATGGCACGCAGCATGCGATCCGCGTTTACTTCAAGATCATCAATGAAAAGGTGGTTATCGCGTACTGCGGCGAACACCTGGAAAACGCCAGCACCAACTGAGTGGCTAGCCCCCGAAAGGGGGCTACAACCCTAGATCGTTCATCAGCACATCTTGCATCAGCCGCCTTGATGCAGCGCGATCGTCCAGCAGATTCAGCTCGTTCAACTTGTACATCCTGTCCTTTTCTTTGGGATACTGCGTCGCGAAATGCCGCAGCACCTCTTTCTTGAGGCCTTCATCGAGCATCACCTGCACCCAGGCCTTTTCATCGGGCAGGAGATGATTGAGCTCGTGCATCTTCAGCACGGTGCGCAGCGTTTCATCGCCCAGGCGCAAGGCTGACAACTTCTCCGTGATCGCTTCAATATCCAGCCCCACGACCATGTCGGGCAGGGAGAGCAGTCGCGCAACGGTGTGAATGGGCTGGTCGTTGTCCTGAGCCTCCAGGTGGCTGGCCAGATCGACAACCATGGCGAGGTAGGCTTCGAGGTATCGCGGATCAGGCCGATAGCTCAGCACCTTCTCGGTAATGCGCGTTAACGCCTGGCGCTTGTCCTGGATGCCATCCACGTAGGCCTTGGCAGGCCCGTTCTTGCCATACACGGCATTGGCCACATGCACATCCCGGTGTCTTAGCCAGTCAGTCCGCCCCAGAATGTTCTTCATCGCTGTGTCCAGCGATCGGTGCTCGATACCGTTCGCGACCAGGAGTTCCGGGCATTCCTTGGCCAGTTGCGTGATGACCCGGCTGCCTCGAAAATGATGGAGGGCGAGTGCTCTTTCCAGTGAGGGCTTCATCACCCCCAGCAGATCCGGATCCACCAGGTAGGCACCCAGCAATTGCTTGAGCTGGTACCCTGGCGCCGAATGCTCCAGTTGCCAGCCCCATCCCTCACCCCACTGGGGAGCCACGTGCTTAGCTTTGCTGGCCTTGCCAAACAAAACCTCGGCGTTTTGCCGACCCTCCCAGTCGGCAAAGGTGCCACCGCTTTCACAGTGCGTGGCCAATGCTTCCTTTGCTCGCGTCTTGGTGAGATGGAGCAGGGCGTGGTCAAAGGTGCGGTATCGACGCAGAAACTGCAGGTGCTTGGCAAACCCTTCGACATTGCTGTCGGTCAGGCTGCTTTTGAGCTGTTCGGCAACCAGTCTGGCGGCCAGCATGGCGCTGTAGGCGTAGTCCGGTGTGCCCGCCATTTGACGGAGGGATTCAAAAACCCCATCCATGTCCGCTTGGCCGGAGGCTGTCTTCAGGCCATCGGCGGGAAAGCCCCGGAGGTAATTCCTTAGCTGATTTTCAAACAGCGACCGTCCTTCGAAAGGGAAGGGGAAGGGTAGGGTGGTCATGATCCAGGCGCTCCAAGCATTTTTTCTCATATTAACGACTAAAGCGAAAAAAATACAATTTCAGGTGTTGACGTCACCCAATAATTGTGTAAAATGAAGGCTCAAGGGGTCGATTAGGATTCGACGCTGGTGTCAGAACCTTAGGTGCATGCCGAGTTGGTAACAGAACTCGTAAATCCACTGTTGCAACTTCTTATAGTTGCCAATGACAATGCCTTCGAGGGCGCACGTCTCGCTGCTTAAGTGCAGCTGAAACGCCCTTCTGGTCACTTCGGTGCCAGCGATCATCAGAGGATGCCTGTAAACTCGAAATGATTGTCATGCAGAACAGGATCGTCGTGAAGCACGTTGTGGGCGTAGCGACTAAAACCTACACAACTCGTCCAAAACACCCTGCCGATCGGGCGGTTGCGGATTAAGACAATAGACACGGCTAAGCATGTAGTTGACCGAAGGCAATGGGCCGGCGGACGGGGGTTCGAAACCCCCCGACTCCACCAATATGCGGAAAAAGGCATTTATCGAACCCCGGTAAATGCCTTTTTTCTGTGCCCAAATAAGCCTATCTCGGCCATTGTGAGTTATTGACTCCCTATGCCCCTTTGTTATGATTAAGCATTATTTTTCGCACTCTTACCATTTCCAGTTTGTGTCCTGGCTCCGGGTTTTTACCGATGAAGGCCTCTTGGCACCGCTGATAGACAAGGATTCATCGCATGTCCAAGAATCAGGAAAAGGTCATCGTTCAGAACCGCAAGGCTCGTCATGACTACGCCATTGAAAAACCAATCGAAGCCGGTATCGCCCTGGAGGGGTGGGAGGTCAAGAGCTTGCGTGCCGGCAAAGCCCAGCTCACGGACAGCTACATTGTTTTCAAAAATGGCGAGGCGTTTGTTCTAGGCCTGCAAATCCAGCCCCTGCTGAGCGCCAGCACGCATGTGGTGGCCGATCCGCTGCGCACCCGCAAGCTGCTGCTCAATCGCAAGGAACTTGATGCTCTGGCCGAAGCCGTCAGCCAGAAGGGCTTCACGTGCCTTGCGCTGTCCTTGCAGTGGAACAAGCACCTGGTCAAATGCTCCGTGGCCCTGGCCAAAGGCAAGAAGAACTACGAAAAACGCGATAGCGAGAAAGCCCGTGAGGCTTCCCGCCAGATCCAGCAGGCGTTCAAGCGCGATCGCTGAACGCCCGCCAGGCGCTAAAGCCCCAGATCGTCCTCCAGCGCATCCACACCGCCCACGGCCAGGTGACGATAGAGATCGAGGTCAAAGTCCTTCTTGATCATACTCGTGGCCTCCTGATCATCAAAATCCTGGTTGAGGAGTTCAACCAGGGCTTCTTTTTGCTGGCCACTCGCGGTTTTCCAGATGTGGCTGGCCACCTGCGCTTTCATGTGGTTCAAGCACGACTTGTTGTGCGTACAGGTGGTGTAGGCATAATCATCGTGCCTGTAAAAATCGTTCACCATGATGGCCTGAATCATGAGCCGGTGATCATTCATCACCGCTGTGCTATCGGTTGAGCTGTACCCTATCAAGGCCTGCAGGAACAGTTCTTTTGGCTCAATCCCCTTGAGACGTAAACCCAGTGCATCAAGCTTTACGAAGTGGTCAAAATCGCCTGGCGCAGGTGACCTGAGGATTTCCCTGGCGTTCGCATCAAACCACTGGTGAAGGCCGCTTTCCTTCAAGAGGGCCGCCAGGCTCGCACCTTCCCACGTGGGCATAGCCCAATCGGGATGTTCCTTTTCCACCTCCACCAGCAGCTCCACCCAAGGCGCCGGGCTTGCTCTGCCGGCTGCGTGATCGCTGGCCATGCTGCCGACCATTTCCAGGATCAGGCTCTTCTGCTGGGGCTCCTCTAGCAAGCGGAACAGGTCGAGGAGATTTTCCTCGCGCAGTAGCCCGTGGCTACAGTGGGGGCGACCCTGCCGGTAAAAATTGGCCAGGAAGAAGTGGGCATTGTGAATCTGGCCGCCCGAGCAGGCCTTTTCCGCAAATTTCGTGGCCAGGTGGTGGTCGGTAATGGTCACAGCATCCGCGTGCTCAACGCTCAATCGCGGCAGCAGCCAAAGTCCGATCTCCCTGTTCGCCGCCACATCCAGGAGGTAGTAGGTGCAGGCCCTTTCCAGGTGTTGGGCCAACCAGGCCAGTCCGCTGATGTCGTTGTCCGCCAGCAACTGCTGCAGCTCAGCCTGGATCTCATGAGAGACCTCCTGCAGTAAGGGGAGGTTGTGTTGCCCGAGGGCCACCGACAGATTGTCGGCCAGCGCATGTACCTGGGGCTTCGGGTGAGGGTTGGTAAGGTCAAAGTCCAAGATCAGTCTCCAGGCAGTGGCTGCGAGCCGCGTCTATTTCTCTAAAGAGGTCAGGTGGCAGAATATCCTGTACGTCCAGCGCATTTTCCAGCGTAGGAAAATCTCTGTTCAGCAAGGCAATCAAGGGCAATGGGTTGTTCGTTTTCACCGAAGGCCACAGGTGGGCCGCGACTTCAGCAGCGTCACCCCGCGTCCAGATGTCCTTCGGTTTGCCCACCGTCGCGGCATAGTCGCCCTGGCTGTGGAAGTCGTGCACCTGGATCGCCAGTTTCAGCGCGTCTCCACTGGCGCTGTCCGGCTTCAGCTCGTCCAGGAGAGATCGCTTCCTTTCAGCATCAAACCGCTCGCCCAAAGCTTCAAGCTTGGCCAAATGATCGAGGTCGTTTTTGGCCGGTGTGTAGAGGATGGTTTCCTGCAGTGTCTGCAACAGCGTTTTGAGTCCAAAATGCAGCGCGGCGAGAGCAAGGTCGGCGCCCAGCTGGAGGTCTTGGGCCAGGTCTGCCAGCTCAAACTCGTGCTCCAGGGCGAACTCGATCCAGCATGCTTCAGGGGTGGTGCGGGCATTCGCGTGGGCGGCCAGGGCCGATGCAAATGCGCCGAGAAAATCGCGCCCCCTTCGTTGCCACTGCTGCTCCAGTGCTTGCCTGTCCAACAGGTTGTGGCACGCCGTGGGGCGACGTTGTCGCGCAAAGCCCTTCAGCAATGCTTCGATCTCCTCATCGCCTGAGACCTTGCGAGCGCACAGGGACGCTACCTGGTTGTGCCGCACCTTCAGGCAGTCCCCTGCGCTGAGTTTGAAATGCGGGGCGAGCAATAAACCCATCGCCAGGCTGCTGTGCCGATGGATGAGGTAGCGAATGCCCAGGCCGCTGAGCGATTCCAGGTAGTCGGCCATTTCAGTGTAATTGCGAGCGCTCACCAGGCTGGAAAGCTGTTCGTCGCACGCGCTGAGGATGGCGGGGAGTGAACCGGTATCATGGGCGCAAATCGCCTTGTTGAACGCGGTGAGGGTGGTGTGCATGCTCAAAACTCGTGCCCAGGATCACCCCCAGTATAGGCGTGGGTAACGCTCAATTACACCCACTGAATGCGCGGCTGTCGAAATACTCACCATCCGAGAAATAGTATTTCCAGATGATCTGGCCACCCGTGCGCAAGTAATATTGTTCAATGCCCTGGCTGACGCCACAGGTCATCTGCCTTGCATACTGATCCAGGGTGCTGCTCAGCTCGCGTGCTTCAGCGGGGGTTTCAATCAGCTGTCCACGGGTTTGCGTGAGCAGCACCGACGCCACGGAAATATCCTCACGAATGACGAAGTCGGTCAGGGTGATCGCTGGGGTTAATTTCATCGGCAGGATCTTGGCGTAAAAATGCTTGAACGCCTGGGTTACGCAGCTGTTCGACGCCGCGCATTCCTCACCGATGATGGCGGAATCATCGGCATTCGCCGTGAGGCACGCTGACAGCAACAGCGCGATTAAGGGCAACTTGAAGGGCATCTTCATCTGTTTATACCGAAAATGTTTTTTGAATAATACCAATATTGAGGCTGCATAGCCACTCAAGCCGCACCCAAATGGCGCCAAGCTGTAGCATTGGCCTTTCTTGTCGTGAAGCTCCAATTCCATAATAAAGGGAGAAAACAATACAGGTAGGCGATCATGACCCCTGACGAACTGCTGCATAAAATCCAGTCTGGAGAATACCGCCTGGCCTTTCACGGTACAGCCCAGCTCATCCATGCATTCACCGAACGGGGCGTGGGACGCGGGGCGGATCGAAACTCCGCACTGGGTCTGTTCCTGTCTGAAATTCCAGACAGTGCTGCCGACTACGCCCAAATGGCTTACGAGGCGGGCGAGGGGGATGCTGCGCGGGTGTACGTGGTAGCCGTCCCCTGCGCCAAAGCCTTTCAAACCAGAGACTACGAACGTTTCTTTGGCCTCGATGATGATCATGTACCCACCCGCACCTTTGCCGACTTCTCAGCCTGGCGCCGCCAGCTCTTGAATGATGGCTATGACCTGATCGAATTCGAAGGGGTTGGAGATGTCATCAACGTGTGCCTGGCGCCCCAACGAGCCATCGTCGTGGCCTGCCTGGACTACGAACAAGCCATCGAGCTTGAGGAGGAAGGTGTCCAGCTGTTTGACAGCGAATCGATTTATCGTCACTTGATCGAGTGCCTTCCCAACGAGCGCATCATGCCCCAAACACCCAGGATTGCACCAAGCGAGGGTCTGCAACCATGAATATCTCCACCAAATTTCCTTCCGCCGCTGCCAGACACCTCAAGGGCAGTGGCTGGGTTGCCGAGCTGGTGGAGAATCACGCCGATGCGCTGTTGGAGTTCAAGCTGGTGTCGGAGCTGGAGCTTGGCGCGCCAACGTTCCGCAAAACAAAGCGGGGCGAGGATCCGTTGGCACCTGTGGCCGAGGTGTTCATCAAGGTGGCGTGTGCCTGGCCACCCGAGCCGCAGCTTTTCGGTGTCGACCTGATTGGACGTTTTGATGGGGTGCTCATCGAGTTGCTCGATCGTGACCAGTGGCGCAAAAACTTCCACCAGGTGCCTGAAGCCCATCGCACCGAGGGGCTGATCGTGCATGGCATCAAGATCAGAGCCCTTTCAACCTCGCAGGTCGATCCCAAAGACGTAACCGACACCCTGATGCGCGAGGTGGTGCGCATGTACCCGGAAATCATCCTGGGGAGAGCCAACAGCAACGGTCTTTCGGTCGCGCCCCTGGACATCCTGATGACAGCCTGTGAGATCAGGGGTGAACTGCTCAACCAGATCGCCGAAAACTGCTACACCGAAGCGCTGGTCGACACCGCGATCAAAAAGACCCCGCTGGCCTTGAAAGGGCTGCCGGAACGCTTTGTCACGGCAGAGCGCTGCCTAAGCATCGCCAAATTGCACGGCCACCTGGAGTATGTGCCACCAGCGCTGATGACAGCGGAAATGGTCATCGCCGGGCTGAGTCGAAGCTCGAAAAACGAAAGATTCGTGCCCGCTGAACTGCTGTCTGAGGCGGTGTACCTGGAGGCCATTCGTAACAACGCTGATGTGGTGAATGTCCTCCCGCCTGAGCTCAAGACCTTGCCTTTCTACCGCCAGGCAATCGCCAGCAACCCAAAGGTGCTGTACGAGCTGCGGCGAGAGGCGATTCCTCAAGAGATGATCATCGAGGCCGTCGATCGCAACGTTACGATCGTCAGAAACCTGGGCAACAACCAGCTGACCCCAGGGGTGGCCGAGTTTGTGGTAACGAAAAGGCCGGAGGCGCTCATGCTGCTCCCCACCGAAAAGCGAACTCCCGAGCTGACGATCAAGGCGCTATTGGGTGGCTGGCCATTCGCAGCCTTGCTGCTCAAGCCTGAAGACTGTTCACCGGAATTGCTCCTCGACGCGGTTCGGCAGGATTTCAAGGTGCTGCCGCTGTTGCCCAAGGCACTGGTGACTGAAGAGCTGGAACTGGAGGCCTTGCGCCAGAATGGCGCGCTGCTCAAGCTCGTCAACGAGGACTGCCGCACCTATGACCGCTGCCTGGCGGCGCTCACCCAAGGAGTGGATGCACTGCCCTTCATCCCGGACGACCTGCTGGAGTCCCAGGCTTTCCAGCGGGATGCGGCCAGACAGAATGAACAGATCCACAAGCTGTGGGGACACGTCTGCCGCGATGACGCAGATGCATCCCTGGGGATGTAAGGTCAGAGGGGGCGAATCCCTCTGAGGAGTGGGCGAGAGCCCGGTCTTGAAGCGCGGCGCTGATCGCTGCAGATCGTTTGCAGTGACTGGAAGACAGGATTCTGCGTTAGCCACCCTTTCCACCAAAGCCGCCCCGGAGCGGCTTCCTGCCCATGCTCAGTAGCTCTGGAGTTTCCAGCCGACAGGCTCGACATCTTCGCCTCTGAGGATTTTCCCTGCCCGGTCGGCAAGCGCCTTGCGAATCTCCTCGCCAGTAAGCTCGCGTTTCTTGGTGGTATTGGCAGCGGTGGGTTTGCGAACCAGTCTGACGCGCAGTTCATTTCTCATGGAAGGTACCCCTGGGCGTTCAACGCCTTGCTTGCGTAAATCAAACATGGCGCCCGACCCTGCGGGCGCATGTTACCAAGTGAGCTACAAGTAAACGTCATCTCGGCTAACATCGTGGTTTTGACGCTGAGCACGCTAGATGTTCTTTTGCTGCCTGGCGGGTGATTCCATAGCCGTGTCAGACTAAACCTTTATGTATTATCGGTGGTGGCGACCTGATTTTTCAATCTGATTCATTCGAAAACCAGACTTGAAAATGCGTTGTTACGTAGGTCAATAATGGAAATAAAGAGCCTTCGCCATGCCACACGCGTACCGCCTCCTCGACTACAACCTCGACCTCCTGTGCGTTGAATCCCCTGTGGCCAAAAACCCCGTGGATGTCACGCTCGGCAGGGTGTTCAGCTATCCCGATGGCATTCTCCTGGCCCGCGATCCGAATGCCGAGCTCTCTCCTCGTGTGGATACAGGCCTGCCCCAGGTTCGCCTGACGTTCGACTATCAGGTCAGTGACCTGTATACGCAAGGTCAGGAGGCCGAGGAAAGCTTTCTCCTGAGAAGCGCCACTCTGAGGGCAATCGAATTCGCCTCCCCCGACGTCCAGCATCGATTTGGTCATCTGCTGGCGCCGCACATCGCGCAGGAGCGTCGTGCAGCCTGTCGAGGCGAATGCCTGCAGGATCTCAAGGGAAGGCGCCTCTATGGCGTCATGCGGGCCATGGATGCCAGATCCCGGCATGCTCATGCCATGGACTATGTGTATTTGACTGACCCGGTCTCCCTGAAGTCGGCGGCGGCAGCGGTGGTGCGCGCCTACGTGACGGGTGACGCGCCCAGGAACAACCTGGAGAGAATGCTCGCCAAAACCCTGGAGCATGCCGTGACCACGGCGATCTACGAGGAGCTGCCCCAGCACGTCACTGCGGCCATGACATCGAGCGCCCACCTCTTCAGGGCGACGAACGAAGGAGAGTATTTCTATGACGCTCCCCAGCCCCTGAAAATGAAGCCCCTGATCTGTGTGAATCAGCATGGCGAAGTGTCGTTGCCGGCACCTGAAGCAAAGGTTGAGCGCGAAGCGATGGAAAGCGCGCCAGCGCGCTGACAGGCGTTCTCCAGCGCTTCCCTGCGGCGCTCTTCACCCACCCCTAGGCCCGGAGGTGTTTTCTGAGGTTCGCGGCGGAAAGGCTCAACTGGGCGCTGGGTTGCAGCCCTTGGTCATCGACGCTGTCCACGATGACATCTTCAATCATGGCGCCGAGGCTGCGCATGTTGCCCCCAGCGTTCAGGTAATCCAGCACCAGCCGGCAACAGAGATCATCCGGCGTGGACAGTCGCGAGGATTCGATATCCAGGCGTTTCAGTGCCTCGGCAATGATGTCATCGACAATGCGGCGTTCGCGGTAGTGCTTGATGGGCTCGACGTTGAAAATCGTCAGGCGCGTCAGCAGGAAGCTGTCCAGGTTGTTGATATGGTTGGCGGTGAAGAACCAGTTGAGCTTGGACAAATCCATAGGCTCGTTGGTAAAGGCGTCCACAAATTCGGCAGACTCATCGGCATCCAGCAGCTGGAGGAGAACGGCCACCGGATCAAGACCATTGTTCACCGTCGCTTTTATTTGGGACAGCTCATTGAACACGACCATGCTGTTGGCGACAGTGGTCTTTCGCACATGCTTGCTGATCCTTCCTGGCTGACCTGTTCCCCAAGTGGACTGCAGTCCCGCCAGTGCAGAGCCGCAGGTAATTTGACTGGCGTGAATGTCGAGCGCCGGGAGCCCGAGGGCTTCCTTCAAGGCCTTGAGGTAGAAGGTCTTGCCAATCCCTGAAGGCCCCTTGATCAGGATTGGCCCAGTATGGAACGGCTTGTTCAGTTTGATGGCAAACACCAGCTTGCGCCGCAAGTAATCGTTGACCTCCTTGAAGTGTGGAAATCTCAGGTTGAGGTCATCCAACAGCTCAAGGTGTTTGGCAGTGCTGTGCAGCAGGTAGGTCTGCACGGGCTCGGACGGTTTGTCGACATCGCGCACCTCGCCAGGGAGGTTCATCATTTTGAATGGCTGGCGCAAGTCGTCATGGCCACCCCGCCCTATCAGGTCGTTGAATTCCGTCTCAAACGCCCGGTATTCCTCGGGCATTGACGTTGTCGGGGCGAGCAATGCATGGATGATCTGGCGGTCTTGGATGCCTGCCAGAAGGTGCCTGGCCCACACATAGTCAAGACAACCCTGGAAGGTCATCTCGGACGCAATGAAGTCAGCGGCAGTGATCATCATCATGGCTTCTTTGATGATGGCGTAGACATGCGGCGTCTGGAGCAGTGGGATCAGAAAGACTTCCCGATTGGCGTGCAACGCGCCTTTATCCATCATTGCTTTTAACAGACCAAACCGTTCCTGGTCGAGCTTTGCGTGGCCATCGAGCAAAGAGCCAATTGCTCGCTCAATCCTGTCGCTCTGCCCTTCCAGAAGATCAGGGTAGAGCTGGAAGCATAAGCGAGAGATCCAGGCCTGAATGAAAATGGCGAGCACCCTGTGATCGACAGCGCTGGGGATGACCTGTACATCCAGAAACAGGTTCGGATTGTCCTGATAGAGTTTTACCCAGTGGTCTTTCGGTGCGGCTGCCTTTGCAGCGCCAAGGAAGGTGTTCAGAACATTGGGGGATGGGGGGCTGAGTGGCCAAGGGCAAGGTTTTAAGTCCTCCCAGTACCTGGCCACCGTAACCATGGTCTGCAAAAAACGGTCAAACCTCAGCCTCACGGTTTGGACATGCCTGATCTTCGAGTAGTGTTGGGCGGCGTGCACGATCGTATCTGCGGTATCAGCCCTCAGGTGAAACTGCTCGACTGCAGCCCGCACCTGGGAGGGGCTAAGGCGCTCGACTGCATATCCAACGATGTCGTCTTCGAGCATGATGGACGGTGTGATCCCCAGCGTGGCACACAGCGCAAGCCACAACCCATGACTGGGCTCCTCGACAGGCAGATCGCCAGCGTCTTCATCCGGGGCAACATCAAAGACGAACTCATCGTCGATTGATCCAAGCGAGTCTTCGAAGGTTGCGTCAAACACATCCCCGCTATCGAGATTAGCCGGAGCGCTCCCCTCCGGTTGAGCCGCCTCTGCTGGCCTGAACCCGCGCACGGGAGGGAGGGCTTTGATTGGAGCCCGGTCGATGCTTTTTCGCGGGAGCGAAAGCTGCTCTGCCTCGGCCAGGGTTTGTGAGCTGATGCCTTTGAAACGAGGCGGAAGCGGCGGCATTTCGGACATGGGTAGGATCCTCTTTTAGCGATCCTACCAAGCCTTGTTACAATGTCAATATATGCGTTAATCGAAGCTCGCCGCTTTTTGCCTCTGCCTCACGTAAGTGTTGAAAGCGCTGGCAGCAAAAAAACCAACGTCCGTGGCGTAGGGCATCAACTCATGCCGTTCGCGCCAGTCTTTTTCAGCCTGGAGGTTCAGACTGAATAATGCGTCGACGGTATTCGTGCTCGCGCAGACGAACATTTCGAGCCATTCGTTCTTGTCCAGCAGACTCCCGACACAGGTGATATGGTGTTCCTGGTCGTCACTGAGGACGTGGCATTCGCCCCACATGACGATCACACGCTCCCATTCGGCCATGTCGGCCAGCGTGGCCACCCGCTTTTTGATCTCCATGGCCTCCTCATCATCTTGGTCGCCAGGCTCGGTGACCAACGAAAAAATGAACACCGGGATTGCCCTCCCTGCGTTATCGGCTGCGTAAAAGCTGACGTCATAGGGGGTATGGTGGGGCACGAAGGTCGCAGCATCAATGCACCAGCCCATAGCCTGGGCAAAATCGAGGTAGCGTTTGGGATCGACTTGGCGATGCAGGCTTGCACTGGCTTCCATGAGCTCGAACAGCTCGCCAAGCTCTTCGTCCATGTCGCCGCCAGGGGCAGTGATCTCCTTCAGCAGGTCTGGCAATGTGGTACGCATTTTTGAGCAGTTGTCATTGATCGCCTCCAGCTTGAGAACGCTCATGGTTTCCAGAAACCCCTCCAGAAAATGGTCGCAGAGCCGGCTCTGGCGCCTGAGCACTCTCTGCTGCCTGACGTTGATTTGCTCCAGCGATTTCTCACTCATGGAGCGAAGCTGATCAGCGGTTAGCACGCAAAATGGAGTGGGCGCCGATTGCCCGCTAACGGCATTGGCCAATTCCTCCCAATCACGAAACCCGCAGATCTGGGCCAGAAGCTGAGCGGTTTCCATTGGCGTGATTTCCAGGAAAGCCCAGGCCTGATTGATCCAATTGAATGCGGCAGTATGCGAGTGGGGGATGAGCTTCATGGGGCACCTTCTTGGAAAGGTTGTGGTTGCGTAGCCAGCCTCAAGTGTAGAATACCGCCCTCAATTGGCTAGTGAGGCGGTGCTGATGAATACAGAGCTGAAGGAACTGCTCAGGCCCAAGACGTTGAGCAGGGTCTACGACACCGTGGCTGCGGTGGGCATCAGCGTACAGGCCTGGCATAACGTCTCCCCCAAGATTACGCCGCCCGCCAATCCAAAGTTCTGTTACCGCTGGGCATTCGAAGGCGACTCAAAAGTTCTGCTGTTCTTGTGGTTCGCGGAACTTACCTTCACTGACTCCGGGGTTGAATACATCGGGAATGCCAGGCGCGCCAGGAATCGGTGGGAGGAGCGGGCCAACGATGCAAGGGACGCCTCGGTCAAGCAGCGGCTGAACAAGTGGCGGGACAGCGCCGAGGAAATGGACAATATCCTCAAGCTCTGCAACCGGGAGGGGCGAGAGGTGCGTATTGCCCTGGTGGATACCAAGCAGCGCGTGTTTGACGAAGACAATCGGGCCTCGGCAGATTACCGCGCCCTCGATCCGGAGCCTTGGCACCTGGTGCACTACGAGATGCAGGATGGCAGCTTCCATGTGCGAAGAGGCCCAGCCCCCCTCGTCGCTGTCACAGCCGACTCACCTGCCGAAGATGGGGCGGCGCTTCACGCTGATCAAGGCCCGTTCGAGCCGGCGATGCCGCAGATCACCCCATTTGGCTATGGGGTCGGAGTCGTCGATCAGTTTGTGGGTACCGAGCAGCCGCTGCAAAAAACCGTGCAGGGACTGGTGTGGGAGCGATCGGCGCTGGTGCGCCAGCGGGTGCTTGCCCGCTCGGGCGGTTTCTGCGAGTACTGCGCGGAGCGGGGATTTCTCAAGGCCAATGGTGACATCTACCTGGAGACGCACCATGTCGTCGCGTTGTGTGAAGGGGGTGCAGATACCGAGGCCAACGTCATCGCCCTGTGCCCCAATCACCACCGCGAGGCGCATTATGGGGCCCGCTGCGCGCAATTGAGGGCAGCACTCCAGCAGATCATCACTGAAAAACTAGCTGGCATGTCAGGCTCCGCCGTTACCAGTGTTTGAGGCGTTTGCAAGCCGCCAGGTGGCGTAGGCCTGCTCAAGCGCTTGCGCGTCGCTGAGCGCGTTGTGGGCGCTGTAGGAGGGCATCAATCGCAGCACCTCGGCGGATGCGTCAGGGCCAATCCAGGCTTCGATGGGTTTGAGATCAAATTGCGCCTCCACACCGGCAGCCTCAAACAGCATGTCGAGCCAGAAGGCATCCACCGGGTTGCTGGAGCAGAGCGTTTTGCCGTGGTACCGCTGATTGAGCCTGATTGCCAGCTCATACGGAGCCGTCCCCTCTGCCATCAGTTGTTCGCGGGTGATCCCGTGCATATCCTGGGCATCGTAAGACCAGTACGTCCAGTACGGCATGGGGTGGATAAGCGCGGTGAAATGCCCGGTGCAATCGCAGATGGCCACGGCAATAGGATAGCTCTCCGGGTGGAATCCAGAGGCCTCGAAGTCGATAAAATGCACAGGCCGGGGTGTTGGCATCATCACTTCCTCCCTCCTGGTGAACCGCGCTGAGTGGTCAGGCTACTGCCGGCAGCATGATTGACAGGCGTTCAGTTTTCAAGGAAATTGAATATTAAATCGGCGACGAGAAGCGTGATGAGCTGCTATTGCGAATGCCCCCAGTGCGGCGGCAATGATGAGATGGCCATGTGCGAGAATGGCTACCTGCGCGCCCAGATCGCGGCAGGAAAGTCTGCGAAAGTGAGCGACTTTCTGCTGTGGCTCTCGGCTTCCGTGTTTTTGCTGTGCGTCTTGTTTACGAGTTTGGGCCTCATGGTCGACACAATCAAGTCGTTGACCACGGATTCCTTCTGAGTCGCCGGCAAGCCTGACCAGGCGACTTCAACTCCTCAAATCTGGGGGGCGTCGGGCAGCCAGATCCTGACAGGCGCATTTTTCAGGCTTTCGATAGCCAGCTCGCGCTGTTTTTCCGGCGATGGGAAATCACGCTGATCCAGCGGAATGTCGGCGGCCCTGACTCGATCGTAGCTGTCGATGATCTTCGGGTTGAAAATCACCCCCCAAAACTCATCGCGGCCTCGGGCGCGCTCATAGGCCCAATCGATGCCCTGACCGGCGTAGAATTCCGCCAAGGCTTCACCCTTGCTACCCAGGGCAAGGTTGCCGTTCACACACATCACCAGCAGCGTCTCGGCATGGACATGGTGCGTATCGCTCCCCAGCAGCACCCGGTTGTCTAGCTGGACTCTGTTGGCTCTGACCAGCAGGCGCTCCAGAACCTCTTCTTGCTTGGACTTGGCGATCACGGTGGTGACGAAATCCATGGCATCGGAGAGGGATAGCGCGGTGTCCTGGAGGGCCAGGCGTGGGGTCATGACAATCCGCCGCACACCGCCACCCTGTTTGGCGTACTCGGCTGCCGTATCAAACCAGGTGGTCACGTGCAGGCCGGGCCCATTCCCATCGCGGCCCTTTTTGGGGCCGTGGATGCGAGGTTCACCTTCCCAGCGGCGGGAACCATGCCAAAAGTTGTATGTGATGCTCATTAGGGCTTTCTTCTTTTTGAATGCGCTTTTAACCCAGGGTGACGGCTGCGCAACACAACCGTCAACACCACGCGGGATCAGAACGTGTCATGCCTGGCGCTCGCCCACAACTCACGGTAGTCCGTGTTCATGGAATGGCCGTTGAGCAACTCTCCATGGTGCAGGAACGGATAGAGAGCGGCATAGGTTACGATCTTGCTGTCCGAGACGCGCTTCTGAATGCGTTCGGCGGTTAACTCGTCGCTGGAATCGATGCCCGCCGCCCCCAGGATCTCGGCCACGGACTGCAGCGTATTGCGCTGGAAGTTGGTGACCCGGTGGCTTCTGTCCTCCACATCCAGGGCTTTCTGCCGAATCGGATCCTGCGTGGCGATCCCGGTCGGGCAGCGGTTGGAGCCACAGCTCTGGGCCTGAATGCAGCCAAGGCTGAACATGAAGCCGCGTGCAACGTTGAAGTAGTCAGCCCCCAGGGCGAGCAGGCGCACGATGTCAAAGCCGCTGATGATCTTGCCGCTGCAGCCCAGCTTGATCCGCTCGCGGATACCCGCGCCGCGCAGCAGATTGTGCATCAGGATCAGGCCGTCGCGCAGGGGCATGCCCATGTTGTCGGAGAACTCTTCCGGCGCCGCGCCCGTGCCACCCTCCGAGCCGTCAATGACAATGAAGTCTGGGTAGATCTGCGCATGCAGCATGGCCTTTATCAGTGCGGCAGCTTCGATCGGTCGACCGATGCAGAGTTTGAACCCAACCGGCTTGCCACCGGAAAGCTCACGCATCTGGCCAATGAACTCCATCATGCCAAGCGGCCCGCTAAAGGCGCTGTGTGAGGCTGGGGACACACAATCGACACCGACCGGCACGCCCCTGGCGGCTGCAATTTCCGGACTGACCTTGTGAGATGGCAGAATGCCGCCATGTCCCGGTTTCGCGCCTTGGCTCAGCTTGAGGAGCAGGGCTTTCACCTGGGGCTTGGTGGCATTGACCTTGAACAGCTCAGGGCTGAACGTGCCGTCTTCGTTCCGGCAGCCGAAGTAGCCACTGCCGATTTCCCAGATGATGTCGCTGCCTTCAGCCTCGTGGTAGCGGGAAAGACCCCCTTCACCCGTGTCCAGGGCAAAGCCTCCTCGTTTGGCACCCCTGCCGAGCGCGAGAATGGCGTTGGCGGAAAGGCTGCCGAAGGACATGGCACTGATGTTCATCAGCGAGGCCGAGTAGGGTTGACTGCACTCTGGCCCACCCAGGGTAATGCGCAGTTTTGTGGGATCAACCGACACCGGCATGATCGAGTGGCTGATGAACTCGTGATCCGAGCTGTACAGGTTGTCCAGGGTGCCGAAGGCTTTGTCGGCGGCAATGTTGCGGGCCCTGCGGTAGACCATGCTGCGCTGCGAGCGCGAGAAGGGCACCTGCTCATGATCACCTTCAAAGAAGTACTGGCGTACTGCAGGCCGTAAGTCTTCAAGCAGGTACCGCATGTTCCCGATGATGGGGTAGTTGTGCCTCACGGCATGGGTCTTTTGCGACAAGTCGAGAATCCCGACAATGACCAGGATCAGCCAGGGCGCGATCGCCCAGGGGGTGATGAGGTCATGGAAGGCAGCATAGGTGGTGAGGATCAGGAGGAGGGCGCACACGATCATCGCCCATTGGCGAAGGATTGCATTGAACACGGCGAAAATCCTTGGATTATTGGAATTCGGCACCGCAAAAACCCTACCGGGAAAACGCAACCGGCTGGGAAATTATTGCTGGTGCATAAAGCCAATATAAGGCAAACTCGACATTCTTTGAAGGCCATGGAAGCGACAATATGATTGAAAAAAATGACTACCGAGCCGTCCGCCAGCAAGCGGTGCGTGAAGCCTACTGGGCCAACACCCCCAGTGACTCTTCAGACCTCTGGCCGGTGTCGGACGCGTTGAGCGAAGTGCTGGGACAAGGCGATGCGTCCAGTGAGCAGCTCAAGGCCGTTTTCCTGATGCTGCCGGACAAGATCTTTGCCCTGGCAATGGTATGGGGCTTCAGTGACACAGAGGTGCGCGATCAAGTGCATGAATTTATTGCAGCCAACCAGGGGAGTGTCCTGTCTGCGATAGCCACCGAGCAGTCCGCCGAAAGGAAGGCCACGCTTGTCGCCGAGACCATTCAGTGCTGGAGTTGCCGAAAGACCCTGACACTGGCGCAGCGAGGCGATGCAGATGGCCATTGTCCGCATTGCAGGGTCGAGATTGATCTTGATTGATCGCAAGCCGATACCGCCGAAGAGGCGGTTTTGGGATGGCTGGGTTTAGAACGCATGCCTGGCCAATTTCTGCTTGCGCAGTTCGAGCTGTTCCGCCGTCACGAAGTGGCCAAGGAACAGGTTGAGGTTGCCCCGGCTATAGCGACGAATCAGGCTGGCGGTGAGTTTCGCATCCAGCCCCTTGGCCTGAGCAGAGGGGGCTTTGACCAACCTGGGGAACAAAGCCCGGAGAATCTTTTTCAAGCGCATCCTGCAGGCTCCTTTATTTCGAATGATGCTCCATGAGCAACCTGGAGCAGGGTAAAGACCAAGGTGCGTTTAGCGCCCCAGCTCCTGATCGTGTTTCTTGCTCGAATCCTTCGAGTAAACCGAAAAATTCTTGTTGCTGGTTTTGAGACCACCACCGCCAAAAGCGGCGTTCAGATCAATTTTATCAATAACCGTACCGTTGGCCGCCTCCTGACCCAGGCTTTCGGCATCAGCCAGCATTTGACTGCTCTTGGCCTGGTAATCGGCGGCCAGTTGATCCTTCACTTCACTGAACTGGGCAAACCAGGGCTCTGGCGTGCCACCCGCAGCCACGACCTGCTGCTCGATGTCATAGCGAATCTGAACCTCTTCGCTCAATGCTTCACCCTGGCTGATACTCCCCACGGCCTGCTCGTACATCTGTTTCTGATCCAGGGCCTTCCTGTCTTCTGGCCAGGACTGGCGATTGGTGCGATCTTCCATGCGCATTTCCTGGGTGAATTGCTCCTTGACGCTGGCAACCCGGTCTTCCACTTCCTCCATCTTGACCTTCACGGCCTTCTCTTGCTCTTCCTGGATATAGACGTAGCTGTTGTGCGCCTGGTTGATGACCATCAGGGCACCAAAGGCCGGAGCAGCTGCTACAGCACCCGCCACGGTGCCGACCAAGCCGGCAACATGCATTCCATTGGAGGATGATTCAGTCCCGGCGCCTGTCGCCGATCCAAGGGCAGCCTGGGCGCCCATGCTCAGCACTTCGCTCTGGGGAGAAATGGCAATTTTCCCCAGCGTGGCGGCCACTTTGGTGGTGCGGGCGAACGTGCCATCACCCTCCTCGATGCCGATTACACTGTAGGCAACGGTGGAGGCAGCCTCAGAGGCAGTTTCCTTCTTGACGGGCTCTCCGGCGTGGGCATCCAGGCTGGCGCCGCCCAACGCGCAGGTGAAGGCTGCCGCCAGCGCCAGGCCACAGGCCTTTCCCTTGGGCCCGGAGGGTTGAATCGCGGTGCTGGTGACGCCAAGGCTTTCGAGCAGCCTTGATGTCCAGGGTTTTTTGGTCTCACTCATGGACTTGCTCCTTGTAGACGTCGGTGGCGGCATTCGCTACGTATTCGATTTGTTCTTCTTGTTCGTTGGCTGGATCGACAGCGATGATGGGCAGTTTCTTCTGCGCCGCGTCCTTGCACATTTGTGAGACGCCTTCAATGATCACGGAGCCCCTCGGGCCGCTCAGGCGAATGTTGTTGCCTTCAAGCACGTAGTAGACGGCCTGAATTGCCAGATCGCCCCCTTCAGACAGTGAGTCGGCGCTAACGATCAGGCAGACAGCCTTGTTGTCATCGTTCAAACCAAGCCCGATGGCGTGGCTGCTGGCTTTGATCGTTTTTGGTGGCTTGTTCATCAAATCTTTCCATGATTGGGAGGGGCTTGCCTCATTCTAAAGAATGCCTGGGAATCAAGTCAAAACGTGATCAACGGATATCGACAAAATTTCCTGTTGAGTTACGCATAAATTGGATTGTGGTATCGTGTGCAACAACTTTGGAGGATTCCGATGCTTGCCAATCGCTCGACACCCAAGCTTTTCCCCTGGGAAGGCCAGCAAAATTCCGCCCTGGAGTTTGATGCAGACGCGTTCGATCACGCGGTGCAGTTCATGCGGCTATTCTCGCAAGCGACGCCTGAAATCACCCCCTGGCCCGCCCCTCAGGATGCCATGCGGGTCTCGCTGCAGGCCCACTATGAGTCGGAAGCCGGATTTGCGTTGACCTCCGGGTTGGCCTCGCTGGCTCCCTCGGCGATCGTGATGGTTCTTGAGGACGAATGGGGCCTTCCCCAACACAGTTGCTTGCGACATCCCTCGCAAGATCTGATCCTGGATGCCTCCGGTCTTCACGCGGAGCAGCAAGTCCTCAGTCATTGGTGCCGCAAGCTGGCAAAGCCGGAATCCGCACTGTCGCTCAGGGCCGCTTCGGCAAATGAAATCTGGCTCTATGGGTGTTTTGATGACAAACACCCTGAGGCTGTCATCAGTGATTTCGGGCGCATCGTGCGCCAGGACTTCAGCGCCGCAAAGACCGCCGCGCCCACTGGCGCTTGTTGATGCCGAATGCCTGACGGGGCGAAAGTATCACGCCTCGACTGTCAGCAAGCCGAGTATGTGGGGTCGACGAATATCGTGTATATTGTTGGAAATTTCACAGGTCATGACCGCCCTGATCCTCGGTTGTGCCGTCATTTCTAAAACAAGAAGACATCCATGTCCAAGAATCGATTGCAGCCTCCGTCCAACCACGTTCTGATTTTCCGGGATGTGACGAAAGATCAGAACCCCTTTTTCCTCACTGATGATGACCTGGCGTCTTCTGCGCTGGTGATTGGCGGTAGCTTCCACGATCGCGCTTCACTGGTGATTGCCCCCATCCTTGATCGCTTGATGCAACTGGGTCATTCCGGACTGCTGCTGGATTCGGGCCTGGCGAGTGTGAGTCGTCTGGTGGGGCGGCATAAGCAAAAGCTGGTGATCATTGGCGCATCGGATCATGCACACCCGATCAACCTCCTGGATGCGATCTCCCCCGAAGGTTTGCGATCACTGCTGGCAAGTATCGCCGGCATGGAAGGCTCCGGAGGCGTCAATGATGCGATGCTGGTGTATGGCTACCTCAAGGAGTCGATGCGCGTCGCGCCCACGCTGGCTGACCTGTATGAAGCCCTGGCCCATCCTTCCAGGACGGTGAACGCCCTCGACCAGTATCTTCAGCATCAGGCCACGACCCTTCCAGGGTTCATGGCTGCTGAGCTGGCGATCAATCTTGCTGATCCGCAGGGTTTGCTGAATGTCCAGGCATCGGTATTTTCGGACGGGGCATCGCGAGCACCTGCCAACAGGCTGCTGCCCATTCTGAATGCCCTGCGCCCGTTCTGGGTAGATAACCAGATTCGCAGCAAACTGTGTGCGACTGGAAAGCTGCTGCCGCTCAAACAGTTGATCCTGGAGCGGCAGAAAACGATTTGTGTCGATATGCCAAGTACCGTGTTTGCGGAGGCATCGACACTGGTGGCGCAAGCCCTGAGCGGGGCATTTCGGCAAATGGTCGTGGGATTGACCCCGGCTGATTACGCAGCCGCACCGGGTGGATCCAGCTGGAAGTCCTTCCTCGTTGCCGATGAGAGCGCCGAGTACCTTCGAAAAGAAGATCTCGCCTGGTTTGTTGGAAATCGATTCGGCGCGAGGATCAGCGTGCTTGGCACCAGCTCCTTGAGCGCCTTGCGGCACAAGCTCGGCGCGCAGCAGGCGCAGGCTCTGCTCGGGCACATTCGGGCGAAGATCGTGCTGCCCACGGACGATGAGGCAAGCCTTGCACTCGTGAAAACCCACGAATTGGATCCGCAGAAGCTCCTGGATCAAGCCTCACCGGCCACATGCTTCATCCACAAGGCGGCTTACCCGGCAATCAGCGGTGAATTCAACCTGGAGCCGTCAGAGTTGTTTGCGGTGGCCATTCCGAGCCTCTACGCAGCGAGCGACACGCGATGGGTCAATGAACGCTTCAGGGCGGCCTCGCAAGCTTGGTACGTGATCGGCCCCAAAGACGAGATTGCAATGAAAGTCTTCATGCAAGAAGTCCAGAGCCGGCTGCCGAAGGGCATCCAGAACCCTGACCAGTTGCTTTCGAGTGTCGAGCTGCTGCCCCTGGAGGGCGAACCTGAGCTTGAGTCGCTCAGGCTGGCGCTCGCCAAGGCGTTTTCCGGCGCCATCGACATCAGGCACTTGGTCTTTGTCGCAGGGGCGAAGGACAGTGCATTCAGCAACGCGCTGAACAGTCCGGAGCTGGTCAGAACCGTGCAGGCGCTGCTGGAGCATGGTCACTTGGCCGGGGTGCACCTGGCCATGGGCTCCCCACAAGCCAACCTGCTGCTGCAGGGCAGTGCCAGCGCAAAGACGACAACCGCAGAATTGGCTTCGCAAGTCGCGCTGGCCATCACCCATGGAGCAGCGCAATGACACCCAACACCTTGCCTGGCTTTGATGCTGGCCAAAACAGCAACCCACTCGATCTGATCAACCGACACATGCAGGCGCCGGCAGAAGAGGTCGCGACCGATTATGTGGCGGACATGGTCTTTGAGATCGCCGCATCGGGGCTTTCAGACAGCGAGAAGATTGATCGTATCAAGTCTGTGCTCAACGAGTACCGGGTCACGTTGCTTCGGTATGTTGCTCAAAGCAATCGCGGCCTAGGCAAGGGGTAAGTCCCCTCATTGATTGCGAGGCGGTCGCCGCTTCGCTTCGATATCTTCGAGGGTTTCCGGGCGTCTTGAGCTGAAGGACACAACAACCCACCGCAACAGGTCATGCCGAGCGTTCGAACACCCCTGGTGATCGCAGAAGACACGATACAGTCGGCAACTGTCGCCGCTCGATGAAAGCTTACCTTCAGCGCGATACGATTTAAACGTAAATTGACTCGGGAAATACTGCCATGCAAAATGCAACGAGAATAGGTATGCGTGCCTGAACATTATCCGGAGCCTTGTCGTGAAGCCATTACTGAAAGAGGATGTGCTCGAATCAATTCTTTCTGATCGTGGCCTGATGGCGGCCATCGAGCGCTACGATCCTCGTGCAGAGCCTGTTGTGCTGCGCGCAACGCCTCGAAAACAGGCCAAGGGGCAGAGCTGGGCTTCGCATGCAATTTTAGTGAAAAACGATGAGAATATTCTTTTCCGCTATCAGGTGATCGGCTGCCATCAAAACCTGGGTGGCAAGGCAGGCTCCAACACATTCGACTACTGGTCAATCGGCTTCGCCAGTCTGGATGCTGCTGCCGAGGCATTCTGTGATGTGCAGAACTTCAACACGGAGTACCTGGCGGAAGTGAAGTTCGATGTGCATAAAGGTGTCTTCAAACACGTCCCTGATCCAGGTCGAATTGACTTTGAACGCGCCGTGTCCGCAACGAAACCTCGCGAAGTGATAGAGTTGGGTTGCTCTTGAACTTATGACTCGGGCCAGATATTCAGATGGTGCATGTGGCGTTAATCAAGCATTTTGCTGACGCCTGATAAACCGTCAACTTAATTAAACTAGCCGCAAGTTCTTCACTAAAAGGTGTGCGCGCTGCTTCACCATTCGCAACTGTTGGCATAGTACCTATCGACCAGTTGTCGCTCAACAACAAAACCCTCCTCTCCTTTTGCCCAATCGAGGCCGCCTGCCTGGGCGCCACCAGGCAGTCTTGACAGACAGCCTTGAAGGCTGGATAAATGTACAGCCTTTCCAGTCAGATCAAGCCCATGAGCGAAGCCTTCAGCACCCCCGGAAAACGGATAGATCACCTCGAACGTCTCGCTCCAAAGCTGCAGGTTACAGGCTTTGCGTCACCGGCTGCCGACTACGAATGCCCCAAGCTATCCCTGGATGAGCTGACCGCCATCGGCGCGCCCCACATCTTCGCCTGGCGCCTGCAAAGCGAAGCGCTGGCGGGTCTTGGCCTGCACACCAAGGACATGCTGATCCTCAACCGCAAGTCGGAGCTGTCTGATGGGCGCATCGCCATCGTGGCAGTGGATGGCCGGCACCGGATCTGTCTTGCCGAGGGCAATCCAGGCGCCTTCAAGTTGTATATTGTGGACAAACGAGGACGCCGTGCACAGTTGGAACACTCCGAAAATGTTGAACTTTGGGGTGTTGTCGACTTTGTGCTCAGGGATGTCCGACACAGGGTTATATGAAGCGCTTTGCGTTGATTGACGTCAACTCGTTTTATGTCTCTTGCGAGTTACTGTTCAGGCCGGACTTGCAAGGGCAAGCTGCCGTCGTCTTGTCGAATAACGACGGTTGCATAATTGCAAGAAACGCTCAGGCCAAGAAACTTGGCCTTAAAATGGGAGAGCCATACTTTCAGCGCCGTGCATTCCTTGAACATCATAACGTGAATGTGTTCTCAAGCAACTATGCCTTGTATGCCGACATGTCCGCCAGGGTCATGCAGGTAATACATGGCGAAGTGTGCGACGCGGAAGTTTACAGTATCGATGAAAGCTGGGCTGACCTGGATGGGATATCGGGGTCTCTGGAGGTGTTTGGGCGGCACCTGAAGCAGAAGGTTTACCGGGAGGTCGGGCTTCCAGTCGGAATCGGCATTTCCACCACCAAAACGCTGGCCAAGCTGGCGCAGTGGGCCTCCAAGACATGGCCCGCCACGGGAGGGGTGGTGGATCTCACTGACCCTGAACGCCAGGAGAAGCTGATGCGCCTGGCACCTATCGGTGAAATCTGGGGGATTGGCCGCCAGCTTGGCGGGCAACTGGGCTTGATGAACATCGACACAGCCTGGCAGTTGGCCCAGTACGACCACAAATCGCTGCGCAAAATGTTCAACGTCAATGTCGAGCGCACGGCCAGAGAGCTCAGTGGTGAAGCGTGCCTGAAGTTGCACCACAGTCCCCCACCACGCCAGGAAATCATGAAGTCATGCATGTTTGGTCGGCGCATTCAGTCACTCGATGAGCTGCGTCAAGCCGCCGCGAGCTACGCCACAGGTGCTGCGGAAAAGCTTCGGGGCCAGCGATCCCTGTGCCAGCGCATAGGCGTATCCCTGCAGACAGGCATGCATGAGACCCCCTCCAGGCGCTACTACAACGCGACAGAGGTGTCGTTGAGCAATCCCTCGGACGACACGCGGTTGTTGATCAGCGCCGCCCTGGGTGGCCTGGAGAGGATCTTTCGACCAGGATTCAACTATGCCAAATGCTCGGTCAGGTTGAGCAATCTCCATCAACGCGGGGAATTCACACCGGATTTGTTTGCCGAGCCGCAAAACGAGTCCTGTGACAAGCTGGGCGCGGTGATGGATCTGATTAATCTACGGTATGGGAAACAGGCCATACACTCGGCTCGCCTGAAGAGAGATCCATCCTGGTCGATGCGCAGGGATTTATTGTCGCCAGCCTATACCACGGCATGGGGTTCGCTCCCGGTCTGCGAGTGATTTAACGTGTTGGCCCGGCATTTCAAATCGAGTCAGCCGCTTGTTGCTACCGACATTCGTCAAAATTTATACTGGAATTACGACGGTTCTAAGCAGCTCTTCGACGGGATCCAGCCTAAAAATGAAAATCGTATGGAAATCACCCACAGTCAGCCCGTCTGGATTGCTTGGCAAAGAGATGAGTGTCGGTGAGGTGATCCTCTCACTGGCCATCGAGAAGAACCTTGATGTAGACCTGGCCTGCTACCTTCTCAATGAAGATGGCCAGATCGAAGACCAGGAGGATGTTGTCTACTACGGCAATACCGGTTCCTATAGCCATGGCCTTAAGCTGGTGAATGATGCCACAGTCGATCTGTCGTTCGATGCTGAAAGCAACATCATTTTGAGTGTCGAAAAACTATCCAACTATGCCTCAAAGCTGCTGTTTGTCGCGTCGCCTTATAAAAATAGCGGCGGCTTGAATCATGTGGGTAGCTACGAGCTAGTCGTCCATCGCAAGGGGCAGATGATTCACCATGCCAAATTCGACCTTTCGCCTGTTCGCAATGAAAATCTCGTGGTGCTGGGGTTGTTTGACCTTCAGAACATGAGTTTCAACACTCCCGGTATTCCGCTCGCGGGCGATTTTGCAACGTTGACTGAACTGCTTGAGCGTCCCAAGAATCCCATGTGCCATGCCTCGGCGTCCTGGCCAAACCTGTTGTCTCCGGACGGGGTGGGGATGCAGGCATCGTTCAGCGAAGCCGTTCTTCAGGTGGCCTGGGGGTGTGACAGCCAGAAAATGCAGCATCTTCGTAGCGTTCCGTCGTCACTTTGCTCGGAAACCCTGCAACAGTGCGCCCTGGCATGGCGCTACGCTGACATCACACCGCTGAAAAACGAGCTGATCCAGGAACTGATCGGGCGGGGGGCTGATTGGATTGCAACCCTTGAGACAGGAAACCCGGTCAAAAACGACCCTGTCAGCGTGGTCAGTGCGTTAATGGGTGACATTGGCCTTGAATATCAAAAGCACTGGGCGGTTGCGCTGCTGAATACTCTCGACCAGCCATTCCTGATGCCCTACGTCATTCAGGCAACGCCCGCAGAGAATGACGTTTTGTATGAGCACTGTGGTCGGCCACGGTGGTTGCTTGAGCACACGTCCGAGGCGAACTGGGACAATCAGCTATCGATCGATATGGGGCTGTAATCCCCATGACCCCCTATCCTCAGGCGTGATCGTTACATCCCCAAGTCGCCCTCAAGCAGCTCAGACCGCTCTTTTTCGCTTGCCAATGCCCTGCATTCCTCCCAACCCGTCGCGGCGTACAGCACCGAGATTTTCACCTGTTTTTTCGCCAGGGAAAGCATCGCGCCCTTTTGCTCCGCTGTGACTGACTGTGCGATGCTGGGCAGGATATTTTCCGTCCTGCCGCGAACAGCTTTGGGGTCTGGTCTGGTGATGAGCAGGCTGTACACTGCGCGGTCAGAGAGGCGCTTGCAGATATTGATGATCCAGCTCGGATCGCTCTGCGGGTTTTCTTCCCAGATGCTTGAGACAGCTGCAGTGCGGGTTCTCGGGTTTTCCAGCAGGAGGCTCAGCAGGCGAAGGCTGGTCTTCGCTTTGGACTGGTCAAACGGGGATTCAATGTCGTCATCCTGGCGATTTTGAAAGCCCTTGATGAGTTGCCCCTTCTGCATAACCCCAGAGGCGAGGTGTCGCCTGTCCAATGAGGTATTATCAAGAAGCTTCAAGACCGCATCCAGGTCAATTATGTCTCTCGACCACCGATGAATCATATCCGACAGATATTCGCTGTCGTCCACGTTGAGCGTCTTGCCGGGCCTGATTTTCAGGGTGATGCTGGTCATTGAATTTCTCCTGGGGTGACACAGCCTGTGCAGAAATAGCCTTCCACCAGTTTATGGC